>Ga0194052_1002427_pt1 | contig 10198 bp, 6 predicted proteins | sample SepL226m_MetaG_FD_160117 | JGI IMG/M metagenome (GOLD analysis project Ga0194052, IMG submission 160117) | Anoxic zone freshwater microbial communities from boreal shield lake in IISD Experimental Lakes Area, Ontario, Canada - Sep2016-L227-6m | ecosystem: Environmental > Aquatic > Freshwater >... | reverse complement strand
GCCCCGACACCCATGAGCAGCACCCGGTCGGCGCGTTCGCCCCACGCCGCCAGCAGGCTATCACCGGGCAGTTCGCCCGGCGCCACCCACGCCGGGTTCTCACCAAAGCGGTGGGATTCGCAGCGCAAAGCGAACTGGTGCCGCCGCTTGTCGGTATTCGTCGCGCGCACGCGGATCAGTGCCGCGGTCTGTCCGCCGATCGCCTCGAGAGTCACCCGGGCCTGCGGGGACTCATAGGTGTTGAGCAGCGCGGGAAGCCAGCCGGAAAGGCGCGTCCACGAACTTTCCTGAAAACCCTCACCGTCAAGCTGCGGCGTCAGGTGGATGTCCCAGTTCGTTGGGGGGGTCTTGAACGCGGCCAGCGGGTAGCCGCGCAGGTCGTCGTACGTCCAGGACATACGCAGCGTGCCCGGTTGCAGGTCAAGCAGCGTCCGGTCACTGTGGTCGGGTCGGCCCACCGTGAGGCGGTGGGGGGTGGCGAAGCTGTAGCTGAAATCAACCCTCGAGGGTGTCAGGTTCAAGCTTGCCGCGCTGTTCTTACTTGCCATGGTGGTCTCCTCACGTCTGGATCACGACGAATTTGCGATCATCAGCCTTCGCTCACAGGCCCAGAGGCTTCACGCGCACGTAGTCAACGCTCACATAGGTGTCGAGCGCGCCGAAGCCCACGTGAGCCACCTGGCCGGCCAACGCGCCGAGCAGGGCGCGGCTCGTGTGTGCCTCCCCCACCTGCCGCCCGTCCACCCACAGGCGGTTGCTCTCGCCGTCCACTTCCACCCGCCAGTCGTGCCACTCGCGGTCGCAGGCATGGTTGGGGCCAACCAGCTCTGGTTCGCTGAGGAGCCCCTTCAGGACCTCCTGGTAGTACGTGTGCCCGGCATCATGCAGCCAGAAACGGGCGAAGGTGTTGTCCTCGGCGTAGCGCATGACCAGCGAGACCCGGTGTGTGGCGCCCGCGTAGCACTGTACTCGCGCCTCAATGACATACCGGTCGCCGAGGCCGGGCACCGGGGCGACCAGCGGCGTGCGGTCAGTCGCGTTGTCGGAGAGCTTGAGGGTGCCACCCTCGACCATACCGTACGGTGAGGGCCGCCAGCGCGAGAGCGGTGGGTGCTCGAGGCGAGTTGCCAGGTTCTCCAGCGAGCCCTCGAAGGTCGCGATCCCCAGAGGGGTTTGTGCGCCCTGGTACATCAGGAAGACCCTCTCCTCGGTCGCGCAGACAGTGGCGTCGGTCAAATGGCCGTAGTAGCCGGCTGTGGTGCCACCCTCCTCCGGCGGCACCCCACGTTCCCAGGGCTGGGTGTAGTTGAGCTGCGGCCCGCCGCCGACCTGACGCCACTCGATCAGGTCCTCGCTGCATCGGCAGTAGACCCTCAGCGACCCGCCGGCGGCCTGCGAATGCCAGGTGTAGTACCGCGGCCCGATCTTGAGCAGACAGGGGTCGCCGCCGTAGAAGCCGCGGATGACCGGGTTGCCCGGATACTTCGTCCAGATCAGGCCATTGGCCGAGTACGCGTAGCCGAAGTAGCCTGCAATCTGCTCGCCAGATTCGTCCGAGCGGGTGTAGAGCATACGCCACACACCGGCCTCATCCACCACCACCGCCATGTTGCACAGTGTGCGCTCTTCCCAGTGCTGATCACCGACCATCACCACCCGCTCATCGCGCCAGGTGATGCCGTCCGCGGACACCCAGCGCCGCATCGTGCTGGGTCCGCGACTGGCAGTCTGGTCGTCCACCCCAAAGCAGTAGTACAAGCCCTCATGCTCGAAGACCGTGGGCCGATGCACTTCGCAGTGCGAGGGGTGCAAGACGGGGTTGTCGGGATGCTTGGTCCAGGTGACGCCGTCGGGCGAGGTGGCGTAGCCCAGCGCCGTGCGTCCGTCGGGCGGGCGCATCTGCGAGAACCACACCCGGAACAGGCCGTCGCGATAGACGAGATTCGGCTCGCAGATATAGTCGCTTTCGGCCCAGGGCTGATCGCGCCGGAGTACGGGATTGCCGGCGTGCTTGGTCCAGATGCCGTCACTGAAGTCGTCGTAGAAGATGTCCGAAGCAGGCATTGGGGCGATGACCTCCTCGGGGAGTTTGACCTGCCCCGGCACGTCAATACCGTCTCTCTTCCTTCATCACCTCAAGCATGGGGCGGGGTTCGTCGAGCGGCAGCAGGACCTTCTGCTGCCCCCGGCGCTCGGACTCGTAGCAGGCCATGATGACCTCAAGCGCCGCCCGGCCATCGGCACCGGTGCACCGGGGCTCGTCGCCGGATCGGACGCAATGGACGAGGTCCTGCGCCGCGTTCAGGATCGGTGTGCCCTGCCAGGCGGGCTCAGACAGAGTGTCCTCAGCCAGCGTCGACCACCAATCCTCGACAGCGTTCTCCGCCCGAACCGCCTTCTCGGCCTTCTCCACGCCGCCGAGGGTCACGAGGCCGCGCTCGAAGTGCAGTTCCAGTCGGAAGTGCGCGTGCTCGGTCAGTTCATCCACGATCGTAACGCCCTGCGCGCCGGAGGCAAACTGCAAAATTCCAAGCGCCGTATCCTCGGCGCGCAGGTCATGGCGGGTGCGCCGCTCCGCCGTGCCAAGCACCCACCGCACGTCACCGGCAAAGAAGCGCATGATGTCGTACAGGTGCACGGCATCGTGCAGCATCGGCCCCTCGTGTTCGATCTCCCACTCGGGCAAAGGCTTGCAGCCCTGGCAGTAGCCGACGAGGTGCAGGAGGCGCCCCCAGCGTCCGGCGACGGCGTCACGCCGGACGGCCTCAAAGAGCCCTGACCAACGGCGCGAGCAGTTCACCAGCAGACGGCAGTTGTTCTGCCGACAGGCCGCGATCATATCGTCGCACTCGCCCAGTGACAGCGCCATGGGCTTCTCGCAGAAGATCCCCTGCGCGCCCGCTTCGGCGGCGGCGACTACCTGCTCGCGGTGCAGACCCGGCGGCGTGGCGATGGCGACAAGGTCCAGGTGCTCATTGGCCAGCATCTCGCGGTAGTCATGATACAGCGCGCTGACGCCCCACCGCTGGCCGAACCGCTCCAGCCGCTCCGGTCCGCGATTGCAGCCGGCGACGAGCGCGCAGTCCGGGAGCGCGCTGAAGGCGCCGGCAATGCTGGAGGGGTGCTCGTCGAAGACATCCTCGAACTCACTGCCGATGCGTCCGGTGCCGATGAGGCCGACGCGGTAGCGCGACATTCCCCTGTCCTCCGTGAGCAGCAATTAGTGTGAGTGCATCCAGAAGTCGCGCCGCGTCAGTGGCAGCGCCACCCGCGCCCCGCCCTGACGGTGCGACTCGATGATGCCGAAGGCAATCTCGGCGGTGTTCACCGCGCGGCGAACGCCCTGCCGGGTCTCACCGTCGGTGTCCAGCGCCTGCAGCAGGTCCCGGATCAGCCGCACGGTCGGGCTGGTGCGCTCAAAGGCAGGAAACGGCGCCGGCTGGTACTCGGTGTATCGCCCGTCGCAGAGGGTCTCGCGACGGCGCAGGGCAAACTCCACCCCGTTGTTCATGATGTCCACCGCCCCCTCGCTGCCAATGGCGGCGAACTCCGCCCACATGCTCGTGCTGAGCAGGTGGCACATGACGCCGTTGCTGAAGCGCACTTGGCCGATTCCGGAGAGATCCTCATGCCAGCGGTCTGCCTGCGGGTCGAAGTCGGCATTGGTCATGGTGCCCTGAACCCAGTCGAGACCGGGGTCACCGGCCAGAAAGAGCATCAGGTCGAAGAAGTGACTGGCGGAGTGGAGCATCCCGCCCACGCTGTAGGTGATCACCGCCTGCAGGTCTCCGAGTTCGCCGCGCGCGATCATGTCGCGCAGAGTCTCCATACCCGGCGCCCACCGCCGCAGGGTACCGGTGTTGAACTTGAGGCCCCGGCTTTCGACCGCGGCGACCATCTGGTCGGCTTCGGCCAGCGAGCAGCACAGCGCCTTCTCACAGTAGATGGCGCGCGCCCCGTGCTCGGCGGCAAACAGCACCGCCTCACAGTGGTTAGTGGCGGGTGTGGCGACACTGACGATATCAGGCTTCTCCCGCTCGATCATCTCGCGGTAGTCCTGATACCCGCGCGGCACACCATAGCGCGCCTGCAGGTTCTGCACCTTGGCCAGATCGAGATCGGCGAAGGCGACCAACTCGACTTCGGGCACGGCAGCGTACCCGGCGGCGTGGGAATACGGATTCGAGCACGCGTCGTAAGCGACCACCTCGTCATCAATGGTCCCCGCCATCCGCCCCGCGCCCACGATGACCGCCTTGTACTTCGCCATATGTCTCCTCCTTCTTGTCGGAACACAACAAGTGGCGTGCTCCTCCACTGCCACGGCGCCCCGGAGAGCTTGGACCTCCAGCAATACCGGGCGCGAAGCGAGACCGCACACCCGCGTCAGTGGCGATCCTGACCGTGGACGACTCGTATGGCCACATATCTGACAAGTGCCCGTTACAGGTCCCAGTCGGGGCGCAACTCCCGCGCGCGCTGCGCGACTTTCTCACGCAGTCGTTTCGGCTTCTTGATGTCCCCGAGTACGCTAGGCCACGGCTGACCCGGTCCGGCGTCGTCCGGGTCGGCGGACCAGTTGTCACCCTCGTACGGGGCCAACTCGGCCTGCGACTGGAAGCTGGGGACAGCAATGGCCATGTTGTTGTTCAGCGCGCTCTTGTAGGCCAGGATTCCCAGGCAGCTCATCTGCAGGCCGCGATAGATATCAAAGTACGGCTGGACCCCCGTGCGAATCGCCTCAATGAACTCGTGCAGCATAAAGAAGTCGCCGCCGCCGTGGCCGCTGCGCACTGCGAGGTCGTGGAACTGGCGGAACTCAGGGCGGTACGCCAGGTCGGCGGGTTCTCCCGGCCGCTTGTTCCACGGCTCCTTGTGTATGAGCAACTGGCTGGAGTCTGTGCGCGAGCCTTCCATGCTGCCCTGGTGACCGTAGATGCGGTACCAGAGCAGGTGCTTCTCCAGCGCTCCCAGGAGGAGCTTGGCGTAGCCGCCGTTCTCCATCTGGACCATGATGACGGCGGCGAGGTCGTTGCGCTTGTAGGTGTCACTGCACGCCCGGGTCTGCGGGTCCCAGGGGATCACGAAGCCGTTCACCTTCACCGGGCGCAGGCGGGTAATGTACATGATCGGGCTCATGCTGTGGGTGCAGTAGTAGGTCGCCGGAATCCAGTTGCGCCAGTGCTCGAAGGTGGGCGAAAGGCTGATCTTGGTGTCCGCGGAGACGGGGTGGACGTACTCGCCCTCGGCGTATCGGAACTCGCCGATCTCGCCCTTCTGGTAAAGATAGGCCATCTCCTGACCGACGTTCATGTAGGCGCAGTTCTCGGCATACATGTAGATCTTGCCGCTGGTCTCGACCGCCCGCACCAACGCCACGGCCTCACCCATCGTCTTGACCGCAATGGACTCGCTTTGCACATGCTTGCCGGCCTGCAGCGCCAGGATGGCCGCCGGGGCATGCTCAGTGCAGTAGTTCGCCAGCACGACCGCGTCGAGGTCATGCTCGAGCATCTTGTCATAATCGGCATAGCCAGTGACGCCGGGATGTGCCTTCAGGAAGTCCTGCAGGGGGCGCTCCTGTCGGTCGCAGACTGCAGCCAACTCGACGCCGTCCATGGCCGCGGCCTGGTCGGCGAACGAGCGACCGCGCCCGATGCCATACACGCCCACACGAATCGTCTTCCGGCTGCGCCTGGCCATGGTGAAGGCCTCCTGACGTCAGTGTAGATACGGGACACAAATCGGCGATGATCGCCACCGTCTGCTCTGCCATCCGCTCCAGAGTGCCTGGCGGCGGTGGCGAGACCACTCGCAAGAGTGGCGAAGGTCAACTGGCACATAACCTCTGAGCCTCTGTCCCTGCGAGAGGACCGTGCCCCGGAACGCTCATGGGGGGAGACGCGTATTCCCTCCCAGACCCGGTAGCCCTTCATCACAGTCGGGTAGAGGGGGCGGGACATCTTTCGACCGAGCCCGCTCCCCCCAGCGATGCTCCTCGGTTAGCGCGTGCTGAACACCACCATCGCGTACGTCCGAAGCTGCGGCAGCGTGACGGTCGCCAGCCCCTGCTTCACGGTCGCCTGTAGCTTCACTGCAGGCTGGCCGGGGAGGCGGAGTTCCGCGCCGGCCAGTTGCTTGCCCTGCGGCAGGCGGACGGCTACTTGCAGTTTCTCCACCGGCACGGCAACGTCCGCCTTCTGCTGCTGCAGTTCGGGCAACTCCGGATGGAGGCTCGCGTTGTAGTTGATTAGCTGCACTGCGGTCTGCCCCGGCAGGTCACAGACCTCAGCGTAGACGTTCGCCGCGCCCGGTGAACCAGTCACCAGCAGTTCGCGCTGTCCGCGCAGCAGCTTGTCGATTGGTCCCATCACTGCGGTCTGCATCGTCTCGTCGAGCTTGGTGAAGGTGCCTGGCATCAGCCCGGCATTGCTGGAGATGCGGACGGTCGGATGTCCCTCGATCATCTCGACCTTGAAGCCACCCGCGTATGGTCCCCAGACGCCCGCCGCGGCGTTCTGGCCAGGAGCGGCATCATAGACCTCGTCCACTGCGGGGTTGAGCTTGCTGCCCAGCAGGTTCTGCTTGAGCGCCCCGGCCTGTTCGTCCCACTCGCCGAACTTCACGTCGCGGAACCACGCTGTGCCACGGTGCCCTCGAAAGAGCAGGTGGACATTGGCGCCCTTGATCGGCTTGTCGGTCTTGATGATGAATCGAGAAGGTTGCCAGTCATGAGTGCCGGTCTCAAAAGTCGCGACCTGGCCCCACAGGTTCGCTCCGTCCTGGTAGGTGAGGTCCACGTAGAGGGCATAGCTGCCGTCCCTGGTGCCGCCCACCTTCTCGGCTTTCGAGAAGCCCTCAATCGCCAGCGGCGCGGGCTGCTGCTGGTTGACCTCAACGTACTGCGCCGCACCCAGAGCCTGCGGAGTGAACAGTTCAGCAGCCCAGCGGACCACGCCCCCCTTGCCCAGCGGAGCCTCGGTCTGCTCCTGGGTGGTAAAGCCAGAGAGATAGGCGGGGGGCTGTGTGGAGGCTCGGTACTGCTCGTCATACTTCCCCTGCTCGCCTACCACCAGCAACCTCCCGCCCGCCTTCGCATACTGCTCCAAGGCCTGCGCGGTCTGCGGCGACTGCACCGGCATGGGCAGGGCTACTACGGCCTGGTAGGCGGCGAGATTGGCTGCCGTCAGATCGCGGTCGCCGATCACCGCAAAGGGAACGTGCGCCTTCATCAAAGCCTCGCCAATCACGTAGGCGGTGTTGTGCACCATGCCCTGCACGAGGTAGGACCGCGGTGAGAAGAGCAGGGCCACTTGCGCCCGAGGCTGGCCGTTCTTGACGAGGGCCTCGTTGTCTGCGAAGAAATGGTAGTAGCTCTTCACCAGCGGCTGATGCTCCTGGAGCAGGTTGCCGGTCTTGGGGCCGCCGAGGCCGAGCCAGGAGACCGCGCCCTGGCTGAGGATTTCGGCGAGTGCGACCTCGAGGCGATCTGAGGCCATGCGCCCGTGATGGACCTCGCCCTTCTCGTCGGGCAGCAAATGGTAGGTGACGGACATCGGGACGCGGCCGCGGCTGACGCCGCGCGAGGTCTTCAGCCATACGATCTGCTCGCCATCGGGCGGGAAGGGACCCCACGTCGTACCCTCGATGCACATCAGGTCGAAGTGGTCGCCATACTGCCACTGGTACACGCTACCGGGGTCCTGGTGGTAGGTTCCATCGAGGGAGTAGCCGGGCTTAACGGCGCGCGCGGCCTCGCGACACTTTCCCAGGAACGTCATCACGCTGTCCATGCGAAGCTCGCGCAGCACGGCTCGGGTGCGGAAGTCGCCGCTGTGCTCAGCCTCCGCGAGCTTGAGAGAGAGGCCCTTGTTCTTCTCGTAAGTCTCCCACGCGGCCACGCAGAACGGGCAGAAACATTGCTCGTAGTGGGAGGCGAAGTCCACGTGGACGCCATCCCAATCGTCCTGAGCGGCTTTGCGGAAGACACCGGTGGAGAACTCCTGCCACGAGGGATTGTTCACGCAGGCGGTGTAGCCGTACTGGCCGACCGTGGGGAAGAGTGGATCCACCGGGCGGCACATCGTGCCGTTCTCATGGCGCGCGGCGCGCTTTTCGATGTCGGGCATGGTGGAACTGCGACTGTCCATGTAGTCCATCGTGAACCACGTGCGCGTCTTCATCCCCGCCGCATGCGCCTTGGCGGGGGGGACGCCGGCGGCACAATTGACGCCATTGGCGGCCCAGTCGGCAAGCTGTTCGGGGGTGGTTGCCAGATCGCCGAGCAGCACCTCACGCACCTGTCCCGGCTTCCAGAAATCCGCCAGGGACTGAGCCTGGGCAATAGTAGCCCCCAGCAACATGGCAACGATAAGCAGTCGATACATGGCACACTCCCAGTGACATTGACTTGGCCGTTGAGTTCGCCCCTAACCGGAACCTGTTGGGTCTGCCATCCCGGCAGGGCCACGCCCAAGACCGGTGGAAAGGGCAACTTCCAGTGTGCTCCGTAACGTCCTGGATGGTGCCCCCGCTTTGACGCCCTCAATCCGTCCCTTCCCTGCCCTGCTCCTGCTTCCCTCCCGCGGCCGGCTCTCCATACAGTTGGAGATCCTGGCGCTGCGCCACCAATTGACCGCTCAGCAGCGGCCAGGGATCAGGCCCGCAGACCGTTTCCTATGGGTCAGGCTCTTCTACGTGTGGTCCCGTGGCAGGAGACGCCCGTTGTTCTTCAGGCCCATCGTCCAATGTCAGGGCACGGAGTTGATCGTCTCCACTTCTCTGTTCACGGCTTCCACATATTCAGCGGGGTGACTGTCTCCCTTGGCCGGTACCACTTCGCATGCCCGTCCACGAACGCGAAGTTGCAGCCGGTGTTGTGGCGGGGCGCGACACTCGCGAGCTTGTCGGTCCCATAGCTCGCCCCGAGAGCCTTCGCGGTGCCGGCGATCTCGAAGAATAGGAGGGCCTCAGTGGGGCTTTGGATGTCGTTTTGATGGAGGGCCGAGCCGTTGTACCCGCCCACCATCGTCAGGTCGAGGTTGATCCCGTAGCTGTGTTTGTAGCACGTCGTGCCGTTGGCCCACGCCGGAGTCAGGTCCGACACGCACAGGTAGAGCTGTTCGCTACGATGATAGGGGAGGAGCAGCACGTCCCAGCCGGTGCCGAAGACTGCCGGGGCGCCCGCGGACGTGCGGGCGGGGATCAGCAATCCATCACTGTCCTCAGCGTACACGCCCACGGCGATGGCGAGGTTGCGGATGTTGGAGGAGCAGTGCGCGGCCTCGGCGCGTTTGGTGACCTGCTCGTAGACGGGAAAAATCATCGCCGCCAGGATCATGATGATCGCGACGACGACGAGCATCTCAACCAGCGTAAAGCCGCGCGCCCCCCGGCGCATATCGGTCCCCCGTGCAAAGCATCCTGATGACGCTGGATGGAAGCGCGACTCGTCAGTCCGCCCCGCCGCCCACTGTAACACGACTGCAACGGCAAAGAGCGTTCGACTGCACCGTAGAACGCTCCTCCTTGTTGCCGGCTCAAGATATCCTCAACTTTGAGAGACGACGGGCAGAGTCGATGGCTCCACCAGGGCCGGAGGCACGATACGGCCGTGCATGAGGCCCCTCCCCTGCGGCCATTGGCTCCTGAATCGTCACGGGTAGATCCCTCGCAGCATCTGCGCCTTGGCCACTCGCCCTACCCCCAGGTTGAATGCGGCGTCCCGCATGTTGATCCCCTTGTCCCGGCTCTCCTGGTGGACCGCGTCGAAGGAGTTGACCATGATCTCCCGCAGCCGCCTGTCCACATCGTCTGCAGACCAGTAGATCGCCTGTAATGACTGCACCCACTCGAAGTACGAGACGGTGACGCCACCGGCGTTGGCGAGGATGTCGGGGATGACGAAGATGCCCTGGTCGTCGAGAATCGGTTGCGCCTGCGGGGTGGTCGGCCCGTTGGCAGCCTCCGCGATCATCTTCGCCCTGACGCGTGAGGCGTTGTCAACGGTGATGACATTCTCCAGGGCCGCCGGGATGAGCACGTCGCAGTCCAACTCCAGCAGTTCCGCGTTAGTGATGGTGTCGCAGCCCCCGAAGCCCACGACCGTACCGGTTTCCCGCTTGAAGGCCATCAGATCCTTTACGCGCAGGCCGTCCGGGCAGTAGACCCCTCCCCGGCTGTCGGAGGCCGCCACGAC
>Ga0194052_1002425_pt1 | contig 10201 bp, 11 predicted proteins | sample SepL226m_MetaG_FD_160117 | JGI IMG/M metagenome (GOLD analysis project Ga0194052, IMG submission 160117) | Anoxic zone freshwater microbial communities from boreal shield lake in IISD Experimental Lakes Area, Ontario, Canada - Sep2016-L227-6m | ecosystem: Environmental > Aquatic > Freshwater >... | reverse complement strand
TCACCAACCTCGCGGATTTGGAAGCCGAATTAGTCGCCTTGATTTACCGCTATCGGTGGCAAATCGAGCTCTATTTCAAGTGGATTAAATGTGTGCTGGGTTGTCGGCACTGGATGGCCGAGTCCCTTGAGGGCATGACGCTGCAGATCTATTGTGCCCTCATCGCCTCGGTCCTGCTGGTCTTATGGACCGGGCGCAAGCCCACCCTGCGCCAATGGGAAGCCCTGCAACTTTACTGGATCGGATATATCGACTTGGAGGAGCTAGCCCAGTCGCTCGGATTCGGCAAAGATAAGTGAGCGCCGCTGCGGGACCGCCGCGTTTGCACGGTCTTGATGGCGGAGCTTTGTACCGAAGCCGCCACCACCTCCATCCCGGATCCCTTCCACACCGCCATTAGTCAAAACTCCCACCCAATTTCGCCTTCCGCCCTCTCAAGCACTAAGCCTGCCGATCACAACTGCTCTAAAGGGCCAAATCGAGGAACTCCTCGGGGATGAGACGATGGAGGACCTGCAAGGTCAGGTGGCCGAACTCGATGCCCGCATCCTTGAGCGAACGGGACGGTTTCCTGCCTGGAAGGCTCAGCCACCGGCCCTGAGTGGCCTGCAATCCGCTCTGGAGGAACAGCGCAAAGAAATCGAGACCGCCGATGCCCGCCAAACCGCCCGGCAGGAGAGGTATCGAGCCTTGGAGCGCGCTGAGTTCTTCCACCTTTCGGATCTCCTGTCTGCGGAAGTCCAGCAAACGAGAAGGGAATTGCCTCTGTGATTGAAAAATTCATTCGCATTCAAAATGTAGGCCGGTTTCGGGACTGCAGACCAAAGGGAGATGTCTCGTTTCGTAAACTCACCCTGGTCTTCGCCGAAAACGGCAGGGGCAAGACAACGCTATGCGCCATCCTGCCTTCACTCCAAAGCGGCCACGCCGCCTTCATCTCCGAACGCAAGACGCTCGGCACCAGCGGCATCCAGACAGCTTACGATTTCTGTTGCTTGGTGAGCCACGTTGGAGCATGTTGTTTCCGGAACGACAACGTTCTAAAGACCGTTACGCCAGTAGGCTGGCAAAAGACCTCCCCACAGGCCCGCAAGGGCATGTGGTTTTTTTCCTTTTATGAAGAAAACTGCATTGCTAATTGATGGCGGATGGTTCGCCAAAGGACTCGGCGATATTTTAGAGATTCCTGGCGGCTGGCCTTCTGCACAGCAGATTCGCAATAATGCTGTCTCCGTGGTCGAGTCCGATGAGGATTTGTTCCGCATTTTTTATTACGACAGCGATCCATGCGGCCAAACCGTGTTTAATCCCATAGTTGGATCAAAATTGGATTTTAAGACTACCAGAGGTTTTGTCGCCCGGCGGCAATTCCTCTTCGAACTGGGCCAGTTACCCTTCCTTGCTTTGCGCCGAGGCGAGGCAGTTGCCCGTGGATGGGAATTCACCGAGGCCTACAAGGCCTTGCTAATGAAGGGTGGCGCTCAAAACCCGCCCCAGCCACGCGATGTGTTCCCCAGCATCCAGCAAAAAGGCGTGGACATGAGGATTGGAATGGATGTCGCCACCTTGGCCCTGAAGAAACTCGTCGAGCGCATCATACTCTTCTCGGGCGATACCGACATGATTCCCGCCATGAAACTCGCCCGCCGCGAAGGCTTGCAGGTTTTCGTCACCAAACTCGACCCCTGGCCGCTCAAACACAACCTCATCGAAGACAGCGACGGCGTTCGCGTGCTGACTCCCAAACCATGAGCCAAACCAATCTCAATCTCGCTGCCAAAGCCACCGACCCGGTGGAATGCCTCGGCCAGCGGTTCCCCTGTGACGAGGCGCGGCGGGAGCATTTCCTAAAACTGCTCGCCCAGAAACTCAAAGACCCGGAGTTCCGCAAGATCGAGGGTTTTCCCATCGGCAAGGACGAGGACATTCTCGCGTTGTCCGACCCGCCTTACTACACCGCCTGCCCCAATCCGTGGTTGGGCGAGTTCATCAAATGCTACGGCACGCCTTACGATCCGAAGAAGCCCTAACACCGCGAACCGTTCGCGGCGGACGTGAGCGAGGGCAAAACCCATCCCATCTACACCGCCCACTCTTACCACACCAAAGTCCCGCACCGCGCCATCATGCGCTACCTTCTCCACTACACGAAGCCGGGCGACGTGGTATTTGACATGCACGGACAACCTGGCGGGTCTCAGGTAAACCGCATGCTCAGTGGCGTGTTCTACATAGCGTCACAACACAGCGAGTGCAGTCCTTGGTATAATCTGGAGAACAAGCTCGACCGCTTGTCGGAGACGTTCCGTCAGGCCCGACCTCATGCTCATCTCCCCCTAATCGCCACGGGGTCGGCAGATTCCAGGATTCTGAAAGATGAATCCCTCGATTACGTTTTCACTGACCCTCCATTCGGCGACAACATCTACTATGCCGACATGAACCTCATGCTGGAATCGTGGCATCGCGTCTTTACGCAGAGCGAGCCAGAGGCGATTATCGACAAGCATAAAGGGAAAGGTCTTCCGGAGTATCAGGCTCGCATGCTCCGTTGTTTCCAAGAATACTTCCGCGCATTGAAACCCGGCAGGTGGATTACCGTAGAGTTTTCAAACTCTGAAGCTTCAGTCTGGAATGCGATTCAAACCACGATGCAGGAAGCCGGCTTCGTCGTCGCAAATGTTGCGGCGCTGGACAAGCAACAGCGAAGTTTCCGTTCAGTCACGACGACAACCGCCGTCAAACAAGACCTCGTCATATCAGCTTATAAGCCAAACGGTGGCTTAGAAGAACGCTTTGCCAAACGCGGCGAGACCGAGGAAGGGGTTTGGGATTTCATTCGCACGCACTTCAAGAATCTACCAGTTGTGAAAGCCAAAGGCGGCCAAATGGAGTTCATCACCGAACGCGACCCTCGCATTCTCTACGACCGCATGGTGGCGTTCTATGTCGGCCACACACATCGGCCAGTTGCCCATCTTCGTGGAAGACGAACGCAGCGCCATCAACTGGCTGCGTAGTTTTCTCAAAGACCGCCCATCAACGTCTCAGGACATCCAGCCGGATTTCATGCAGCAACTCGGCGCGAGTTGGAAGAAATGGGAAGCCCGCCCAGAAATGAGCGCGTTGCTCGACCAGAATTTCCTTTGCTACGACGGTCAGGGTGGCGACGTGCCCAGCCAGATTCACAGCTATCTGTCCACCCAGTTCAAGGAATTGCGCAACCTTCCCAAGGACCACGCTCAGTTGAAGGCCAAGGCCAGGAATCGCTGGTACGTCCCCGACCCGAAGAAGAACGTGGACGTGGAAACCCTGCGCAACAAGCGCCTCTTGGAGGAATTCTGGTCGTACCTGCCCGAGGGCTACAGTCCGCCTGCACTGACGGCCAACAAGGGCCAAACCTTGCCCGGGCTGACCGTCCCGCGACCCAAGATTCCCAAAGGCAAGAAGCTCAAGGAACTTCGCACCGAAGCTGTCCGTGTCGGCTTCAAGCACTGCTACCAGCAGAAGGATTACACCACCATTCTGGTCGTGGCCGACATGATCCCCGATTCGGTGCTGAACGAAGACGAACAATTGCAGATGATATACGATACCGCCGTGACCCGGAGCGGTACCGCAGAAGCGCAATCACCGAATTAAAGCGTATGATCAAAGAAGTTCGATTAGAGAACTGGAAAAGCTTCCCGAAGGCAACGCTCTACCTGGACCCGCTTACCGTCCTGATTGGCACGAATGCCAGCGGAAAATCCAACGTTTTGGATGCCCTGGAGTTTCTAAGCCAGATCGCCCAGGGCAAGGAAATCCCTTCGATTTTGCAGAGTGATCCCAAGGCTCCAAGGTTTCGCGGCGGCGCTGAGTGGGCCGCCCTCAAGCCGGAAAAGTCCTTCACCGTTTCGGCTCTTATCGAAGGGGAAGCGCATAAACTGGATTTCCTCTACAGCATCACGATTCAGACATTGCCAAAGCCTAAACTGATGGCCGAGTCCCTGCTGCGGTTGAAATACCGCCCGCGCTCCAAATCCCCACCCAGCACCCTCAAACTGTTCTGGACCGAGCCGTGCGGGGAGGATGATCCGGCCTTTCCCGAACCCGGCAGCGTGACCCGCGAGCGCATCCACCCCTACGTCATCCGCACCGAGAAACGCCAGGCCATCGACCTGGACGGCAACCCGTTGTTCAAGCCGCGCATCACCAAGCTGGTTGGCGTGCGTTGGGAGGGACACCAGGACCAGAAGCAGCTTTACGACGCGGTCACGGAATACGTGCGCGAAGGCTACAACCAGGCCATGCGCGAGAAAAAGACCTACATTGGGTTTTTGATGATCCTGATGCAGCGGCTGGTCACCAGTTCCACCCGCGCCATCATCACCACCCTGGAGAAACGCCAGGAAATTCTGACCGCAGATGACGCAGATGGGCGCAGATATGAAGAAGATACAAATTATTTGCGTATATCTGCGTCATCTGCGGTTAATTCCTTTCCCTCCCCCTCTGCGGTCGAGGAACTGGCGGAGTTGGACGGCCAGGAGCAATTGGAAACTCTGCTGCACGATCGGCAAGTGGCTCTAAAAAATGAGCGGTCAGAAGTGGAGCGGTTGCTCACCGCCGCCCGGAAGGTCGAGGCGCGCGGCCCGGACGCCAAGGCCGAAACCTTGCTTGAGTGGGTTTACAAATTCCAGAAGGAGGAAGGCGACCCGGACATCAAGCTGCTGGTATTCACGGAGTTCGTCCCCACCCAGCGAATGCTCGCCGAATTCCTCACGAATCGCGGCATCGCGGTCGCCTGCCTCAACGGCAGCATGAGCATGGAGGAACGACAGCAGGTGCAGGAAGAGTTCGCCAAAGGAGCCCGCATCCTGGTGTCCACGGATGCCGGCGGCGAGGGCCTCAACCTCCAGTTTTGTCACGTTGTTGTCAATTACGACATCCCGTGGAATCCCATGCGGATCGAGCAACGGATTGGCCGCGTGGATCGAATCGGCCAGAAGGCAGTTGTCCGCGCCGTCAATTTTCTGTTCGAGGACAGCGTGGAATTTCGCGTCCGCGAGGTTCTGGAACAAAAGCTCTCTATCATTCTCGAAGAGTTCGGCGTGGACAAGACCAGCGACGTGCTCGATTCCGTTGAGGCCGCCCGCATGTTCGACACCCTCTATGTCGAAGCCTTGCTCCACCCCGACCGCATTTCGCAAACCGTTGACCAGGTGACGGAAACCATCAAGGCGCGTGCCGGCGAAGCCCACTCCAAAAACTCGCTTCTGTCCAACGGCGGCACCTTGTCGCCGGAGGAGGCAAGGCAAACCCTCAATCACCCGCTCGCCGACTGGGTGGAGCGGATGACAGAGAACTACCTCGATGCCTTTGGCGGCAAATACGAGGCCGAACTCGACGGCATCCGTATCCAGTGGCCGGGGGAAACGCAGATGCGCCGTTACGCGCTGCCCACTCGCACCGCCATGCCGGTGCCCAAGGCGGAATTGCTGCGCCTCGACCATCCCAAGGTGCGCGGCATACTTTCCCGCCTACCGCGCTATGTGTCCGGGATGCCCGTGCCGCGCGTCCGCTTTTCCTCGCTTCCCGGCAACCTCTCCGGCATCTGGTCGCTCTGGGAAGTCAGCATCGTCACCCAGGACCGCCAAAAGCGCCGCATGATGCCACTCTTTGTCCATGACGACGGCCGGATGCTAGCGCCGACAGCCAGGTTTCTTTGGGAACAACTCTGCATCGAACCGTGGCGAGTCGAGACCGTCGCAGAGGAATCGCTCCCAGCGGAAGCCGACCAAGCCACCGAGGCGCTCGCTCGCGAGCATTGTCGCGATCTCTATCTTGACATGCGCCAGCGGCACTTGGCCCAGCTCCAGCTCGAAAAGCAAAATGCCGAATACAGCTTCCGCTCCCGCCGCAAGATGCTCCAGGGTATCGGCCTTCCTGAAGTCCGCGGCTACCGCCTGCGCCAACTCGCCCAGGAGGAAGCCCAATGGGTGGAGGAGTTCAAGCGCCAGAGCCAGGTCCTGCCTCGACTCACCCCGTTGCTCGTATTGAAAATCTGCTGACCTATGTCTGAATGGCGCGAGCAAATTGTCCGGCGTTTTGTGCCCAGAGTGGCGCGGGTCACCGCCGTCTCTGACCCTGATGGTTTGCTCCGCCATCCCGGCGTTATCCAAGCCATCCAGGCCAGCGGCTTTTCCATCGTCCAGTTTGAAGACTCCGTCTCCTTCCGCTACGACTACGAAAGCCGATTCCGCTCCAAGTGGGATGCTGGCGGCGAAGCTGAGCTGGTCGTAGTCTTCAATCCCGGAGAACGCGAATTTGAAACCTTGCCGACGGACGTGCTTGCCAACGCTCAGCGCCTTGCCTTCACGCTCAAGGACATTTTCCCGAAGCTGTCATATACGGTCGTTTCCCAACTTGAGACCATTTATTTCGACCCGCTTTATCGCGCTCAGCAGCAATACGCATCGTCTTCCCAGAACGAAGCACAAACCCTTGGCTTCGTTCTACTACACGTGTTTCAAATCGAGCCGGCCGTTATCAAGAGCCTGCCCGACCTGCTCAAAATGCTTTGCGAACGGCACTACCGGAAACTGAGCATTCCGCCGTTGCTCGACGATTATCTGGTCGCGGCTCTGCGCCAAAATTCTGATTTCAAGGATTGGCCGCTGGAAATCATCGTTTCCAATCCTGCCGCGTTCTGGGAATTTCTGGATGAGCGTTGGCCCGTCTATGTCCGGCTGTCAAAAGGCGGCACTGAGAACTTCCAGGAGACGCACCATGCTCTCAAATATCCCGGTCCGGCGTTGTTGCCGTTCGGCCATGATGCGGTCCGTGTCCACATTGATAATTTGTTCGAGGATGGCCTGCTGACGCCCGTTGAATGGGATTGGAGTCAGGCCCTCGACCAAAAGTGGATTCGAGTTGGCTTGCTCGGCAACAAGGTGGAGAACACCGACCTGCGGTTTGAAGAGTTGGGCAAGAGCCTCTTCACAGATTGCCCGGACAAGAACGCCGCGCCCCAGGACTGGCTCGCGTTCGCCTACCGTTACGCGCAGTCCCGGATGCTCTGGACGCAGATCAGTGCTGCCAAGCGAACCCAGTTTCAAAAGCAGTTCCCGGAACTGTGTATCTTTGCCAATCAGCAGTTCTACGCCTGGCTCGCCGCCAATTACGGCAGCATATTCAATTATCCGCCGAGCACGCCGTTGATGGTGCATCACATCCCCGGCTGCATTTCCCATCGGTTCAAGAGCAATCAGTGCCAGCGCGCCGCCTTTATTCTCGTGGACGGACTGGCCATCGACCAATGGTTGATTCTCAAGGACGTGCTGAAAGCGCAGAGCTTGAAGGCACCGATAGAGGAAGACGCTCTGTTTGCTTGGCTGCCGAGCATCACATCCATCTCACGGCAGGCCGCGTTGCCGTATTTATTCCGACCCGGTGCTTAACAAGACATGTCTGGCGGCATTTCCTGAGACTCTCGTCTGGGATCATCCCGGCCTGCCCGATGGCCTCAGCACCTTGCTCGCACCCCACGGCAAAGCGTTCTCGCAGAAGGACACCACGCTGCTCTGCCATGGCGGTCCGGCATTGGAGGAAGTTTGCGTTCCTTTCATTCGCATTCCGTGTGGTGGTGCAAAAACGAACTGACCATGCGCGCCAAAGTTGAAATAGTTTTCCGTCGCAAAGTCCGGGCCATCTGGCTCCATCACGGCATGGACCTAGCCGCGCAGGGCCTTCCATGGAACGTCGCCAAGCCTGTCTTGGTGGAGTCCGTCGCGGCCGAGAATCCCGGCGCCGAGACCATTCGAAAGGTATTGCGAGCGCCCGGCGCGTTTCGTCCAGGCTGTAGCGCAACTGACGGGTGACGGGGCATCGGTTCTTGAATTCGTTCGCGCTGCTCAGGAAGCTGCTAAACGAGGTGCGTGTCGAGGTAATCAGTTTTCAGCAGATAACCCCGCGTTCCCTCTTTCTTCGCGACAAAGCCGCTCGTCTGCAGCTTATTGAAGGCATAGCGCACTTTTCGGTAAAAGGCATCGAACTGCTCGATTCCACCCGACACACCTTCGCCCTCATACCACAATGTAAAGCTCGCTTGCTTGGCGCTGACTACGCGTGCTTTGCTGAAGTGGTTGAAGCGGTAAACCACGCCCAGCGACTGCTTTAATAGCGGGTCAAGCCCATCAAACCCGGTCCCAAACATGGCCCGTAGTTCGGCCAGATAACCACGGCTGACCAATACTCGATCTGCCACATAAACGGGGTAGGTCGCAGTGCTCGAAGAGTGCTTCTGGATCAAGCCCGCTCGTTCCAACTCCAACAACGCACCGAAGTGGTTGTTGTCTGGCGTCAGCAAGATCGTGTAACCGAGCTTTTCGTTGGCCCATTCCGACTTGATCAAATAGGAAAGCACCAATTTCTGTTCCTCGTTCAGCGCGTTACCTTGCAGCCGGGTTTCGATATGACCATCGAAGGATTGGAACAATCTCTCCATGTGCTCATCCAGCAACCGTCCCGCGCACAAGTAGAGACAGACCTCCTCCGAAAAAAGGCGGTAGAAAGGCAAATCCATCTGGTTCTGCAGACAGAGGTTCACCAAAGTGGCCATGCCGATACCACGCCCTTCCCACTTGCGATAAACCCGCAGCACATCGGCCAGCTTGGGATTTCGCGGTGTTGCCTCGGGCAGAATTCGGCGCATCGGAATGGGGTCAGCCGGCGCCTCAATGAGCAACCGCTTGCGGAAGGTGCCGGGATTGCGGATGGCGATGTGCTTCCCCGGCTTGATCGCGAGAATCACCTGCCGGTCAATCGAGTAATCCCGATGCGCCAGCGCATTGTTCACCGTTTCACGCAGCAGAGAAGCCGGATACTGTGGATGGCTCATGCCCCCCTCCTGCGTGCTTACGCCCACCTGGATGTTGCGCAGCAGATAACCCAGGCTCGACTCCATCAGTTGCAGCACGTTATCCACGAAGTCCTGCTTGTCTTGGACCACCTGCGGTGCGATGTCAACGTCGTGCGTCTGCTGCGGGACGTCCACATAACCATGCACATGGCTGCGGAAGCCGAGACAGTCGCCCGGATGCTGCGCGCAGACCAGCGCCCCCAACACCGTCACCCCACCGTCCTTCACAAAGCAACGCCGCTCCAGGAATGGCCGCGCTTGCGCCAGGTCCGGCTTCATGGTCTCCACCTGCACCGGCTGATTCAGTTGAAAGATGAACTGGTTCAGCTTCGTCAGGTCGAGGTTCGCCTCCGTCAGACCGTGGACCGGATGGAGTTCGCGCGCATGAACCGATTCCTCCTTGAATTCCTCCTGCGCATCCACTTCGGCTTCGTTAATCTTGTGGTCGCCGGTCAGGATGCGCCGGTAGGCCGTGCCCTTATAGAACACGAATTTCCGGTCCGCAGCCAGTTCATCCACATACATGACCGCCACACGCCCCCCTTGGATGTCGCGCAGTTCCATGGGCGGAAAGCAATCGGACAAATCCTGCACCACTCCCTTACGGTCGGTGAACAGCTTGGCAATTTCCTTCAGATTCGGCTCCGCGTGCTCCTTCCAGCCACTGAACACATAGCGCCGCGCTGGCCCTGTCCCTTCCTCTTTCACCCCAAGAATCACAATGCCGCCACGCGTATTTAGAAAGGCGTTGATGCTCTTGTACCTTTCCTTCCACTCCCCGCCGTCAGCCGGCACCGGCTTGATCTCCAGCCCCTCCGTCTCCAACTCGACAAAGCGCCCCTGATGGATCAGCTCGGCCAGTTTGTTCAGAATTTGATCGACAACTTTCACTTCAGTTGATTTAGCTTATCGCCGTTCTCTCGGCAAATCGAGTTTTCAATCGGGGACCACTTCCACGGTCAGTTCACCGCTTTCGACTGGGGCGGCGGGGCGCCGATCGAGCGCGTAGGTGCGTAGCCCTTGGGATTACCGGCGAGCCACCCCGAGCCGGCTGCCTTCGCTGCCGAAAGGCATCGGGCGTCTCCCCACGCAGCGCCCTCGGCGGAGGGCGCAAGGCCGTCCGTGCCGGTCATGTGGCGCATGATGAGGGTTTCCAAGCCCTTCTCGCTGGTGTCGGTGGTCATGGGTGAGTGTCGCCGGGTTATTTCAGGTTATATCGAAGCTCGCGCTTTAAGAAGGCTTCATCCCCGCCCTCGAGAATCCGGCGGACTGCTTTGTTTGTTACTGGAGCCTCTAAGC
>Ga0194052_1002422_pt1 | contig 10204 bp, 1 predicted proteins | sample SepL226m_MetaG_FD_160117 | JGI IMG/M metagenome (GOLD analysis project Ga0194052, IMG submission 160117) | Anoxic zone freshwater microbial communities from boreal shield lake in IISD Experimental Lakes Area, Ontario, Canada - Sep2016-L227-6m | ecosystem: Environmental > Aquatic > Freshwater >... | reverse complement strand
AAGCAGAAGTAGTAAAATTGTAAAAAACCGGATTAGTCAAGCCGAAATCAACAGGAGCAACACTCCATGTTTCAATACTACTGCGATGTTTTACAACAATAAAGTATGAACCCGTTATATTACCTGGGATCGAACTGATTTCAATCATCCCGTTTGTACTGAGATCAACATTATTATAAGTATACAAAATGCTGTAAGGTGGAGTGGCATAATGAAGTTCAATCGAAACCTTATCCGCAATACCAGATCCAAACTGAGGACCTGACAAACCTAGCGACTGATTCATTATACCATTGCCAGCATATAAGCCCTCTAAAAACAATTTTACTTGTAAGGTTTTTGTCAATCCATCACTGGTCATAAAATTAAATGGACCCTTCCATTCGCTGTTAGGCCCCCCACAATCCGATTGAACATAAAATGAATAATTAGTACCAATTGCTAATCCACTCAGATTATATGACTGTGTGGTAATTCCATTAATAATTGTGCCACTGCCCTGGATGTAACCTTGAAGACCATACTCAATATTCCATGAAGACCCGTTTACGTCAGTCCAACTCAGATCAGCACTAACGGTCGTAACATTGGATGCCCCAAGATTTGAAGGAGAACTAACTATCCAACCCACTTCATTTATTGAAGAAGTGCTACATCCGGTTACAGTGGAAGTTCTGTATGTTCTTATATCTACAGAAATGTGTCCGGTAGTATTCAAAGCTAATCCTGACGTATAAGCTGACCAGTTTCCACCATCATACCTATATTCCAAAATATCATTTACTGTTCCGGCCCCTCCAGTGCCAGCAGCAGCTGTGACAGAAACCTGTTGTCCTTCGCAAATTACTGCTCCAACTGGATTTTTTGTCAATCCTCCTGCAAAAGGTTGTTCATGAACTGTAACCGTAACCGATTTAGTATTATCACCGACATTAATACTGCAGGGAGCCGTAGCTCCTTCACCCCTCAAATAATAGGTGTTTGAGCTTGTTGGACTAATGGTAAGGCTGGCATCAGCAGCAGATATCTGACCACCAACAGGATTTGTATAAGCAGCATCAGTATACCACTGCCAATAAGCTCCTGTACCTAAGGATCCGCCTGACTGAGTTAAAGTAATGCTCGTTCCCACACAAACATCAATAGCTGATGCATTTATCTGAGCTGCTGCAACGGTAGGCTGGTAAACTGTGAGTGTAGTAGTTGAGGTGGAAGTACATCCATTGGGTCCGGTCGTAATAACATTATAGGTGTTCGTTCCTAGGGGAGCATTGGAAACTGTGGCAGTTCCTGTCTGATTTCCTGCTCCACTATAATTTACAGTTCCTATCGATCCGCTACCACTAAATGCATGGGTTATTGTTCCCGCAATTCCGGTAATAGTCAGATCAAACTTAGTCAATGTCCCGGCAGTCCCGGCCTGATCGTCAGCAACAAATAAAGTCCAGCTGCCATTTACGGGGCAGCCAGTAAGTGATGCTGTTGGTAATGAATATGAACCGGAAAAGGCTCCAGTAAGAATTGGTGCTGTTGTCAATGTTCCTTCAGGACGATAAGTTCCTGTGAAAGGAGCAGTATTATTACCCGTTGAACCAATAACATTGGATGCACTGGTTGATAAAATCGTGTTGGTATAATTAGCGCCATTTCCACCATTATCAGTACTTAATAATAAGGTTCCGCAATTGCCTGGACCAACTAAGAACATATCAATATCTGAATCCCTGTTGATGGCTATTGATACCGTTACCTGTACATTAGAATTGGCATCAATATTCCCTCCTCCTGTTGTAATAGAAAGTGCTTTGGTAACTCCTGTATTAGAACCATTTGGAATTGCCAAACTGAGAGATCCAGAAGAAGCTGAAGCATTAAAGGAACCTCCACTGCTTGTGGCTGTGGCTGAAAGGTCGGCAGTGCTTCCTGCGCAGATAACTGAAGGAGTAGCAGTAAAGGATGTAATGTTGGGACTGGGATTAATAGTCACAGCAGTGCTTCCTTCAGGTCCCCAACAACCTGCTGAGGACTGAGACCTGAAATAGTAGGTACCGGTTGTAGATACTACCTGTGAAGTTGATGGAGTAGAAATAGATGTTCCGTTAGTGGTATTACCCTGAAAATATATGATTCCATCCGAACTATTTGTGGCAGTCAGTGTGGCGCTCCCGCACTGTGTCCCACCACCGCTTACTATCACTGATGCAGGTAATGAATTCACTGTTACAGGGTAATTTGTAGAAATGGTTCCATTGCCACACGAATTTGTTCCATAAACATTCAGGTTCCCGGAAGTGGCATTCGAAGCAAAGGTTATAGTAATGCTATTGGTTGTGCCGTTAATAGTTGCTCCAGTTCCAGAATAGGCCCAAACATAACTTGTTGCATTAGTTATAACAGGGACCGAATAACTTACCGAAGCTGCACCCTGACATACCGAGGCGGTTCCAGTGATTGTTCCAGCAGCAACAGGCATTGGGGCAACAGTAATGGGATAATTGGCAGAAACAGTTCCGTTTCCGCAAGTATTGGTACCATATACACTCAGATTGCCCGAAGTGGCATTTGATGCGAAGGTAATAGTTACACTATTTGTCGTTCCGGTAATGCTGGCACCGGTACCTGTATACGACCACACATAGCTGGTTGCATTGGTTATACTTCCCACAGAATAGGTTATTGAAGTAGCCCCCTGACAGACACTTGAAGTCCCTGTTATTGCACCAGCAGCAAGAGGCAATGGATTTATTGTTATTGGGATACTATTAGAAATAGTCCCATTGCCACAAGTATTAGTCCCATAAACCGTAAGATTGCCTGAAGTAGCACTGGCTGAAAAAGTAATAGTAACATTATTGGTGGTACCAGTTATGGTCGCTCCAGTTCCGGAATAGGCCCATACATATCCGGTTGCACCTGAAATAACCGGAACATAATAAGCAACAGACATTGCGCCTTGGCAAACCGAGGCAGAGCCAGTAATGGTGCCGGCAGCAAAGGGGGCGCTATTTAAGGTAATCGGGAAATTGGCAGAGATAGTTCCATTGCCACAGCTATTTGTACCATAAACGCTTAGATTTCCTGAAGTTGCATTTGAAGCAAATGTGATTGTAATGCTATTTGTGGCCCCGGTAATCGTCGCTCCTGTACCTGTATAAGACCAAACATAACTTGTTGCATTAGTGATTGCAGGTACTGAATAACCTATGGAAGGTGCTCCCTGACAAACGGAAGATGTTCCACTTATGCTTCCCGCGGCAACTGGCAAAGGTGTAACTGTTATTGGGTAATTGGCCGATACCGTTCCATTGCCACAAGTATTTACGCCATAAACGGCTAGGTTTCCAGAAGTGGCATTGGATGTAAAGGTTATTGTAACGCTATTGGTTGTTCCTGTGATTGTTGCTCCGGTACCCGAATAAGTCCAACTATAACTCGTTGCCCCGGAAATGGTCGGCACAGTATAACCCACACTGATTGCTCCCTGACAAACTGTTGCAGTTCCTGTTATGGTTCCTGCAGCAGATGGCAATGTACAAGCACTACTAACACTAACATCATCAACACAAACACCATACCCGTATTTGGCATTACCTTCAAAGGCAATGTAATAATCACTGGAGGCAGATGGGAGTGTAATCGTTTCCATTGTCCAGGCTGTTAAACTGGCTGTATAAGTAGCTAGGACAGTCCAGGCCCCACCAGTGGACGTTTTGTAATAAACAATCAACTGATCTTGATCTGGTGTCCATACCGGTTGCGTATGCCAAAATTTTAATTGTGGATTGGTTACGGCTGAAATGTCGAGAGAAGGAGTAATCAATTTTGTTTTATTATCTGCAGAACTTGCGTCACTTAGACAAGCATTATATGTACCACCATGAGCCGCAGCAGGGTGACCATTGCCGCTTCCGGTAATAAATACCCAATTAATACCTGAGCTTGCCACTTGCTCCTGTGACCAACAAGCAGGAATATTTCCGGTGTTTTCGAATCCTTCATTCCAGGGAAATGCAGTAATCTTACCACATAAGGTCGTGAAAGTAATATCATTTCCATAGAAAGTTCCATTTGCATTTGTGGCATATGCTCTGACGTGGTACAAGGTATTGGCAAATAATCCGGTAAGGGAACTGGTAAAAGTTCCCGTGCCTGTACCATCAGAAGTATGATTACCCGTGATAGCGGGATTAGCATTAGTCGACCAGCAAACACCACGCGCAGTAACTGCAAATCCACCATCGGCAGTGATAACCCCACCTGAAGACGCAGTACCTGTTGTAATAGAGGTAACTGCAGATGTTGTCAATGAAACACCACCTGTAGTGAAAGTAAAATCATTGCCATTAACCGTTCCATCAGAATTGACAGCAACTAACCTAAAATGGTAGATAGTGATGTTGGTAAGAGCTGATAATGGAGCACTAACAACTACATCTGCGCTGCCAGAACCTGCAGAAGTGACCGTGGTTTGAGAACCATAAGATGCTGTAGTTCCGTACTCAAAATAATAAGTTGTAGCCAGACCGTTAGGGTTAACGATTCCATTTAGTGTGGCAGTGACGCTGGTTATGGATGTTGCAGCCAGTGTGGTTGCTACAGGGGCATTGCCAATTTTAAAGGAAGCTATTTGTGTGTTACGAGTACCACCGCTTCCAATGTACTCACTGGTAAACCAAAAGGTTTGATCATCGCTTGGATCAACAGACATTTGAGAATAATCACCCCAACGATTTTGTCCCGATTGAGAATAAGCCCCGGTAGTAATAATTTGTTCAGGAACATCCATAAGTCCAGAAGCACTGTTGTAGGCAGCCGATGACTGTCCTGTATAGCGTATTCCGGGAAACGTTGAAGAACTCGAAATAGAATATCCTAAACCTATTTTCCCACTTCCGTTAAGCATAATGGATCCCAGCCAACGTGAATTGGCATCAGGAGCATATGTCCCTTGCTGACGAACTGTCCAACCTCCGGAAGTCTCGGTTCCTCTATGCAATTCGTACCATCGCACACCGGCATGGTCCGTACCATCCACATCAACAGAGTGACAACAGACAATGGTTTGATAGGTACCAAAATTCCTATATTGTGGCACATTCATTATTACTTGAGGAATAGCATCCACTTTTTGTGTGGTTCCTGATTGGGAAATATTATCCCATCCTGTACCAAAGTTACTATCGAATGCAGTTACATTTATTTGCTGCACTCTTGCGAAGGTGGAGGAAGCGGGAGTAACCCAGTTGGCAGCTAATTCATATATCCAAAGTTGGTCTGAACCGCCAGCAATAGCATCATCATTAAAAGCAATAAACGTCCCCGGAGAACCCGCTGGTGCAAATGCTCCATCGTTATCAACAGGAGGTACACACATAAATCCATCAATGGAAGTGGGTCTGTTGGGATTATCAAATCCTATCATCTGTGGGCTGGCACCGCCTGTAAGCATAACTGAACGCTGAAACACATAAATATCATTGCCGGAACTGTTATTGTCAGCCATATAATAACCATCCTGCCAAATACCGAACTTTTCATAGTCAGGAGTATCTGCCACATCGAAAGAGTACTTGTACCAGGTTCCTGTAGGGTCACTTGTAGTTGAAACGGCCACAAGCATATAATCATTAGTGCCGCTTATTGAAAATTCGACAGCCAAGAAACGTTGAGCCTGATCATCATACAATATAATAGGGTCACCATCGTTATAAGTAGCTCCAGGCAACCCACTAAATAATGTATTCATGGCTGTAGGACCAGCCATAAGAGTTCCCGTTTTGGAATAGATTGCATAAGTGGTATTAATGGCCTGCATAAAATGATTCGGACCTGCGGCTCCATTACAATCAGGAGGATAATAAGGTGAAGTTTGTCCTGCAAAATTCTGAACGGGGGCAGCTCCTTTAGCTGCACTTTTTGGCATAGATTTCTGCCACACAGCATCCGGACCATTAGGCAGCGCTGAACTCGAATAAGGATAAGATCTTTGAGATAGTTTCTCATTAAGTTCAAATTTCTCCTCCATACGTTCTTTTTTTCTTGCGAGCTTTTTTATCTCAGCTGGTGATAGCCTGGGAAGATCGCGAAGTGGAGGTGTTTCACCCAGAAATACACCACTACCTATCAATGTGGGATGAACCGCTTTATTTTGAGCGGACATTTCGATTTTAGTCTGAGCTTTAAGGCCATATAGGGCAAAGCAAAGAATTACCGTGAAAAAAAAAGTAATTTTTCTCATTATATCTTGGTTATTAAAAGTCAGTTGCAAAGTTACAGGGAAAGAAAATATCAGGTTGCATTATTTTTTTAACATCAACCTGTTCTTAACCCTTCCTTACAATTTAAAGACAAAATTATAAATAATTTTTAATTAAAGTCATTTCGTCGTCATTTTTTTTCATTTTGTCCTGTATATTTTTTCTTTTAGTAACATTTTCCTATTCACAATGATGTTTTATATAACATCCATTAAGAACCACTAAAACATAACCATTAGTAAGAATTGGTGATTATAAGCCGCTAACTTGACTGGCTTGTAAAATGTCCATTCATATAAACATGACCAATGTTTGTTCGCATCCAAAAAATCATTGATATATTCCGCCTTCGCAATTCCATATACAATTCATACCTTTGTACTGCTATATTTTATGTACCCCTTAATTTCAATGCTTAAAACTTTTACGAAAAAATCCCGGTAGCGCTTAGTCGTATCATGCAAAACAATAAAGGAACTATCGGAAATAAGCCGGATACCGCATCGCAAAAAGGCAAGCAGGGCAAGCCCAGCATCTTTCGTGTGCTGAAGCCCTATTCGCGAACGGTTGCAGGTCTTATTGTTATGGCATTGCTGGGAAGCAGCATCAACCTTCTTATCCCGAAAATCATCGGACATGCCATAGATGCCTTCACCGCAAAGCATTTTGTGATGGAAACGTTGGTTATTGAGTTTTTGATCGCTGCCGGAGCCATATTTATTTTCACTTACCTGCAAAACATCATTCAAACCTATGCTTCCGAGCGTGTGGCCAAAGACTTCCGCAGCCGTTTGTCGGAAAAGATATCACATCAGAGCTATACCTATATATTACGGTCCAACCCTTCCAAACTACTCACTAACCTAACCTCAGATGTGGATTCTATCAAGAATTTCGTATCTCAGGCCTTTGTTATCATTATTTCGTCAGCCTTTGTCATCATAGGTGTTTGTGTGCTGCTTATAACCATTAACTGGAGGCTGGCATTGGCCGTTATTGCTGTAATTCCCATCATTGCTTTTACGTTTTCTTTGATATTCCGCAGGGCCAGGGTATTGTTTAAAAAAAGCAGGGAGAACATAGACGCACTTAACCGCATCATCAACGAAAGTATCATTGGTTCGGCACTCATTCGCGTTTTGAATTCACAACAACCCGAAAGCTCGAAGTTCATGGATGCCAACATTGTGTCGCGCAACCTGGGTCTGTCCATTTTGAGGCTATTCGCCACGCTGATCCCTGTCATCATGTTTGTTTCGAATCTTGCAGTGGTGGTTATTTTGTCTTTGGGGGGACATTTTGTAGTTACGGACAGCATGTCGCTGGGTGATTTTGCTGCTTTCAACAGCTACCTGATGATGCTGATTTTTCCCCTGCTGATGATAGGGTTTATGAGCAACATGATTGCGTCGGCATCAGCATCATACGCCCGTGTGCATGATGTACTGGAATCTCCCGAACCGGAGGATACCGGAACCATTAGCAGTAATATCAAGGGGGATATAATGCTTGATAATGTTTCCTTTTCGATTGGTGAAAAGCCCATTCTTAAAAACATTTCGTTCAGCGTGAAGGCTGGCAGCCGCACAGGCATCATAGGCCCAACGGCTGCAGGTAAAAGTCAACTCCTTTATCTGCTCGCCAACCTCATCCATCCTTCTTCAGGAAATATTGAGTTCGATGGTATTCCCATCGAAAAGTATACCCGCGAACTGTTTCACCGCGAGATAGGATTTGTGTTCCAGGAAAGTGTCATCTTCAATATGAGTCTGCGTGAGAACATTGCCTTCAACGACCGTGTGACGGAGGAATCGCTGCAAAAGGCGATTGAAACTGCAGAACTGAGCGACTTTATAGAATCTCTTCCCCAGAAACTTGAGACCATTGTTTCGGAAAGAGGAACTTCCTTATCAGGAGGACAAAAACAACGTATCATGCTGGCCAGGGCTTTGGCGATCAACCCAAGGATATTATTGCTCGACGATTTTATTTCACGTGTGGACAATAAGACCGAAAATAAGATTCTTTGCAATCTCGAAAGGAACTATCCTGACCTGACCCTGATATCGGTTACCCAGAAAGTGTCCTCCATACGAAATTTCGAACAGATCATTCTTTTGATGGAAGGCGAGATCATTGCTACCGGCACCCATCAGCAACTGAAGGAAAAATCTTCGGAATACAACCAGATTAACAATTCGCAACGAAGCACCCGCCATTATGAACTATGATCTGAACCAGGCATCGGATAAGGCGGAGAAAAAAACCTCCACTTTTGCTTCACTGAGGAAGCTGATCGGACTTATAGGTCAGGAGAGGCGCAACTTTATCATTGCTTTCGGAGCCATACTGGTGAATGCTACTTTAAATCTGCTGGGTACCTTCCTGGTGGGACATACGATTGACACCTATGTTCAGACCAAACAATATCACGGGGTGCTGGTTTTTTCGGGAATCATACTGTCCCTTTACGTAATTGCTTTTTTTGTGAATTATGGCCAGATGCGCCTTATGGGCGGCATTGGACAACGCATGCTTTACAGCCTGCGCAATAAACTGTTCAACAAGATACAGGAATTACCTGTCGACTTTTTCAATCAGAACAAGGTGGGCGATTTGATATCGCGCATCAACAACGACACCGATAAGGTGAATCAGTTCTTTTCGCAATCGCTGATGCAGTTTCTCGGAAGCATCATTACGATGATAGGTGCTGGAGTTTTTCTTTTGAGCATCAACCCGGTGATAGGGCTGGCAGCCTTATCGCCTGCTGTGATTGTATGGCTGTTCACCCGTTTTGTGTCGCCCTGGGTGAAGAAACGCAATGCAGAAAGCATGAAAAGCACGGGTATGCTGAGTGCCGAGATACAGGAAAGTCTGGCCAATTTCAAAGTGATCATAGCTTTCGACCGACGCGATTATTTCCGCAAACGTTTCGAAGAGGCCAATCAGGAGAATTACAGTAAATCTGTTAAGGCAGGCATTGCCAACAATACACTGATGCCGGTCTATACCTTTGCCGCCAATATGGGGCAGTTGATTGTGCTTTCGGTAGGGATTTATCTGATCATAAAAGGATATTTCACCATCGGATTGCTGATCAGTTTTATTTCGTACGTGAGCAATTTTTACAATCCCCTGAGGCAACTGGCCGCACTGTGGGCCAACTTCCAGGTGGCTATGGCCGGATGGGACCGCATTTCACACATCTTATCCCTCGAGAGTAACCTGCCGGTGGTGAAAGATGAAAACTGCTATTCCAGTTCGTCCTACCTTTCGTTCCGCAATGTTTCTTTCAAATATCCCAACGGAAAACAAGTACTGCACAAGGTGAACTTCGATCTGGAAAGAGGAAAAACTTATGCTTTTGTGGGTCCGACAGGAGGAGGAAAAACTACCACCGCTTCGCTGATCGCCCGCTTGTATGATGCTACGAGAGGCTCTGTTTTACTTGATGGTAAAGACATACGCTCGTACCAACCTGAAGAACGCAGCAAAAAGATAGGTTTCATACTTCAGGAGCCATTCCTGTTCACGGGAACAGTTCGAGAGAACATTCTGTATGGCAACAGCGATTATAAAGAATTTAGCAATGAGCAACTGTCAGAAGTCATCATAGCTGCAGGACTCGAAAATCTGCTCAGCCGGTTCGATCAGGGACTGGACACACCTATACAAACCTCAGGCGAAAGCATCAGCCTGGGACAAAAACAATTACTGGCTTTTATGCGTGCCGTGTTGCGTCAACCCGAACTACTGATATTGGATGAAGCTACCGCCAACATTGATACCTTAACGGAACAATTGCTGGAGGAGATATTACAGAAACTTCCCAAATCCATTACCCTGGTGATCATTGCCCACCGATTGAATACGATAGAGAATGCAGATGAGATCTTCTTTGTAAATACAGGCACCATCACAAGGGCGGGTTCTCTGAATGATGC
>Ga0194052_1002418_pt1 | contig 10216 bp, 6 predicted proteins | sample SepL226m_MetaG_FD_160117 | JGI IMG/M metagenome (GOLD analysis project Ga0194052, IMG submission 160117) | Anoxic zone freshwater microbial communities from boreal shield lake in IISD Experimental Lakes Area, Ontario, Canada - Sep2016-L227-6m | ecosystem: Environmental > Aquatic > Freshwater >... | reverse complement strand
AAATTCATAATTTTTGCAAGACTGCAGCACTGACCTCCGCCAAAAAAACGCCTAATTACTGATTTTGGTAAAATCCGCAATGGTATCAAACAAGGAACATATCCGCTCCAGAAGCGTCAGACGATTTTTTCGAATATCCGGGTCCTCGGCCATGACCATAACCGCCGCAAAAAAAACATCCACTGGATCACGAAGAGAAGCCATGTCCCGAAGGGCTTGGGCAAAATCCCCGTTACTTAAATGCAGACTCACCCGTTTATTAATCGTCTGATAAGCATCGTAAAGGGCTAATTCGCTGGGATCCTGAAACAGGGATTCATTAATGTTGGGTGAAAACTGGTCAAGAGATATTTTAGCGGCTTTCTTGACAATGTTAGCCACCCTTTTAAAGGCGATTGCAAGCGGTTCAAAGTCTGGCGCTGTCTTCAATTCTTCAAGGGCGCGAACCCGATTCCAGACATTGGGAATATGGTCTGATGAAGCGCTGAGAACAGCGGCGATGCTGTCCTTGGCAAAGCCCTGTTCCGCCATTAAAAAAGACATGCGGCTCTGGAAAAACGCCTGAACTGAAACCGAGGTATCCCGGATATGGTCAACATCGAACTGATCATAGATTTTCAGGCTGGTTTCTATGATATTAGCCAGTGAAAATGAAAATTTCCGATCAAGCATGATCTGAATCACGCCGATGGCCTGTCTGCGGAGCGCATAGGGGTCTGATGCGCCAGTTGGGGAAAGCCCGACACTGAAACATCCGCACAGACTGTCCACTTTATCAGCGATACTAAGAATGGAACCCATTAGCGTTTCAGGCAGTTGACCTCCGGAAGATGTCGGACGGTAGTGTTCTTCTATGGCCAAGGATACGGCTTCAGATTCTCCGGATTTTGCCGCATACACTTTCCCCATTGTCCCCTGGAGTTTCGGAAACTCCACTACCATAAGAGTAACCAGATCTGCCTTGGCCAACCGGGCGCAGCGGGAAAGTAGTTGAATGTCACCAGCATTCAGTCCGGCTTCAGCACCAATAAATTCAGCCAGTTTTTGTACCCGAATGGTTTTATCATATACCGTTCCCAGCTTTGCCTGAAAAAGAACGCCTTTAAGTTTGTCCACACAGGCATCGAGCGGTGTCTCTAAATCCGCCTTGTAAAAAAACTGGGCATCGCTTAGCCTGGCTCTTAAGACGCGTTCATGCCCTTTGGCCACGATATCCATATCTCTGGCATGAGTGTTGTTGACCGCAATAAAACAGGGCATGAGCTTGTCATTTTGATCAATGACTGCAAAGTATTTCTGATGTTCCCGCATGGAGGTGATCAGCACCTTGTCCGGTAGTTCAAGAAACACCGGATCGAATTTTCCGGCCACAGCCACCGGATATTCCACAAGATTGGTTACGATATCGACAAGTTCATTGTCTGGAAACACTTTTCCGCCCAGTCGTATGGCGATTTTTGATACTTCCTTGTTCACCAACTCTTTTCGTTCAGCCATATCTACCAGGACATGGGCGTTTCGCATAGCATCGCAATACTCTGACGGTTTAGCAATCTTGATTTTGCCGGGGCTCATGAACCGGTGCCCCAAGGCAAAATGGTCGCTGGAAACGTTTCCCAGATCAAAGGAGATGACTTTATCGCCATATAGCGCAAGGATTGTATGAATCGGTCTGGCAAACTGTATCCGCAGATCCGCCCATTTCATGATTTTGGGAAAAGGTGTTGACATAATCAGATCCGGCAGCAGGGTTTTCAGGATTGCGATTGTAGTCTGACCTTGATCGATAACCGAGGCGCAAAGATATCGTCCCTTTGGTGTTTCCTTTACTGTCAATTCACCCACAGGCAGATGGACTTTTTCTGCAAATTTTTCGGCAGCCATTGTTGGCTTGCCACTTTCCGTAAACCCCACTTTGACCGATGGCCCAAGCACTTCCATTTCAAGTGAAGGTTGTTCGGGAGCTACGGCCTGGATTTCAACAGCCAACCGTTTGGGAGTTCCGTAAGTCAGCGCCTTGCCATGCGCAATGCGGGCGTCACTTAGCTTTTGAATCAACGTGGATGAGAGAAAGGATAGAGCAGGTTCGATATAGCCGGCCGGGATTTCTTCACATCCGATTTCAAGTAAAATATTGTCCATTTTTACCTCGTTATCATTTTTTTTCAGAAGGGAACCAAGGAGATGGGTATTGAGATATCAATATATCAATACCCGTCCCCTACTTTTTCAGAAGTGGAAAGTCCATGGCCTCACGCTGTTTCAGATAGGCTTCCGCGCAGGCCCTGGCCAGGTTTCGGATGCGCGTGATATAGCCGGTTCGCTCGGTGACGCTGATGGCGCCTCTGGCATCCAGAAGGTTGAAGGTGTGGGAGCATTTGAGGCAGTATTCATAGGACGGAATAACTAAGGACTGATCAATGATCCGTCTGGATTCGGCCTCATACTGGTTGAAAAGGGAAAAGAGCATTTCCACATCCGCAACTTCAAAATTGTAGGTTGACTGTTCCACTTCCTGTTGATGATGGACCTGGCCGTAGGTTACATCATTATTCCATTTCAGGTCATATACATTGTCAACACCTTGAAGGTACATGGCGAGCCGCTCCAGTCCGTAAGTCAACTCAACAGATATGGGATGGAGTTCAATGCTCCCCGCCAGTTGAAAATATGTGAACTGGGTCACCTCCATACCGTCCAGCCATACTTCCCATCCCAGACCGGATGCGCCAAGAGTGGGGGATTCCCAGTCATCTTCAACAAATCGTATGTCATGGTCCAAAGGGTCGATACCCAGCGTCTTCAGGCTTTGAAGATAGAGATCCTGAACGTCAAGCGGGGATGGCTTCAGAAGTACCTGAAATTGATAATAGTGCTGAAGCCGGTTGGGATTGTCTCCGTACCGACCATCCGTGGGCCGTCTGGAAGGCTGAACATACGCGACATTCCATGGCTCCGGCCCAAGCGCCTTTAACAATGTAAAATGGTGAAAAGTTCCGGCTCCTACCTGAAGATCGTAGGGTTGAACCAGAACACATCCTTTTGCTCCCCAGAATTTCTGCAAAGACAATATCACATCCTGAAAGTTCATTGTAATCCTCACGTTAACATCAAAGAATTTTCTGCAATTTTATTCTGCTTCTTTTCCGTACTGGCGGGTTCACCAGAAGTATCCTTTGGCCAATAAGATATTTTGACAGTCCCTACTTGAACAGCGTTACAATACCATCATCCAGGTCATACTTGGCGGCCACTATCCTGATCTTTTTCGCTTCGACCAGATGCTTGAGAATCATGGATTTCTGTGTCAGGGTGGCAACCACTGTTTTGGCATTGGCATCAATCACACATTCCACAAACTCGTTTTTCTTTGTTTCAGCACATTTATTATCGCCCTTGCAAGCGTTGCAATCCTTGGCGGCTAAATCGACGTTGGGTTCAATCACTTTCACTATTGCATCAATGTTTTCGCTGCCGGTACTCTTGCCTTTCGAGTCCACAGTAGCCGTTACCGCTCCGCAACGCTCATGTCCCAGTACCATGATCAGGGGTGATCCGAGATGCTCGGCGGCATACTCGATACTTCCAATTACGACTGGATCAGGTATGTTTCCAGCGATACGCACGACAAAAAGCTCTCCAAGGCCTTTATCAAAAATAAGTTCTGGTGGAACCCTGGAATCGGAACAGGTGAGAATGATGGCATATGGTTTCTGGGATTTCGTCAGCGATGTTCGTGTTGCAGCGTCGCTCCTCGCAGCATTTGTCAGCTTGTTCTCTACGAAATGTTTGTTGCCATACATAAGTTTTTGCAGGGCCTCGTCTGGTGAAACGCTTGTTTCGCTGTTTGGGTTTGAGAAAGCGATTCCAGCGGCTAACACTATGAATCCCAAAGTTACTCCAATTGTTCTTGTCTTGATTTTTCCTAACATACATGTACCTCCAGTGAGTTTTAAGTGGTTATCATTATCTAAAAACCGTTGACCGTATTAAGGGTGAACGGAGAACGGTCAACGGAGAACGCATCCTTCAGTCAACTGTTTTTCAGAAATTTGCAGATGTGAAAGCTGGTGGCATCATTCGTCAAGGTCATTCAACAATCAATCCATCCGAATCAATTTGAACATTTAAAAGACGCGCCTCTGGTATTTGCACAAGAATTTTCTCCCAAGTGTTTCGCAAAAGATCAATGGCGCTGATTTCACCAATGGCCCAGACACAGCCTCCACCTCCTGCACCGGTAAACCGGCCGCCGCAGTCCAGTTTCCTTGCAGCCTGAATGAGTTCCATGCCCATGTCATCCAGAACATCCGGAGTCATTTGCTGTCGGATAGCGGTTTCCAGATTCATGATGTCTCCGGCTCTTTGATACCTGCGCCCACAAAGGGCTTCAGAAAAACAGCGGGTGTGATTGGCGATAGCTATCCATTCTTTTCGGGTGGAGCCTTCAATAAACTGATCCACCCATTTGCGGTTAATCTGTCTGGACTCGTGCGGAATGCCGCAGTAGGCCACCAGAATATGCCGGGAAAAATCATCATGAAAGGTTTTACTGACCAAGACTTTTTTCCGGAATACGCTGGCGCTTGGTGTATTTTCCCAGTACCAGGCATTGACCCCGCCATAGGCAGCGGCCAGTTGATCCTGGAACCCACAGGGGACTCCAGCCACGCTTTCTTCAATGGAATGCGCCAGCAGCACAATATGTTTGCGGGTTATATGCTTTTGACCGGTTTTTTCAAGGAGCCTGGAAAGCGCCGCAACCAGCGCAATGGCCGCTGCCGAAGATCCGCCCAGGGCGCTTCGTGGTGGAGAGGCGGACTCGATATCGATATGGATACCGCTTACGCCAAAATATGTAGCTATGGCGAACATCAGACCCAGGGGATGGTTAAAAGGCGCAGCATCTTCGGGAAAAGAGACGCTTTCAAAGCCGGCTGAACTAACTTTTACTTGCCCTGAAACACCGGGAAGAATTTTAACTCTGGTTCTCAGGTTGATTGCCGCATTAACCGTGCAGGGATTAAGGCGCCTTAACGGCAAATGGAATGTCTTGATATCAAGCGTTCCTCCCATATCAATCCGGCAGGGAGCAGATGCTTCGATCGGAGCAGATTGCAAAATATTCAAATAGATTTCCGACATGAGTTTACCTCGTTTTTTACCTTCTCATTCCGTAACTGCCTTAAAATGGGAAGGCTTTTGGTCTCTTTTCCGAGATGATAGGGAACAAATGCTTCCAAAAATTCCAGGCTTTCCTGAATGGACTGGGCGGAAAATCTGGCTCTGGCTATCTTGTTCCAGTTTCCGCATCCCATCCACTGCAGTTGTTTGATCGTTCCCATGGACAGATAGAACAGTGAAGAAACAGCGGAATTGCAGGCGGAACAAATCAGGCCGCCTTTTGCGAAATTGATTCCGATGCGCCGCCCATTCAAACGGTCCATTTCGATATGGCAGAGGCCGCAGGCGCTAAAATCGGGAGAAAAACCTGAAATGATCATTAGCCTCATTTGGAATACAATACTCAGCAGTTCATCCGGCAGATCGCTTCTATCCAGCCTGTCCAGTACCTGATATAGCAGGTCATATATTTTGGGCTGCGCAACATCCGGTTCCATCCAGTTGTTGATGATTTCAACAAAATAACTGGTATATACTGTTTTTTTGAAATCCGAACGAATTTGACAGAACGGATGCTTTATTGTTGACTCCTGAAGCACCGGAAGGTTTCCTCTGCCAGTTGAGCAAACTATCTCGAAAGCTGAAAACAAATCCAGCGCACCGCAAAATCGCTTCCCGTTTTTTCTCGCGGATTTGGCAATCAGGGCAATTTTACCATGGGTCGGGGAGAAAAACGTCAAAATCAGATCATTATCACCAAAATCAACCCTTCGTAGCAAAATGGCAGGCGTGGTAAAATACACGGTCATAATTCGTATTAGTAAAAGAGCATATCTGTGTTTATCTGTGGTTCCAAGGTGTCATAGTGTAACTTTAATGTGAGACCTGGTTCGCAGTTCTTCCAGCCATTTTGAAAATTTCTGATCCACAATATCCTTATACAACTTGTTTTCGATTTCGGCAGTGGCGTCTTCAATCGTTTTGCTGGCGCTCTTAACTTTATCCAGAAGTCGGAAAATCTGATATCCATAATCGGTTTCAATGACTCCGGAATATTGGCCTGGCTTCATATCTTTCAAAGCCTCACGAATCTTTGGATCAATGGTAGAAATGGAAAATGTCCCTAACTCACCACCTTGGACCCTGGTGGTGCTGTCGGAAAAAGTCTGAATAACTTCATCTATGGATTTACCCGCTCTGAGTTCCTGAAGAATGGCAGCCATTTTCTGCTGTGTTTGCACTCGAATGGAAGGGTCAGGGCTTTCCGGATACTTGATCATGACATTAGCAAGATGATATTTTTCCTCAACACCATAGGTCTCGGGATTGGAATCGTAATAGGCTTTGATGTCTTCCTTGGTGATGACAATCTTGGATTTGATTTCCCGATTGACCAAATTTGATCTTAAAATATGCTCTTTTGTTCGTTTGCGATATTCCTCAAGGGTTATTCCCTCCTTGGAAAGTGCTTGCCGAAGGGATTCATCTGTCAAGGAATTGGTTTTCTTGATTCGCTCAATGGCATTGTCAACTTCTTTATCCGAAGCCGTGATTTTATATCGGACGATTTCCTGATCGGTTAATTTCTGATCAACCATTTGATTGAGTACCTCGTCCCGAACCTTGAAAATCATCTGACGTTCCTTGTCTTGGGGGTATCCCATGGCATTGATTTTCTCCAGATAGGGCTTTACCTGGCTGTTGAGATCGTCCAGAGTAATCAAATCGTTGTTAACCACCGCCACAATGCGGTCGATCAGTTCAGCACCGATTGCTGGATTTGTGGGACAAAAGGCAGTCTGCATCACCCATACTGCTGCTGCGGCAGCCAGCACGGGGATATGTCGTGTTATAAATCGGATAATGATGTATTGGGTCATGATTGCTTGCATGCTCCTTTATTTTTTTGCATTGTCAGGAATTGTTAACACGCTGACCAATCTCTTTCAAGATGTTTTTGGTTTCTGACAGCAGACCGTTGAAATGACGCTTTTCCAGATGAACCTTCAAAACATGGTCTGGGGTGAATTCAAATCGTCCTTTTTCAGAAACGATCATGTCCACGATTCCAAAAGGATTCTTCTGATGCGCCTCGGAGAATCGCAAATGCAGTTGCTGACCGAAGAGATCCAGGCGCTTGACCCCGGCAGCCATGCACAACAATTTGAGCATCATTTTCAGCAAAAGGTTGGCAGCCTCATCCGGAAGCTGTCCGAAACGATCAATCATCTCTTTTTTATAATCAGATATCTCCGCCAGAGTGGTCATTTTCGCCAGCCGCCGATATGCCACAAGTCGCTGATCTATATCCGAAATATAGGTTTCAGGGATGTAGGCGCTCATGGTAATCTGAACATCTGGCTCAAGGCTTTGCAGAATTGGTTCCCCCTTGATTTCGGACATTGCTTCTTCCATCAGCTTCAGAAACATGTCGTAGCCTACGGCTGCAATATGACCCGACTGGGAGGCGCCCAGAATCGTTCCGCCGCCCCTGATTTTCAGATCGCTCATTGCGATCTGAAAACCTGATCCCAAATCGCTGTGTTCCATGAGTACTTTCAGCCGTTTCAAGGCATCCGGATTCAGCGTGTGTTCGGCAGGAATAAACAGGTAGGCGAATGCCTGTTCATTCGACCGGCCAACGCGCCCACGAAGTTGATATATCTGGGCCAACCCAAATCTGTCAGCCCGGTTTACCAACATGGTGTTGGCGGAAGGAATATCGAGGCCGGATTCAATAATGGTGGTGCAGACCAGCATATCCAGCTCGTTTTTCGTGAATCGCAGCATGACTGCTTCCAGTTCGTGGGGACTCATGCGACCATGCGCCACATCCAGCCGCACTTCCGGGACCAGTTTTTTCAGGTGGTCGGACATGGACCAGATGGTATGAATATTGTTGTGTACAAAATAAATCTGGCCTTTTCGTTCCAGCTCCTTTCGAATGGCTTCTGTGACGACTGTGTCGTCAAATTCTGAAATAAACGTGGCGATTGGCTGGCGATGCTCCGGAGGTGTGGAGATGATGCTGATATCCCGAACTCCCATCATGGACATGTGAAGGGTTCGGGGAATCGGGGTAGCAGTAAGGGCCAGAACATCAACATTGTGTTTGAATTTTTTCAGTTTTTCCTTGTGAGTTACTCCAAATCGCTGTTCTTCATCCAGGACTATCAGTCCAAGGTCCTTGAAACCGACATCCTTCTGAAGCAGGCGATGGGTCCCAATCACAATATCCACAGCCCCGGATTTCAGGTCTTCAATAATGTTTTTCTGTTTCTTGGCGCTTCGGAACCGGCTTAAACAGGCAACCCGTACAGGATACCGCTTGAAACGCGCGGAAAACGTTTCAAAATGCTGTTCAGCCAGCACCGTGGTAGGGACCAAAATCGCTACCTGCTTGCTGTTGTTGACCGCCAGAAAAGACGCCCTAAGGGCCACTTCGGTCTTGCCATATCCAACATCCCCGCAAACGAGTCTGTCCATTGGAGCGAGAGCCTGCATATCCTGAAGAACATCGTCGATGGCCCGCAGTTGATCCGGGGTTTCTTCATAAGCAAAGCTGGCTTCAAAATCCTGAAAATAACTGTCTATGCCCTGAAATGAAATGCCCGCCGCCACTTTTCGACTGGCGTAAAGTTTGAGAAGCTCACCAGCGATTTTTTCAACGGATTCCTTGACCTGTTTTTTGACCCGGTCCCAGGATTTCCCACCCATTTTGTCCAAAACCGGCGCGACCCCTTCCACTCCCAGATACTTCTGAATCATGTTCATGCGTACCACAGGAAGATAGAGTTTGTCCGCATCCCGATAGGTGATAAGCAGAAAATCATTGGTGGCGCCGTCCACAGTCAACTTCATCAGTCCTTCATACTGGCCGATGCCGTGATCGCTGTGAACGACCAGATCGCCTCTTTTCAGCTCCCCAAAAATAAGTTGTTCTGTGTGTATTTTTGAAGCAGGAAGATGCCTTCGGTGATACTTCCGGCCGAATATCTCGTCTTCGGAAATAATGGCAAGGGATTCATCCGGCCACACAAAACCTGAAGAAATGTGCCCGAGGCAGGCATATACCCGACCCTTTCCCAGGGACAGGTCCGGAATGACATTTGCAAGTTTCAGTTGAATCCCGTAAGGCTGCAGCAGGGAAAGGAGCCGTTCGGCCTGAGACCGGGTGCTGCATACAATCAGGGTTGTGTATCTTTGTTCCTTTTTTTCATTGATCCACGTCGCCAGCGGCAACAGGAGCAGTTCGGCATCACGCTGCGCGGCCAACTGTTCCTGGATATCCGTATTGTTCTCAACTGAAAATTCAACAGCTTGGATCGGTTGTGGCGTACCGCCATGGGAAGTCAGCGATACTTGTCTGAGGATCAGCGGAAGGCGCTCCAGAATCGAATGATAGAACGGGTCCCATGTTTCATGCAATGCCTCTGGCTCAACACACAGGGTGGCGTTTTTTCGCGACATCATATATTGCCGGACAGTTTTGTCATGAAAAGCCAGTGCGGATTTTTCCAGCTCGGAAGGCTCAACCATCACGAACAAAGTGTCTTGCGGCGCATAGTCCAGGAGATTTTCCATCTTGGGGTAAAACAACGGGGTCAAGAATTCAATTCCCGGGAAAACGCCTTCTTTTTTGATGCGATCAACCAGATCCCTGATTGTTGTGACCGGCAGATCCAGAACAGATGCCTGTTCCCGAATCCGGTTGATGACCGGTTCGATGGACTCCATCTTGATAATGGCTTCCCGTGCAGGAATAATAATGGCCTCGGAAATGTTTCTGATCGTGCGCTGGCTGGATGCGGAAAAAAACCGGATGGTTTCAACGCTTTCACCAAAAAGCTCAATACGAAGGGGGTCTGCATACAGCGGAGAAAAAACATCCAGAATTCCTCCACGGATGCAGTAATCTCCGGGTTCTTCCACAATCATCGTCCGAACATAACCACCGGAAACCATTTTCTCCACCAGGCGATCCAAACTGATTTCTTCATTTTCCATCAAAAGCTCTGAATAATTGCAGATATCTTGTCTGGGAATGAGTTTTTGAAGAAGGCCTTCAATTGGTGTGATCACGATGGGAGGG
>Ga0194052_1002416_pt1 | contig 10218 bp, 8 predicted proteins | sample SepL226m_MetaG_FD_160117 | JGI IMG/M metagenome (GOLD analysis project Ga0194052, IMG submission 160117) | Anoxic zone freshwater microbial communities from boreal shield lake in IISD Experimental Lakes Area, Ontario, Canada - Sep2016-L227-6m | ecosystem: Environmental > Aquatic > Freshwater >... | reverse complement strand
CTTGATTGACGATGGGGTATGTTTTACCGGACTTTGTTTTTAAAAAGCCGGATTCGATAAGGCCATTAGCTCCCATTTTTCCATTAACGAGGTGAAGGTCATCACCAGTTTCAGGGCAGCATAGGAAATTAATAAATTCAGGTTTCATTTTTATTTAGTTAAGGTCAAGACCGTGCGCAATTTTTCTAGCATATGCTGGTATGCTAAATTCTTTTTCAAATCGCTTTTTTCCATTTTCCCCGAGTGTCTTTCTGAGTATCACATCCTTTTCTAGTTTTTTCAATGCCTCGAGGAGCGCAGCGGGGTTATTTTCAGGCACAATAAGTCCTGCTGGTCCTGTCACCGACGGCACAGAGCCGCTATCAGACCCTACGATGGGAATACCGACCGCCATCGCGTCAGCGAGCACACCACCAAACTGTTCCTTCCATGTTTTTGTTGTGAGGGATGGGACGGTAAGGCAATCGAGCGCCATATAGAACTTCCAAAGATCCTTTTTTTGAAGGAGTCCCGCGTAGTATATACGACCTGCAAGTTTTGGGTCTTCGATTGCCGCTTTCAATTCATCAAGCTGGTTACCATTTCCAGCAACAGCAAATTTAAAATGTGGTGGAGCATCCTGTATCGCACGAAGTACAACCTTCCAACCTTTTTCCTCGATGAGTCTGCCGACATATCCAACAATGAAGTCCTGAGGATTTTTTCGAATAGGAATGATTGCAGCAGTTGTTCCTACGCCTGGTGAAAGACAACCTGCAACAAAGTCATAGACGGGAATTGATGTTGGCATACCAACTGCCCGTATCGCCTCCGTCGATCCTGGTGCAATCGAGAGGATTCCATTTACTCGTTTCCACAGAGTGTTGTAGAACAGTTTTTTAATGCCATGTAATGGAAAAATATTTTCGACAACAGCAATAATAATGCGGGGTCTTTTTTTGAAGAAATAGAAAATGAGAAGGGGAATAATGTAAGTAGCGATTGGTTCCTCCTGTGCCCAGACGACGTCAGGTTTTATTTTTCGTAAGTATTTGAAAATAAGGATGATTTTTCTAAATGTGTGTTTGTACGGAAGGTAATATATTGTAGGTGAAAACCCAGCTTTTTTTTCATGTTCAATGTCGACAGTTCCCAGCATCCGGTGACCATCCGGAAGATCAGAGTGTCCAATAGTGATAACGCTTGGTTCAACGTCATGCTCTTTGCAGATCAGCTTAAATGCTTCCCAATGCATAGGATAAAATGCGAGCCTGCTATAGAGTAATACCTTTTTCTTTTTCATATTAAAGTTGTATCCATGAATGAGGAATAATATCACTCGTATCCCATGTGTCTACACCGAACCATTTTTTTGGGGCAATAATTATTTTTTCTGGGTTTGAATTGAGCCATGCTCCCCACCAGCTAAATGTGCTATTTGCTATGATATTGTGTTTACATTGGCTCATAAGTCGAAGGTCCTCGAAGTTCTTTGAGTCGTCATTTATGTCAACGAAGATAGTTGGAAACGAAAGACGTATATTTGCTTTTGCCCAGGCTATATCATCGGAAAAAATAAAAAAAGTCGGATCTTTTGTTTTTTCTGAAATATATTGCACAGCCCTCTTATAATAGTTATCGTCGCACACATTGTATATGTTACTAAAAGTTTCATTACTAACATAATCTGTTCGCCGTATGTGCATGCTGACGGCATTTGAGGCGGTGATTTGTTGTGCCATTTTAGCATTTATACCAGTTTGTGGAGCTGTGACCATAAACTCAGATCGAAGAATGGGTTCTATGTCTTTGAAATTTTTTTCTGATTGCCAGTGGCCGTGTAAATATGTATTGTCAGGGGCCTGAAGAATACGGGGCTCAAAGGGTAATCCTTTTTCTCTAAAAAAATATAACGGCGTCATTCCAAACATGCGACGAAAATTCCAGAGTAATCTTTTTTTTCTACCAGTATCGATAACATTAACTTCCTGTATTTCATTAGGTGCCGCTATTGTCGCCTGTATATTAAAAAACTCTAAGCCGAAATGTCGTTTGGTCGACGCGTCCAATAGGCTCGATATGTCCAATTTTAAATTCGTATTACGTGTATGAGCAAGCCTTCTGCCGGCCGCGTATTCAAATAGCTGGTTGCCAAGACCTCCGTGTATTCGTGTAATAATCATTTGCGTTGGTACGTTATTCGAATAATATCATTTATCACACTAAATGTATGTCCGCTGGTTCTCTGAGAAATAAAATTCTCGAGATCGAGAAGTGTGGGGTAGTCATGCTCACCTATAAAGAGTCGTGCATCGTCGATGAGGATTATGTGGTCGCTCACCGGGTGGGCAAGTATGGTAGTAAGTTCACGATAAATAGGAGTATTGAGGTTTGCTTTCGAGGTAACGCCCCCAGAGTAGTGTCCGTCAAGCCAAAAAAAAGTAGGCGCTGTTATTTTTGGGAGTAGCATCTGCAACACGTCGCCACTATCCCCATTGAGTATTTCAATTGCTTGGTCATGTTGAAATCGTTCCTGTGCAGCCTCAAATAATTTTTTATCAAGTTCAATCGAATAAATTTTTTGGAAATTATGTCGCATTTTGATGACCATTTCTCCAAGATATGTTCCTGTCTCGATAAGAATAGTCCGATTACCACGGTTTTTTGTAATCATCTTTTCCTTAATAATATGTGGTGCCGGCGAAGGTTTGCCCTTGATATACCATTTGAGTATTGTGACAAAATCGTGCATATTATTTTTTTATTTTAGTAAACCAAAAGCATCCGCAGCCATAGTTTTCAGCATCGGCTTGTTCCTCGGTCGCATGTTCTATAATCCCGCCACTATTTTCGGGGATAAGCGAAAATTCTTTTAGATTAAGCTCACTAAAATATTCACGGATTTGCTTGTATGAATAAATACGATGCGCGTTGTAACATATTTTTGGTTTACCAATGGGTACCACGAAAAGAAGTGAGCCACCAACCGCGAGTACACGCTTGAGTTCGTCGATAGCCTTGAGGTCTCCGGAGGGATCGATAGGCTCGCCGTATCTGCCGAGACCCACGTGCTCGACAGTGTGCATACACGATAGAGAGGAGACGCTTTCGTCTTTGAAGGGAAGCGAAACAAGGTCAGCTTGTTTAGAATGAAGTCCTGATAGAGTGATGTCGGCAGGACGGTAGTCATAAAAATCAACAGGGATAAATGCTGAAAGCATGGTTGAGAAGGAAAGGATCGAGGATATGTCCGTGTGAAGTGACGGGTTTATTTTCTTTACTGTTCGTATGGCCCACGCGGGATGATACGTATAATGTCGATCAAATGGTGTGACCCCCGTATTATCAAAAGATTGTCGGGATTTATCTTTCCAGAGGACGCTAAAGCGCCCATCTTTTTTAGAAGTGTTTCGAAAGTCTATAAAATCCTTCACAAATAGTAATTGTTTTTTTATTTTCTCAACAGTCATATTTTTTGTAGCCTTACTTTTTTGGAAAGTACTGTAAAAAAACGTTCAAAATCTACCCAGTCAGTTGTGTCAAAAAAGCCAAATAGTTTATATAAAACTATATAGATGAGCACTGAGCTTCCACCGATGAGCAGAAGTGTGGCGACATTGACAATAATTGGCGATAGAAGGTATACGTCAATAATCCAGACGAGAGCAGACACGAGGATGGTGCCGAGTATTTTTTTTGTGTAGTAATGCCCACGGCTCGATAGGGTAAGGTATTTTTTTTCTGTATAGTAAAATATATATATAACCGGCAACAGCGACAGAAGGTATGCCCATGCAGCGCCGGTAATACCGTATCGTGGAAGGAGGATAAGGAGTAAGATGGCATTTAATATTCCCATCGATACGGACATCGCCGTGAGGAATTTTACTTTATTAAGTCCAAGCAGGAAGCTCGATAAAGGTCCAAATAGGGCTAAAAAGAAATTTGTAAACGCTAGGATTATCAATATTTGTGTGGAATGATTTGCAAAGTCAGCACTGAGCCAGTACAGCAGTATCTTATATGCGAATGCAATCGATGTGATAGTCAGTGCAGCGGCGGCAATCGTGATAAGTCGAAATGAGCGGACATATAAGGTCTCGATCTGTGCGCGGTTATTTCCTCCGTCGAGTTGTGAAGTTGTTGGGAACATTGTTACCGAAAGGGTGCTTGCGACACCCGGTATTCTCGATGTGACGCTTCCCGGTACGCTGTAGTAAGTAAGATTACTTGGACCAACATAAAAAGGAATAATGAGCCGGTCCAAAGAGGAAAGTGCTGTACCCGCAATACTATTTATAAATACAACAAGTCCAAATTTATAACAATTTTTTATTTCAGTGGTATCCCAGCCAAATTTTAAACCAGCCTGAGGAAGCATTTTTTTTACCTGCCGCATAGTTATAATGTTGAATAGTATTATAAATAGCAGTTGAGTTAGGAGCATCGATGTTAAGGATCCTCCAGAAAGAACGACAATCAACACACTAAGACTTGAAACTGTGGTTGATATTATTCCAATTTTATTACTAATATCAAAACGTTGTAAGACTGCTAGTGCGACGGTGTATGTATTAAAAAGGGTAGTAATAAAAAAAAGTCCACCTGCAATAATAAAAAGAATCGAATAGGCTTGATAATTTGCAAATTGAGCTGGTAATATTTGCGGCCCAAAAAAACCAATAGCAATTAATAGGATTGCCCCAAGTGCACCAATAAGTAATGAAAGTGTATTTGCTGAGCGTATGAGTGCTTGTATTGCAGAATAGTCTTTCTTCCCCCAGTAGAATGACATGTGCTTTGCTACCGCAGTTCCAAAGCCAAGATCAAGCAGGCTCATGAGCCCCATGAGAGCATTTATAAACAGATATATACCGTAGTTTTTAATACCGAGCTTAAAGATAACAATCGGCGTTATAAACAAAGAAAAAAACATCGGCCAGATATACCCGACGATATTATAGCTGATGTTTTTAAATGTTTTATAGGTCAGTGAGTCGGTTTCCATAACAGTTTAGTTTTCTATTTTATATTCATATTCTAACACATTCAGCATCTCATTTACCGATGACCCTCTTAGAAAATAAATAATCAATATGTCCAATTTTTGCGACGAAGATATAATCGTGTTGAGTAAGTAGGGTTGCAATTTCTGCTCTATGATCATCCGTGTGGCACTCAATCAGTAAATGGTTCGGCGAATTTTTTTTAAAACCAAGTCCGTGTAGGGCATTAATTTCATAACCTTCAATATCAAGTACCATAAGATCTATGTTTCGTTTGGGGTTTATTGAGAAGTGTTTATCAAGTATGTATTGTATTGTCTGAGCAGGTACTTTTATGTGGCGCGCAGTTATTCGTTGTGTTTTTTCCCCAGCAGCAATCCAACTATCTTCATCTTTGGCTATATTTTTAACAACTGACATCGCGTTGACGTCGATAAAATCAAGCATTGTATTTGAATGATCGGGGGAGGTAACCGCATATTGATAGACAGTAGACCTTGGACGGTATTTTCTGCACTTGTTAGAAATAGGTAAGGGTTCAACAATTATCCCTGTCCACTTTAATTTTTTTTCTAAATAATATGTTGGATCTTGAAAGAAGCCGTCGTTACCTCCACATTCAACAAAAAATCCATTTTTTATGTGCCCAAAATACTTCATTAGTTGGTCGTGATCACGATAGGGTTTAGAAAACGAATAATTTCCAAAAAACTCGAACAGTGCTCGGCGAGGATAGATTAATTTACTTGTAAAAAAGGGGATAATTTTTTTATAATTTTTTTGAGGGTTGCTCATCAAAAGCAACCACCTTGATTTTATTGTATCGTGGTAAGCCATAGAAATTTATATTGTATAGCTGTAGCTTTTTTTCACCCCGCCATTCTACCACACCTTCGCGGTTGCGTGACGTAGCGCGACGGAAAAGATGTGATATGATGTTTGCTATCAAAACCCGCAGAAGAGAGGGTGAGAAGAGCTGATATATTCGGCAACATTTACAAGAGACATTAATATAATATCGAATACGTATGACACCAAACAAAAATCTGACAACTATCCTGCGCTTTGCTACCTATGTTCTCCTTGCGGCGACGTTGTTTGTGCCGCTCTTTGTTGCAAATAGCATGTTTTTCCCATTCATCACTGGAAAAGCATATGCGTTTCGCGTGCTTGTCGAGGCGGCTTTTGCGATATGGCTCGTGCTTGGACTTTTTGATAAGAATGCTCGACCAAAGATATCGCCACTCTCTATTGGTGTGACACTTTTTGCTATTATCGCTCTCATTGCAGATCTTGCCGGGGTCAACCCAATCCGTAGTCTCTGGTCAAACTACGAACGATCTGAAGGTTGGATAGTGATCATTCATCTATGGGGATATTTTGTAGTCATGGCTTCTGTGCTCCGCAATCGCATTCATTGGCAGCGATTTTTTAATGTATCCTTCATTGCAGCGCTTGTTGTTGCTATTTACGCCACTGTCCAGTTTGGGACTGCAATGCTCGCGCACAATGCTGCTCCTCGTCTCGATGCACGTTTAGGTAACGCAGAGTATCTCGCTGTGTATATGCTCATTCATGCATTCATTGCTCTCTACATGACGGCTGCAGCGTGGACAAAAAAACAGGCTCGTGGCTATCTTTATTTGGCGCTCTTCGCGGTATTCAGCTTGGTTCTTGTCGGTACACAAACTCGCGGTACAATTCTCGCTCTCGCTGGAGCACTATGTATTGTATTGGCGATTATTGCGATAAAGAAAGACACAAGTCTTGCTGCGAGTGAGCAGCGGTCAGCAAATATTATTCGTATCATCGCTGGATCGCTCCTCGGTCTTATTATTCTTGGCGGTGTTGGTTTCTATGATGCACGACAGAGTAATTTTGTGCAGACACATCAATTAACGGCACGTCTCGCGTCTATATCTTTCGACAACCCTCGCATTCAGTATATTTGGCCGATGGCGATCAAAGGATTTGCAGAAAAGCCTGTTCTTGGGTGGGGACAAGAAAATTTCAATTATGTCTTCAATAAATACTACGATCCAAAGATGTGGGAACAAGAACAGTGGTTCGATCGCGCGCACAACGTGTTTCTCGACTGGCTCATTGCTGGTGGTGTGATCGGTTTCTTATTCTATGTCTCGCTATACGTGCTATCGTTGGTGGCCATTTGGAGGAGTCGATTTACAGTAATAGAGCGGGCAGTTCTCACCGGTCTTGTAGCTGGCTACGCGATCCACAATATTTTCGTGTTCGATAACCTCGCAAGCTACCTCATGTTCTTTGTCACCCTCGGCTTCCTACACGCTGCTTCGACAGAAGATGAAGTAAAAGGAAAGACGGGTAAGCTCAGCGTATGGTCAGACAAGATCGCGGCGGTCGTGATCAACCCTGATGTGACTGAGTGGATCGTGGCGCCTGTTGTTGTCATTCTTTTAGCGGGAGGAATTTACTTCTTCAATTATCGTCCAGTGGCAGCAAATCTCAGCTTGATCAAAGGCCTAACGAGCTGTGCGTACATCGGCCAACAGGGAGCACCGACACCAAATGCTGCGTACTTTACAAATGCTCTTGCTATCGATGTCTATGTAGCAAACCAGGAGACTCGCGAACAGCTTTATAGTTGTTCTGGACAGGTATTGAGTGCCCAGACGGTGCCCGATGCAACAAAACTTGCTTTCTATAAGGCGACGACTGCTGCTATTGCTGCGCAGGCATCATCGACACCAAACGATCTTCGAGGATATCTCTTTGGAGCATCGTTCTATGATAATCTCGGTCAGTATTCATTCGGAAAACCACTTGCAGAACGCGCGTATGCGATCTCACCGCAAAAGCAAAGTGTCCTTCTCGAGCTTGCCTCAAACGAAATCGGTCTCGGCAGCACGACACCCGCACTTGTCTTGATCAAAAAAGCGTATGAGTCTGCGACTGATAACCCAACAACAAAGATTGCGTACGCTCGAGGTCTTTATTTGACCAAAGATTATGCCGACGCAATTTCTATTATGAAAGAAGTAGTGGCTGCTGATCAGACAAATCTGCAAAACCATATTACGCTCGCAATGTTCTATATGGGAAATAAGGATACCGAAAATGCTATCAGCGAGCTCAATGCTGTCGCAAGTTCAAGTATCGAATACGCACCGGCGGTAAATAAAGCCGTCAAAGATATCAGGGCAGGAAAGAACCCCTTTGCACCAGCGCCTACCGATGCTTCTACGGCACAATAAATCTGTTTTCCACAGGTAATTGGGCTTGCATTTTTACTAAAATCTGCTATATTATGAGGGTGTGAGTACTATCAAGTGATAGTCCAATCAAATAAATGTTTACACAAGTTCCTGCCTCGGCAGGATTTTGTGTTTATGGGTGTTTTTATTTTTGTAGAAGGGAATTTCCAGTCATTTGCGCGGGTTTTTTGATATTGAATAGATCAAGGATAGTAGGTGCGATATCGGCGAGATCACCGGTTGTAATGGCATGTTCTGTGCTGGTCAGTATTGCAGGAACTGGGTTTGTGGTGTGAGCGGTGTGCTTTGTGCCGGTGATCGGATCGATGTTTACCTCGGCATTTCCGTGATCAGCAGTGACGAAGGCGATGCCACCCTTTTTCTCGAGCACAGCGATCACGCGACCAAGCTCTCGGTCGACGGTCTCGACGGCTGTGATGATAGCGGGAACGTTTGCGGTGTGGCCAACCATGTCTGGATTTGCAAAATTGATAAAAATAAAATCAACGCCTTTTTCAATCTCCTCAATGGCTTTATCTGCGATAGCCTCAGCGCGCATTTCGGGAGCCTCATCGTGTGTTTTCACATCTTTTCTGCTTGCAAGCATGATGTGCTCTTCACCGACATTTTTTTGTTCGTTGCCGCCGTTGAGGAAATACGTCGCGTGTGGAAATTTTTCTGTCTCAGCAATACGGCTTTGACGAAGTCCCGCCTTTGCTATTTCGTGACCGAGTGTTGCACCGACTGTCGCAGGGCGAAAGGCAACATGTGCAGTGTAGTCAGCTGAATATTCGGTGAGAGTCACCAAATAAACATTATCATTTTTCTGTTTTTCCATAAGCTTCTGAGTGAGCATACGAGCTCGGTCAGAACGGAAATTGAAAACAAAGACGCCGTCGTTCTTTTTGACATTACCTATCGTGCCATCTGTGTGAATAGGATTTTTATAGACAACAGGGGAGAGAAGCTCGTCATTTTTTTCAAGAGCGTATTGTTCCTCGAGATACACTGAGGGCTGTGTCGAGAAGGATGGTCCAGTACCATCAAACATGGCCAACTCAGCTTTTGCCATGCGATCCCAGTTGTTGTCTCGGTCCATGGCGTAGTAACGACCAGAGAGGCTGGCGATGAAAAAGTTTTTTCCTGATGGATCAAGCTCAGCGAGAAGTGTCTCGAGCTTTTTCACAGACTCGGATCCACTTTGGGGTGGGGTATCGCGACCGTCAGTGAAAACATGTACGGCGACTGTGGACACGCCGTAGTTTTTTGCAGCTTTTAGGAAAGCGAAAAGATGATGTTCATGACTGTGCACGCCTCCTGGACTCAAGAGGCCTTGTACGTGAAGTGTCGATTTAAATTTTTTAACATGATCAAATAGTGCGATAAAAGCAGGATTGGTCGCGAAGGATTTGTCGGAAATAGCTTTGTCGATTTTTACAATGTCAGTATCCATTGGGCGACCGACGCCAATAGTGGTGTGGCAGACTTCGCTGTTTCCCATTTGACCCTCGGGAAGGCCGACAGCATTGCCGGAAGCCTTAAGGAGTGTGTGCGGATATTTTTTCCAGAGTGCATTGAAGACGGGGGTTTTTGAAGCGGCGATGGCATTGTGTATTTTTTCCTCACGGTATCCCCAGCCGTCAAGGACAATGAGTATTACTGGCGTTTTTATTTTTGTGTCAGATTTCATACCGGAGTAGTATACTATATTTTTCAGCTGTTTGTGTATTTTTGCATTTCTTTTTGATATAATAAACGGAGATTGTTCCAAATGGTGGCGAACGGCTGTACTCACATTTAAATTAAACATTATATTTGGAGCTATCACCCGTTCGCCATCATTGGGCGCAATACATTGCACGACCTGATGTTATATTTTACACTCCTGTCATGACGTTATCTATTTCAGAACATGTTCCATTGCGCGATTTGACGACATTTAAAGTCGGCGGACAAGCGCGCTATTTTTGCGAGGTGACGTCTGAGGAAGAATTGTGTGATGC
>Ga0194052_1002414_pt1 | contig 10220 bp, 15 predicted proteins | sample SepL226m_MetaG_FD_160117 | JGI IMG/M metagenome (GOLD analysis project Ga0194052, IMG submission 160117) | Anoxic zone freshwater microbial communities from boreal shield lake in IISD Experimental Lakes Area, Ontario, Canada - Sep2016-L227-6m | ecosystem: Environmental > Aquatic > Freshwater >... | reverse complement strand
GTGATGACCAAGGGTCCCAAGTGGGACGAGACCATCAGCAAGGAGACCCGCCTCGCACTGAGGGTCGCCGCCATGGCCCTCGGCCACGGGGGAAACGCCACCCTGGAGAAGCAGTTGGAGGCCCTCGAACAGATCGCCGACAAGAGCTTGACGGACAAGGACCGCAAGTTCTTTGATCGGCTCCGGGCCAACATCCGCGTGACAGGTGGCGTTGCGGAGAAGGCGGGCGATGGCCAATTGGCCATTCTGGACAAGATCTTCACGGCCTTCGCCGCTGAGATTCCCCGGCAGATGGAAGTGGAGTACACCAAGGCTGGTGCCACCTCGCCCCGCACCATCGTCTTCTCGCCCTATTGCCTCACCCAGGACCTCATCAGCGGCGGCACCTTCATCCTGGGTGAAGAGGTCGCCAAGCGGGAGATCAAGCAGCTGCGGGTCTCCCGCATCAAGAGCCTTAAGGTCCTGGACCGCCCGGTGATTCACCTGAGGACCAACGAGCTCGAGCGGGCCGCCATGCATCAGATCGGAGGATGGGCGCAGATTGATACCCCCTTCGAGGTCAAGCTCCGCGTCAAGGGCGCCAGCTGGATCCAGGCCATGGAAGAGGCCCGCCCCGATTTTCCCGGGTTCAACCTAGATCGAAAGGCCGGCTTCGCCATCGTGACGTTCCAGGCCAACGCACCCGAAGGCCTCATCCGCTGGATCCTCCAGATGGGAACTTCGGCTGAAGTCCTCGAGCCGGCGTCCCTGCGAAGCAAGGTCGCTGCGGCGATTGAGGAAATGGCGGGGATGTACCGGTAGGGAGTGGCTCCAGGAATCAGCACTGGATGACTAATCGGCCTTGAGCGCAATCCGGGTATGGCCCCGGTAGCGGAAGATCCGGATGTGCAGCGTGGTGGACATGGCGCCGATGATGGCGCCAGCCCCGCGGCCAGGAGACGGAAGGACCCAAGGCTTTGGCCACCAGGGCGGCTCCCGCCCCTGCGGCACCGCCCGCCAGGGCCATGGTGGCAAACTCTTCGAACTCGGCATGGGTGATCACGACACTCACGGAGTATTCGTCGTCGGCCCACTCGAGGAATTTGACGATTTTCTCGGGATCGATGGGTCCCTGGAACTCGAAGATGACCTCGCCTTCCTCCTCCCGCATGAGTCGTCGGGCATGGGTCTAGAGGGTCGCCAGGCGGGCGTTGGCGGGCAGGGGGATCAGTTGGCTGGGCATGGTGGCTCCGGGTGGAAGCATTGGGGGCCCCTAGGAATGGGCCGGGTTGGGGGATTCGGGTGTGGAGGGTTCCAGGTAGGCAAATGGCCTTTCGGGGCCCTGATGACCGGCCACAACGGTGCCCTCCTGGACCTTCGTCCGCGTGGTGATGACACCGTCCGTGACGGGCATGGGGTGGATCCAGCGGAGCGGGGTTCCGAGGTCGGCGTAGGCCTCGTCCATGGCTTTTCGCGCTTCCTCGAAGGTTGGCAGAGGGATCTTCAGAAAGGCGAAGGCCCGGCCGAGTTGCCCGTCGACCCACGCGGTATACCAGGCGGTCGCCGCCTTGGAGAGGGGCAGCAGGGGCATGAGCCGCACGAGGAAGCTGATCCACCGGAGGCGCATCAGCACGATCGCGAACCTGGCCTTCGTAGAGGTGCGTTGCCGCCAATCAGACACAAACCCTCCCTATCCTTGTGACATCTTGCCCATTGAGGATGGACATTTAATGACAACCCATCCAAAACATCTTCAATACGAGGGAGTCCCATGAACTCGAGTCATATGGATTACGATGGCCTTTCGTGGCTTATCCTGGCCTACCTGGCCGCGACCTGGATGATCATCCTGAAGCCGGCCTGGTTTGGGTTGAGGCAGATGCTGGGCAGGGTTGATCCCCTGGCCGAGGCCATGGCAGGGGTCCGGTCGGCCCTGGCGAAACTGTTCGTCGACATCAAGGGCCTTGCCGAAGCCTCCAACACGGACCGCCTTGTCGCCCTTGGTTCGCAGAGTCTTGAGGATCTCTTTGGAGGCAAGGCTGGGCAGGTCGTCCAAGATGTGGACCTCCTCATTCGTCGCGCCCCGGCAACCTACCGAGATTTCCAGGAGCGGTGGGCGCCTCAGCTTCAAGTCATCAACACCGACCCCGCCCCGAAGGTCATTGTCACGGTCCATGGCTTTTGGCTCTGGCTCCGCTCGGCGGAGGTGGCCTCTGTGGTTGAAGCCGCGGGGCGTCGCCTGGGCCTCGGTCAGGACCCCCTGAATGCACGACAGGGCGAGCTGCAGAAAGTTGTCAATGAACATAGCCCCAACCTGGCTCACGGGTTCCTCTATGGGCTCTATTCGGTGGTGATCTGCCAGTTCCTTGCGCTTGAATTTGCCTTCGCCAGCGGTGACCCCAAGTTTCTGTTCTGGGTGGGCGTCTGCCTGGTGGCCTTCAACGTCGTCAAGCTGGGCCTCTTTTTCTATCAGGCGGCTCCGTTCTGGCCGGTGCGGAAGGAGGTGCAGGAGATTGCCGAGCTCGCAGGGGTTTCCAGCCTGCCCAGGTATGCCTTCGAACTCCTGGTTGGGCACGCCCTGGGCGCGGCTACCATGCTGCTGCTGGTGATCCGCTTCCTTGCACTGGGTGAGGCCCTCCAGCAGCGCGGCAACCTCCTCTACGCCCTCAACCATGGGATTCTCTGGGTTCTCAAGATGACGATGAAGCTCATTGAGCCCTGGTGACCCGAAACCTACTGATCGAGCAGATCCTCGGCGTGGCCCGCTGAGAAGCGCCTGCGATCGACACCCTGGCCGAGAGGAAGGAAGGCGGAGGGTGTGAGGGGGAAGGCTTGTGCCAGCTAGGCCGTCAGAGCTACTCGCTCCCGAAGATATCCCTGGCAAGGTCGGCGATGGGCTTCAGGCTCTCCTGTTCCAGAGCCTCGTCCACGGCCATGCTGAGGAGGATCAAGCCAAGGATCGGGGCGGCCCCGTCCAGCTTCCGCTTCACCTCGTAGGGGTTGAACAGGATCATGGGCTACCTCCAGGGCCAGTCTCATTCAATAGGGTAGACATGGCATGGCAAGGCAAGGTCGCGACGAGGGCAGGGGCCAACCTTCTACCAGATTGACGCTCCAAAGTTGGGGCGGTTCCCGTCCATGGATTGCTTTAGTGGCAGTTCTCGAAGTAATCAGATCTCTTCATCCGCTTCAGGCACGTCCCTGGCTGCACGGCCGAGGTTCTCGGGGGTGATGTCCCTGGCGGGCTTGAAGCGAAACTCCGCCAGGCCGAGCAGAATCCGGTTCATGGCCGACTGGGCTTCTGGCTCTGTGCCGAAGACGGCCATGTCGCCGTTCTCGTCCATGGTGGTGAGCGTGAGCGGCGTGTCGTCGAAGTGCTTGCCAACGGCCATGCCGATGAATCCATCCCCGAAGGGGTCCTTCACAGCGGAAACCTGGTAGGTCCTGATGGCCATGGGTCGACCTCCTGCGGATGAATGGTAGCTGGTGAAGCCTAGGGATCCTTCAGATGCCGAACTTCGGATCGGCCAGGAAGTTGGCGGCCATGTCGATCATCTGCCGCTTCTTGTCCTCAGGCATCTTGCTGTCGGCCACGGCCATGACCTCGTTGTTCTTCACCCACACATTGAGGACCAGGTGTGGTTCGGCCTGGAAGATGATGGTGGCCCACACGCCTCCGAAGAGGTTGCCCTCGACCAGGGCCAGGACGAAGCGGGACTTGGTCTCGGCATCCGGGTGCCTCTGCAGCTCTGAGCACTGGACCAGGTCGATGGCCTGGACACGATTTTTGGAATGGTAGCCGTTGAAGAAACGCCGAATGGTCTTCACCAGGGGCGTCTTGAGTTCCTTCCGGTACTGCGCGATCTGGCTCGGCGTCAGGGTCAGTCGGGCAGGCTCCTGGGGGGCCGACCCGTGCAGGAGGGTACAGGCCAGGATGAAGCTGGCGGGGAGTTTCAAGACGGTCATTGGGTGCTCCGGGGCATTAGGGATGGAGATTGGGCTGCTGGGGCCTACGGACGCTCATCCAGCAGGGCCGAAGCGAGGTCCACGCGCTCCCGCGAGGAGGGGAAGCGGAGGTAGCTCTCATCCAGGTCGCCCAGGCGCACCCGGTCCAGGGCGTCTGCATCCTTGAGGGCCCGGAACACCCTCAGAGCGGAGTCCTCCGGGATCAGGACCCTGCGGAAGGAGCCTCCCCTGGGCTGGAAGAACTCCAGACGTCGGGCGGCCCGCTCTCCATGCGGTTCGGAGCCCGAGTGGTGCGTGATGGCGAAGAGGGCTGTCTCGTAGACCAAGGGCTCCAGGCCCTGATGGAGGCCCAGGGCCAGGACCTTCCCGGCGCTCTTGGCCCCGTGGTAGTAGTCAGCCGAGTCGTCCGTCCGACCGATGTCATGCCACAGCACGGCACGGATCAGGGCCTCCTGCTCCCAGCCCAGGAAACCCTCTGCCTGGGCGATGGCCAAGGCATGGATCATCACGCGGCGAGTGTGGCCCAGGCCATGGATCGATGCCGAGGCGTCGTAGCCGCTGGCACGGCGGAACCAGGCGGGGTCGGGTGAGGGGTCAGCGGGCCTGGCGGGCATGTTCATTGGCGTCCCTCTCGTAGGGTGCGTCGTTATAACCATGCATTAGGATCTGGCGCAGGTAGGTCTCTAGGAACGCCGCGATGGAGCCCTCCTGCTCATACTGGTGGACGTGCCGGAGTTCGTGCGCCAGCAGCAGGGGATTCGCGCAGCCGTTCCGGATGATGATGGTGTGGCCGAGGGTGAGACCCGCCATATGGGGGTTGATCAGGCGCACGACCTCGTTGATCTTCACGAGCACGGGATGCTCAGGTGTGGGCAGCTGGTCCCGCATCCAGACCCGCACGAGTTCCGGGTGCTCGACGCCCATCTTTCGAGCCAAGGCGAGACCGTCCTCATCCAGGGGCGTGCCCTTTGAGGCGGCCTCGGCAACCTGGGCCTCGGCCCAGGCCACGACAAGGGGATAGAAATCAGAAAAATCAAAGTCCATGAGGCCTCCAGGGCAAAGTGTTTCGGGGTAGAGGTGGGGCAAGTCTACGCCGGCCGATGCCGACGGACCTGGCGCCAGAACTTCCGGTCTTCATCGAAGAGGCCGGTAAGGTGCTCCACCAGGGCAGGGAAGGACTGGGTCAGGTTGAAATGGATCGTAGTGATGAGGCGCAGGCGGAGTTGGGCTCCCTCGCGGGGCCGGTAGGTCTTCGCCTCCAGGCCCGTGTCGCGCCGGTTGTAGGTCCGGCAGACCCGCTCCATGTCCATCTCGCTGAGGCCGGTCAGGGGCAGATCCCCTCGGCTGATCATCTGGAGGCACTTGCTCTCTCCGTCGGCCCGGAAGGCCACTAGGCTCTGATTGTCCGAGCGGGGGTCGTGGGCCAGATCCACCATGAGGCCGCGCCCCGGGGCATGGTGCGGCAGGCGACCCATCGAATCCAGGGCCGCGCTGAGCCGCTCGAGGGGGTTGGTGGGCGTTTCCTCATCGGACTCAGGAAGCAGAGGCGAATGGGAGGGCTGGCCAGGCTCGGGGTTAGGTCGGGACCGGATGATCCGGGGAATGTTCAGGCCCTCCGAGTCAGTATCGCCTTCGCATTCTTCGTTTTCGTCCTCCATGGGGAGCCGTCCTTGGGTGACCGGAGGGGGGCCGTCGGCCTGGAGCAGCCGCGGGTCCTGGTAGGACTCCCAGGGGGCGTGGAAGCAGTCGAAGGCCGCCCGGTTTAGCTGCGCGAGAAGCTCTGAGCTCCGATCTCCAGCGTCGAAGCGTTGCAGCAGGACCTCCAGGTCCTGCTGCGTCCGGTCTTTCATGGGGCCTCCATTCATGGGCACTCCTCCTGTTGTCTGAGTCTGGGATACCGGAGTGGACAGAGCCTGACCACACAGCCTGGCGATCAACAAGGTGGGGGCCTTCCCCCGTGGGAGCCCCCTGATGCCGACCTGTCCCCAATTGCCCCTCCTGCCGATCCCGGAGGTCCCTGAAAACGCCCGGGAGGGGAGGCCGGACGAAGAGATGGTGGAGACGGTGTTCATCCCCTGGAAACCATGGGCCTTCAGGGACTGGGCAGGATGGGCCTGGAAGCCCGAGGAAGGGGCAGCAGCCTGACCCTGGCCTCGCGCGAAACCTATCCCCTATCCTGCCTCCGCCACGTGGTCAGGAACTGTCCATCCTGGACCCTTATTCTTAGATTGGGATTGTACCCCCCCACTGGAGCCTCCAACATGCCGAACAGCCCCCACAGCACCCCCCAGAGCCGCCTGGTGACTATGAATGGTCACGATTACGCCTGGGATCCCGTCGGGGGTCTCGACCCCGCCGTGGTGGTGGAGGTGGAGGGCTACATATGCCGTAAGGCCTGGGGCTATAAGGGCTGGGCTGATTCGGTGGGGCTGGAGGTGGAGGATCTCATCCAGGAGGGGTTCACCGGGGCCCTGAAGGCCGCCGGCAAGTACTCGCCTGATCGGGGCGCGAACTTCCTCACCTATGCCTCCTGGTGGATCGACTCCGCCATGCGGGAGGCCATGGGTCGCCGCATGATCCGCACCCCCGAGGGCCGCCCGCACCTGTGGGTGGACTCCCTGGAGGACCCCCTGGGCGGTGAGGGGGACTCCGAAGGCCTCACCATCCTGGCCATCACCGAGGACAAGGATCCGGGTCCGTTGGAGCTCTCGCTCGCCGCGGAGCAGTACGAGCAGGTGCTGGCGGCGCTCCCCAGCCTGGAGGCCCGGGTGCGGGAGGTGGTGCTGCGCCATACGGGCCTGGACGGCCGGACGCCGGAACCCCTCCAGAAGATCGCCGCTGACCTGGGCATCACCCGGCAGCGCGTGAGCCAGCTCCTCGAGCGCGCCACCAGTGCCCTGACCCTGGAGCTCGCCGGCTGAACCCAAGACCGCTGCATCCAAGCCGGCGCCGGGCCTTCCCGGCGCTGGCCGGAGGGCGTTCGGCAGACATGGACAGCAACTGGCCATCCAGCGCGCCGATAACCAGATCGGGACCGTATCCCCACCAAGGAGCCGCAGACATGCAGACCAGCCCCTCCGTAGCCTCTCAGGAGCCCTCCGTGGCCATCATGAAGGGCCAGCGCCATGCGTGGGATGCCGCCGGTGGGCTGGAGCCCTCGGTGACCCTGGAGGTGGTCGGCTACGTCCGCAAGAAGGCCGGCGGCTACATGGAGCGGGCGGGAATGGCCTGCCTCGACTACGAGGACCTGGTCCAGGAGGGCATGACCGGCGCCCTCAAGGCCGCTGCCAGGTATCGGCCAGACCGGGGAGCCAACTACCTGACCTACGCCGCGCCCTGGATCGATGCCGCCATGAAGGATGCCCTGCGGCGCTCCCTCGTGCGGACGCCCGCGGGCGCACCGTTCGCCCGCATCCGCTCCCTGGACACTCCCATGGGTGCGGACGACGAGGATGACGCGCCGGTCCCGCGGGACTGGCAGCGCGCCGACCTGCCGGATGCCCAGGACCTGTCTGCGGCCGCCGAGGACCGCACCCGGGTCCGGCAGGCTCTTTCCAAGCTGCAGCCCCGGGAGCGGGAGGTGCTGCTGCGCCACAGGGGCCTCCATGACGGCAAGGAACAGTCGCTCGCGGTCATCGCCCGGGAGATGGGCATCACCCAGCACTGGGCAGGACACCTCCTCGACCGGGCCATGGCCGACCTGCGCCTGCACCTGGGCGGGCGGCACCTGTGAGGGAACCGCGTTCGCCTAACCGGACCCGGATCATCACGCTCGGCTGGTCCCATGGGGCCAGTCGGGCGATGGCATCCCTGCACTCAGCCGAGCCCTCAGGCCATCCCACTCCGTGACCTTTCTCATCCTCTCCTTTCCGCATTGGCAGGCTCCTCCGGCCCATGCACGGACGCTGATCTATCTCCTGGCGCTGGCCGCAGCGCTGTGGGTGATGAACCAGGCCCGGCGATCCTTCTGGCTGCTCTCCCTGCTGGCGCTCCCTGGCACCTTCTGCCATGAGCTGTGCCACTGGGTGGTCGGAAAGGTCCTGAACGGCCAGCCCGTCCACTTCACGGTCATCCCCCGGCGGGAAGGGCGCGGCTACGTTCTGGGCTCGGTCGGTTTCGTGAACCTGCGCTGGTACAACGCCTTCTTCGTGGGGATGGCACCCCTGCTCCTGCTGCCCGCGGCCTACCTCCTATTCCTCTGGCGGCTCGGCGCGAGGCCTGTGCTCGGCTGGCCCGAAGCGGCCATGGTGTTCCTCCTCGCAAGCATAGTGTTCGGAGCGATCCCCTCGGTGCAGGACCTGCGCATTGCGGGCCGCTGGCCCCTGGGCTGGTTCCTCCTGGCTGGGGTGCTGTGCTGGGTCTGGTGGTCATATAGTCACCGGCCCCACCGGCACCCGACTGCTTCCAGCGCCGCAAGGTCAGCCAGGAAAGCAATCAAGAGGCAGGTGCGCCATGCGCCACCCGCCCAGTCGATTCCGGATCAGGGGGCGGCAGCAACCGAGTGAAGGGGAACCCCGGTGCGAAGCCCTAAACAGGGGACCCCGTGTTGGTAACCGCTAGGCCCGCTTCACACCGAGACCGCCGCCACGAGGATCAGCTCGAATCCATGCTCCTTCGATGCCGGCATGAGCCAGGCCTCGATCCGTGCCACAGGAAACGCCTCCCTCAGCCGATCGAAGATGGGCTTGATGCCCGTGACATCTGCTCTCCCCCAGTCAGCCAGCAGGAAGGCCACCACCCGGGTCTGCTGCTCGGGACGCTCCTCGACCAGGCCGGTCAGGGCTTCCTCGACCAGGCAGCCCAGGGCCTTCGGCCCGATGGCGCTTCCGGCGGACTGGGGAAGGCTCGCGGACGCCCACTCCGCCTCCAACAGGAACGGGAGCAGGGCCTGGAAGCGTTCAAGGTCCTCGACCTCAAGGCCGGCCATCACCCGAAAGAGCGTCTCGAAGGGAGTCCGTCGGGCCTGATCGTGCATGGAATGAGGGTGTGGAGGCAGGATGGACAAACTCTGTCCGTGATGCCAGAGTTCCATGCTGTTGTCAGGACCCTTGCGACCCTGGTCGTGTTCAGTGGTTTACGTAAGCCCCTCTTGTAAGGGTTGTTCCTCGCCTATCCCTTGATAGGAAGTCGTCCCCTGTCCTGCAGCCACTGAAATAGCTGCTGGGCGTCATGGAAAACCAGGGTCGCATCCTCCTGTAGGGCGTGGCAGGTATAGCCCTCATCCAAGTAGTCCGTGCCCACCTGGATGCTGGAAGGCAGGCCTTTGGCGTCGCGTGCCGTGTAAAGGAAGCTTGGGCCAAGGCCATCGTGATACAGCGGCAACGCCAGAGCCGCTTCCTGCTGAAAGTCATCGCCCTGGAAGGCCGTGAAGTGGGGATGGCCAGGGTAGAGAGTGGCAGCCACCGACCAACGGTGAGGACCACGGGCATCTCGTCCGTCGGAGATTTCCTCCCGGCGAGTGACGGTCACCAGGAAACCTTCCCCCTGTTGGATCCAGTGCTCCTGGTGTGCCCAGGAAGGGGTCAGATCCATTGGTATGAGATCTCCAGGAGTGATGTATTCCTCGTTAACGGCACCGGATGGATCAGAGCCCAGTGGATGGTCCGGCCTCGATCAACTGTCAGTGTCTACTCGTCGCGAGGAGGCATATGTTCCCCAACCCTGCATGCGAGCGGCCGTTGCCCTCCGCGGCAGAGTCGTTGCAACTCCCGGGCCTCTGCGACATCACCCTCGAAGCCGCGTCGATCGAGGATCCGAATGGCCTCCTGACAGAGCGTCCCAGCCTCCCAGTGCTGGCCAAGACGAAGGTCAAGGCGGGCCAGGCTCAGCATGCCCTTGGCCAGGGAGAACGGTTCCTCCTGGAGATGGAAAGCCTCGCAGGCTTCCGACTGGCGATCCCGGGCCTCCGGGAGCTTCCCCTGGAGGTCCAGTGTGCGAGAGAGCTTGGCCAGGATGTTGGCTCGCTCGCCGTCCGCCGGGTTCTCGAGGGCCATCTCCAGCCAGGCCTGGGCCTCTGCGGCATGCCCGGCGGCGAGGAAATTCTTCCCCAGGTATTGGGGCAGGTGCTTGTGCCGTTGTAACGGATCAAGCTGTCGCAGGGCCAGCACGGCTGCGGCAGATTCGCGGAGCGCCTCGTGAGGATGGCCCGCTTCGAGCAGGCGTACGGCCAGCACGGCCCTGGACATGGCGATCTGGCTGGGGTCGCCCACCTCTTCCCAGAGCGTGTGGGCCCGCCGGGTCAGGCGCAGCGCAGCAACGGGGCCCTTAAGGTCGGA
>Ga0194052_1002413_pt1 | contig 10223 bp, 10 predicted proteins | sample SepL226m_MetaG_FD_160117 | JGI IMG/M metagenome (GOLD analysis project Ga0194052, IMG submission 160117) | Anoxic zone freshwater microbial communities from boreal shield lake in IISD Experimental Lakes Area, Ontario, Canada - Sep2016-L227-6m | ecosystem: Environmental > Aquatic > Freshwater >... | reverse complement strand
CTTGTGAGTCAACCCATCCACTTGGATAAGATTCGTAATTCACCATCCACCAACTAGCTCCATATGCTTCCACTGGTCCGTCAGTAACAGTTGATTTCTCTCCACGCTGATGAATACCAATTACACTTCCCCCTGGCTCGCGGCGCACTTGAGTAAGTTTCTGATCTACAACATTGCTTCCTACAGAAATTTTACTTGATGGCTGCAATGAATTGTCACCAAATTGGTTGTAAAGATTTTGCCAAAAACCAAAATCACCCTGACTCACTTGTTTAGAATCACCTGAAGTAGGTGAACTTGATGTAAATAGTTTTACAAGTGAATTTCCAGAAAGAGCACTTGTTAACAAAACAACAGCAAGAAATACACCTATTATGTCTAATAGGATCTGATGTCCGTCTTTTGTTGGAGGAGCATCGGGTTTTTTAGGTCCTTCTTTTTTCTTTGGAGCATCTGCCATAGGCTAACCTATTGTCTCAAATTTTTTACCAATCTCAAAGAGGATATCTTCAGAAAAACGAGGGCCGAGTATTTGAATACCAACAGGCAGAGATTTATCTTCATGAACTACTGTTCCCGATGGAATAGAAATAGCAGGAATTGTTGCAAGGTTTGCACTCACTGTAAAAATATCAGCGAGATACATTTGAAGTGGATCACTAGACTTTTCCCCTATTTTAAATGCCGGCATTGGGGAAACAGGTGTAGCAACAACATCAACTTCTTTAAAAGCCTTTTCAAAATCTTGTTTAATAAGTTCACGTACTTTTCCTGCCTTACCATAATACGCATCGTAATACCCTGTCGAAAGCACGTATGTACCAAGCATTATTCTTCGGCGAGCTTCTTTTCCAAAAAATTCTCCACGAGTAAAGAAGTAGTCTTCTGTTAAATCTTTACCTTCTTTTAGAGATCCATACTTTACACCGTCAAAACGAGAAAGGTTTGAACTAACTTCAGCCGGCATAATGATGTAATAAACAGCAAGTGAATATGGGAGTGTTGGTAAAGAAATATCTCTTATTTCATATCCCGCGTTACGGAGTTTTTCAATAGACTGATTGAAATTTTCTAAAACATCTGCGTCCACGCCTTCTTTCAAAAAATCTCTAGGTACACCAATAACATATTTTTCTTTTTTCGGGAGTGAGCCTTCAACACTTGTAGAATCAAAAGAATCTCTTCCTTTAATCGTATTGTAAAGAATCTCTGCATCCTCTACTGTTTTTGTCATTGGACCAATTACATCAAGAGACGAAGCCATTGCCATGAGCCCATGTCGTGACACAGAACCATATGTAGGTTTTAACCCTACAATTCCACAAAAACTAGCTGGCTGTCGAATAGAACCACCGGTGTCAGAACCGAGAGCGGCAAGCGCCATGTCAGAAGCAACAGCGGCTGCAGAACCACCAGAAGAACCACCTGAAACTCGAGTTGTGTCATGTGGATTTTTTGTTACACCATATGCAGAATTTTCTGTAGACCCACCCATTGCGAACTCATCCATATTTACTCGCCCAAGGAAAACAGCTCCAGCTTCTTTGAGCTTTTGAATAGCTGTCGCATCATACGTGGCAACGTACTTTTCTAAAATCTTTGAAGCGGAACTTACAATTTTACCTTCAATAAGCATATTGTCTTTTACTGCAATTGGAATTCCTGTAAGAGTTGTTGCCTCACCCCTAGCAATTCTTTCATCGGCTTTTTTAGCCTGCTCAATAACATCGTCATACACACCTAGATACGCATTGAGTTCTGGGTTTTTTTCTTCAATTACTGAAAGATAAGCTTGTGCCAATTCAACAGCTGTAAATTCTTTTGCAACAAGTGCATCATGCGCTTTTTTAATTGTGAGGTTTTTTAGATCAATCATAGTCATGTATTTATTCAGAAATTAAACCAAGAATTTTTTTAACTTTCACATAGTTCCCTTCTCGTTTTGGAGCAGAGTTCAAAAGCTTCTCCCTATTAGCGCCTGTTGGGTTCGGGTCTATATCTTCACGTAAAATGTTTGTAACAGGAAATGTTTGCTCAATATTTGAATCAGCAGAAACTTGTTTAATTTGTTCTACATAACCCAATATTGAATCGAGACTTGCACGTAGTTCTTCAACCTCCCCCTCTTCAAGGTGAATACGGCTTAATTCGGCGAGTTTTTTAACGTCTTTGATTTCGATAGTCATACCAAAGGATAATAGCATTTTTTTACCCCACGTAAAACTATTGTATCATTTTTCGGAATTCTTCTTCACTCAAAACCACAACATTCAACTGTTTCGCTTTATCAAATTTTGAGCCTGGATTTTCACCTGCTAGCACATAACTTGTTGCCTTAGAAACTGAACTAGACACATCCCCGCCGAGTTCACGAATTTTTTCTTCTGCTTCAATTCGTGACATAGATGAAAGTGTACCCGTAAGCACAAATGTTTTTCCAAAAAGTTTACCTTTAGTTTCTGAGTCTCTTATCTTTTCTACGTCTACCTGTTTCAAAAGATCATCAAGTATTTTTTGTTTTTCTTTATCTTGAAACCATTCCACAAGAGACTCCGCCACTATGTCTCCCACTCCATATACTCCCATAAAATCTTCTGCTTTTAGATTTCTAATTTTCTCTATAGTTTTAAAGTGTTCTGCAATATCATATGCTGTTTCCTCTCCTACCTGTGGAATTGAAAGACCAATAATAAGTCTCGGCAATGAGACTTTTTTTGATTTTACGATCGCTTCAATAAGATTGTTTGCTGATTTTTCCTTGAAACCTTCCAAGCTCAAAACATCACCTATCTTTAAAGTAAATAAATCGGCATATGTAGAAATAAGATTTGCCTCAAGTAGCGCATCTATAATCCGCGGACCAAGCCCGTCAATATCGAAAGCGTGCTTACCGACAAAGTGATACCACTTTCTTTTTTCTTGCTCAAAAGAGTTGTGTACGCAACGCCAAGCAACCTGACCTGGAACACGTTCAATGGAACCGTCCCCACCACACATAGAAACTTTTTTTGGAAAAGTATAAGGCTTCTCTTTTCCTGTACGCATTTCTGTAAGCACCCTCACAATTTTAGGGATCACATCTCCAGCCTTTTCTAAAATTACAGTATCTCCAATTCTTACATCAAGCCTTTTAATTTCATCTTCGTTATGAAGGGTTGCTCGAGAAACAGTTGAGCCAGCTACCACAACAGGCTTTAGATGAGCAACAGGAGTTATTACACCAGTTCGCCCAACCTGAAGTGAAATATCCTCCACCGTTGTTGTTACTTGTTCCGCAGGAAATTTATATGCCACACCCCAACGTGGCGACTTTCCAGTATGTCCAAGCACTTCTTGAATTTTTCTTGAGTTTATTTTTATAACCAAACCATCAAGTCCGTAGTCAAGAGTTTTTTTATGAGCACCCCAATATTCATAAAATTTTTGTATTTCTTCCAAAGATTTAAAAACTTTGTGGTGTGGATTTGTTTTGAAACCAAGTTTTGAAAGAAGTTCTATTTCATCATTTTGGGTTGTAATAGTTTCCCCATTCAACATATCTATATCGTAAATGAAAGAACTGAGATTTCTTTGTGATGCAATTTTTGGATCGAGTTGTCGGATAGAGCCAGCAGCTGCGTTTCTAGTGTTTGCAAAAATCGGCTCACCTTTTTTTTCTCTATCACTGTTAATGCGGGCAAGTTCTTTTATTGAAAGCCAACATTCCCCCACTGCAATCAGGTCAATATTTTTGTTCAAAACAAGAGGAATGCTTTTTATCGTCCGCAAATTTGAAGTTACATCTTCTCCAACTTCCCCATCACCCCGTGTAGCACCTTGCACAAACTCACCATTTTTGTAAGTAAGAACCATTTTCAGACCGTCGATTTTAAGCTCCACGCAATAGTCTATTTCTTGCCCTTCTAAGTTTTTTCCATCTGAATTTTTATGCTCGGCTCGTACTCGAGCGGAGCTATGGAAAAAATTTTGTAGGGTATCATCCTTACTAATCATTCTCCTCACTTTCTCATCCCATTTCTTTAGTTCTTCAAAATCAAAAACATCGTCATATGACCACTGCTTTACTTCATGTTGAACTTTTTTGAATTCTTTTATAGGTAATCCGCCCACTCTTTGGGTTGGACTGGATTTTGAAAGTAGTTCCGGATACTTTTCTTCAAGAGAAATAAGCTCTTTTAAAAGAGAGTCGTATGCTTCATCGCTTATATCTGGAGTATCAAGCACATGGTATTTATGCTGATGAAGCTCTATTATTTTTCGGAGTTTTAAAACCCGATCTTTTATATCCTGCGGAATATTCCCCATATATACTAGTATTGTATCTGATATCCTCGTTCAAGGCGACGATTATTATTTACACAAGTACTATAACCACGTGAGTCAATGACCGTTTTTATCTGCTCGCCGACTGAAGCAGCATGCTTACCTACCTGGACCTGAGCACAAGGTTTTGATGGATCACCATTCGCCATATATATCCAAAATGTAGTTGTGGCATTCTTTGTGGCATCCAAACCATCTGGGTTATCATATACGCCTTCAGTTACTCCACCTACTCCAGATGGCTTACCCTGATTCAGACTTTCTCCTCCAGCACAAGTCATTGAACTTAGGTTATTCAGAGCTAAACCAACCCCTCCAACAGAAGATGTTGCAAAGTTTTCCCCCTTCAAATCCCAATAAAAAGCACATTCCGCGCCAGAGTCTGCCGCATAGAAAGCAAGTTGTGAATCTCGCCCAGCACCAGAAAGTTGAACTTCTTTCATAGTAATAGCAACAATACCTAAACCAAGCGCAAGCACAATACTCGATACCAGCACCGCAAATAAAATTGTAAACCCGGACACCAAATTTGGTTTTATTTTTTTATTAATATTTGTTTTTTTTAAGTTTAAAATCATAATTATCTAAAAGTTGGTGCCTGGGTAAATCTTTTTTGTCTCATATTTTAGCTTACGTTACGCAAAAATTCATAAGCAGTAAATACTCTATCTATAGTACCGGATCTCCAGGTAATTGTTACCGTAACTTTAACCTCAGTCGCTGATGGTGGTGTACCATTATCAGTTTCAGTAGTTTCTACCTTGATAGATCTATTGAATGGCGTATCAGTCCAATCTGAATTAGAACCATAACCATACCTACCATCAAGTGTTTTTTTTATTTGTCCACAATCACTTCCACACGCCAAAGGATAAGAGTTGGAGTTCAAATTAGAATATGGATCAATTTTACATAAACTGTCGCACACACCAGAAATTCCATTTAGCCACGGACTATTATTAGCAATATTATTAACTCTCAACCCCCGAATCTGTTCAAATGCATCTTGAGCAAGATAAAATGCAGTAATTTGATCTCTAGCATATATTGCAGCTTTCAAACTTTCTGATGCAAAATACACTGGACCAGTAACAGCAAGCATAAGTATTGAAATAGCAACAAGTGTTTCAACAAGAGTAAACCCGGACACCAAATTCTGTTTTATTGAGTGATGCTGCGATGAAAGGTATCGATAAAAAGCTTTTAAGACAGAAGTTGGTGTCTGGGTAAATCCTTTTTTATTTGAAGTAAATTTCATAATCACTAATTATTTGGAAGCCGCTGAGTGACAGTGGTTTGAATATTAAAATCTGAACTTATACGCTCATCTAGTTTTACAGTCCCCTGTACCACCATAACCACCATTGGTTTTACTCCGTAAAACTTCAAGTTTGTTATATTTACTTCAGGGGCAGTAATACGAGACACAACACCATCCCTTGAAAGCTCAACGTACCCCACACCACTAGCATCTGTTCTGTAAGTATATGTTACATTACTAATAGTAGGATCAAAAATTTGGGTTGATATTGTATTTCCCCCACTAGTAAAAGACTGCATTTGTCCTGTCTTGATTGTTCTTGTCATGGTTTCAAGGGCAAAGTTCAGATTATTCATCACAGACTTCAACGACTGTGCTTTTTTGTTTGAATCAACAACTGTGAAAATAGCGCCCATGGAAATCATTACAACAATAGCAAAAATAGAAACTGAGACCATCATCTCAATAAGAGTAAAACCTTTTTGGTAAAATTTTTTCATATTTATTTATTCTGTAGGACAGCTATTTACGCCATCATTGCACGAATTAACCGATATCTGACCAGTGTTTGTAACTTTTATACGTGATATTTTATCACCTTTAGCAGAAGTGAACATAACCTGAGCATCACTAAATGTTTGATTAGAAGCTCCTACGCTAATATATCCAGATGAAGAATTCCCAGTAAATCCGTATATAAGCGCATTTGGTTCTGGTCTCTTAAAAATAATAGAAAGTGCACTTAAACCACTAGGGCCATTACTACAATATTTTCCACTAGAATAAGTTACACAAAAATATAAAATTTTATTCCCGCCACCCAATTTGTATGTTTCTTCATTTTCATCAATAGAATATTGATTAAGCGGAGCGCCTCTATCCGAAAAAAGATGAAAGTTCAAATCATCCGTACTGAACCAAACCCCATATGGAGAATTAAAGTTAGCAGATGTCCCTGTTCCTGTTTGTTTTACAGAAATTCCATAAACCTGAGCTTGGCGCACAGCGAGAGCTGCTTGATATGCTAAGTTTGTCACTACCAAACTGCTAGAAAATTTTCCGTAATTAAAAATAGAAATACCAGATATTACAGCCATAATACCCATGACAACCATAAGCTCAATGAGTGAAAAACCGCTATTTTTATTTATTTTTTTCTTAAAATACATACGTGATTAAATCTCTTATATAGAAGAAATCAAAATTAAAAAAGAAAACAAACAAAAGACCAAAAACCAAAAAAGGTGCAAAGGGTATCTCTGTAGTGCGAGTTATTTTTATTTTTCCTTTTCCAAATTTCGAAAGAAGAAGAAGTACAATACTTACTGCAGCTCCAATCCAAAAGCCAAGTGCTATAGCCGAGACTCCGCCCACTATCCCCAAAAACCAACCAATACCAAGAGCAAGCTTTGCATCACCAAAACCTATCCACCTTCCTGAAGACACAAGCCAAAGCAGTACAAAAGGCAGAGCCATCAAAGGTCCAGCTAACAAATCTAGAACAGCAGGAAACATGAAAATACCTGGAACACCACGAAGAACTACTACCCAGAGAAATGAAAGTCCTATGAACCAATACACAAGAGCATTAGGTATCATTTTATGATGGATATCGTAGACCACGATAACAGCAAGAATTGAAAAAACAACAGAGACAAAAGAAAAGATAAGAGCAAATACAAACGGTGAAACCATAAGCATCGGCAAAAATTTCAAATACGTTAAAGCAAATAAAATCCCCATCCCTATTTCCACTAAAGGATACTGGAATGATATTTTACTTTTACAGTTCCTACATTTTCCACCGAGGGTACAAAAACTTACTACGGGGATAAGCTCAAACCATGAAAGAGTATTTTTACAGCTCATGCATGATGAACGCCCACCTAGATTTTTCTGTGTTCCATAACGAAGCGCGACGACATTTAGAAAACTTCCAATGATGGTACCGAGCAAAAACACAAAGAAGAAAAATAAAGATAACATAGATATATTGTATCATAAACATAAAAACCCGGTCGAGCATTATCCACACAAAAAAACAAAACTCCATTATTAATGGAGTTTTGTTTTTTTGTGTATTATCGATGAGTTATAACTGGCTAAGTTGTCATAATACCGAGTAGTTTTTTAATTAAAAAATAATTTTACTAAATACATAAACCAGTTGCTTGGGCAGTTCCAACTTTTCCAACAAGAGTAGAGTCTACACACCAAGTGCCACCGCCTTTAAGCGTAGTAGAAATTGCCCACGTATCATTGACAGCAAAACAGGTAGGAGTGGATGCATTTGTGGTGATATAGGTGATTGCACTACTTATAACAGTATCACTAGAAAACATACCCGTTGAACAGGTATTAGCAGTACCATATGTATTACCATGTGAGTCGTAATAAATAGAAGATTGATTTCTAACTTGACTCATTGTTGTTTTTACCGCTGCATCAGCACCTTTACTTCTCGCTGTATTAAGACTTGCTAAAACAACTGAAGAAAGGATACCGATGATGGCGATAACCACCAAGAGTTCGATGAGGGTGAAACCTTTTGAATATTTTTTCATATTAATGTTTTTTTGAATAACTAAAAATAATTATACCACAAACAAAAATCCCACCAAGGTGGGATTTTTGTGTGGATAAATTTTTATATTCTTATGAACCGCAAGTAACCGAGTTTGCTGTCAAAGTAGTTGTTTCTTTACCAGCACCTGTGGAATCAACACACCAACCTGAACTTGCAGTATTAGGATTTTTCAAAGAAACAATAGCTGCCCAACCGGTAGCACTATCATGACACACTGCTGAGCCTGCCGCACCTGCAGCATTATATGTGAAGCCGGTAGCATCTGTACCAAGAGTTATACCTGAGTTTAAAATTTTACCCGCTGCCAAAATCTGAGGATTTATATTGTTTGCACCTCCCGTAGAGAGACAAACATTATCGTAAGAAGTTCCACCACCAGTAGAATCGTAAAATAGTTCAGCTTGTGATCTTGCATTTGAAATATTTGATTTAATAGCAGCATCTGAACCCTTTGATCGAGCTGTATTAAGACTTGCTAAAACAACTGAAGAAAGGATACCGATGATGGCGATAACCACCAAGAGTTCGATGAGGGTGAAACCTTTTGAATATTTTTTCATTCGAATGAAATTTTGTTTATTAAAAACTTATTTATAATTCTGCAAACTTAGATGCTCGAGACATCTATATAATTTATCTGCGTCCTTAATTATACCGCGGTTATGAATAATACGACTAGTTAAAAGTGTGGATAACTCCTAAGATAGTTTTTAGATATTAGATGAATATAAGAATGCAAACAAGAGATTTTTCCTTCGGAAAAATCTCTTGTTTTTATATTAATTTTTAACCTTCTCTAGAAGCTTGATGATACGTTGTAAATAGGAATAAGAACAGAGGCAAGAAGAATACCCACACCAAGACCGAGAGCCACAATCATCACAGGTTCTATAAGGTCAACGAGAGTGTCTATAGAGTTTGTAACTTCACGACGATAAAATTTTGCAAGTGTAGAAAGAATCTCACCAAGGTTACCAGTCTCCTCCCCAATCTTCATCATAGATGTCATGATACCTGGGATTTCTTTATGTCGAGCCATTGAATCTGAGACGGCGTTACCTCCACGTACATCTTCCACAACATCATTTAAAACTTTGTTATATGTATTGTTGTCTACAACATCTTTTGTTATTTCTAGTACGCGCACCATAGCAATACCTGAAGTAAGCATTGTATTCATGTTGTCTGCAATACGCGAAAGGTACAAAGTTTTGTATAGATTTCCCACAAATGGAATAGAAAGTTTAAATTCATCAAACGAAGCTTTTCCACTATCTGATTTTATATACTTCATTAATACAAAGGCACCAATAACAAGAACGATCAAAAAGAATACCCCGTAGTTTACAAGAAAATCTGATAGACCCATAACAACTTTTGTATATACAGGAATTTCCTGTCCGGAATCTTTAAGAATACCCGAAATTTTTGGAATCACCATAGTAAGCATAAGTCCCATCACAGCAAAGAAAGTAAAGATAACGAAAGCTGGGTAGATAAGGGCATTTTTCGCTTTGGTACTAACTTCAAAATTACGATCGAGGTAGTCTGCCAAAAATACAAAGGTTTGATCTAGCTTTCCAGATTCCTCACCAGCCTTCACCATGTTTATATAAAAACCTGTAAACACATCTGAGTGTTTTTCCATTGCTTTGGAAATAGATTCTCCACCCTGCAAAAGATCCGCAATGTCTTGGAGTTTTATTGCAAGAGCTTGGTTTGTAGTTTCACTTGCGATAAGACGAAATACTCGAAGCGCTGAAACTTGTGCCTCAAAAAGAGTAGCAATCTGTCGAGACATAACCACAATATCTTTGTTTGAAATTGGGTTAAATATTGAAAGCTTCTTTTGTAAAATCGAAACAGTTTCTTCTTTTGCATTGATAGATTTAATAATAAACCCCCTGCGTTGAAGTGAGTTTATTGCAACATCAACGTTAAGAGCATCAATTGAACCATTTTGATCTGATCCGTTTGAATCAACTGCTTTATAGACAAATAACATGTGTACATTATAACTCAAAGGGCCAGGTGCGCAAAGCGCACCTGGCC
>Ga0194052_1002412_pt1 | contig 10226 bp, 8 predicted proteins | sample SepL226m_MetaG_FD_160117 | JGI IMG/M metagenome (GOLD analysis project Ga0194052, IMG submission 160117) | Anoxic zone freshwater microbial communities from boreal shield lake in IISD Experimental Lakes Area, Ontario, Canada - Sep2016-L227-6m | ecosystem: Environmental > Aquatic > Freshwater >... | reverse complement strand
TCATATTTTTTAAACTGGTTTGAACCATCGAATCAAGCTAGCGTTAATTTGATCAGGTCTTTCATATTGAACCCAATGACCAGCATCAATCACCAGCTCTTTTGATCTATTACTACGTCCACGCACTAGCTTTTCAATGAGGTATTCTGGGGTGCAAGTTATGTCATGCTCCCCCCATATCAGAAGGGCCGGTCCAGCATATTGCTCAAGTTGCTCTGCCAAACCCCCGGGTCTGGCAATCGGTTTACTCTTAAAGCGGGTCGCAATACAAGCATCTTGATGAATTCGAATGGCTTCAGAATCTACCCTGTCATAAGTACTGATCATTTGCTGATATAGATTCTCACGCATGACATCACTCAATCTTTGGGCATCACCACTGGCCTGAATTTCTTTCCAAGCCAATAACTCACCTCTTGGGCGGCGTGGACCGCCATGCCCCGCACTTCCTAAGAGGGCTAATTTTGAAATCTGTTTGCGCTGATTAACTAAATGGGCTGCCACAAATCCACCAAATGAAAAACCGGCAATATTGACCCATTGATCTTCGCCGATCAAAGTATTCATGGTGGCCATCATCGGTTCCATCATGCCAGACTGGAATTGGCCATCAAAGAAAGAAGATTCTCCGAAACCTGGCATATCAGGCACAAATATATGAAAGTGCTCTGCTAAAACCTCAACATTCTTAGCCCAATGCTCCCAACTACCGTGTCCGCCATGTAAGAGAACCAATGGCAAGCGGTTTGATATGGGATTACCGAATTCGTGCCAAGCCACAAATCCATCCCGATAAGGAATGTGCTGGGTTTTATTGGCTAGTAACTGAGTCATTGCAATCAATTGGATATTGTTTAATTTAGAACAGCGATACCATCGGCTGCCTTAACCCCTTGTCCTTGAGCGAATATAAAGATGGGATTAATCTCGCACTCAATAAGGCGTTCGCCTAAGGCGGCAACCATTTCTGAAAATTGCACGATCGCCTTGACAAGAGCATTGACGTCACACTGCGCCCTGCCACGATAGCCATTTAATAAGGGCCAAGTTTTAAGCTCTTGCAACATTTCTAAAACCTCTTCTTTGCTCAACGCTTTACCTGGAGAAATCAAACGCATACTCGTGTCTTTAAAGAGTTCCGCTGTTACGCCTCCAATGCCGACCAAAATGGCTGTCCCTAGGGGATCTTGATGCATACCCACCATGAACTCTAATCCACCAGCAGCCATTTCTTGCACCAAGAACTCTTTGATGGTTGCGCCTGATTTTATCTTTACCTCTGCAGCCATCTCATTGAGCCGGCTTGAAATGTCGGCAATGGGCACATTCAGCGCCACTCCACCAACTTCAGTCTTATGGGTAATCTCATTAGACAAAATCTTCAGGACACACTTATCGCCAAGATCTTTCAGCGCCTCTAAATTTGGATTGGCAACATCCACCACTACCTCGCGCACTCCTGGAATACCAAAAGCGGAGAAAAGATTCTTTGCTTGATACTCATTTAATGAACCATGCAAAGAGGCAATATCAAGACCGGCTGGAAAAGATGCTACAGAGCCTGTTTCGGCAATGCCTCCGCTCAAGCCACTGGCATGCAACATACTGGATAAAGCTACGCTACAACTTTCAGGTTGAGAGAAGGCTGGTACGCCAAGCTTAGTCATTAAAGCGCCTGCAATTGGCGCATGAGGACTGACATAAGCAATGACAGGTTTGTCGCTTGACTGCATACAGTCACGTACAGCACCAGCCATTAAATCTGGCATTGAAAGACTAGAGGAGCCCAAAATCAAAATTAATGCGTCATAGCTAGGACTGTCCAACAAGGCACTAATTGCAGCACGCAATAACTCTGGTTGTAATCCTGCTAAGGTGACATCAATGGGATTGCGATCCAATACAGCCTGATCTCCTGGCTGCAAAGCGCGTAGGCGCTCAGCAGTTTTTTCATCCGGAGCAGGCGTTTCAAATCCCCACTCACCCAAGCTATCTGCAACTAAGGTCCCAGCACCGCCAGTTGAAGTCAGAATGGCAACCCGCTTACCTTTTAAAACTCTACCTGAGGATAGTGCTGCCGGAATATCTAAGAAATCCGAAAATTTATTCGCGCGAATAATGCCGGTTTGCTTAAATAAAGCGTCATACATTTTATCGCTACCCGCTAAAGCGCCTGTATGAGAAACCGCAGCTTTAATACCTGCTTCAGATTTGCCAACTTTGTAAACCACAATCGGCTTACCAGCTTGTCTTGCCCTTAATGCAGCAGCACGAAATCTTTCGGGATGACGAATACTTTCTAGATAAAGAACAATTACTTTAGTACTTGGATCATCTGTTAAATAATCAACAAAATCGGCCATGCCCAAATCAGCTTCATTACTAGTGGAAACCAATTTAGAAAGTCCTAAGCCAGAGGCTGCAGCACGCGATAGCAATGAACCCAAAATACCGCCACTCTGAGAAATGACACTCACTCCGCCCTTTGGAAACTCATCCATCTCCAAAGCACTGCTTGGTGACAAAGGGATATCGTCAGTGACATTGACCATGCCAATCGTATTGGGTCCTAAAATTCGCATTGCTCCTGCGGCAGCAATTAACTCCTCTTGCTTCTTTAGACCCTCCGGTCCATGCTCCGCAAATCCGCTAGTCAGCACAATGGCTGCTGGTGTGCCTAGCTGAGATAACTCTTGCACTGCGCTAAGCGCCTTGTCAGTCCCCACCATAATGATGGCAACATCCGGCGTCTCAGGCAAAGAGCCAATATCGGGATAGCACTTTAAGCCGGCAATCTCTTCTGCCCTTGGATTGACGGGATAAATTTTTCCTTTGAAGTGATGCTTTTGTAAGTAGGCTATCGGCCTACCAGCAGTTTTCTTAGGGTCTGTTGAAGCACCAATTACCGCAATACTGCGTGGCTCCATTAATTTCAAAATTGCATTACCCATCTTTCAGCCTTATTTATTTTTTGCAGCAGCAGCTTTTTCAAGAAAGGCCATGACAGATTCGCGATGCTCAGTACTGGTATAGCAAATGCCCTGCGCCTGACTGCCTTGAGCAAATATTTGCGCTGCAGTCGTTTCAAATGTTTGATTCAATATGGTTTTACCTAAGGCAAGCGCAGTAGCAGAGCCTTTGCTCAGTTCCTGAGCCCAAACTTGCGCGTCAGATACCAAAGAATCTGCCTTGCTAATGCGATCAACAATACCAATCTGAGCAGCCTCTTCTAGATCAACTTTTCTGCCGCTAAATATCAACTCTTTGGCCTTCACTAAGCCCACGCGTCTAGGTAGGAAATACATACCGCCGCCATCAGGAATAATGCCGCGATTGATATAAGACCAGGTAAAGCTTGCCCCCTCTGAGGCCATGATGAAATCGCAAGCCAATGCAGTATCTGCCCCCAAACCAGACGCAGGTCCGTTCACGGCCGCTATCGTAGGTTTTGGCATTGTGTGCAATAGCGAGACTGCTCGATGCACGCCTTGTTGACGATGCCAACCATTAAAGGCCACCTCACCGGTTGGCGCTTGCATGCGCTTTTCCATACCGGCAATATCGCCACCAGCACAAAATCCTTTGCCATTACCAGTCAAGACCAGTGCACGAATCGCTTTATCTGCCGCAACCATCTCTAAGGCATCGATAAATTCTGAGCGCATAGCATCACTCATCGCATTGCGTTTTTCCGGACGATTTAAACGTAGTGTCGCAATATTATTTTCTACACTGAGTTCAATCAATTGAAAAGTCATCTTATTTCCTTACTGAGTATTTTTAATCTGGGCTGATATTGGCATCTTTAATTACAGCTTTCCAACGCAACTCTTCTGCTTTCACAAATTTGGCGAACTCCTCTGGTGTGCCCGCCTTAATCATGAGGCCCTCACTCTCAACGCGCGCCTTAAATGCTGAAGTTTGGGTTCCCTTCTTGATGGATGCATTCAGCCTATTAATCACAGCTGGTGGAGTGCCGGCAGGTGCAAAATAGCCATACCAGCTACCAGCCGAGTAGCCTGGGACGCCGCTTTCAGCAACGGTTGGCAGCTTTGCTAACAATGGCGTTGTAGAGCGAGTCGGGGTAGTCACTGCAAGAGCGCGCAATTTTCCTGACTCCACCAAGCTTCCAACTGCAGATGCAGTGGCAAACATCACATCGACTTGGCCGCCAATCACATCTGTTAATGCTGGTCCGGCACCTTTGTATGGAATGTGTGTCAGCTTGGTACCAGCAATCGAATTAAATAGTTCGCCGGCCAGATGTGCGGAAGTTCCGCCACCCTGTGATGCATAGGATAGTTTTCCGGGGTTCGCTTTTGCTGCAGCCAAAAATTCTTGAAATGTTTTGTATGGACTGTCTGCCGAAACAACCACAATATTTGGAGAGATGCCCACCAATATCACTGGAGCAAAATCTTTGTCTTGTGAGTAGGGTAGCTTTGCTTTCAGACTGGGATTGACGGCATGAGCCAAGGTAGCAACTACTAAGGTATATCCGTCTGCAGAACTTTTAGCCAATGCATCAGTTCCAATGATGGTACTGCCGCCTGGTTTGTTATCTATGACAATAGCTTGCTTTAAGTCCTCAGACATCGGCACACTCAATGTTCTAGCAACCAAGTCTGTTCCACCACCCGGAGCAAATGGGACGATCACCTTGATGGGGCGATCAGGATATGCCGCAAACGCAGGAGAAAAGCCCACAAAGGCAAAAATCAGAGCCATAAGTCGACATAAGATGCTCAAAGAATTCAATCCAATCTCCTGCTTTTTTATTTTTAATGGGGTGTAAAAGAGTATGCGACAACTAGCAGTAAAAATTATGGTTTAATTCCATCTAGTGGAATTAATAAAACCCAGCTCCAAAACCAATCGCTCCCTAATCAGGGGGATGGAGATCCTGCGTTGCTTTAAGCCAGGAACGGGTTTACTGGGGAATAGTGAGATAGCTGAGCGGACAGGTTTGCCCCCTTCCACCATTAGCCGCTTAACCCAGACCCTAGTGCTTTCTGGTTTTTTAGAACACGATCTAAGTCGCCAAGCCTATCGCTTAGCCCCCACTGTCCTGTGTTTAAGTCACGCATTCAAGACGGGATCTGCTGAGATCAAGCTAGCAGAACCCTTAATGCGCAAAGCTTCGGAAAAATTAAAGCTCAATGTTGGCCTTGCCGTGGCAGATCGACTAGAAATGGTCTATCTTGAATCTATCCGTTATACAAAGAATATTGCCTTGAGAGCCGTAGCAGCAGGTCAAAGGGTGCCAATCGAACGAACTTCTTTAGGCAGAGCATGGATTGCAAAATTAGACCCCAACAGCAGATCACAGATTCTGCTGGAATTAAAAAAACAAAAAATCAAAAATTGGGCTCAAATAGAGCAAGAGATTCATGAGGCAATAGAATCTATGTCAGAGAAGGGGTATTGTGTTGCTCATTGGCTTCCTGAAATTTCAGCGATCTCTACCTCTGTTCAGCTACTCAATGGAAGCTACGCTTCAATCAATTTAAGTACACCAGCAGAAAGTAAATTGGTTGATCACATAGAAAACTATAGCCCTACACTTTTTGAATTAAAAGATAAGATTGAATTCGAACTCAACAAACTGAAACTAAATTAATCAATATGAACACTGTATATATCTGCGATGCAATAAGAACTCCCATTGGCCGTTACGGCGGGTCATTATCCGGTGTGCGCGCCGATGATTTGGGGGCTGTTCCAATCAAAGCATTGGTGCAAAGAAACCCCCAGGTGAAATGGGATGAGGTGGATGAAGTTATTTATGGCTGCGCCAATCAAGCGGGAGAGGACAATCGCAATGTCGCCCGGATGAGCGCCTTGTTAGCCGGCCTCTCACCTCAGATTCCGGGTGCAACGATTAACCGTTTATGCGGCTCTGGAATGGATGCAGTCGGGACTGCTGCAAGGGCAATTGCCGCTGGTGAGATTGTGTTAGCGATTGCTGGAGGTGTGGAAAGCATGAGTCGCGCGCCTTATGTCATGGGTAAAGCAGATACGGCATTTTCAAGAAGTCACTCTCTTCAAGACACCACCATTGGTTGGCGCTTTATCAATCCACTCATGAAGAGTGCCCATGGTGTTGATTCCATGCCTGAAACTGCTGAGAATGTTGCCGATGATTACAAAATCAATCGAGTCGACCAGGATCAAATGGCTTTAAGAAGTCAAAATAAAGCGGCAGCGTCACAAGCAAGCGGTCGTCTTGCAAAAGAAATTACGCCAGTAATCATTCCCCAGAAAAAAGGGGATCCTATTGTTGTTTCTCAAGATGAGCATCCACGCGCCACCACCATGGATGCCCTTAGCAAACTCAAGCCCATTGTTCGCCCTGATGGCACAGTCACAGCAGGCAATGCATCTGGTGTCAATGATGGCGCATGCGCTCTATTACTTGCTAGTGAAGATGCTGTTAAGAAGTATGGACTTAAACCAAGAGCCAAGATTATTGGCATGGCAACTGCTGGAGTGCCTCCCCGCATTATGGGTATTGGTCCTGCACCAGCTTCCCAAAAATTACTAAAGCGCTTAGGGATGACCATCGATCAAATTGACGTCATTGAACTAAATGAAGCTTTTGCAGCACAAGGCCTAGCTACTCTTCGTGAATTAGGTGTAGCTGATGATGATGCCCGCGTAAATCCAAACGGTGGCGCAATTGCATTGGGGCATCCCTTGGGTATGAGTGGTGCACGCCTCATCACAACAGCCTTAGTCGAGTTAGAGGAAAAACAAAAACGTTTTGCGCTTTGTACTATGTGCATCGGCGTAGGACAGGGTATTGCCATGGTGATAGAACGCGTTTAAGCAGAATTACTTATGAAGCCATTGCCTATCCAACCCTTAATATCTGAAGGATGGCTCGCACCTTTAAGGCATACAGTTTTTCGCACTCTATGGTCGGTTTGGTTAACAGCCAATATTTGTATGTGGATGAACGATGTGGCCGCAGCATGGACCATGACTTCATTAACCACTTCAGCAACTTTGATCGCGTTAGTTCAAACCGCATCGAGCTTGCCCGTCTTGCTGCTTGGCGTTCCTAGTGGTGCTCTGGCAGATATTATCAACCGCAAGCACTACTTTGTATTTGCGCAAATTTGGTTAGCCATCAATGCAACAGCGCTGATGCTATCTTTAGTATTTGGAGTATTAAGCCCTAACCTATTACTCTTTCTGACATTCACCAATGGAATTGGTTTGGCAATGCGATGGCCAATCTTTGCTGCAATCGTTCCTGAAATTGTTCCGCGAGAGTCGCTCTCTTCTGCTTTAGCACTCAATGCCATTGCGATGAATACCTCTAGGATTGTTGGCCCCTTAACTGCTGGTGCCATTATTGCCGCCGCTGGCAGCACTTATGTATTTGCATTGAATATGGTTTTATCTCTCATCACCACTGTGGTGGTGATGCGTTGGAAATATCAAAACTATGTCAGTACTTTGCCTGGTGAGCGCTTTGTAGGAGCCATGCGAGTAGGCATGCAATACGCATGGCAGTCCAATCGGATGCGCACGATTATTGGTCGTGCTTTTTTATTCTTCTTCCAGTCCACTGGCCTAATTGCACTATTACCAGTAATAGCCAAAACACACTTTCAAGGGGGTGCTCATACCTTCACCCTCTTACTTGCTTCTCTTGGCCTGGGGGCAATCATCGCGGGCTCGCAACTGCCACGCTTGAGAAAATATTTCAAACCAAGCGACCTCATTACCTATGGCTTAATCACCCTAACAATTGCCTCTACTGGAGTAGTACTTGCTCCAGACTTATGGCTTGGATCACTGCTAATGATGGTATGTGGTGTTGCATGGATTGGTGTTGCCAATTCTTTAACCACCTCAGCCCAACTCACTCTACCTGGTTGGGTAAGAGCTAGAGGAATGTCCATTTATCAAATGGGTCTGATGGGGGGAAGTGCATTAGGCGCAGCTGTGTGGGGAAAGCTGGCTGATGAATATGGAGTAGTAACCAGCGTTGTGCTCAGCTCTGTTTTTGGATTTGTTGCATTATTTCTGATTCGCAAGCATCGCATTGACAAACATCCCCTAGAAGATTTCACGCCCGTTTGTCCCATTGAGCGCCCTCATCCCGTAGCCAATATTGATTTGCAGGCGGGCCCTGTCATGATCTCGATTGCCTATCAAATCCTCCCTGAGAAAGCTGAGGAATTTAAAAAGCTCATGGCCAAAGCTAGAAAATCGCGCTTAAGACAAGGCGCTCTTTCATGGAGTCTTTTTGAGGATGCTGAACAGCCTGGGAAGTTTGTGGAAGACTTTGTATTTGAAACATGGGCCGACTACTTAAGAAGATTTGATCGATTCACGGCTGAAGACTTGAAGATGCAAGAAGAGCGCCACCATTATCATATTGATGAAAACCCCCCGAAAATTACTAGACGAGTTGCATCTGCAATCAAGGATTAATCTAATTTAATCCCAGCAGCCTTGACTGCAGCATTCCACTCCTGCTGCTCGGCCCGAATATATTTCATGACTGCTACAGGGTCTCCATACATAGGTGAACTCGCTTCATCTTGAAGCTTGCTTATTAATGCTGGATTTTTGAGTGACTTTTGTACAGCTTCATTGATTTTTTTAATCACATCTGAAGGTGTGCCCGCCGGAGCGACAACGATTTTCCAATCAGTTGCCTCAAATCCTTTATAACCCTCTTCACTCACCGTTGGAACTTTAGAGAGCATTGCAATTCGATTGGCTGACGTTACAGCCAAGGCTCGTAACTTTCCCCCAGCAATCATTCCCAACACTGACTGAGGCGTCGCAAACATAAAGTCAGTTTGCCCACCAATGAGATCGGTAATAGCAGGTGAAGCTCCTTTATAAGGGATATAGGAAACGATATAGCCCGCTTTATTTGCTAACATCTCACCACCAATATGCCCTACTGTTCCAGCCCCCGCAGTTGCCTGCTTATAAAAATCAGGTTTAGCTTTTGCTGCTTTAATTAAATCCCCCAAAGACCTCCATGGAGAATTTGGTGTTACCACCAGCACCATAGGCACCTCAGCTACAAATGCCACCGGGACAAGATCATTTACCGCATCAAATGGCATCTTAGACATTAATGCGGGATTGATTGCCAGATTGGAGGTTTGACCCATGCCTAGGGTATAGCCGTCAGGCTTTGCTTTTGCTACTAAGTCCATGCCAATATTGCCGCCCGCACCAGGCTTGTTATCTACTAAGATCGTCCACTTCAAATCTGTGGATATTTTTTCTGCAATCATGCGCGCGACCGTGTCAGTTCCTCCGCCAGGCGTATACGGAATAATCAGTTTGATGGGCCTATCTGGATAGCTCTGTGCGAAGCTAGAAAAAGACAAAGCACTCAATATGAACGCGATCAATAGTGCACATTTTTTTCTCATGCAATTGCTCCATCAGATGACAGCTTCCTAATTTCATCCTCGCTATATCCAAGCTCCTTCAGAATTTCTTGGGTTTGCTCACCAGACTTCGGTGGATTGAGGCGCACACCTAATCTTTTACCATTCATCATGAGCGGCATTAAAGGTGTGGAAGTTTGCGTCCCCGCTTTTGGGCCATCAGTTAAGGTAATTGGGGCTAATCCCCCAGTGGCGATGAGATGAGGGTCTTCAAATAATTGATCTGGTCTTGTAATGGGCGCAAACGGTAAGCCATTCTCTTCAAAAATTGCGGTGATTTCTTTTGCAGTGAATTGCGCTAGACGTTTTGTAACGTCTGGGATCAAAGTAGATCTTGCCTGAACACGTTGATTATTTAGTTTCAGGGTGGGATCGTTATAGAGATCTGTAAAACCAAACACTTCGCAGAATATTTTCCACTGAGTATCAGTAACAACTGCCAAGAAAATCTTTTCACCATTGGCCACCTCAAATACATCGTAGATTGCCCATGCTGCGATACGCCCTGGCATCGGTTTAGCTGCCTTACCAGTCACGGCATACTGCATCATGTGCTGACCAACTAAAAATACATTGTTCTCAAATAAAGAGCTTTGAATTTCTTGACCCTCTCCCGTCAACTCCCGCTGCCTTAATGCAGCCATCACACCAATCGCACCAAAAACACCGCCCATGATGTCATTAACCGATGAGCCTGCGCGCAGTGGTCGATCCTCAGGCCCCGTCATATACGCAAGGCCGCCCATCATCTGTACCACCTCATCTAATGCAGTGCGATGATCGTATGGACCAGGT
>Ga0194052_1002410_pt1 | contig 10227 bp, 6 predicted proteins | sample SepL226m_MetaG_FD_160117 | JGI IMG/M metagenome (GOLD analysis project Ga0194052, IMG submission 160117) | Anoxic zone freshwater microbial communities from boreal shield lake in IISD Experimental Lakes Area, Ontario, Canada - Sep2016-L227-6m | ecosystem: Environmental > Aquatic > Freshwater >... | reverse complement strand
GGTCATGATAGTAGATGAATTTACAGGTAGAATTTTACCAGGAAGAAGATATTCAGAAGGACTCCATCAGGCAATAGAAGCAAAAGAAGGAGTAGAGATTAAAAATGAAAGTAAAACATTAGCAACCATCACATTTCAAAATCTTTTCAGAGTGTATAAACATCTATCTGGAATGACAGGTACTGCAGAAACTGAAGCAGAAGAGTTCTTCAAGATATATAGCCTTGATGTAGTTGTAATAATTACAAATAGACCAGTACAAAGAAAAGATCTTACAGATATTGTATATAAGAATCAAAATGCAAAATTTAGAGCTGTTGTTGAAGATATTAAAGAAAAACACTCAAAAAGTCAGCCTGTTCTTGTTGGTACTACATCTGTAGAAAAATCAGAAATACTTTCCAAAATGCTTGGAGATATTGGAATAGAACATGAAGTACTTAATGCTAAGTATCATGAAAAAGAAGCTACAATTATTTCAAAAGCTGGTAGAAAGAATGCAGTTACAATTGCTACTAATATGGCAGGACGTGGAACTGATATTAAACTCGATCAAAATGTTAATGAACTAGGAGGACTTCATGTAATTGGTACTGAAAGACATGAGGCAAGACGTATAGATAATCAGCTTAGAGGAAGATCTGGTAGACAAGGAGATAACGGTAGTACAAGATTCTATGTAGCACTAGATGATGAAATAATGAAATTACAAGGCGGAATGATAGTTCAAAACCTTATGTCAGCAGTTAATATTGACGAAAACCTTCCAATAGAAGCAACAATAATTGGAAGAACTATTGAGAATGCACAAAAAAGAGTTGAGGGACAAAACTTTGATATTAGAAAAAGCTTGGTAGATTATGATGATGTTATGAATATGCAAAGAGAGATCTTCTACGCAAGAAGAAGAAATATTCTATTCTCATCAGAAAAAGCTGACCTTGAAAAGGATCCAAAAAGTGGAGAGATAGATGAGACTGCAAAACTTGCCAGAGAAGATTTGAGATCTCAAATTTCTGAGATAATGAATATTCATATTGAAACATTAGTAGACGAGCATTTCTTTATAGAAAGAGAAGATAAAGCAGACAAATCTAAGTTAATAGATGCATTTATAGATATTTCAGATGATGTAAGTATTGTAAAAGCTATTGAGAGAATTAAAGCAAAAGGTTCTAAATATCTTGTAGATATTGAAATACCTCTTGGAAAAGAAAATCTCATTAAACTCCTTTCCGACTCAGTTGAAAAACATGACAAAGAGGAATTAAAGGAATTCTTTAACGAAATTGCACAAGAACTTCTTCTCATGAAGGAAGAAGAGCTAGGTGAGGCAAAACTCTTGATCATATCTAAAGCAGTTATGCTTCAAACAATGGATGAGCTTTGGACTGAACATCTTGAAGCAATGCAAGATCTTAGAGAAGGTATTGGACTTAGAGGATATGCACAAAGGGATCCATTAGTTGAATACAAGAACGAAGCATTTGGTGTCTTTGACAGATTCATTCAAGCAGTAGATAGACAAGTTGCTTCAAGAATACTAAAGGTAAGAGAAATAAAAGTTGAAAGTCTATTAAACGAACAACCAACATTCACTAATGAAGAACAGGTTAACAAAACTCTTGAACAAGGAACATTAAACGTAGAGACTCAAAACCAAAATGACAATAATGGTCAGGATAATTCAAAACAGGGATTTAATAATCTTGTTAAACCCGTTGAGAAGGATAAGACTAATCCATATTCAGAAATGGGATTAGGAAGAAATGATCCATGTCCTTGTGGAAGTGGGAAAAAGTATAAAAAATGCCACGGAAAGAATTCATAAATATATATTCTTTTTTAATATCTTTTACTAAACATGTGAAATTATTAATGCTAAACTAAATTGTTTAGTATTAATTCATATGAGTTTACTAGGAGTTATTTTCAAGCAGGATAAGGATTATCTTAAGATATTGAGATTATTTTCCATACTCATTTTTTTTCTAACAACCTCATTTTTCTTCCTTCAATCTAAAGCATACGCTGGACAATGTGACTGTCCAGGAGGATGTGGAGCACCTGTTTGTAGTTCTCCGGGACAATGTAGTTGTCCATTCGGAGATTGGTCATGTTGTGTTTCAAATAATACGCCACCTCCTAAAAAGTACTACTGTACTAACAATACCTGTAGTCCAATTAATGGTGGGACAACTGGTAACTATGTAGACAATCCAACTTGTAGTGGAAACTGCGGAATTAAATGCACATTAACTCGAGTCGACAATACTCAAATCGCATCAGGAAGTTATGATAGTAATACAGGACAATGTTTGAATCTAAAAAGAAGTAACTCTAATCTTGCAAGTAATCCAGCTAAGTTTCAGCTAAATTGTTCTGTCGAAGAATTCGACAAATCCGTGAAAAGAAATTGGAGCATTACTAAGATAAACTTTGACGCCCAAGATATTTTTGCAAACGGTGCAACAATTAACAACCAAAGTAACACCGCTGAACTATTAAGTAAAAAGGACTCGTCCTTTGTGATGCCAAGTGGTCAAGACTCAAAAAGTGTAGATATGAACTTTAAAGTAGATTTTACTATTGAAAAAGGTGGATTAAGTAATGGAGTAACTTGTGATACTAAATTAACTGAATTTGTATTCACAGATCCAAATGGAGTTCAACACACATTTTATTCATATTCTTGTAGTACGCCGAATAATCCAGTAAATACTTCAAGCTACCAACAAAATATTTTAAGAGGTGAAATAGTTAGTAGATTAAATGGACCTTTAGTTGCAGGAGTTCCAGTCGCTCCAAAGTGGGGAACATTTTCTAGAAATGGTAATGGGAATATTATCTCAAATACTCCAAGAACAATAATTAGTACAGATACTATTGCATCTGCTCCAGGAGACGGTTCTTCTTCTTCAGATGTATATACAGATACATTGTACTTCTCAGTAGACAACATCAATTCATATAACTTACCTGCAAATGTTAGCTGTTCAGATATACTTCCAGTAAGTTCCAACTCTTCTTCGACAAATTATCATATCGTCTGCTCAACTGAAGATTCGAATATTTCAGAAGATGATTTAGCCGAATATGCAAGACAAGAGGTAAACGGATCAGGATATAAGCCTAACAACTCAACTGGGATAACTTTAAATACAGGAACTACTTATGATTATACAGATCCTGTATTTAGCAACTCCTCTTCTCCAATAGTTAGTCCTAGACTTCAAACAATTAAAGCTACAGCTGTTACGACAGATTGGTTTGCATATAAATATTCACAAACAATGGAGATCAGGTTTAAAGATGGAATTACTTTTAAAGCACCAGATGGAAAAAGGAGAATAACAGTTACCGTTACAGATGGGATTTCTACAGTACCTGTAACCATTGATCAGATTATAGATACTTCACTTCCAACAATAGATAGGCAAGTAGAAGTTCAAGCTATGAATAAATTTAATGTGAAAAGTATTGCAGAAGATGATCATGCCCTAAAAACTCATGCATACTATATTGCACCAACTAAATTCTTAAGTTCTGGAACAAATATTTTACCAAGTGAATATCCATTTTTATCTCAACATAGAGGAGATAATGTAAGTAGTTATTTAGGACAAAATCAGCTGAAATCTGTTATTCCTGTATCCCCTGCCAACGATTTCACTCCGATTATAAACTCGAGTTTTCAAAATGAAACTTCAAATGCATCATACTTTGTAAATAAATCTGTAGGCGGGACAAGAGATACAAGAGAGTTTCAATATGAATTAGATTTAACGAAGCTATCTAACCAGACGGAACCTTATGATTTATCTTTTGGAAATGGAAAAGATGTTATTAATCAATCTACAGGACAAATATCTAATAACGGTTTTGGAAGATGGTATGCAGAAGACTCATTTTGCAATGCCTCAGCAGAATCAAGTGCAACAATCTCAGTTGGATCTCCATGGCTTCAAAGTAAAAGTGGAAGTACTTTTATAAAAGGCCCATCGAATAATAGCTCGAATCTATTAGCAGCAAATGAATCTATTCATAATGTTAGTAGCTCATGTATTCCTATTAGCACTTCTATTAATCAGAAAAGTTCACCTTCTTTTTGTCCAGAAAGTAACGATGAATACTTAAGTACATATATGTATCAATCAACAGCAAACGCTTCTGAAACTGGACCAAAATCTGAAGAAGGTAATAATACGAGACAAAGTAAAAATAATATCGCAAGTTCTAGCTATGCTCATGGTATGACAAATCCTGAAGAATACTTTAGTGGATCCGCTGGTGCATATGATTATATAAAGAATGTTATTCAAAAAGTTAGAGATGATGGTAGTAGTGCAAATCCAATCAACATAACCTGTGACAATGCTGTGAAATCAAGATATATGGAAATTCAAAACAGCAATACTTATCATATTACACCAAATGGAGCTGGACCTTCGTATGACCTAAATGCAGGGTTTACCAATGTTTGCGATGATGGAAAGGGAGTTAATGTCATTTCCTTTACAGGAGGGAATTTAAAAATTGATGCATTACCTCAACCAGAAAATATTTCTCCAAGTTTAATATATAATGCTCCAAATAATTCTTCTTTTGATGCGAAAAACCTATCCGGAAACAATCCAGCATGGCCTCATTGGTACCTAAAAAATGACACTATAATCCTTGTTCCTGGAGATGTAACAATTAATCCAGACATTCGTAAAGATTTAGATAATGGAGCGAAATCCCTTATTATTGTAGCTGGGGGAAATATTGAAATACTAGGTGGAACATATAAGTCATACAAGAAGACGGACAAAACAGACTTTCCTTTCTACGACAGTATTGATGCTTTCCTTATTGCAGATGGACAAATTAAAATTGATGAAGATACACCAAGTAATGCTGTAGTATTGGATGGAATAAAAATACTAGGAGGTATTACACAAATTGGGAAAACTGGAAGTACATTTACTCCTTGCAAACTACCTAACCAAGATACACTTAGATACTCAATTGAAGAGAATAAAGATATTATTTCAAACCCATGTTTTAATAGAGATCTGGTACTTATGCATAACTTTATTACACCAGCAGAAAAGATAGATTATGATCCTGAAGTAGAAGAGGTATTCTCCTCAGCAATTGGAGAACTAAACACTATCTACTCATTAAGAGAAGTCAGAACAGTTACAGACAAAACTGGTAATTAACTTCTACAAATAATAGTCAGTCCTGAAATATGACTGAACTAATTATGAAAACTTACAGGAATATATGTTCTATTAGTAGGTTCTTTTACATATGCTTCCCCTTGCATAGGACAAGGTATAGTAGTTCCACCAAGATTAATATCTATATGCAAAGTTGCAGTTCCCGGAAAAGATGGACCAACTGGGAGATTATTCCTTACAGCTCTATTACTACCATTAACAGTAACTCCTGCTTGGAAGCCTCCATCTGCATCATCATAAACAAATGAACCTTTATATCCAATTAATGTTGGGGTAATAATATCTGCAGCGAAATTCATTGTCTGATCAGCCGATGTCACTAAAGCAACATTGCCACCATTAATAGTTAAGTTTCCAGTGATTTGTGGACATGCAATATCCTTGGTAGATTGAGAGGAGACAGGGGCATTACTAAGTGCCAAAGTTAATCCCAAACTTGTTAGTAACATTGCCATTGTATATCTTAAGCTGCGGCGATAATAAGGAGTTTCGAAATTAGTAGAGGTATCTGGACTACTATAATTTGCCATCAATTATGAGTAATAATTAGATAGTAGATTGTAACACTACAAGATACTTTTGGGCAAATATCAATATATTAGTAGTATTACAAATAATGCATTTTACTTTTAAAATGAGCTAAACTAAATATAGATATTTTTAATATATTATATTTACAACATGAATAAACATCCAAATGTGAAAAACTTCATTCTTTTCTTTTTGAAGTCTACTTATCTTCTCATAGCAATAACCTTGATAATTGGAGTAATTATTGTCTTCATTTTCTGGAATACAGAAAGAACTAGTAATAGTATTTTGAATTCTAGTACAAACCAATTTAGGGTAACTGCAGATGCTAAGAAAATGGTTAAACCAGATACGGCAAATATAGTTTTATCTGCAACAATACAAGGGAAAGAAGTTAGAGAAGTTCAAGCGAAAGCAAGTGATGCGATAAATAAGGCAACTGAAGCAATTAAGAAAGTTGGAGTATTAGATGAAGAGATTAAAACATCAAGCTACAATATTACTCCTGTATATGAATACTTAACTGGGAAACAAAATCTAACAGGTTACTCTTCTACAATATCTTTAACAGTAAAGACAAAACTATTAGATAAGGTAGGTGAAATAATCGACTCAGCAACTCAAAATGGTATTAATTCAGTTTCTTCTTTAAGTTTTTATGTTGAAAATCTAACTACAATTCAAGATGAACTTAAACTTCAAGCCATAGAAAATGCGAAGGTCAAAGCGACACAATTAGCAAAAACTTCTGGATTAGTTTTAGGTAAATTAAAAAATGTTGAAGATGGAAGTTCATACTACCCTATTTCCTACGCACCTGGAATGAATGTATCTGGAACAGATGCGGCAGCAAAGTCTTCACCAAGTCCAATTGACTTAACCACTAAACCAGGAGAGAGTGAGGTTTCTTCAAGTGTAACTTTGGTTTACCAAATTGACTAGTACTAAGTACTAACTGTAAATTGGAGTTAATTAATATATTATATTCATAAACATGTTAAGTGCAGGAGATTCAGTTACAGACTTTGGAAAATTAACAGTTGTAGATTCAAAATCTGAAAGAGAGATTTCTATTGAAGATTTTAAAGGTAAAACTACCGTTCTATATTTTTATCCGAAAGATCAGACACCAGGATGTATTAAAGAAGCTTGCAGTTTTAGAGATACAAATTCAGATATACAATCAATGGGTGTACAAGTACTTGGAGTAAGTGGAGATGACATTTCATCACATATCGAGTTTATAAAGAAATATTCATTAAATTTCCCTCTAATTGCAGATACAGAGAGAAAACTTTCTATGCAGGTAGGTTCTTGGGGAAAGAAAAATCTCTACGGTAAAATTGTGGTTGGAATGATGAGAAGCACTTTTATAGTAGGACCAGATCTAAAGATAGTAAAAGTATGGCCCAAAGTTAGAGCTGAAGAACACGGAGAAGCAGTTCTCGAGTTTCTAAAAGAGAATAAATAGCTATTTTGTAGCTAACGCAGAATCTAATTCTATTTTAAGATTGTTATACATATCTTCTAGAGTTTTACCTGTCACTTGTTTTCCATCTACGAAGAAAGTTGGAGTTGCATTTACACTTCTTGAATTACCCTCGTCTATCCCCTTTTGTACATCCCCTTTATATCTACTATTATCCATTGCAGTATTGAATTTCGTAGTATCTAATCCTAGTTCCTTTGCATAAGCTTTCAAATTATCAACACTTAGTGAAGAGCCGTCTGAATTTTGCATAGCAAATAATTTATCATGCATTTCCCAGAACTTCCCCTCAGCCCCTGCTGCTTCTGATGCTTCCGCTGCTTTGAAGGCATATGGATGAAGAGAAACTAATGGAAATTGTCTATACTGAAATTTGATTTTATCTAAATACTGAGGAAGAAGTGCTGCAAGTACTTGATCTTGTGCTGCCTTACATGCTGGACATTCAAAATCACTAAATTCTTCGAGTAAAACTTTTGACTCTAAATTACCTTTAATCCACTCTTTATTGTTCACTGGCAAAATTGGTTTTGCAGATTCTTTTAATGCTAGAAAAATACCACCTCCACCAATAAGAATAGTAATAAGAATAATTATGATCGTAGATTTACTCATTTAAGTGTAGGATAAAATATATTACTTTCAGATTATACATAACAAACAACAATTAACATAGTTAACGGTGAGTTTCATTTTACGTAACTTGGAATTTAATTCTTTAGTGCTGCTAAAAATGCTTCTTTAGGGACTTCTACACTTCCAAGCATCTTAAGTCTTTTCTTTCCTTTCTTTTGTGCTTGAAGTAGTTTCATTTTTCTTTCAACATGTCCTCCACTCATTCCTTCCAAAACATTCTTCTTATATGCTGAAATATCCTCTCTAGCAACAATCTTACTACCTATACTTGCTTGTATTGGAATAGGAAATTGCTGTCTTGGAATTAGATCCTTAAGTCTTTCTACAAGTTTTCTTCCTCTTGCCTCAGCAACAGATTTATGACAAAGGAAAGAAAGTGGATCTGTAATTTCATGATTAACAAGAATAGAAACTTTCACGATATCGCTTTGTCTAAAGTCCTTAAATTGGTAATCCATACTTGCATATCCTTGTGAGATAGATTTCATTCTGTCAAAGAAATCTGTAATTATTTCATTAGTTGGAATCTCATACTTTATGATTACATGTTTCTTGCTACCTTCAAAAGAAGTGTTCTTTGGAGTTACATACTCCATATTTAGAAATACTCCTCTCTTTTCTGAACAAAGCTGCATAATTGGACCCATAAATTCTTCAGGAGTAATTATTTCAAGAGCTGAGAATGGTTCAAATACATTAACTATATAAGATAGATCTGGAAATTTAGAAACAGATTTAACAACAAGAAGTCCCTTATCGTCAAAGTCTTCTTTATTTACATTTTCAATTTTAGCAGTATTAGTTGTAGTTAACTCCACCTTATACTCTACAGTTGGTGAAGTTGTAATTAAATTTACATTAAACTCTCTTTCTAATCTTTCTTGAGTTATTTCCATATGAAGAAGCCCAAGATAACCACATAGATAACCTGAACCAAGTGCTGGAGAAAATTGTCTTGTATAACTTAAAGATGCATCATTTAAGGAAAGCTTTTCTATTGCATCTGTTAGAGATGGAAATTCATCTGCTTCTACTGGAAATACACTTGCAAATACCATAGGTTTTGCAGGCTTGTATCCTGAGAGTTGAATAATACTTCTGTCGGCATTAAAGTCATCTGTAGTAACAAGAGTATCTCCTACTCTTACATGTTTAATATCTTTAAATCCAGTTGCAATATATCCAACCTCTCCATTTTCAATCTTTCCAGATACTTCAAGGTCTGGAGTAAGATAACCTAGCTCAACAGGAATCATATCTGTATCTGTACCCATAAGATGGTATGACTTATTCGAGTCTATTTCTCCTTTAAAGATTCTAACTAAGGCAATTACTCCTTTATGTTCATGGAAGAAAGAATCAAATATGAGAGCTTTAAGTGATGAGCTTTCAGATAATTCAACTTCTTCCTTAAAATGATAATTCTTATCTGGAGATGGTATTCTTTCAACTATTGCATCAAGTAATTCTTTTACTCCTTGTCCAGTCTTACCAGATGTCATTATTATTTCTTCTTCTTTGAAACCTAATGTAGTAACTATCTCTTTTTTAGTTTCTTCAATTTGTGCAGATGGTAAATCTATCTTGTTAATTACAGGGATTATTGTTAATCCTAGATCCATAGCTTGATAAAACACTGACAAGGTTTGTGCCTGAACTCCCTGTGTTGCATCTACCAATAAGACAACTCCTTCACAAGCAGCTATAGACCTACTAACTTCATATGAGAAGTCCACATGTCCTGGAGTATCTATTAAGTTAAGAATGTACGAACCTTTAAACTCACCTTCTTTCTCATATTCATAGTGCATACGAGCTGTTTGGAGCTTAATAGTAATACCTCTTTCTTGTTCTAGATCCAGAGTATCTAATATTCTATCTTTCATTTTTCTCTTTTCAACCATTCCAGTAGTCTCGATAATTCTATCTGCAAGAGTAGACTTACCGTGATCAATATGGGCTATGATTGAAAAATTACGTATATGTTGCATGGGTATATTTTACCATATCAAGTAGACTAAACTCCTCCGAAAAGAACACTAAAGAAAAATACATCTATTTCATTCTAATATCTTTACTTTCTATCGTTTTTGGTAGTTTAATGATACGTATTCTTTAAAAATGGAGGGACTTCTACCGTACTTGTTGAACTAATACTTGTACTAGAATTGGAAGTAGTAACACTCGTAGACGTCGATTTACTTGGTAGTGACAAATTTACTGGGCCATCATTAAAATTTCTAGCCCTTCCAAAATCAAAAGGATAAAATAATGCAAATACAAGAGCTATTCCAAATACAAGTGTAATGAATATAGCAACAATAACTATTACCACAATTAATA
>Ga0194052_1002409_pt1 | contig 10229 bp, 8 predicted proteins | sample SepL226m_MetaG_FD_160117 | JGI IMG/M metagenome (GOLD analysis project Ga0194052, IMG submission 160117) | Anoxic zone freshwater microbial communities from boreal shield lake in IISD Experimental Lakes Area, Ontario, Canada - Sep2016-L227-6m | ecosystem: Environmental > Aquatic > Freshwater >... | reverse complement strand
GCCAAGGACTACGTCACCGCAGCGCGTATGAACGGCGCCAGCCATCTGCGGCTGATGTTCAATGAGGTGTTGCCGAACTGCCTGGCGCCGCTGATCGTGCAGGCATCGCTGGGCATCTCGACCGCCATTCTGGATGCGGCCGCACTGGGCTTTCTGGGCCTGGGTGCGCAGCCACCCTCGCCCGAATGGGGCACCATGCTGGCCGATGCGCGCGAGTTTGTCATGCGCGCCTGGTGGGCGGTGACCTTCCCCGGCTTGGCGATCCTGATCACGGTGCTGGCGTTCAATCTGCTGGGCGACGGCCTGCGCGATGCGTTCGATCCCAAGCTCAAGCGCTGAAAGTCTGAAGCCATGGCACTGCTTGAAATAGAGAACCTGTCGGTCGAGTTTCCGTCGAAGAACGCTGTCATGCACGCGGTGGACGGCGTCAGCCTCTCGCTGGAGGCTGGTGATGTGCTGGGAATCGTCGGCGAGTCGGGCTCGGGAAAAAGTGTGACCATGATGGCGCTGATGGGCCTGGTGCCGTTTCCGGGACGGGTCACAGCGGACACGCTGCGCTTTGACGGCCACGACCTGCTGAAACTCTCCGACAGTGAGCGCAGCAAACTCACCGGCAAGGACGTGGCCATGATCTTTCAGGATCCCACCACCAGTCTGAACCCCTGCTTCAGCGTCGGCTTTCAGCTTGCCGAAACCCTGCGACTGCACCTCAAGCTCGACAAGCAGGCAGCGCACAGGCGCTCCATCGAGTTGCTGGAGCAGGTCGGCATCCCGGCGCCCGAGAGCCGCCTGAAGGACTATCCGCACCAGATGTCGGGCGGTATGAACCAGCGCGTCATGATCGCCATGGCCATCGCCTGCAACCCCAAGTTGCTGATTGCCGATGAACCCACCACGGCACTCGATGTCACGATCCAGGCGCAGATTCTGGACCTGCTGCATGGCCTGCAAAGAGAACGTGGCATGGCACTCGTGTTGATCACCCACAACATGGGGGTGGTCTCCGAGATGGCGCAGCGCGTGGCGGTGATGTACGCCGGACAGATCATGGAGCAGCGCAGCGCCGCTGACCTGTTTTCCAGGCCACAGCACCCGTACACGCAAGCCCTGATGGCGGCACTGCCAGAGCGCAGCGACGGCCTGACGCGCCTGGCCACTATCCCCGGCATGGTCCCCGGCATGTACGACCGTCCGCACGGCTGCCTGTTTGCGCCGCGCTGCACTTACGCACAGGACGCTTGCCGCGCGCAGCGTCCACCGCTGCAATCACGGCAACAGGGGCAGGTGCGCTGCCAGTATCCGCTGGGAGCAGCGTCATGAGCACGCCAGACCAGGCCGTCGTTGTGGCGCGTGACCTGCGCCAGGTTTACAGGATTGGTCGCGGTTTTCTGCACCCGAGCGACCACTTGCAGGCGGTCGGCGGCGTCTCCTTCACACTGCAGGCGGGCAAGACACTGGCGGTGGTGGGCGAATCCGGTTGCGGCAAGTCAACGCTGGCGCGCATGGTGTCCCTGATCGAGAAACCAAGCGCCGGCGAACTGCAGTTGAACGGCGTGGATGTCGTGCATGCGCAGCGCGCTGAGCGTCACGCGCTGCGTCGCAGCGTGCAACTGGTTTTCCAGAACCCCTACGGGTCCCTCAACCCGCGCAAAAAAATTGGCTCCATTCTGGAAGCACCGCTGCAGATCAATACGCAATGTTCCAGCGCTGAATGTGCCGAGCAGGCGCGCGCCATGCTGGCACTGGTCGGGCTGCGCCCCGAGCACTATGAACGCTATCCGCACATGTTCTCGGGCGGCCAGCGCCAGCGCATCGCCATCGCGCGCGCCCTCATGCTCAAGCCCTCCTTGATCGTTGCCGACGAGCCGGTGTCGGCGCTGGATGTTTCGATCCAGGCGCAGGTGCTCAACCTGCTGGCCGACCTGCAGCAGGAACTCGGTCTGGCTTACCTCTTTATCTCGCACGACCTCGGCGTGGTGCGTCACATTGCACACGACGTGATGGTGATGTACCTGGGCCACGCCGTCGAGCAGGGTGACAAAAAGACCCTCTTCACGCAGCCGCTGCATCCCTACACCCAGGCCCTGCTGGCCTCCACACCCGGTATCATGGGCAGCGGTCAGGCAAGAAAACGCATTGTGCTCAAGGGCGAGTTACCCTCACCGCTGAACCCGCCCAGCGGCTGCGTCTTTTCCACCCGCTGCGCCAGTGTCACGCCGCGTTGCCAGGCAGAGCGCCCGCTGCTGCGTGAACTCGCCGGGCGCCAGATCGCCTGCCATGAGGCTGAACAATTTATCCCAACCGCTGCATCGCAGCACTAACCCCGAAGGAGTCCAAAAGATGACCAAGAAACCCTCAGGTAGCGGCCGCAGGCCAACGGCCCAGCGCGCCATGCTGTGCGCCCTCGCCCTGCCGGCGCTGCTGGCTCTGGCACCGGCCTCGGCCAAAACGCTGGTTTACTGTTCGGAAGGCAGTCCGGAGAACTTCTACCCCGGCATCAACACCACCGGCACCTCCTTCGACGCCAACAGCCAGATCTACAGCCGCCTGGTCGACTTCGAGCGCGGCGGCACCGCCGTGGTGCCGGGTCTGGCGGAACGCTGGACCGTCTCGCCCGACGGCAAGGAATACACCTTCTTCCTGCGCAAAGGTGTCAAGTGGCACAGCAACAAGAACTTCAAGCCGACGCGCGACATGAACGCCGACGACCTGATTTTTGCCATCGAGCGCCAGTGGAAAGAAAGCAACCCCTACTTCAAGGTCACCAGTTCCAACCACACGTACTTCGGCGACATGGGTATGGACAAGCTGCTCAAGTCGGTCGAGAAGGTCAATGACCTGACGCTGAAGATGACGCTGAACAAACCAGAAGCACCTTTCCTGTCTGGTTGGGCCATGGAGTTTGCCGGCGTCCAGTCCAAGGAATACGCCGATGCCATGCTGAAGGCCGGCACGCCCGAAAAAGTCGATCAGGAGCCGATCGGCACCGGGCCCTACATGCTGGTGCAGTACCAAAAAGACGCCATCATCCGCTACAAGGCCTTCCCTGATTACTACGCCGGCAAGGCCAAGATTGACGACCTGGTGTTTTCCATCACGCCGGACGCCTCGGTGCGTTGGGCCAAGCTGCAAAAGGGCGAGTGCCATGTCATGCCGTATCCGAATCCGGCCGACCTTGACGCCATCCGCAAAGACCCCAAGATCCAGGTGCTGGAACAGGCTGGCCTGAACGTCGGCTACCTCGCCTACAACACCACCAAGAAGCCGTTTGACGACGTGCGCGTGCGCAAGGCGATCAACATGGCCATCAACAAGCAGGCCATCGTCGATGCGGTTTACCTGAGCACGGGTGTGGCAGCCAAGAACCCGATTCCGCCAACCCAGTGGTCGTACAACAACGCCATCAAGGACGACGCTTTCGATCCGGAAGGCGCCAAGAAACTGCTGGCCGCAGCCGGGCTGCCCAATGGTTTTAGCACCGACATCTGGGCGATGCCAGTGCAGCGCCCCTACAACCCGAACGCCAAGCGCATCGCTGAACTGATGCAGGCGGATCTGGCCAAGATCGGCGTCAAGGCCGAGATCAAGAGCTTTGAGTGGGGCGAGTACCGCAAGCGCATGCAAAACGGCGAACACCAGATGGGCATGCTGGGCTGGACCGGAGACAACGGCGACCCCGATAACTTCCTGCACACCCTGCTCGGCTGCGACGCTGCCAAGACCGGTGGCGGCAATGTGGCCAAGTGGTGCTACAAGCCCTTTGAAGATCTGGTGCAAAAAGCCAAGGTGATCAGCGACCCGGTTGAGCGCGGCAAACTCTACACGCAGGCCCAGGTGGTGTTCAAGGAGCAGGCACCCTGGTTCACCATCGCGCACGCCGTGCAGCTGGGCCCGATCCGCAAGGAAGTCATCGACTACAAGCTCAGCCCCTTTGGGCGCCACAGCTTCTACGGCGTCGACATCAAGGAATAGGCCGGCGCTGACAGGTCAGGAGCCGGACCAATTTTCCGGCTCCTCCTGATCCATATCAGATGGATCCGCCGAATCCATTGGTAAAGTGCGCATTTAGTCATGAACTACAGGAGACCCCATGTCCGCCAAAATCAACTTCGCCACACTCGATCTCATGGATGCCCTCGATCTCGCCGTGCTGATCGAATGCGAAGCCCGTGATCGCTACAACTTCTTCGCCGAGCAGATCGGTCGGCGCGACGGGGTTGACGCCGCCTCCATCTTTGAGTCGATGGCAATCAATGAAGAAAAGCACGGACAACAATTGGGTGAACGCAGAAAGCAGCTGTTCGGTGACAAGCCGGTGCGCGTCAGCAAGTCTGCCATCTTCGACGTCGAGGCGCCGGAGTTTGGCGCTCCACGCTGGAATATGTCCGCCTTCAAGGCCTTGCAACTGGCACTGTCGTCAGAAGAAAAGGCTTACGGGTTCTACGACGAAGCCATCAAGTACGTGAAGGACGCCGGTGTGCGCGAACTGTTCACCGAACTGCGCGACGAAGAGACCGAACACGTCGGTCTGGTCAAGAACGCCATGGCGGCTCTGCCCCCGGGCTCGGACGTGGACGCTGTCGACCTGGACGACTGAAACACAAGCCCGGTCAATCATCCAGCCCCGACATGCCCAGTCGGTGCGGCAGGGGCTGCGCGCCGGCGATGCGGTACATCACCTGACCCGGCCAGGACAGGTAGCCGTCGAGCCGGCACGAAAACAGCACCCCGTTGGTCTGGCTCTTGTAGGTGGTGCGCGCCTGCGGACCGTGCGGGTTGGCGGGGTCGATCACATCACAGATGGCTTGTCCCTTCTTGACCAGGGTGCCCGGCTTGACATGGAAAACCAGAAAACCTGTGCCCTGGCTGTATCCCACATCCATGCCACTCATGGGCATGGCGGGCGACAGCAGACGCGGTAACGGCTGCGCACGGCCTTGGACGACGCCACGTCGTACCAGCCAGCGATACAGGTTGTTGGCATCACTGCGACCCAGCGCGTCGCTGACATCAAACTGGCTGCGCATTTCAACCGTCACCGCCATACAGGCTTGCGGTATGGCGGCCTGCGCAAAGCGATCCCGCAAGCGCCCCCACAGCGACGCATGCACACCAGAGAAAGTCAGGCTGGTGGCATAAGGCTCGTTGCACAGGCTGGCCCGGGCGCCCAGATCGGCGGCCAGTTCACGAATGGCGCCGTTGGGCCAGTCGCAGGCCGAACTGAACAGGTGCAAGGCGGCATGGATGTCGCAGTGCAGATCCAGCACATAGTCGGCGTCGACGCTCAGCTTCATGATTTCGACGCGCAGCGTCTGCAATTCATTGACTGGTTTCATCTCAGCCAGTACATCGCGTGCCGCCTTGCGAATGCGTTTGATATTGCTTTGGGCGTCCTTGCCGAGGCGTTGGCCCACGCGCTCGGCCACGGCGTCGCTCAGACTCAGCCAATTGCGGTTGAAATTTTCATAACTCAGCAGGTTGTAACGACCCGCGTGCGCGTTGCCGACCAGTTGCGCCTGACCGATCGGGTTGACGGTGGGCACCACGATGATCTCGCCCTGAATCAGGCCTTGGCTCTCTGCCTTGAGCAACTGCGGCATCAGGTGATGCAAGGCCATCGTGCCTGGCATTTCGTTGGCGTGAATGGCGGCTTGCAGGTAAACCTTGGGGCGCGCGCCGGCCTTGCCGAAGCGCAACCACTGAATCTGCTTTTGCGAGCCCGGCGTCATGCTGGGCAGTTGGATGCTGTTGATTCTGTCTGGCATGTGTCTCTCCTGTCGGGGATGTCACGGATCAGTCTAACGCAATGGTGGCTTGGATGACCGGTCGGCGGGGCACTCAGCTCCGCGGCTGTCCCCCGCCCTCTGGGCTCCTCCTTGATGCCGCTGCGCCGAGCGCCCCACCAACCTCCTGACCCGCACAGCCCTTAAGTCTTGAAATGAGAACCTCGCAGGGCTCTCCCACCACCACACCCAGCACCCGCGCCAACGCATTGACGTGGCTGACAATGCCCTCGTCCAGCGTGCTCTGCGCCTCCCCAATGCGCGCGCTATCGTGCGCCACGGTGCAGGCGGCCAGGCCATGTGACTGCAAGAAAGGCAAGGCGGCCAGACCGGCGGCGTCCTTGCCAACGCCGGCATCGTTGAAGATGCTCAAACGCGGCCGCGCTGCCAGCGCATAGCGCGCCGAACTGATGCCGCCGTGCGAGCCGCTCACCGCCAGGCAACCCGCATCCTGCGGTCCGAGCTGCGTGATCGAATCGACGACGCGAAGTATCGTCATGTTCACTGCTGCCGCGCCAGCGCCGCCTGCGTAATGGCCGACAGGGTGCCGCGCGTGGTGATGACTTCAGGCTCCAGCATCACCTCGATCAGCGTGCCTTGGGGACGTGCCAGTGCCGCCAGCAGTTCGGCTTCAAATTCCTCGGTGCGCGTGATGCGCACACCGGCGTAGCCGTAAGCACGTGCCAGCGCCGCGAAGTCGGGGTTGCTCAAGTGCGAGCCGCTCACGCGCTGTGGATACTCGCGCTCCTGGTGCATGCGGATGGTGCCGAACATGCCGTTGTTGAGCAGCACGATGATGGTCTTCGCACCGTACTGGACGGCGGTGGCGAGTTCCTGCCCGTTCATCAAAAAATCGCCATCGCCCGCAATGGTGAAAACGACCCGCCCGGTGCAAATAGCCGCCCCAATGCCAGCCGGCACGCCATAACCCATGGCGCCATTGGTCGGTGCCAGTTGCGTCCTGCAACCGCGCGCCAGACCGTAGTGCTGGTAGAAACGATGCACCCAGCTGGCGAAGTTGCCGGCGCCGTTGCTCAGGACGGCATGCGCCGGCAAATGCTGCTGCAGCGTCGCCACGATGGCCGGCATGTCGATGTTGCCAGGCAGACTTTGCGGTGTCATATTGGCCAGGTAGTCTGCGTGACAGGCCTGCGCCCAGTCCTGCCAGGGCAGGGTTGCCGGCGCCGGCAGCGCCTCCAGTGAGTGCGCCGCAGCACTCATGCCGGCGTTGATGGCCAGATCGGCCTGGTAAACCCGGTTCAGTTCTTCTGCGCTGGAATGAATGTGCACCAGTTTCTGTTTCGGTCGTGGCGCCTCCAACAGGGTGTAGCCGCCGGTGGTCATCTCGCCGAGCCGCGGACCGATGGCCAGAATCAGGTCACTGTCCTTGATGCGCGCGGCCAGCTTGGGGTTGATGCCAATACCCACATCGCCAGCGTACAGAGCATGGTGGTTGTCAAAGGTGTCCTGAAAGCGAAACGCGTTGCCCACCGGCAGCCTCCAGCGCTCGGCAAAGCGCTGCAGCGCCTGCGCCGCCTCGACCGTCCAACCACCGCCACCGGCGATCACGAACGGCCGCTGGGCTTGCAACAGCATCTCGCGCAAAGTCTGCAGCGCGGCGGGGTCGCTCCAGGCCTGAACCGCTTCCACTCGCGGCAGCGGTTTCGGAAACTGTCCGGTGATTGCATCGAGCGTCAGCGGCTGCACCAGCATGTCTTCCGGCAGCACCAGCACCACCGGGCCGGGCCGGCCGTTCATGGCGGTGGCAAAAGCGCGCGCCACGTACTCGGGGATGCGCCGTGCGTCGTCGATGCGCTCCACGCGCTTGGCAAAGCCTTTGGTGCTGGGTCCGAAGAAGCTTTGAAAGTCCACTTCCTGAAAGGCTTCGCGGTCCCGCATGTCGCTGGCCACATCGCCCACAAACAGCACCATCGGTGTCGAATCCTGGAACGCCGTGTGCACGCCAATCGATGCGTTGGTGGCACCGGGGCCGCGCGTCACAAAGCAGACACCCGGACGCCCGGTCAGCCTGCCCTGGGCATCGGCCATGAAGGCCGCACCGCCCTCCTGCCGGTTGGTGATGAAACGGATCTGGTCGCGGTAGCGGTGAAAGCCATCCAGCACAGCCAGGTAACTTTCACCGGGCACGCCAAAGGCATGCGTCACGCCTTGCTCGATCAGGCACTGAACCAGCAGGTGGCCGGCGATTGGGGGGGCAGAAGAAGTACTCATAGTCAGCATTGTGCCGAAATAGCATAATGACCCGAAATAAGTAGAGGAGCAGACAAAATGGCAGAGATCAGCGGCGGCGAAGTCATGGCGCGCATGTTGCAGCAGGAAGGTGTCGAAAAAGTTTTCGGCATCATCGACGGCACCTATTTTGGTTTCTACGAGGCGCTGCACCGCATCGGTATCGAGATCGTCACACCAAGGCACGAAACCTCCGCTGCCCACATGGCAGGCGCCTATGCGCGCCTGACCGGCAAACTCGGTGTCTGCATGGCCAGCAACGGGCCCGGTGTTGCCAACCTGATACCTGGACTCATCGTCGAGCAGGCCGATGGCAACCGGGTGTTGGCCATTACCAGCGCACGCCGGCCCAGCATCATGTACCCGGACCGCGGCGGCAGTTACCAGTGCTTCGATCAGAGCGGCGTCATCGGCAAGATCGGCAAGTGGAGCGCTGCCGTGTCCTCCTTCGCCCGCGTGCCGGAGCTGCTGCGCAAGGCGCTGCGCAAGAGCTACGAGGGACGTCCCGGCGTGGTGCACCTGGATGTGCCCGAGAACATCATGAACACCAAGGTCAAGGCCGATGTCGGCTTCTGGTCGCCAGGGCAGTACCGCAGCACCGAGCCGCTGACACCCTCACCAGAGCAGGTGGCACGCGCCGCGCAAATTCTGATCAGCGCCAGCGCGCCCATGATTCACGCCGGCAGCGGCGTCATTCACGCGCTGGCCTTTGACGCGCTGCGCCGCGTCGCAGACCTGCTGCACGCACCCGTCACCACCAGCTGGGCGGCGCGTGGCGTGCTGACAGAGTCCTCACCGCTGGCCATCACCATGCCGCACGTCAAGCTCAATCACCGGGTTCGCAACGAGGCCGACGCGGTGCTGATTCTGGGCTCGCGTCTGGGCGAGACCGACTGGTGGGGCAAACCACCCTACTGGCGCAAGCCGTCGGAGCAGAAGACGATCCAGGTCGATCTGGACGCCGACATGATCGGCCTGAACAAGCCGGTTGATCTGGCGGTGGTGGCCGACCTGAAACGCTTTCTGGAATTGCTGGGCGACGAACTGGAGCGCCGCAAGGGCGAGATCCGGCTCGAGGCGAACCGTGAGCGCATCGCCAGCTACGCCAAGGTCATGAAGGAAGAGCGTGCGGGCTGGGACAAGGCACTTGGCGACATGGCCATCCCCATGCACCCGGCGCATATTGGTGCCGTCTGCGGTGAACTGTTCCCGACGGATTCGGTGCTGGTGGCCGACGGCGGCAATGCCACCATCTGGGCCATGTTCTACCACCAGGTCACGGTGCCCAACACGGTGTTGTCCACGTTCAAGTTCGGCATGCTGGGTGCTGGCATGGCGCAGGCGGTGGGTGCAGCCATTGCGCGACCCGACAAGCCGGTGTGTTGCATCATCGGCGACGGCGCCATGGGCTTTCATTCGCAGGAAGTGGAGACCGCCGTGCGCAACCAGGCGCAGGTGATCTACATCGTGCTGTGCGACAAGCAGTGGGGCATGGTGAAGATGAACCAGCAGTTCATGCTGCGCCCCTTCAAGACCATGATCTTCAAGCACCTGGATCCGGATGAAACCATCAAGGCCGATCTGGGCGAAATCGAGTTCGACAAGCTGGGACAAGCCATGGGCGCTTACGGCGAACGCGTTTCCGATCCCGCGCAGCTCAAGCCGGCGTTACAGCGCGCCCTGGCCACCGGCCGCTGCGCCGTGATTCACGTCGACGTGGATCCGGTCAAGCACATGTGGGCGCCGGGCCTGATCCACTTCAAGAAGATGCACGAAGAGCCAAAAGGATGAGCCTTGCCCTTTCGTCATCGCAGTCCATCGTGTCATTGCGAGGAGGCGTAGCCGACGTGGCAATCCATGCATTTCAAGTCATGGATTGCCACGCTGCGCTCGCAATGACAGCCCGACTCCTCGCAATAACGGTTCCAGGTTTATGAAGGTGAACGCATGATCGACATCGATCTGGTTCGCCTGAACTTCAGCCCGCAGTCGCTGCTGCTGCTCAATGTCGTGCTGGGCTTCGTCATGTTCGGCGTCTCGCTGGAGCTCAAGGCCGATGATTTCAAAGAGGCCTTGCGCACACCGCGCGCGCTGGTGATCGGCCTGCTGGGGCACCACCTGGTGTTTCCGGCCTTCACCTTTTTGCTGGTGCTGCTGATCGAACCCCGCCCCAGCATCGCGCTGGGCATGATCCTG
>Ga0194052_1002405_pt1 | contig 10244 bp, 11 predicted proteins | sample SepL226m_MetaG_FD_160117 | JGI IMG/M metagenome (GOLD analysis project Ga0194052, IMG submission 160117) | Anoxic zone freshwater microbial communities from boreal shield lake in IISD Experimental Lakes Area, Ontario, Canada - Sep2016-L227-6m | ecosystem: Environmental > Aquatic > Freshwater >... | reverse complement strand
CCCCCAAATGACCCGTCGCCCAAACACTCCCCTAAGTGTACAGGCGACGGGTCATAATTTTTGATATAATCATTTTTAATGAACGAAGATCTGCAAAAAAAAATTGAAGAACTAGAAGCTCAAATGTACGAGTCTCACTTTTGGGACGATAAAAGCAGAGCTCAGGCAATACTTAAAGAAATCTCGGATCTTAAAGAAAAACTTGCTGGGCATGGAAAATATGATAAAGGTGATGCTATCATGAATATACTTTCTGGTGCTGGAGGGACGGATGCAGAAGATTTTTCGCAGATACTTTTTTCGATGTACACAAAATATATAACCAACAAAAGGTGGGGGTATAGAGTGCTACATTCCCATGAAAATGACCACGGTGGATTTCGTAATATAACAATTGAAGTTTCAGGTAGAGATGCATACGGTACTCTAAAAAATGAAACAGGTGTTCATAGACTTGTTCGCATTTCTCCTTTTAACGCAAAGCAGCTCAGGCACACATCTTTTTCTCTTGTTGAAGTTATTCCTAAGTTTGAAAAACAAGACGCTGAAATAAATATCAATCCAGATGATATACGAGTTGAGTTTACTCGCTCTGGAGGACCAGGGGGGCAAAATGTAAACAAACGAGAAACTGCTGTTCGTATAGTTCATATTCCTACAAACATTTCAGTTCATTGTGACGCCGAAAGGTCCCAAGGTCAGAATCGGGAGAAAGCCATGGAAATACTTAAAGCTAAACTCTATGTTCTTGAAGAAAACCGACTCAAAAAAGAATCAGAAGGTATGCAGGTTGCAAAGTCTACAGATATTGAATGGGGAAGCCAGATACGTTCCTATGTTCTTCACCCCTACAAAATGGTTAAAGATTACCGTACAGATGTTGAAACTGCAAAAGTAGATAATGTCTTGAATGGAGATCTGGACTTATTTTTAGAGGCTGAACGTGAATTATAAACAGGATTCAAATAGAAAATAGGTGTGTTTTGTGATAGAATACTCTTTGTATAATTATGATCTACTTCGACAATGTTAGTAAAATTTACGATGATGATTCCGTTGGTCTACATGGAGTTACACTTAAAATAGAACCAAAAGAATTTGTTTCCATTGTGGGACATTCTGGTGCTGGTAAGACAACTTTGCTAAAAATGATTTTAGCTGAAGAAAAACCCACAGAAGGTAAAGTTTTTTTTGAATCTACAAACATTCACGATATACGAAAGAAGCACATGCCTGACTACCGCAGACATATTGGTGTTATCTTTCAGGATTTTCGTTTATTGCCGCATAAGACTGCATATGAAAACATTGCTTTTGCTATGGAAGTGGCAGGACGAGATGAAGAAGAAATCCAAGCCGATGTAACCCATGTGCTTGAGCTTGTTGGACTTGGTAGAAAAATGTGGAGCTTTCCACATCAGCTTTCTGGTGGTGAGAAACAACGTGTTGCTATCGCTAGAGCTATTGTGAATCAGCCAGACTTAATTATTGCTGATGAACCTACTGGAAATCTTGATCCGGAAAACACTTTCGAGGTAATACAATTATTTAAAAAAATTAACGACCTTGGAACAACTGTAGTACTCACTACTCACAATAAAGGAGTAATAGACTCATTGAATAGGAGGGTTATTACGATGGAAGGTGGAAAAGTAGTTCGTGATGAAGTTAAGGGAGGTTACGTTTTATAGTTTTAATAAAAAATTAAATTTTAAAAAGAGTATATGATGTGGGTAAATACAAAAAGAATATTCAAAGCTGGTTTCATAGCATTTTGTAGAAATGCTTTCGTTTCTCTTTCGGCAGTCCTCATCATGGTGGTCACTCTTTTCTTTATTGGCTGTATAATTTTTTCAAGTGCTCTTCTCAAGTCTTCTCTACAAACTATCCGTGACAAGGTTGATATAAACGTATATTTTGTTACAAATTCTCAGGAGTCAGACGTTTTACTTTTCAAAAAAACTCTTGAAAAAATGCCAGAAGTTTCAAAAGTTGAATACATATCTCAAGATCAAGCTTTAGATAATTTTCGTAAACGACACGAGAATGATCAGATTACACTACAAGCACTTGATGAGCTTGGGGACAATCCTCTCGGCGCAGTGTTAAATGTTAAAGCAAAAGAAACATCTCAGTATGAGTCAATTGCAAATTTTCTTAATCAACAAAACCTTGCACAAGGAGATAATTCAATAATTGATAAGATTAATTATTATCAAAACAAAGATGCTATTGATCGCTTAACAAAGTTGATCGATTCAGGGCAGAAAATTGGAGTAGTCCTTGCGATTATCTTTGCTCTTATTTCTATTTTAATTACATTTAATACTATTCGGCTTGCAATATTTACAGCAAAAGATGAAATTTCTGTTATGCAGTTGGTAGGTGCAAATCACATATATATAAGAGGTCCATTTATGGTTGGAGGTATTCTTTATGGTTTAACTGCTGGAATTATTACTCTCATTCTTTTCTACCCATTTACTTATTGGCTCAACACTTACACAGAAACATTTTTCGCTGGTGATGGAATATTTACTTATTATATTCACAACTTCGGTCAATTGTTTTTGATTATCATAGGATCAGGTATTGCTATTGGTGCAGTATCAAGTTTTCTAGCTGTACGAAGACATTTAAACTAATATCTGGTTTATTAAAAAGTCACAGAAAGTTAGTTTTGGCAAAATAGACAAACCAAACAGAAGCGTTACAATTAATGGAAATTAATTTACAAGAATAATTTCACAGAATGGCGCATACAAAATCACATAAATACATTTTCGTTATTGGGGGAGTAATGTCTGGTGTGGGTAAGGGGATTACCACCTCTTCCATAGGGACAATTCTGGAAGCAAAAGGTTACAAAATAAATATCGTAAAAGTTGACCCTTATTTAAACGTCGACGCAGGAACAATGAACCCCACCGAACATGGTGAGGTTTTCGTTATGGACTCTGGCCTTGAGACTGATCAGGATATGGGAAATTATGAAAGATTTCTAAATCGAGACTTGCGTAATGAGGACTATATGACGAGTGGAATGGTGTATAAGTATGTGATTGAAAAGGAACGAGCTCTTGGTTTTGGAGGTAAGTGTATAGACGCCGACAATATCCGCGATGAAATAGTTCATCGTATTGAAAAAGCGGGAAAGGTAAACTCCTCAGATATTTCCATTATTGAAATCGGAGGAACTGTCGGAGACTATCAAAACATAATGTTTATTGAGGCTGCGCGTGTAATGAAGATTCGCCACCCCAAAGATGTGATTTTTATTATGGTTTCTTATATGCCAATACCTAGCAAGCTTGGCGAGATGAAAAGTAAACCAACTCAAAATGCTATCCGCCAACTGAGTTCATATGGAGTAAATACAGATTTCATCATCGCCAGAAGTGAACTTCCTCTAGATCAAAAGAGAAAAGAAAAGATTGCTTTTTCTTGCAGTGTGCCTGCAGATAATATTATTTCAGCTCCAGATATCGACAGTGTATATGATGTGCCAATCAATTTTGAGAAAGACGAACTAGGAGAGATGATCGTTAAGACTTTTGGTTTGCCAAATAAAAAAATAGATCTTTCCGCCTGGAAAACTTTTGCAGCAAAAGCAAAAAATGGTTCCAAGGAAGTGAAAATTGCAGTTGTTGGAAAATATTTTGATACGGGAGATTTTGTACTCTCGGATGCATATATTTCTGTTATTGAAGCTATAAAGTTCTCCTCATACCATTTGGGGGTAAAGCCAAAACTTTCTTGGCTCAATGCAAAGGATTTTGAAAAGGATCCTAAAAAATTAAAGGAGCTTTCAGAATATGATGGAGTTCTTGTGCCTGGAGGGTTTGGTGAATCCGGTATAGAAGGAAAGTTAAAAGTTATCGAATATGCAAGAGTAAATAAAATTCCATATTTTGGACTTTGCTATGGCATGCAGCTTTTAGTGATTGAGTATGCTCGCAATGTGCTTGGTTGGAAAGATGCAAATACTGCAGAGATAAATCCAAAATCATCACATCTTGTAGTGGATATTATGCCGGAACAAAAGAAAAAACTTGAAGAAGGAAAGTATGGCGCATCAATGAGGCTTGGTGCATACGAGGCTATTCTCAAAGATGGTACAGTTGCACGTCGAGCGTATGGGAATGAAAAAATAAGTGAGCGTCACCGACATCGATATGAGGTAAATCCTATATATACAAAAGATATAGAAAATGAAGGATTGGTATTTTCTGGAACTTCTCCAGATGGAAGACTTATGGAAATCGCTGAACTCCCAAAGAGTAAACATCCGTTTTTCCTCGGTACTCAGTTTCATCCAGAATTCAAAGCAAGACCACTTTCACCCCATCCTCTTTTCACGGAGTTTATGAAAGCTTCTATGAAGGAGAATAAAAAATGAAAAACATAAAATTTACCGCAGCTCTTGTTCCTCTTGTGTTGTCTGGAGAAAAAAAAGTTACATGGAGGCTTTTTGATGACAAAGATCTTTCGGTTGGAGATGATTTGGAATTTATAAATAGAGACAGTGGTAAGGTTTTTGGACATGCCAAGATATTGAAGATATGGGAAAAAAAGCTTGGTGAAGTTGGTGATGAAGAATACGATGGACATGAAAAATTTGTAAGCAAAGAGGTTATGTTGGAAACCTACAGGGGCTATTATGGTGAAAAAGTGAATAATGATACTCTTATTAAGGTAATCACATTTTGGTTTAATCCAAATAAATAATACTAAGTTTATTTGTTCTAGAGAATCCCCAGTTTGGGCATAAGCTGGGCTTTGAACTTATGTTCTCGCATTATATACTTGAGACTATATGATACAACCATACGCGGCTCGAACGCATGAAAAAATGAAAGAGGTTTTAATGAATCCAGAGGCTTCTGGGCCGGAGCTGCATTATTATATGATTCGTGGAGGATCAGATAAAAAAAATATTACAGTTTGGGAAAGTGGAACAGTGGGAGGTGAATATATAAAAGCATACGGACACTATCACATCACAGATTTCAAAGAAACATATTGGATTCTTGAAGGTGAGGGAATTTTACTTTTGCAGATGCGTAAGAAGGATGCAGAAGGAAGTAATATAGATGATCAAATTGAATCTTTTGAAGCAAGAAAAGTAAAGGCTGGGGATGTAATCGAAGTTCCTGCTTTTGCGGGGCATCTTTTGGTAAATACTGGAACTACATGGCTTGTAACTTCAGATGACAGTCCTGTAAATCTTGATGACTCTGCAAGTATGCCTGTCCACGCTGATTATGAAGCTGTGAAAAAAATGAAAGGTTTTGCATATTATGTGGTGGAAAAAGACGGACAACCGACTTTAGTGAAGAACCCTAATTATTCAGTGGTTCCAGAGGTTTTCATAAAATAAATAAAATGCTCGAAGAAAATCCTAAAGCGTATATAGTGGCGGTGGATATGGGATACGGACACCAGAGAGCTGTTTTTCCGCTTGAGCACATCGCAACCTTACCAGAAGGTTGGGAGAATTTACCGTCTTCAATAATTTCCGCAAATACATACCCTGGTATTCCAGAAAGTGATAAGCGTAGCTGGAAAGGAACCAGAACTTTATACGAATGGATTTCTCGAATGAGAACTGTACCTTTTATTGGTCCTGTCCTTTTTGGAGCGATGAATTATTTTCAGCGTATCGAACCTTTTTATCCAAAGCGCGATCTATCAAAACCAACACTCCAAGTAAAGCAAATATACAGAATGATAGAAAAAGGTTTTGGAAAACATTTGATTGATAAGTTGAATGAAAAACCACTGCCCTTAATCACTTCCTTTTTTATTACGGCATTTTTTGCAGAAGAGCATGATTATGAAGGAGAAATATATTGTCTCTGTACTGACACGGACATTTCTCGAGCGTGGGTACCGTTCTATCCAAAGGAAAGCAGGATAATTTATTTAGCACCGACACAGCGCGTGAAAGACAGACTTTTACTTTATGGTGTCCAACCAGAAAAAGTTGTATTAACTGGGTTTCCTTTGCCAAAAGAATTGTTAGGCGGGGAGTTAGATCTTCAGGTGCTTAAAAAAACACTATCTCGCAGAATAATAAAACTTGACCCTCAGAAAAATTACGAAGAAAAATACAAAGCTTTAGTTTCAAAATACTTAGAAGAAGATATAGATTGCGAAGGTCCTATATCACTCATGTTTGCAATAGGTGGTGCGGGTGCTCAGCTAGATGTGGGGATAAATATAGTAACCTCATTACGTTCTCATATTGAGGGTAATAAAATAAAACTTAATTTAGTTGCAGGAACATCACTGTATGTGTGTGAGACCTTCAAAAAGAAAATTGAAGAACTTGGACTTCTTGAAAGTTATAAGAATGGTTCAATCTCAATTTTGTATAATCCAGAAAAGTTTGAATATTTCAGAGAGTTTTCTGCTCTACTTTTGGAAACAGATATTTTATGGACAAAACCAAGTGAACTTTCATTCTATGCTGGACTTGGGTTGCCGATAATCATTGCACCTCCTCTGGGCTCACAGGAAGAATTCAACCGATCATGGCTCTACTCTGTAGAGGCAGGGATTGACCAAGAAGATCCTCGCTATGTTTCAGAGTGGCTTTTCAGTTGGATTTCTAATGGTAGGTTCGCGGAAGCTGCCATGAACGGGTTCCTTAATTCTCCAAAACGAGGAGTTTACCACATTGAAGACTTGGTACTGCATGGAGAAAAGAAAGAAATTGAACACATTCACTCTCTATGATAACTTCATTTATTTTTGCAATCGCTGGCTACGCACTCCTTGCAATAGTTTCAATACTAGATAAATTTATTTTATCTGGATCCGTTAAAAAAATAACTGTTTACACTTTCTATTCCACAATATTTTTTCTTGCTGCATTTTTAATTTTGCCATTTTGCCAAGCTGTTAATATGGGGGATTTGTGGTGGATGGTTGGATCTGGCTTGGCATATGGTTTTGGTCTTTGGGCTATGTTTATTGCTTTGGGGGATGGTGAAGCGAGTCATATTATGCCTTTTGTAGGCGCTGTGGTTGCCATTGCGACGTATGGATTGTCTTTGGCTATATTGGGCGAGGTGTTAAGTTCTTCGGTTCAAATTGGCTTGTGGCTCTTAGTAATATCGTGTCTACTTTTATCTTTTGAGAAGAGTGAAAAGCACAACGGATTTCACAAAGGGTTTTTGTGGGCGATTCTTTCAGGAATTCTTTTCGGTGTATCATCTGTGTTTGCTAAACACATATATGGTGTTTATCCATTTATAACCGGTCTAGTATGGACTAAAGGAACTGTGGGAATAGTTGGTTTGATAGCTCTATTTATTCCTGGCACTTGGAAAGAAATCAATCGGTTGAGGCATGAGCCTCAGTCAGATGAAAAGAATGGGTTTTCGATTGTTTTTACATCTAAATTTTTAGGAATAATTGCAGTTGTTTTGGTTCAGTATGCTATTGCTTTAGGTAGTGTAACAATAGTAAATGCTCTAGCTGGGGTAGAGTACGTGCTCATGTTTATATTTATTTACATGATGACAAAATTCAAGCCAAAAGTATTTTCTGAATATTTCACAAGAAGGGAACTGTGGGTGGAGTCTGGTGCGATAGTTTTAACAGTTATCGGTTTATTATTTTTGAAATAAAATGCTTAGAAGATTCGCTATACGTTTTGCTATAATTTTAGTTGCGTTGTTTTTTGTTGCTTATGCTGCACTATGGGCTACTTCATTTAAAAAATATTCAATCTCATTTGGTATAAGTTTTAGTCCAGAATATGCTACGTCTCTTGGTTTAGATTGGAAGGAAACATACTTAGCAATATTGAATGATTTGAAACCAAAATACCTTCGCCTTGCTATTCCATGGAGTAGAGTTGAAGCAAATAAAAATTCGTATACGTTTGAAGATGTAGACTACATGATGAATGAAGCATCAAAACATAATATAAAAGTTTTGTTGGCTTTCGGGCAAAAAGTTCCTCGATGGCCAGAGTGCTATATTCCTGATTGGATAAAAACCACACCTGCCAACGATAGAAAAGGTGAGCTCCTTTCATATATTGAAAAAGTTATAGGAAGGTATAAAAATAATTCAGCCTTGGAATTGTGGCAGGTTGAAAATGAGCCATTCATAAAATTTGATTTTGGAGATTGTCAGGTGTTTGATAAAAATTCAATAGCTGAAGAAGTTACTTTGGTAAAGAAGTTAGACACTTCTCACAAAGTGGTCCTTACAGACAGTGGGGAACTTTCTACCTGGCAAGATGCTGCGAAAATGAGCGACGTGCTTGGTGTAACAATGTATAGAACTGTGCGTACACCAGGAGGTTTTGTTGTTAATTATGGTTGGGTGCCAGCGGCTTTCTATAAGGTGAGGGCTTTTATGTGGGGTAAGGATTATAACAACTTTTTTGTTTCAGAACTTCAGGCTGAACCTTGGTTTACTAACGGTACACCTACAAATACATCTATTAATGTACAAGAGCAAACAGCAAGCATTAATCAGCTATCAAAAAATATATCATACGCACAGTATGTGGGGGCTTCCCGTGCATATTTGTGGGGAGTGGAATGGTGGTATTGGATGAAGACAAAACAGAGTGATTCTAAATATTGGGATGTAATGAAGACAACAATATCTGGGAATTAATTTTTGATATTAATTTATTTATAATATAATTAAGTTATGGAATATATAAATTTGCTGATGGATGTGGTGATAGTTATTATGTCTTTATGGGTTCTTGAAATGCTAGTTGGATATGGAGGAATAATAGGTGGGGCATTAAGAACTATCGGTATTGGAACTGTTATTATTGGAGTAGGACAACTTGTTGAAACGATTATGAGCCACTGGTTTGGTGTTAATGTAATAACGACAGAGTTTGTACATAGACTACTTCTGATTACAGGTTTTATTTTTATAGTTTGGGGATACAGAAGTTTGATGATGAAAAAGTAGAAAATATATTACAAAAAAATCCGAATTAATTCGGATTTTTTTATTTCCAATATTTGGAAGGCTATGCAGTAACTTCTGGAGCTGCTTCTGCTGGAGTTTCCTCAGGAGCTGAAGTTTCCTCAGTGGCTACTACTTCTGGTGTTGCGCAGTCTGCACAAGTTTCTTCTGCTACTACTGTTGTTTCGTCTGTCATATAATTGATTGTTTAGATTTAATAAAACGACTTCAAGAGTATACTACATGTATTTCATATAGATAGGTTTGGTCTTTATTACAACTGATTATTTACGGTGTGGCAATGGTGGAAGGGTTCTACAGTCTTTGTTCATTTAGGTAGGGTTTTAGTATTCAATTTAAATTTGAGTAGTTGGATTTTTAGCTTGGAAAATTTTTCTAGTAAAAAGAATGATTATCAAGAAGATTGAAGAGCAAAGCCAAATCCACGATTTGTCGGACAAAAAACCAAGTGCTCCATAAGCAAAAGAAAGTAAATTACTTTTCGATTTTTTTGAAGTCTCTAGTTTGGAAGTCTGTACTGGTTCTTGATATTTTTCCAGTAATGATAGCTGAGAATTGTCATTTTTAGAGTCTATTTTTGCAAGAATTGCATTATGTGAAGAGTTTATATGTTTTTCTATGTTTGGTGATTCTTGCTCTTGTGTAGTAGATTGATTAATTTTTGGATTAGGAATTATTTCATGATGCGTGCTCCCAGACCTTCCACCAAAAGAAATACTGCTTACTGATTTTGTTTCAGGATTTATGGAGACAGAATATCTATTCAAAAGCATTAATGTTCTGCTTGTTCTTGATACACCAATATTCATTACTCCATCTGCGTCAACATTATTTTTCCTATCAAAATCGTAAAAGTTCACCGTTGAATTAACTAAGGTTTTATATTGGTCGTTGTATTGAGTTTCAGACCATTTTTCCCCAGATATTTTTTCAGTTTCGTAATAGTAAAACCCAAAAGGAATATTGTTATATGTAACACATTCCATATCTTCTTTTTCGTCACTTTGCGACACTTTTTCATTTGGTTTAAATTCAGAAGAATTAAAAATCAAAGGGCTCAAAACAATCAATTCAGACGAAGTACTGTCTCTGTATGAAAGATTTAAAATAAAATTTCCTTCCGGTAGCGAAGGGCTAGCTAGAGAAATTGTATCTTTATTATCTGCAATAACTCGGCATATTTTGAGTGAACCAGTTTTATAAGTCGAAACATTACTTTCCGCAAAGCTCACTTTTGCAAGGGGTATTATTCCAAACACGAGCGTTATGGC
>Ga0194052_1002404_pt1 | contig 10247 bp, 7 predicted proteins | sample SepL226m_MetaG_FD_160117 | JGI IMG/M metagenome (GOLD analysis project Ga0194052, IMG submission 160117) | Anoxic zone freshwater microbial communities from boreal shield lake in IISD Experimental Lakes Area, Ontario, Canada - Sep2016-L227-6m | ecosystem: Environmental > Aquatic > Freshwater >... | reverse complement strand
GACCGAGGATGTCTCCGAACCGTTTGTTCAAGCGGCGACGTATCATATTTTCGCGGTGGACGGGCTGCGCATGGCAATCATCTTTGGCATTTTTTTCGTGCTGCTGCGCGTGCTGCGCCTGCCGCGCGCCGCGTGCGGGCTGGTGCTGCTTCCGTTGATTTGGTTTTATACAGGGCTGACCGGCTGGCCGGCCTCCGCGATCCGCGCCACGGTGATGCTGACGGTGGTCATTATCGGATGGGCACTCAAGCGGCCGAGCGACCTGATCAACTCCCTCTTTACGGCGGCCCTCATCATTTTGATCTGGGAGCCGCGGCAGATCTTCCAGGCCGGCTTCCAACTCTCTTTCTTTGTCGTCCTGTGCATGATCCTGACGATGCCGGTCATGCAGGAACTTGCCAAACGCCTGGTGGCGCCTGATCCCTTGCTGCCAGCCAAACTGCAGCCGCGCTGGCGGCGAACATTGCGTGCGCCGGGCCGGTTTGTCGGCGATCTGCTGCTGACTTCTTTCGCCGCCTGGATCGGCTCCCTGCCCCTGGTCGCGTATTACTTCCATATTGTGACGCCCGTCAGCACACCAGCCAATGTCGTCGCCGTTCCTTTATGCGGGCTGGTATTGATCAGCAACTTCACCAGTCTATTGCTGGCAGGCTGGTTTCCGGCCCTGGCGGAACTCTTCAACCATGCGGGCTGGTTTCTCATGGAATGCATCTGTGTCTCGAGCCATTGGTTCGCTGACTGGCCCGCCGCTTATTTCTATGCGTCCGAGCCGAGCCTGTTCGCTACCGGGCTGTATTACCTCGTGCTGCTGACAACACTGACCGGTTGGATTTTTCGACCCAAATTGCGCGCCTGGAAAATCGCAGCCCTCGCGTTGGCGGTTTGCTGCTGGGCCTGGCAATGCTGGCGAGAATGCTCCGTCACGCGGCTGAGCATCCTGCCCGTGAACGGCGGGACCGCCATTTACTTTGACGCGCCGGGCTGGAGAAACGATCTGCTCATCGATTGCGGGAACAGCAACTCCGTTCAGTTGCTGACCAAACCGTTCCTATGCGCTCATGGGGTGAACCGCTTGCCAGCGTTGCTCCTCACGCACGGCGACTTGCGCCACGTGGGTGGCGCCGAAATGCTGGCTAGTTGCTTCCGGGTTGAAACACTCTGCGCCAGCGCCGTCCGATTTCGCTCGCCCGCTTATCGTCGGATTCTCAAAGACCTGGGCCGCGCGCCGGAGAAATTGCGGACGATCAGCCGCGACGACCAGTTGGGTTCCTGGAAAGTCCTGCACCCCGATACAGGCGATCATTTCGCCCAGGCGGATGATAATGCCCTGGTGCTGTTAGGCACGGTCCACGGCACGCGAGTTCTGCTCCTTTCAGACCTGGGCCGACCCGGACAATATGCTCTACTCGAAAGATACCCCGATCTGCGCGCAGACATTGTGATTACGGGTCTGCCGGTTCAAAGCGAAGCGATTTGCGACGCGCTGATCGACACCCTTCAACCGCGGGTAATCATCGTTGCGGATTCAGAACTTCCAGCCTCAGAACGCGCCAGCCCGAAACTGCGCGAGCGTTTGGGGCAGCGAAAAGTTCCGGTCATTTACACGCGGTTGGCTGGGGCCGCGACGATCGAGTGGCGCAAAAAGGAGTGGGAGGTCCGGACGATGAACGGGAGCAGAATCTCCAACGGAAATGCGGCCCCGCTGCCGGAGCCGCCGCCGGCGAAGTCAAATGACGACCACTCGGAAATCGAATCACCATGAAGCGGCTCGCAATCTCCGCTGGCGATTGAAGACTTGCTGCCCGCCGTGGTGGGGCTAGCCCTGCTATGGCAGAAGCATGAGCACCACGAGCGCGCGACCCTCTGGCAGACCAAGTCAAGCATGACTGTGTGTCCCCTGACTGGACATGGGGCAATATCTTTGTCATTCTGCCGGCGTGCCTCGTTGGGCGCGTTTGATTCTGATTTTGTTATATGGATGAACCTCTGCCGGCCCTGGAATCCCCGCCGCAAGCCTCGCCGCCTGCGATGTCTCTGGCCGCCCGGCTCTTGAATGTCTTTGCGATCCCCGGCGAGGTTTTTGCAGGGGTCAAAGCCGGTCGGAGTTCGATTGGGAATTGGCTCGTGCCTGCTCTCCTGTCGGCGGTGGTGGGAACGCTTGCGGCGATCGCCATTTTGTCCCAGCCGGTCATTCAACAGCAGATGCGGGAACAGCAGGCGAAGCTGATGGCTAAACAGGTCCAGGCGGGCACGCTGACGAGTGCGCAGGCCGATCAGATGTTGGCCTTGGTAGAGAAGCTTATGGTGCCAATCGCGGTAATAGTGACTGTCGTGGCCAGTGTTGTCCGGGTGCTGTGGTGGGCGCTTGTCTTGCGGCTGCTCGGACAGATGTTCTTGAAGGTGAAGTTGGGGTATTCGAAGATGCTGGAAGTGGCCGGGCTCGGGACGATGATCAGCGTGCTGGGGGCGATTGTAACGCTCCTGCTGACCGTCAAATTCGGAACGTTTGAAACTCCCGGTTTGCGGTTCGTGGTTGACGATTTTGAAGCGGCCCGAAAGAGCCAACTGGCGCTCGGCGCGGCCACAGCGTTTTCCTTCTGGCTGGCGGGTGTGATGTCGGTGGGCCTGGCCAGGCTTGGGGATGTGCCGTTTCTGCGGGCGGCGTGGCTGGTGTTTGCCTATTGGGTGCTGCAGGAAACCCTCCTGGGAAGCCTTTTCTAGCACCATGCGGAGCGCGGCGACCAAGGCCGCTTCCGCAAGGTTCACGGTTGCTATTGCGACGCCGCTGTCAGGTCGTCGAAGACCCGTTGCATCGGTTTTTGCTCGCGGCCTTTGGACATGCCACAATGGTACCCGGCCAGATCGGCAGCGGTGTCGAACCAACACTGCTTCTCGGCAGTAGGGCCACAACCGGATAAGGTTTGCCGACCGGGTCGAAAGAGGGCAGGTTGTTGCAAGTCAGAAGATCGATCCCGGATGACCGGCTGGTTTGGCGTGGCACGGATATAGACAGAAAGAACGACTATGGCCCAGGCAATCATGGACCCGGAACAGGTGCGGCGCTTCGCCGAGGAACTCAAGCGGTTTAACACCGATCTGCAGGATAAAATCATCTCGTTGCAGGCGCGCTTTGCGGCGGTAGGCGACACTTGGCAGGACCAGGAACATAGCAAATTCGCCGAGGAATTCAAGCAGACCATGAAGGCGCTCAAGAAATTCGTCGAGGTCTCCAACCAGCACACGCCTTATCTCATGAGGAAGGCCCAGCGCATCGAAGAATACCTGAACCAACGATAACACCATGCCGGAACAAGCCCATGTCTCGTCGATTGATGCGCTGGAGTCCTTCCGCTCCAGCCTGATCGTCTATCTGAGCAAGGCGCGGCCGACGATCGAGGAGGTCAGCTCTGACGTGATGCGCACCCGGCTGTGGCTCGAAGACGAGCACCGCACCCATTGGGAAAATGAAGTCCGCCGCCGGACCCGCGCGTTGCAGGAGGCCCAGCAGGCCCTCTTCAGCGCCCGGCTCTCGACTTTCCGCAAGGAAACCTCCGCCGAACTCATGACCGTCCACCGAACCAAACGCGCGTTCGAGGAAGCGGATACCAAGTTGAAAGTGATCAGGAAGTGGAACCGGGATTTCGACAACCGCGCCGAGCCGCTGCTGAAGCAGATGGAAAAGCTGCAAACCGTCCTGGCGCACGACATGGTCAAGGCCATCGCTTTCCTGACACAGGCGATCGATACTCTTCACGCTTACGCCGGAATCGCCCCGCCTTCCGACGCCCCGGGATCGTCCCCGCCGGCTGGCGGCGGTTTGGCGGACGAAAGCGGCATGAACGGGCACGGATCAGGCGGGCAAACGAATCCCTCCGCTGAACACGGGTGAATCCATGAAAGCGAGCGGAAACAGGTTAACGGCGATCACCCGGGAGTTGTGGGCCCAGTGGCAGCAGACCAAGGATTATTGGAAAGACGCCAGGAGCAAGGAATTCGAGCGCAAGTATATGGAAGAACTTATGGGCAGTGTGGACCGAACCGTTTCAGTGATCGAGCAACTCGACAAACTTATCACGAAAGTCAGGAAGGACTGTGAGTAACAACCTGGGAGTCGGCAAGACACTCGAACTGCTCGACCGCCTGAAAGGGACGGTTCGAGACCTCGCGGCCAGAGCGGACAAACTAAATCTGGAGTTTCAAACCCAAACCGCCCGCGAACGCCGCCAGCGCGAGGCTGCCGTTGCCGAGCAGGCCACGCAGTTGTCCACATCCATCGAAGAGGCGGATGCCGCCTTTGCGACGGCCAAGGAAGCCGCCGCTGCGAAGTATGAAGAACGCAAGGTCTGGATCGGAAAAGCCTACCAGGCCAGCAAAGAGAAGGTTCTGCAGCAGATCGACGACCAGACGGGCGGCCGAAAATATGAACTCCAGAAACAGATGCTGCAATCGGAGCGGGACCGGGACGCGGCTTATGCAACTGCCGCCGCTACACTCCAGGATTTCAAGACCCACCTGGCCGCCGAACAGGACGCGCTCCTGTTGATCGAGAGGGCGGCCCACACCTCTTTCCATGGCTACAGAAAACTCCTCCGCCTGGTGACGGCCGCTCACGAAAAGGCCGACGCTGGTTCTTCGCAGAATGAGAACCAAATGCTGGCCGAACTTCGCGAACTGATCGACAAGACGCGGGATGACCTGGGCCGGTTCCGGAAGTTCCTGCTGCTTCGGGTTTTTAAGTATTGGGCAGCCTGGGCCCTGGCAGCCCTTTGCGAGATACCGCTGGTTCTTTGGCTCTTGGGAGTCAATTCAGACGCCTGGTGGAAGGCCGGCGAGTGCGTCCTGGCCACCCTGGTGGTGGTATTTGCTCTTCGGTGCCTGGCTCAACGCAAGGCCACGTCACTCGCCGCCGCGGTCGCCGGGGCGCTCGGGAAGGCTCGCCGGCTGCACGACGCCTGCTTTGAAACGGCCCAGACCCACTACCAACAGGAACTTGACCGAATCAAGCGCGAGTTTGAGAGCACCACCCGAACGGTCGATCTGGATTTGAAACAAACCGTCGCTCGCGCCGGGGAACTCCGGGTCGCATGGCGCATGGAAATGGACGGCAAGGCCTCCCGGATTCTCGAAAAGAACGACCTGCTTCATCGCGCGAAACTGGACCGCCTCGATCGCGCGCATGCGGGCGCCGCCGCACATTTGAAGCTCACCTCGGAAACGCGGCACCATGCGGAGGCTGATGTCAGCGGAAAGAAGGATGAACAGCTCGAGGCGGATTACCAAGCCCAGTGGCGCGCACTTGAAACGGAATGGAACAGCCGGATTCAGCCGATCTACCAGGCCGTGGATTCCGCGAACGATCTTGCGCAGCGCCTGTTTCCTCCGTGGCAGCCCCAATTCCTGGCGGCCTGGGCCCCCCCGCCACAATTCGCGGCCGCCGCGCAATTCGCCCGATTGGAAGTCGATGTCGAGAAGCTCAGCGAAATCAACGCTCGGGACGAGCGGTTGGCCCTGCCGGGACCATCGCGATTCGCGTTGCCGCTCTCCCTGGTGTATCCACAGCAAGGCTCGATTCTATTTGAAACAGCCAGCGCGAAACACGACGAGGCCATCGGCGCCCTTAACAACGTCATTCTCCGACTGCTGGCCACCGCCCCTCCCGGCAAACTCAACTTCACCATCATCGACCCTGTGGGCCTCGGGCAGAACTTTGCCGGTGTCATGCACCTGGCTGACTACGAGGAGCAGATCATCAACAGCCGAATCTGGACCCAGTCCGGGCAGATCGAGCAAAAGCTTGCCGATCTCAACGAGCACATGGAAAAAGTCATCCAGATGTATCTGCGGAATGAATACTCGACGATTGCGGAATACAATGACCAGGCTGGGGTGATCGCCGAAAAGTATCATTTCCTGGTCGTGGCCGATTTCCCGGCCAACTTCACCGAGACCGCCGCCAAGCGGCTCCTGAGCATTGCGGCCAGCGGAGCCAGGTGCGGGGTATATACGCTCATTCACTGGGACCAGCGACAACCTTTGCCGTCCGATTTCATTCCCGATGAATTGCGGAAAAGCAGCGTCTGCCTCACCGGCAAAGAGACCAGCTTCCTCATTGCGGCCAAACCCATCCCGGGCGCAGACGTGGTCCTGGACGTCCCGCCGCCGCCGGAGTTTGCTATCGAGTTCGTCAATAAGGTCGGCGTGAGCAGCCGGGATTCCAGCCGGGTGGAAGTCCCCTTTGCCCACGTCGCCCCGCCAGAGTCTGAGGTCTGGAGCGAGGATACAACCAAGGAGCTTCGCGTGCCGATCGGCCGCACGGGAGCAACCAAATTCCAATACCTGGCGATTGGCAAGGGAACCTGCCAGCACGGGCTGATCGCCGGCAAGACCGGTTCGGGAAAATCCACGCTGTTCCATGTTATCATCACTAATCTAGCTTTGTGGTGTAGCCCCGAGCACGTCGAGTTCTACCTGGTCGATTTCAAGAAAGGCGTCGAATTCAAGTGCTATGCCTCCAACCGACTCCCGCACGCCCGTGTCGTCGCAATCGAGAGCGACCGGGAATTCGGGCTGAGCGTGCTCCATCGGGTGGATGATGAACTCAAGCGCCGCGGCGACCTGTTCCGCAAGCTCGGGGTTCAAGATCTCGCGGGGTACAAAAGGCAAGGGGGCACCGATATCCTTCCTCGGTCGCTGTTGATCATTGACGAGTTCCAGGAATTCTTCGTGGAAGATGACAAGATCTCCCAGACCGCATCGCTCCTCCTGGACCGCATCGTCCGCCAAGGCCGCGCTTTCGGCATTCATGTCCTGCTTGGCTCACAAACGCTGGGCGGCGCCTATACGGTGGCCCGCACCACCCTCGGCCAAATGGTAATCCGCATCGCTCTCCAGTGCAACGAGGCCGATGCCTACCTGATCATGGACGACAACAACCCCGCCCCTCGCCTGCTCTCGCGGCCCGGCGAAGGCATCTACAACGACATGGCCGGCATGTTGGAAGGCAACAGCCCCTTCCAGGCCGTTTGGCTGCCGGACCAGGTAAGGGAAATCTATCTGCAAAAGGTGCGGGCCAGGGCCGATGAGCAGGAAGTCCGAAACTCGAAGTCCGAAGTCCGAACTTCCGGTTCTGACGGCGGGCCGCTCTATCCGGGGCCCATTGTCTTTGAAGGCAACGCGCCGACCGATGTGCGGGAAAACCCGCTGCTCCAACGTTTGCTCGGAGCGCCTTCCGTCAAGCGGACGGATGCAGGCCGCATCTGGCTTGGCGCGCCGAACTCCATCAAGGGACCGACCGAAGTCGTCTTCCACCGGCAGAGCGGCAACAATTTGCTCGTGGTCGGCCAGCGCGAGGAAGCCACCCTGGCCATCCTGTCGATTGGACTCGTGGCGCTGGCCGCCCAGTATCCGGTCGGGGGTGCGCGCTTTATTCTCTGTGACGTCACCCCGCCCGGCACCCCGCAACGCGAGTTCCTGGACCGTGTCATCCAGGCCATCCCTCACCCGATCACCCGGGCCAAACAGAGTGACCTGGCGGATGTGATGAAAGACCTGGCCGAGGAGATGAAGAAGCGGGCCGACGAGCCGGACCCCGATGCAGCCCCGCCCGCATTCCTGTTTGTTCACGATCTCCAGAAATACAGCAAACTGCGGTATGAAGAGGATTTCGGGTTCTCGGCAAGCGACGCCGAAGCTCCGCCCAATCCCGCTTTGCTGCTGAACAACCTCGTTTGTGAAGGAACGCGGCTCGGGTTCCACGTGATTGCCACCTGCGACACCTACAACAACGTGAACCGCTTCCTGAGCCGGAAAGCCTTCAGCGAGTTCGAGATGCGCGTCCTCTATCAGATGAGCGCCAATGATTCCGCCAGCCTCATCGACAACCCGAAAGCCAGCCTCCTGGGACTCCATCGCGCTCTCTACTACAACCAGCAGGAGGGCTATCTCGAGACGTTCCGCCCCTACGCGCTGCCCGGCAACGATTGGGTCGAAAACGCCGCCCGCAACCTGGCCCGGCTGCTCAAGGACGAGGTTGTCTCGCAATAGTCCGGCGGGGTCAAATGACCCCGAGAGTCTGTACAAGGGCGCGCCAGGCGGTTGCTTCCTCTGCACTGCGAATCCGAGGCAGAAAACCAAAGTGCCGATAGAGGTTAATGGCCGCCATCCGGGCGATGGAAGTCGCCAGGTACGCCCGGTCGTGGCCGAGTTGGCGCAGTCGTTGGCAAATGACCGTCATCAGCGGTTTGGACAGGCCGCGCCCCTGGTATTCCGGGACAATGGCCACGTAATGCACCCGGCCAAACCTTGCGCCTTCAAAGCGGTCATCAAACCAAGCCGTGCCTGTGCCAATCGCCTCTCCGTGCTGATCAAGCAGATAGCATTGCCGCCGCACGAGCAGGATGGGATCGGAACCGAAGCGTCGGACGAACAAATCCGGCATGATTCTGCTGTCCCGATCCGCGAGCAAATGGATTCGCAACCAATGGGCTTCGTCGCCGGGCTGATACCACCGCAAGGAGAAGCCCGCCGGCACTGCATATTCTGGAATATTCTCCAGATTCTCGCGCACCATCACGACACGCATAGCCTGTTCCGCTCCGCCCAATCGCCGCTCTGACAGATAATCCGCAGCATTTGGCTGGCTTCTAAATGATGCCGCCACACAAAAAACCTTGTTTTCTGCGGGGGCTTCGGTAGCTTCGCGCCCCATGAAAGTTGAATTCTACGGTCACGTTCGTCAGTACCATAACATCAAATCGGAAATTGATAAGAATATCCAGACGGTTTTGGAAAGCGGCCAATACGTCATGGGTCCCATGCTCAAGAAATTTGAAGGCGAGCTGGCGGCTTATCATGGCGCGAAGTATGCCGTCGGCCTCGGCAACGGCACCGATGCCATCTGGCTCGCCCTGATGGCCCTCGGCATCGGCCCCGGGGACGAAGTCATCACACATGCCAACACCTTCTTCGCCACGGCAGAAGCCATCTGGATTGCCGGCGCCACCGCGGTGCTGGTGGATTGCGATCCCAAGACCAAGTGCATTGACCCGGCCAGCATCGAAGCCGCCATCACACCCAAGACCAAGGCCATCATCCCTGTCCACCTTTACGGCCAATGCGCCGATATGCTCGCAATCAAGAAGATTGCCGACAAACACAACCTCAAGTTGATCGAAGACAATGCCCAGGCCATCGGCGCCCACGGGCCCAATTTCAAGATCGGGCAATTGAGCGACGCGACAACCACCAGCTTCATCATCCAAAAAAACCTGGGTACCTTCGGTGACAGCGGCGCTCTGGTTACCGACAACCCCGATATCGACGCCAACGTCCGGAGGTTGCGCAACCACGGCTCCACTGCCCGGAACGTCCATAGTTACGGCTTCAACAGCCGCCTGGACGACCTGCACGCCGGAATTCTGAGCGCCAAGCTCAAGCACATCGATGAATACAATGACGCCCGCCGCAAGTGGTCGGTCCGTTACACGGCCGGCCTGAAAGACTGCAAAACTTTCAGTCTCCCGGTCGAACTCCCCGGCTATCATCACATCTTCCACCTTTACGTGATCGAAACGAGAAAGACCGAATGGCGCGACCAATTGGTGGATTACCTCGTCAAGAACGGGGTGGACGCCAAAACCCATTACTCGATTGCCATCCACAAACAGGCCGGGTATCCGTGGGGCAAGTCAGCGCGAATTCATGGCTCCTTGGCCAACGCCGAACAAAACGCTGCTACCTGTGTCAGTTTGCCCATGTTCCCTGAACTCACTGCGGAGGAAGTCGATTACGTGATTGCCAAAGTGAAGGAATGGGACAAACAAATCGCCGGCTAAAAACAACGCAGTTTCGGATGCTGGAGTGGTCGAGGGACAACCTTCACACTCCAGCGTCAAATCCCGTTACCCCTTCACTCCTCCACTCCAATACTCCCTCACCCCGTCATGTCTAAATACTCCGTCCTCGTCGTCGGCATGGGCAAGCGCGGCATGCACCACGCGACCGCCTTTAACGCCAACCCAAAATTCCAGGTCGCTGGTATCTGTGACATTGACCAGAAACGGCTTGATGACGCCGCGGTCAAGCTCGGCAACCCGCAGAAAGGTTCCGATGCCGCCGCGCTGGCCAAAGCCGTGAAGCCGGACGTCTTCTGCTTCTGCACCCTGCCCAATCTGCGCACGCCCATGATCAAGGCGGCCATCGACGGCGGAGCCAGGCTGATCGCCTTCGAAAAGCCCGTCACCCTGACT
>Ga0194052_1002402_pt1 | contig 10252 bp, 5 predicted proteins | sample SepL226m_MetaG_FD_160117 | JGI IMG/M metagenome (GOLD analysis project Ga0194052, IMG submission 160117) | Anoxic zone freshwater microbial communities from boreal shield lake in IISD Experimental Lakes Area, Ontario, Canada - Sep2016-L227-6m | ecosystem: Environmental > Aquatic > Freshwater >... | reverse complement strand
GTTCTGGACTGCCGGCAGCGTGGAACAAGGTTGCGCCAAGTTGGACAAGAACAGCCCGTTTCGCTTCATAGCCGAAGCTGGCGTACAAGCCACCAAGAAGCACGACGGCCTGATGGGCCATGTGGATTTGAACGACTGGGTCGCCATGAGCGTGGGACGCGCTGTCGAGCGCATCCAGGCCAGCATGCAAAGCGGCCTGTCTGTCTTGGCCACAGTGGGCTCGATTTCTCCCTTCGTCGGCCTGTTTGGCACCGTCTGGGGTATTTACCACGCTCTGACCGCCATTGGCATCTCCGGCCAGGCATCGATTGACAAGGTGGCCGGCCCGGTGGGTGAAGCGCTGATCATGACCGCCATCGGTCTGGCCGTAGCCGTTCCGGCCGTGCTGGCCTACAACTGGCTGGTTGGGCGCAACAAGAACGCCATGAGCGATGTGCGCGCCTTTGGTGCGGACCTGCACGCCGTCATCCTGGGTTCGGTCAAGAAGGCCTGACCGACTCACCCTGCAGCTGACGGGAACCCCCCATGTCAATGAATGTTGGCTCCTCCAGTGACGGTGAAGACACCGTCATGTCGGCCATCAACACCACGCCCCTGGTGGACGTGATGCTGGTGCTCTTGATCATCTTCCTGATCACCATCCCCGTTGTAACGACTTCGATCAAGGTCAGCCTGCCCAAGGAACGCGTCGAAGTGCGCGAGACCAAGCCCGAGAACGTCATCATCTCGGTCGATCTGGCAGGCAACGTCTACTGGTATGACCAGCGCATCAAGAACGTCGAAGCGCTGGTCGAGAAGCTCAAGAAGGTCTCGCACTTGAAGCCCCAGCCCGAAGTACAGATCCGCGGTGACATGACCGCCCAGTACGAAGGGGTGGGCAAGATCCTCTATGCCTGCCAGCGAGCGGGCATTGTGAAAGTCGCCTTCATCACCGAACCACCCCCGCTGGGCGGTTGAACATCCTATGCAAGGATTCCTCCCATGAGCATGAACGTAGGCTCCAGCAACTCGGATGAGCCCGAAGTGCTGATGGACATCAACACCACGCCCCTGATTGACGTGATGCTGGTGCTGCTGGTGATGCTGATCATCACCATTCCGATCCAGTTGCACTCGGTCAATCTGGAGATGCCGGTGGGTGCGCCACCGACCAACAACATCAAGCCCGAGAAGGTCCAGATCGATATTGATGAGCGCAGCGTGGTGTATTGGCAAGGGTTACCGGTGAATGCACAGGAGCTTGAACTCAAGATGAAGGCACTGGCCATGGTGCCAAACCAGCCTGAGATCCACCTGAGACCGAACAAGGCCGCCAGCTACGCGGTCTTTGCCAATGTGCTGTCGAGCACCAAGCGGCTCGGTCTGAACAAGATTGCCGTGATTGGCAGTGAGCAGTTTGTCCGGTGAGGCCAAGCCGATGAATACCAGCATTGCCAATGCAGATGCCTTTGTTGGCATGAACTACCGCTACCAGCCCAGGGATCCGAGCCGGCGCATCAAGGGTCTGGTGATTGTGATTACCATCCATGCCTTTTTGGGCTATGCCATTGTTTCGGGCATGGCGCGTAAAGGGCTGAACTTCATCAAGAAGCCCTTGGAAGCTGTGGTGATTCAGGAGGTGATCATTCCGCCGCCACCGCCACCGCCGCCACCCAAGAAGGTCGAAGCGCCCAAGGATATGCCCAAGGTGGATGCGCCACCGCCGCCCTACGTGCCGCCGCCCGATGTGACGACCAGTGCGAGTTCGGGTATTTCGATTGCTTCGACCACCACGGTGCCGACGGCTCCGGTGGCCATTGCCCCGCCGCCACCACCGGCTCCGGTCCGGGCGGCTCCGAACCGCAATGATATTGGGGTGGCCTGCCCGACCCAGGTGCATCCGGAGATGCCACGCAAGGCACAGCAAGAGGGTATTGAAGGGGTTGTCCGGGCCCAGATCCGCATCAAGGGCGGTGTGGTGCAGGATGTGACGATGACCGGTCCGCGTGTCTTTTACGCTGCTGTGCGGGCTGCAGTGATGCAGTACAAGTGCGTCTCTGATGCTGGTGGCGAGGTGCTGGCGACTCAGGAATTTAACTTCAAGTTGGAGTGAGCCTGCAGCGCGGCCATTGTCTGCCGCGATCCCAAATCGACACCGCGTCCAGGACGCGGTTTTTTTTTGCCCGACTCACCGCAGTTTGTGATTGGGAAATAACCCTTATCACAACATAGTTACAGCACGATGTATTTTGGCAACAAGCCATGCTGATTTGGCCCGATTGGCTCAACAGCAATTCATCTTTACGTGGTTTTACTTTACAGTCGTTCCACGGAAACAGAAACAAGCCGGGAACGAGTTTCGGCCTGTCGCCAATCTTGGTGCAAATTTTGCGTTGCTCTGCTTTCCACAAAAATTGAAGGAAGTCCCATGGAAAACAAAAGGCATAGCAAAGCGCTTGTGTTCAGGAGAACCGTTGTCGCCCGCGCGCTCGCCGTTGCGTTTGGCGCGGTATCGCTCGCTGGCGGCATCAACACGACAGCGTTCGCCCAGTCGAACACTACCGGAACACTGTACGGAACTGTGCAGGGTGCTTCTGGTGCATCGATCGTTCTTTTGAACAAAGACAATGGCTCCCGCCGAACGCTGGTCGTTGACGGCGCAGGCCGGTTCAATGCCCAGTCTCTTGTAACTGGCACTTACAAGGTTGATCTCGTTGTCAACGGGAAGGTCACCAAGACCACCGACAACGTGGAAGTGCGTGTTGGTCAGGGCACGGAAGTGTCGTTTGCGACTTCGCTGGAAGCAGTGCAGGTGCTCGCCCTTCGCCAGAAGATCGACGTCGCGTCGATCGGCTCCACCACCGTCTTTACCGCCAGTGATCTGGCCAAGGTTCCCGTTGCATCCAATGTGGGTGCTGTCATTCAATTGGCGCCAAGCACGACCCGTGGCGACTCCCGTTACGGCGGCTCCAATGCGCCGAGCTTCGGCGGGGCAGGTGCTTCCGAAAATGCTTACTACATCAATGGCTTCCCGGTCACCACCCTGTTGACGCAGGTCGGGTTCTCGCAACTACCTTTCAACTCCATCGCCCAAGCCCAGGTTCTGACGGGTGGCTACGGAGCTGAATTCGGTCGTTCGACCGGCGGTGTGGTCAATATTGTGACCAAGAGCGGCGGCAATGAATGGGTCGCCGGTGCCCAGGTCTCCATGACCCCAAACAGCTTGCGGGCTGCCGAAAGGAATCAGTTCTACGAGCCAGTGGGTACTGCCATGGACGGCAGGATCTACTTCCTGAACGATTTCAATGAGCAATCCAGCACATCCCAGTCGTTCTACCTTGGTGGTCCGCTGATCAAGGACAAGTTGTTCATGTTCCTCTCAGGCGAGCAGACCAAGACAACGCGCAGCGCCATTCGTACCGCCAATACAACCACCGCCGGCAGCATACTGCCCAGCGGCTGGCAAGAGTCGACTACCGAGACGCCACGCTATCTGCTCAAGTTGGACTGGAACTTGACCGATGCCAATCACGTGGAATACACACGGATTTCGGACAAGGTTCAAAACGAGCGTTCCTATTATGGTTTCAATTACCGCACCAACGCGCGTGACAGCGTGGGTGCTGGCGGCGCGAGCTACCTGAACTGGGGCCCGACACCGGTCGCGGCGCAGCAGGGTTCGGTGACTGATATTCTGAAGTACACCGGCTATCTGACCGATGACCTGACCGTCACCGGCCTGATCGGCAAGTCCTACAGCCCCCACGTATTCACACCAGCCGGATACGACTCAACCCTGTTCAGGGCACTGTCCGACTCCAGCGTTCAGATTCCAGGATTCGCCTATCCGAATCCACAGACGACGACTGCCAACACGCTGATTGATGGCGCGTTTGACCAGAACAGAGGTGTGCGTCTGGACGCTGAATACAAGCTGAACTCACAGCACAACATCCGCGCCGGCTTGGATCGCAACGTCATCACATCAAAATCGGGTAACGCCTATCCTGGCGGCGGCATCTGGCAATATGGCAAGACCGATCCGACCGATACGCGAAACGGCGTCTTTGCTGCGCCCAAGACGGTTGCCGGCAACCAGTATGCACAGCAGGGCTACATTGTTGAGAAGATTCTCTTCTCCGCTGCCTCCACGCCGACCGTGGAGCAGTCTGCCTGGTACATTGAAGACAAGTACAAGGTCACAGAGAACGTCCTCCTGTCTCTCGGTCTGCGCAACGAAGGCTTCAACAACAAGAACGGCGATGGTGTTTCTTACATCAATCTGCCCACCCAGTTGGCGCCTCGTTTCGGTGCTTCGTGGGACATGTATGGCGATGCATCGGCCAAGGTGTTTGCCAACATCGGGCGCTACCACGTGCCACTGCCTACCAATGTTGCCATCCGTGCTGCAGGGTCATCGCTGTACACTACCGAACGTTTCGTCTACACCGGCGTGGACCCCGTCACGGGCGCACCTACCGGCTTGACCTCTTTGGGCAAACCCTTTTCCAGCAACAACGAGTACGGTCAGGCCAAGGATCCGCTCCAGGTCGCTGCCCAGGATATGCAGGGCAACTTCCAGGACGAGTACGCCATTGGGTTTGAAAAGGCAATATCCAAGAGCCTCAATGTCGGCGGCAAGTTCACTTATCGCAACATGCGCACCGCCATTGATGACCATTGCGACGACCGGCCCTTCCTGGCCTGGGCTGCAAGAAACAACGTGAACACCACGAACTTCCCTGGTTACAACTGCGCACTGTTCAACCCCGGTATTACCAATACGTTCAATATCGACATGACCGGCAACGGCACTTTGAACCACGTTGTCCTTACGGCCGCCGATATGGCCTTGCCGCCCGTCAAGCGCGAGTACCTGGCGGTCGACCTGTTTGCCGAGCATCCGTTTGATGGCAAATGGTGGGGCAAAGCAACCTACACCTGGTCACGCAACTGGGGCAATACCGAAGGTCAGGTGCTCTCCGACATCGGCCAGGCCGATGTGGCGACCACGCAGGCTTGGGACTTCCCGGAGTTTGCTGTCGGTGCGGACGGACCTCTGCCCAACGACCGTACCCATCAAATCAAGCTGTTCGGTTACTACCAGGTTGATCCGGAGTGGGGTATCGGCGGCAACATGCTGATGGCGTCTGGCCGGCCACGCAACTGTATTGGCAATGCGCCAAGCACCACCGGTGACATCTTCGGTACGCCGTCCCAGATCACCAACTACGCAGGATATGGCTCCGCCTACTTCTTCTGCGGTGGCGTCTACGCTCCACGCGGGTCCTATGGCAGTCTGCCGCCGGATATGCGTCTGGATGTGAACTTCAGCTACAAGCCCGCTGCCCTGAAGGGTTTCGGCTTCAAGTTGGATATCTTCAACCTGTTCAATCGTCAGGCGATTGAAACAATTGAAGAGCGCATGTACAACACCAACGCAACATCGATCCGCACGACCTATAGTGCTGTACAGAGCTACAACGCGCCGCGCACGATGAAGCTGACAGCTTCTTACGATTACAAGTTCTAATCAGCGTTAGCAAAAAATCAAGAGCCCCGCAGACTTCGGTCTGCGGGGCTTTTTTATTCATAAGCAAAAAAATAGCAAAAAATGCTACTTTTGCACAACACTCAAACGACTATTTGAATTGCCTTTGACTAGAAACAGACCTGCTCTAACCAGACTGCAATTAAAGTGATCGGCCAATGTCCGCTTGCCGACGTTGCGGTTTTTGTTTGACTTTTTTGGAGCAATATATGAATTTTCCACATCGGCCGACCCAAGCATGGCGCCGCACCACCTTGTCCCTGGCCGTCGGCTTGCTGTTGTCTTCAGTCGCAATGGCCCAAAGCTCCGAGGGTACGCTTTACGGCCAGGCCAAGGCCAGCAGCACAGTGACCGTGACCAGCCTGGAAACCGGCTCCACACGCCAGGTTCAGACCGATGCCAACGGCAAGTTCAGCCTGCCCAAACTACAACCCGGTCGCTATAGCGTTGCCTCCGGTGGAGACAAGCAAGAAGTGACGGTATCGATCGGCTCTGGCACGCAGGTCGTGCTAGGCGCTACGCTGCAACAGGTTCAGGTGACGGGCAGCCGGACTCGCTCGGCCATTGACGTTGCCAGCGTCGAGTCCAACACCGTCTTCACGCAGGAGCAACTGCAGAATCTGCCGGTGCCGCGCAATGTCAACTCGGTCGCCTTGCTGGCTCCGGGCGTGGTCAAGGGCGACGCAGGTCTGGGTGATGGCGGCATCCCCTCCTTCGGTGGCGCATCGGTAGCTGAAAACGGTTACTACATCAACGGTTACGACGTCACCAACATCCGCAATTTCCTGTCCTACGCGAACCTGCCGTTTGACGCGATTGCCGAGCAACAGATCAAGACCGGTGGCTACGGCGCGGAGTATGGCCGCTCGCTAGGCGGCGTGATTAGCTTGGCGACCAAGCGTGGCACCAATGAATGGAAGGGAGGCGTTTCCATGTACTGGGAGCCGGCTTCGCTGCGATCTGCCGGCAAGGACGTCAAGGACAACGAGCCCGAGGCCGCTGGCAAGGGTTATACCCTGTTCCAGTCCGCCGATACCAAGTCCACCTTCAGCACCAACGTTTATGGCGGCGGCCCGATTATCAAAGACAAGCTGTTCATTTTTGGCCTGATTGAAGCCACCAACAACACCACCAACCAATTCAACGAGAACCAGAGCACAACTCTGACTTCCAAGAAGCCCAATGGCTTGCTCAAGCTTGACTTCACGCCCAGCGACCAGCACCGTTTCGAGCTGACCGCAATCAACAACAAGAAAGAGACCGGGATTGTTGATTACACCAACGCCACGGCGTACAGCACCAGTCATGATGGTGCTGGTGCCAGCAGCACGCAAACCTCTGGCGGCGATGTCACGATCGGCAAGTACACCGGTTACCTGACCGATAACCTCACAGTCTCGGCACTGCTTGGCCGTGTCAACTACCAGCAACCGCTCACCACCGGCGCACGCACCGCGGGCGCGAATTGCCCCGTTGTTTATGTTCTGCCGGGTACCACCTACGCCGGTTGCTGGAATGAGCCCTTCCCGGGTCTACCAGGTCGCGATCCCAACGCACCACCGACCGACAGCGACACGCGCACATCGAATCGCTTTGATATTGATTACACCTTCGGCGATCACACCATCCGTGCAGGCATCGACAACCAGAAATTCAGTTCCTCTGAGGCTGGTGGTTCTTCCTTCAGCGGCGGTCAGTACTTCCGCGACTTCACCTCCGCCGGTTCGGTGGCGGGCGTCGCCGTCCCGGTTGGCACCCTGTACACGCGTCTGCGTGAACGCAGCGCGACCAGCGGCGTTTACGACGTCGTCAACAAGGCGTTCTATGTCGAGGACAGCTGGAAGGTGCAGAAGAACCTGCTGCTGTACGGCGGCCTGCGTTGGGAGTCGTTCAACAACATGAACGGCGACGGCGACAGCTTTGTCAAGAAAGACAATCTGCTGGCGCCGCGGGTTGGTTTCTCCTGGGATTTGAACAGCGATTCTTCACTCAAGGTCTACGGCAATGCCGGTCGCTATTTCATCCCGGTCGCATCCAACACCAACATCCGCGCCACCCGCGGCGAGTCCTACACCGAGGCCTACTACACCTTCAGCGGACGTGACCCGGTGACCCAGAAGCCTCTTAATCTGGTGCAGATCGGCAAGACCAGTGTCATCAGCGATGGTGGCCTGGCCCTGCCAGCGACCATTGCCGATATCAACCTGAGTCCGATGTCGCAGGATGAGTACATTTTGGGCTTCCAGAAAGCCCTCGCCAAGGGCTGGACGGCTGGTGTGAAGTACACCCATCGCAAGATCAACAACGGCATGGATGACTGGTGTGATCCAACGTCGGTTGGCATCTGGATGAACGCCAATGGCTACCCTAAGTTCGACGCCGCCACCATGGCAGGTTGCCAACTGGTCAACCCTGGCCGCGACGTTACTTTGATGATGGATGCAAAAAACGATGGCGTGCTGGTGCCAGTCACCATTCCGGCCACCGCAACCGGTCTGACCCTGTACACGCGGACCTATGACGCCCTGGAGTTCTCTTTCGAAAAGGCGTTTGATGGCAAGTGGGGGCTGGCGGGTTCCTACACCTACTCGCGCAGCAAAGGAACAGCTGAAGGCTATGTCAACTCGACCATCAATCAGGAAGACGCAGGCGTCAGCCAGGACTTCGACTTTGGCACTTTCACGCACGGCGCTGATGGCTATCTACCCAATGACCGCACGCATGCCGTCAAGCTGTTCGGCACTTACGGCGTCACCGAGAACTTCCGTCTCGGTGCCAACCTGAACTCCACTTCAGGACGCCCCTTGAGCCGGATCGGATTTGTGCCCAGCACGACACCGGGAGATGCCACGCTGTACACCTCGGCTTCAACTTACTACTACCTGAACTCGGCCGGCGTCACCGTGCTCGGCACCCGTGGTAGCGAAGGGCGCACACCGTGGAACCACACGCTGGATCTGCAAGCCGCTTACACCATGAACATGGGCAGCAAGAACAAGCTGACGCTGCAAGCCGACGTGTTCAATGTGTTCAATGCTCAGCAACCCAGCGAGCTCAATGAAATCAACGATTACAGCCGTGGTACCACGACGGTGGGACTGCCTGGTCGTCTGAGTATGAACTACGGCAACCCGACATCGTTCCAGGCTCCGCGCTCGGTCCGTCTGACGGCTCGCTACGAGTTCTGAGCGAAGTTCTTCGCTGAGTAAAAGGACCGCCTTGTGCGGTCCTTTTTTTTACTTGCGCCCCTTGATCCAGCGAGCCCCTGCCACGAGCAGGCGGTAGAACCAGCGCAACAGCACCAGAGCCAATAGCGCTTCCACCAGCGTTTGCACAAAGGCCAGCGCCGGGTTGCGGACCTCGGCGCGCCGGTGGAACTTGGCGATCGCCCGGTCCCGCGTGATCTCGATGCTGTCATAAAAGGTCGGCACCACCAGCAGCGTCAACAAGGTGGAGGTGATGGTGCCGCCAATGATGGCCACCGCCAGTGGCTGGTAGAACTCGCCGCCCTCGCCCATGCCCATCGCTATCGGCAGCATGCCGGCAATCAGGGCAAACGTGGTCATCAGAATGGGACGCAAACGAACGCGACCCGCATGCATCAGCGCTTCTTCACGATCCACCCCTTCAGCCTCGCGTTTGCGCGTCGCGTCGAGCAGCAGGATGGCGTTCTTGGCGACCAGACCCATCAGCATGATGATGCCGATAAAACTCATCAAGTTGAGCGTGCCGCGGGTCAACAGCAGTGCCAGCACCACACCGATCAGCGACAGCGGCAGCGACAGCATCACCGCCAGTGGCGCCGTGAACGAGCCAAACTGCATCACCAGAATCAGATACATCAGGCCAATGCCTGCCAGCAGCGCAATCAGCATCTCGGTGAACAACTCTTTCTGGTCCTGCCCGGCGCCACCCAGAGAGAGGCCATAGCCTGGCGGATAGTTGAACGATTTGGCCAGTTTCATGGCATCGTCAGTGACCTCGCCATTGGAGCGCCCCTGTGCGTTCGCTGACACCGTGATATTGCGTTTGCCGTTGGCGTGCTCAATGCCCGAAGGTCCCTGCCCCATGCTGATGGTGGCAATCTGGTCCAGCGGCACCATCAGGTTGGTGCCGGAAACGGCAATCGGCAGGCGCTCGATATTTTCCTTGCTGACGCGGTCATCGGGATGCAGACGCACAGCCACATCGCGCGTCTCGCCGGTCGGGTCGACCCAGTCTCCCACTTCAATGCCGGCAAACGCGACACGCAGGGCCTGCGCTGCATCGTTGGCCGAAATGCCCATCGAATTGGCCAGACCCCGGTTGAGCTCGATCTTCAACTCCTTCTTGGGGTCTTGCTGCGACAGGCCGACATCGACGGCGCCAGGCACCAGGCGCAATTTATCCATGTAGTCGCTGGTGATCTCCAGCAGCTTGCGTGAATCGGGGCCGGTAAAGTCAATCTGGATCGGTTTGCGTGCGCCGTTGTTCAGGTCATCAATCACGGTGTATTCAGCACCCACCAGCGTGCGCACCTTTTCACGCAGTTCGCCTGCAATTTGCTTGGCGCTGCGGCTGCGGGTGTGACGTTTTCCGATATCGACGTAAATGCGTCCGCCGCTGGCGGTGATGTTGCTGTTGGTCTCCTTGGTCTCGGCAATGGTGCGGGCCAGTGCCGCAGCGCGTTCCATTTTCAGGCGGGCATATTCAACCGATGAGGAGGATGGTGTGCGCACATCA
>Ga0194052_1002399_pt1 | contig 10261 bp, 8 predicted proteins | sample SepL226m_MetaG_FD_160117 | JGI IMG/M metagenome (GOLD analysis project Ga0194052, IMG submission 160117) | Anoxic zone freshwater microbial communities from boreal shield lake in IISD Experimental Lakes Area, Ontario, Canada - Sep2016-L227-6m | ecosystem: Environmental > Aquatic > Freshwater >... | reverse complement strand
TTTAACACCGGCTTCACCGGTCCAAACCAGACCGGAAAACATGTCAGGTGTTTCTTTTAGCTTATCGCCGCGTCCTGCTTTAACCGCACTGATAAATTGCTGATGCACTTCATCCAGCAAGCCTTGCATATATTTTGTTTCATCTTCCTTGGGCGGTGAAAAAGGGTCCAGCATGGCTTTGTGTGCGCCAGCGGTTAAAAGCCTGCGCTCTACACCCATTTTTTGCATGATGTCAACAAAACCAAAACCATCCATCAGTACGCCAATGGAACCAATAAGACTGGACTGATTAACAAAAATCTTGTCGCTGGCCGAGGCAATATAGTAACAACCCGATGCACACATATCGCTAACGACTGCATAAATCGGCAAGTCAGGGCGTTCTTTTTTTATTTTTCTGATTTCTTCATAAACATAAGCCGATTGCACCGGACTGCCACCCGGCGAATTTGAATGCAGAATAATACCTTTGGTATTGGTGTCCTTTACTGCGTCCCTTAAGCTTTCAATAATGTCGGTGGCATTGGCATCTTTATCTTCAGCAATAACACCCACCACATCAATGACGGCGGTATGGTATTTACTGTCAACGCCGATATTCTGTTTAATTTTTGGATAAACAGCCATGCCAAAAATGGCAAACAAGTAAATAAAGATTAAAGATTTAAAGAAAACGCCCCAACGCCTGGCTCTTGTTTGTTCTGTTACCGCCGCTAAAGCCAGTTTTTCAATGATTTTACGTTCCCACCCGGCTTCTTGGGCGGGCTTGTCTTGTTGTTTTTCCATGACTTTTTAACCTTAAATAATATTCAGTAATTCAGTTGGCTGTTGCAAGCACAGTAACGGATGGTATTGTTGTAAAAGTTCTGCCGAGTTTGCGCCACAAGACACAGCAATAGCTGAAATAGGGGCATTGAGCGCCATTTGCAAGTCATGAATGGAATCACCAATCATTAATGTCCGCTCCTTTGCAGCTTGGGTATGCTGAATAATCTCAAGCAACATTTTTGGATCCGGTTTGGAGGCGGTTTCATCAGCGCAGCGGGTGACGCAAAACAATTCTTCGGTTCCGGTTGCCTGTAATGCTTTTTGTAGGCCGACTCTGGTTTTTCCGGTAGCAACAGCGAGTTGATAACCGCTTTTCTTCAATTCGACCAACATGGCATAAACCCCGGGAAACAAATCGTCAGGGCTGATTTGTTTTGAGTTGTATTGCTGACTGTAACAGGCCACCAATTGTGCTTGTGTGTGCGGGTCTATTTCAGGAAATAGCGTCTGCATGGCTTTGTTGATGCTTAAGCCAATGACATCTTTTGCCGCCTGAGCTTCAGGAACAGCGATGCCACATTGATCAGCCGCCTGTTGCAGGCAACTTGAAATCCAGTCTATCGAATTGATCAAGGTGCCGTCCCAATCAAAAATAATTAAATCAAACCGGTTCTTCATTAGTTAACAACGTTTCCAGTTGGGCAGGTAAGGGGGCTGAAATAGACATAAGCTCACCGGTAACCGGGTGCTTGAATTTTAATGTTTTCGCATGGAGAAACATGCGCTTATAGCCTTTGTTTTTAAAAATCCGGTTAACTTCATCCACGCCGTAACGATCATCGCCAACGATAGGATGACCCAAGCTGGCGGCATGAACCCTGATCTGGTGGGTACGTCCTGTTTTTGGAGATGCTTCTACCAAGGTTGCATTACGAAAGGTCTTTAAGCGGGTGAAGAGTGTTTCAGCGGACTTTCCGGCTTGATTGATTATCACCATACGCTCGCCGCCTTTACTGACATTTTTTAACAAGGGCGCTGTTACTATCAGTTTTTTTCTGCCCCACTGTCCTGAAAGTAAGGCATGATAAGTTTTTTGAATCTCGCTGTTTCTAAAAAACTCTTGTAATTGACGCAAGGCACTGCGTTTTTTAGCGATTAACAGGCAACCGGACGTATCTTTATCAAGTCGATGCACCAGTTCTAAAAACCGTGCTTCGGGTCTTATCAGTCTAAGTCCTTCAATAATGCCGGAACTTACACCACTGCCACCGTGCACAGCAAAGCCCGCCGGTTTATTGATGACCATAAAGCCGTCATCTTCAAATAAAATACCTTGTTGCAGCGCCGCCTGCAACCCTTGCGGAACGTAAGACTCTTCGCTGCGTTCTGCTACCCTGACGGGAGGGATTCTGACTATGTCACCGGCAACCAGTCGGTACTTAACATCGACGCGGCCTTTGTTAACTCTGACTTCGCCTTTTCTTACAATGCGATAAATTCGGCTTTTAGGTACTCCTTTTAAGCGGGCAATTAAAAAATTGTCTAATCGTTGATCGCAATTGTCTTCAGTAATTTCGACATATATAACATGGGGTAAGGTGTTTTCTTCTATAATCATTAGGCAAATAATACCAGTATCCGGAGATAATTGATTCTTTAAAATTGATGTGAGACGATAAGGTTGTTATATTAGGCAAGTTTTTATAAAGAACATACTTAATGCTCCGCCGATTTCAATAAAAAACCGGCTTGGAGCAACTTAATGAAAGTTAAAACAACACAATGTGTAATTAGCTTTTCATTATACGATTTTCGGGTTCATCGTTCGACCCTAGACGAACGATTTTTTAATACCTGTTTAAAACAGAATTTACCACCAAAGACTGAAAATAAATATTAACTTGGCATCTGTCCGCGCTAACCCTATGACTTTACCCGTTGTAAGTCTTAAATAACGACAAAAATGCGCAGATGACGGAACATAAGACCGTAATAACGAAGCTGATGGTTTTTTTGGATCTATCGCTTAATGCTTGTATTGACACGCAATGATGCGATGACCAAAACCAGTCTAATTGAGTAAATTCTGACAATGGAGCAGGAAACTACAAGGATAATTGAATGAAAAGAATGCTTATCAACGCTACGCAGGCTGAAGAACTGCGAGTCGCTTTGGTAGACGGTCAAAAACTTTATGATTTTGACATAGAAGTCCCTTCAAAAGAACAAAAAAAATCCAACATATACAAAGGTATTATCACCCGCGTAGAGCCCAGTCTGGAAGCGGCCTTTATAAATTACGGCGCTGAAAAACACGGTTTTTTACCTTTTAAGGAAATTTCACCGCTCTATCGACAACTTCAGGAAGGTGCAGAAGAAGGTCGGCGACCCGCTATAAAAGACATGATCAAGGAAGGTCAGGAAATCATTGTTCAAATTGAAAAAGAAGAACGCGGCAATAAAGGCGCAGCCTTAACCACCTATATCAGCCTAGCCGGTACTTATTTGGTGTTAATGCCTAATAATCCCAAGGCGGGTGGCATATCAAGGCGCATAGAAGGCGAAACCCGCAGTGATTTGCGTGAAGTCATGGCGTCGCTTGAGATTCCTGACAGCATGGGCCTGATCGTCAGAACGGCAGGCTGTGGAAAAAATGCCGAAGAACTGCAATGGGATTTAAACTATCTGCTACAACTGTGGGAAGCTATTGAGCGCTCGTCCACCGAGCAGAAAGCACCCTTTTTGGTATTTCAGGAAAGCAACGTCATTATCAGAGCCCTGCGTGACCATTTACGCGGCAATATCGACGAGATTTTGATCGATAACGAAGACTCATTCAGACTGGTACAAGATTTCCTTAAAGAAGTGATGCCGCATTTCTTGCCAAAAGCCAAGCTGTATCAAGACGCAGTGCCTTTATTTAGCCGTTATCAGATTGAATCTCAAATTGAAGTGGCTTATTGTCGTGAAGTGTCATTGCCGTCTGGCGGGTCATTGGTTATTGACCATACCGAAGCCTTAACGTCAGTTGACATCAACTCTGCACGCGCCACCAAAGGCAGTGACATTGAAGAAACGGCGCTCAATACCAACCTGGAAGCGTGCGATGAAATTGCCCGTCAACTGAGGTTACGCGATTTGGGTGGTTTGTTTGTTATCGATTTTATCGATATGTTGTCCAATAAAAATCAACGGACAGTTGAAAACCATCTGCGTGATGCGCTTAAAATTGATAGAGCCCGTATTCAAACCAGTCGCATCTCACGTTTTGGTTTGCTGGAAATGTCCAGGCAAAGAATGCGTCCGTCGCTGGGCGATTCTACACAATTACCGTGTCCGCGTTGTAAAGGTCAAGGCACTATTCGTAATGTTGAATCCGTTGCCTTGTCGGTACTAAGGATTCTTGAAGAAGAAGCCATGAAGAAAGGCACGGAAAAGGTTATTGCCCATTTGCCGATTGAATGCGCGACTTTTCTGTTAAACGAAAAGCGTCACGCCATTGAGCAAATTGAAGCCAGACTGAAAGTGGGCATTATTATTCTGCCGAGTAAACATCTTGAAACGCCCGCTTATGACATTGACCGTATCAAGGAAAAAGAATTTGTCGATGACAAGCCCAGTTACTTGCAAATAAAAGCGGAAGACATCGCTATTCCGGATTTTGCACAGCAAATCAAGCCAAAACTTGAAAAAGCGGCAATCAAGGAATTTATGCATGATTCCCCTGCACCCGTGCAAGTTAAAAATGAAGCCGCCAGCCTGATTAAACGTTTCTGGGATAAACTGATAGGCCCCAGTGCAGAGCCGGAAGCGGTAGTGGCAGCACCCGCACCTGCGCCTGTCGTTGAAAAAGTCAGGTCAACTGACGACAGCCAACCGAGTCGAGGTCGAAACAACAGACGCGGTGGCAGAAATCAAGGTTCAAGATCACAGGAACCACGTCCTCCTCGCGCTCCAAAAGAGCAAGACACCAAGCAGGAACAAAACAAGGATAACAAAGAAAATAAAGAACCGAAACCAAACCGTAATATCCGGGGGCCGGGACGTAACGTAAGGCGTAATCTTGCACCTGTCAACAATACGGCTGATGAGACGGTAGAGCTGGTCAAAAATCAACCGGTTGCAGATAACGAAGCCGCAGTCACTGAAGCCACAATACTTGCGCCTGAAGGCTCTGCATCACCTGAAGAACAAGCCAAGCAAGCCGCCAGAAAAAGTACCGGCAGAAGAGGCCCAAACCGTAGAAGACCCCGCAATCCCAACTACAAAAAAGCCGACGATGAAGGTGATTCAAATGACGGTGAAGGGGATTCAAGCGGTGGCGGTAGTGAAGTTTCAGCCGACACCCAAAGCGAAGCTCGCCCTGCGCCATCCCGTTCTTATGATAGTGATTTTGCTGAAAGAGTTGAAAGAGCCGAGCGCCCTGAACCTCAGGCACCGGTTTCAGTGACGCCTGAACCACAAAAAACCATGACTGAATCTGCACCCAAAGCAGTAGAATCCACAAAGCAAGACGCCCCAACAGAGTAATAAACAACCACCCCTTGGGATGCGCAGTAGGCATTCCAAGGGCTGGGGTTAATACCCCCGTCAAAATCATCAACCCCGTAGTTAAAAGATCAGTTCTTTTACCGATAACACGCCCTGTTTAATGTCCAACAGGGGTTGTGCTACAGCATTTAACTTTTTCCCCACGAAGCAGAAATTTTTTTGTAGGGGCAGGCTTTACGTCTGCCCTTTTGATGCCACGATGTTATCAGGGCAACCGCAAGGGCTTGCCCCTACAGAACACGGACAACGTTACCTAAAAGCAACCGCCTTTGGGAAATTGTACTCGTTCCCAAGCTCCAGCTTCCGGTTTTGCGAAGCTGGAGCTCTCGTCGTTATACACAAGTATGTGAGGACACCCAAAGCTCGTTATTCCTGCCGGGATTGGGAATGCGCCTACAATGGAGGTCAGGCTTTGCCTGACCTCCACGAGTTGCACAGGCTCCCAAACTCCGGCAGGCATTTGTGTATAACGATGAGAGCTGGAGCTTGGGAACCAGAAGAACGTTAACTGTTTTTGCTTTTCTTCGTGCCCTTCGTGTCTTCGTGGTGAATGCTTTTATTTTATAGCGGTTATTTTAAATCGGGACAATCAATATAGGTGGGATGAACTGTACTGATTGCGACTGTCCGATGCTCCTGATTTGGCGTGTTATCGGGGCCGCCTTGCGCTTCACCTAATGCGGTAACGCGCAGTTGCTCCGGTTTGGCCCCTTTTTCTATCAACATCTGACTGACGGTCGCGCCTCTTCTTTCGGATAAACTTTGATTGCTCTCCGAGCTGCCAACCGTATCGGTATAAGCGATAACATCTGCGATTGCGTCTGGATGAGATTCCAGATATTTGCCCAAAGTCGAAATGTGGTGATCATTGGTTTTGTAAGGTATTGCACTGCCGGTTTTGAAATACGCGGCCGTTTGTTGAGCTGCTTCAGCTTGATGATGGTTCTGTCCATGCACGGATGTTAACCATTGGCACAGTTCTTTTTCTGATGCAAGCCGGTGCTGGGCAGCTTCCTTCGCAGCATCCATTGCTTTTTGCCGTTCATCAATATTCCAATATTGATCGTTTTTCCAATGTTTTAAAACATGATTGGCTTTATCCAGTTTTTTTTCGGCCAATTCCTCATGGTAAACTGATTGACCATAATGGCCGGCTACTGCGGCATCAATTTCCGAAGTGAGTCCGGGAATATCTTTCTCAGGCGGCGTACAGCCCGCAAGAGCTAAGACTAACACTGCAAATGGCAGGTAAACACATTGTTTGTTCATGATTTTATCCTCTCAGTGCAAACCACCCACAACGTTGTGGTGGATGGATACAACGGTTATTTAATGGGGGCAAATCTATTTGCCATTATCCAGCGGCCCATACGTAGTCCAGAACCCTGGAATATGAATGCCGAAGTAACGCGTATCCTCGCTAAAACGATCCCATACATAAGGCGGTGAAATATAATCATCGGTTGGAATTGGAGAGGTAATTAATTCCGCTGCGCCTACAACCGTTCGGCTAACGGAATGTATTACACCGCGTAGCACTCCCCATGTTAAACCAACAAAAATATTTTCATCGTGACTGATGTTAATAACATTTTTTGGTAACTCAATTAAGCCGGTTGCTGTATTGGATAGCCCCTGAGTAAATTTTGAGGTGAATTGGGACAGGTAGCCAGGATCAGGCTCATTCGCATAAGCAGACCCGACTGACAATAATGCGCTGCTAAGTACACAGGCAATATAGAGGTTTTTATGGTTCATTTTCAATCCTCCAAAGATGGTTAAGACATCAGAATCAATGGGAGTCAGTCTTGATTGACTCTGAAAACAGGGTTAATTTATACCCAATAAAAAACTAAACCCAATCCTGGTAACTTTAACGAAATGATATGGCTGGCAGTCAGGGTTTTTTTATGTGAATGGGATACCCGACTTTCCGCTCCTACTTTTCTATAGGTTTGGCTTTATGATTTTTGCACAGTAAATCACAAAATAAAATAAATATCAACTGATATTTATGGTTAGGGATTGAGCTGAAAAGTCACAATCCATGCTACAAAAGAGATACAGCGACTTATTGAGCTCGAAGATTTTTTTAATTACACCTTCGTTTTGTGCAGAAATTATGTTTAGAGGTACTACAGGGTTGTTGTTATAAATCTTGGCTACCCGCTTAGGCCGCTGCCCACAGTTAAGCATCAATACTACTGCTGGAGTAAAACAGCTTTAGCTGTATTACAGGTAACAGCTGAAGCTGTTGCACTCCCGTTTTTTTAATAACTTTCGCTTAACTGTGGGCAGTGATCCACTTGGGCGGTAGACTTTGCTTGTTCACAAGCAGAGCTTGCACACCGAATAATAGAGTCTATTCACACTACTGCCCCGGCTTAAGTTGATAGCCCATTTTCTTGTTAATAACTCTTAACTTTTTATCGCTTTAAAGCCAATGTCTGTGCGGTAATAGATGTTATTCCAATGGATTTTGTCAGCCAGTACGTAGGCTTTGGTTTGTGCTTCCAAAATATCTTGTCCCAGTGCACAGGCGCATAAGACGCGTCCACCGGTAGTGACTATGTCGTCGCCAATTTGTTGTGTGCCGGCATGAAATACTTTACTGTCTTCCTGTTCTTGTGTGGGTAATCCGGAAATAACAGCGCCTTTTTGATAATCATCCGGGTAGCCACCCGCAGCCAAAACAACGCCCAAGGCAACGCGTTCGTCCCATTCGGTATCGGTTTTATCAAGATCTCCTGCCAAGGCGGCTGCACACAGTTCGACCAGATCACTTTTCATGCGCATCATAATGGGTTGCGTTTCAGGATCACCAAAGCGGCAGTTATATTCCAGCACTTTAATAGCGCCATCAGGAGCTATCATTAAGCCGGCGTAAAGAAAGCCGGTGTAAGGCAAGCCATCGTCCTTCATACCTTTTAAGGTGGGTTCAATGACATCACGCATAACCCGCTCATAAATGTCGGGGGTGACAACGGGCGCTGGAGAATAAGCGCCCATGCCGCCGGTGTTGGGGCCTTTGTCACCGTTGTCACGGGCTTTATGATCTTGTGAGGTTGCCATCGGCAAGGCATGTTTGCCATCGGCAATAACAATAAAGCTGGCTTCTTCACCAGTCAGAAATTCTTCAATGACCACCCGGTTACCGGCTTCGCCATAGACATTGCCGGATAACATGTCTTCAACCGCACCAATGGCTTCTTGTTCGGTTTGTGCGACGATAACGCCTTTACCTGCGGCCAGGCCGTCGGCTTTAACAACAATAGGCGCACCTTGTTGACGGATATAGGCAATAGCCAGGTCTTTATCAGTAAAGGATTGATAGCTGGCCGTCGGGATATGATGACGAATCATAAAATCTTTGCAAAAAGTTTTGGAACCTTCCAGTTGTGCGGCTTTAGCAGAGGGTCCAAAACAGGATAAACCGGCTTGTTGAAAGCGGTCAACGATACCCATAACCAAGGGGATTTCAGGGCCGATGATGGTTAAGTCGATGTGTTCTTTTTGGGCAAAAGCCATTAAACCGGCAATATCTTCGACCGCGATAGGGACGTTTTCAATAGCGGATTCAAGTGCCGTTCCCGGATTACCCGGCGCAACAAATACTTTTTTTACTTTAGGTGATTGTTTGGCTTTCCAGGCGAGGGCGTGCTCACGCCCGCCGCCACCAACGATGAGGATTTTCATGATGTAGTCTCCGTGTTTTAGATTAAGGTAAATCGTAAAAATACCCCCTATCACAGTTGCCACAGATTCACGGATTACAATAAAGTTTGGCTATCAACTAAGTCGGAACCGTTTATAGTTTAGCCTTGCCTGTATTCTACTTTAAGTGGAAATACAGGGATTTAATCAGTGAATCTCCGGCGGTTTATTTTTTGCGAGTAGCATTAGGAATGCGTATGAAATAACTTGGGCATCTTGCTCCCTCTCCCTCCGGGAGAGGGTTGAGGGGATAAATGATCAAGTTATTTCATGCACGCTGCTTAATGTCTAAAATGACGCATGCCGGTAAATACCATGGCGATATTATGCTCATCGGCGGCGGCAATCACTTCGTTATCACGCATGGAACCGCCCGGTTGAATGATGGCGGTAATACCGGCTTCTGCGGCAGCGTCTATGCCGTCTCTAAAAGGAAAGAAAGCATCTGAAGCCATGGCCGAGCCGGGAACTGTCAAACCTTCATCGGCGGCTTTGATACCGGCGATTTTGGCAGAATAGACCCGGCTCATTTGTCCTGCGCCGACACCGATAGTCTGACCATTTTTACAGTAAACGATGGCATTGGATTTAACGAACTTGGCGACTTTCCAGGCGAATAATAAATCCGCCAGCTCTTGTTCGGTCGGTGCGCGTTGACTGACTACTTTAATGTCGTCACGGGTAATTTCGCCCAAATCCTTATCCTGAACCAGCAGACCACCGGCCACACGTTTGAAGTCGAGAGACGGTTGCTTGGCGCTGTCCCATTCACCACAGGCCAATACCCGAATATTTTGCTTGCCGGCCAGAACCGCTATTGCCGCTGGGGTGATGGCCGGTGCAATAATAACTTCGACAAATTGACGCTTGATGATTTCAGCGGCTGTTTGCTCATCCAGCTCACGGTTAAAAGCGATAATGCCGCCAAATGCAGACGTTGGATCCGTTGCGTAGGCTTTGTCATAGGCAGTAAAAATATCGTCAGCTTCAGCTACACCACAGGGGTTGGCATGTTTAACGATAACGCAGGTCGGTTTATCCGTGAAGGATTTAACACATTCCAGCGCTGCATCGGCATCAGCAATATTGTTGTAGGATAATTCTTTGCCCTGAAGCTGATTGGCCGCAGAAATCGTACCGGAGGCAGGGGCTTTTTCCCGATAAAAAGCCGCATTTTGATGAGGATTTTCACCGTAGCGCATGGTTTGGTTATGATAAAAATGTAAAT
>Ga0194052_1002398_pt1 | contig 10264 bp, 7 predicted proteins | sample SepL226m_MetaG_FD_160117 | JGI IMG/M metagenome (GOLD analysis project Ga0194052, IMG submission 160117) | Anoxic zone freshwater microbial communities from boreal shield lake in IISD Experimental Lakes Area, Ontario, Canada - Sep2016-L227-6m | ecosystem: Environmental > Aquatic > Freshwater >... | reverse complement strand
CCCCTCGAAAACCTGGAGATGCCCGGCCTCCCCCGGGATACCCCCGTGGTGGATAACACGGTGCGGCGTCGCTAGTGGCGCTAGCTACTCGAGGGCGAGATTGGCGGCCCGCTCGACGTAGCGCTGTCCGACGTCCAGAAACTCCTCATTCGCGGCAACTTGAGGAGGGACACCAAGTGCGGCAAGTACGGTCCCGAAAAGCAGACCGACGTCCTTGGCAGCGCTGGCCCACGACATCACGCGATCGGACCGAAAGGCGCGTGCGGGCACTTCTGCGAGACTGTCGTAGTCGATTCCGGGGGGTGCCATTGCCTCATCATCCTGAACCACGGGCAGTCCGTGCAGCCTGATGAATTCGAGGTACTTCTCACTGTCCCAGAAGGGAACTGTGCGCCAAATGTTCTGGAGCCGCGCCTTCGCGAAGTAGGGGCCGCGGATTCCGCTCGCTTTGGTCAGCCTGCGGTGCTTATTCATGAGAGAGATCAGGGCGACAAACATAGCGCAGGCGTCAACGACTCGCCCGGCTTCCATGCGCGCTGCTTCGAGTGCGTCGATGAAGTCACTCGAAATGCTGTACCCGGACATGGACTCGCGGAGGTCAGGTGCGCCGACTCCCCACCACGCGAGGGGCATCACGATCTGGCTAGAGCAGTCACGCAGACGGTACTGCCACGTAAGCCCCAGCGAGTAGGGGTCACGACTGACAATCTGTCGCGCGACATATCCCTCGGACATCATGAAAGCGTTCTCCAGATTGATGCCAGTTGAACGTGTGTCGAACCTGTCAGCCATGATGGAGGCGAAACGGTCAAATGCCATTTCCGAATAGTGGCCTGAGTCGCCGAAAGGGTCGGACATGATAGACAGATGCAGGATTGGCCTATCCTTCTCAGCCTTCGAGAGAATCGGCTGGCGCCGAAGGAAATCTTCCAGCTTCTTCGCCCGGCGCTCGCCTCGCTCGTAGAGCAGCCCCAACTGGTGTCGGTCATTCTCCGGCCGCGACTCGTCGTCGAATCTCCGATAGATGTAGCCGCTGCTGTGAACATACGGTGGCTGGGACCCCTCGGGAGTCTGAACAATTAGAACGACGCGGTCCGCAGCAAGATTCAGCTCCTCTACAGGCCCCTTCACCGTCCGCAGACGATACTCGACAGGAGGGCTGACGTGCTGGGCAGCATTCCTCACGTCTCTCTCGAGGTCGCGGGCCTCGCTTTCGGTCAGCCCCGGGAAGTCCTCGGGCACCTTGTGCTTGCCGCTCTTCGGCCTGACGCCGAAGATCAGCCACCCTCCGTGTTGATTGGCAAAGGCAGAGAGTGACTTCGCCACGGCCTTCATGGTGTCGCGGGGCGGCTCACTCTTGTACTCAACGAACCAGCCCTCAGCCACTTCGAGAAGCCGCACGAGATCGGTACCCCTCACCTTGTTCAAGGGCCGCGAGAACGGGTTGAAGTCGATGGGATATGGGCTCACTTGGCACCCCCGCGTTCTGTGCGCATGAGACGAGGTCGCGCCCCGGTGCGACAACATCCCCTATATCCTTCGCAGCATATCGGGCTACAGGGACGGACTGTTGACGCACGGTACCGGGGTATGGCGACCGCCCGAGAAGTGAACACCTGGGCTCGGCCGTAGTTCACGAGGTATCTGCGAGAACTGGCGCTTACCGATCTCTCAGGCCTAGAACGCTCCCAGTGCAGGTCCGAGACGCCCGCACCCGGTGGACAACTACTTCACGCGCAGGTACCCCCTACCGACAACGCTCTGAGCGTTGCCCGCGAGGTCTTTGCCGTAGACGCTGAGGATGTAGATGCCCCTGGCCAGACGGCACCTGTACTTCGTCCACCAATAGCCGCTGAAGTTCTCACCGTAGTTCCAAGACCATTGCTTCTTGACGACGCCTGACGGCGTCGAGATCGTGAGCACGTTCGTGACCTTCGGGCTCAGCTGATCGTGAATCTTGAAATAGAGCCGGCACGATCTGCCGCGACGAACTGAGGCATTCTTCGCAGCACACACGGGGCCGAGGGTGTCGATGTTCACCTGGCACGAGTGCGCTGCTTCCACGTTGCCCGCATTGTCGGCCGAGCGGTACTGAATCGTGTGTGCGCCGTCATTGGAGTGATCGGCCGGGGCGGCGATGGTCGCTGAAGTGCCGCGTGTCCAGTTCGTGCCGCCGTCTAGGGAGTACTCCGTGTACGCGACACCAGACCCTCCAGTGTTGTCGCCTGCACTGAAGGTGAGCGTCACTGGGCCTTGATGCCAGTTGCTGTCCGCGCCTGAGACCGTCGTCGTCGGAGCGGTCACGTCCGGTGCACCCGCGGTCACCGAGAAGCTGGCCCCGTCGCCGCCGATTGCCGACGTCGTGGCCGCCGTGGTGCCGTTTGAGACCATGTTGATTCGGTTCCAGTTCCAGGCCGAAAGCGCGTAGCCGTTGAAGGCGCAGTTGGAGAAGTTCACGGTGCCGAAGTTGGCGAGCGGCCACATCTGGTTGGTGGCCAAATTGGTCGGCGCTTCGGCGATCACTTCGGCCGAGTAGTTCTGGGTATCGGCGCTGAAGGTGTTTATCGTGCTCTGCAGGCCGATCGTGTAGTTGGCGACCGTCAATGTGTAGTTGCCAGCGCCGTCGGTTGTCACCGTCGCGCGCAGCCGATCGCCGGGCCTGATAGCCAAGCCAGAGAAAGGAATCTCCGGCGCCGGATACATCTCATACCACGCGTAGTAGGCGACGCTCCCGTATTGGTCGACGGCCGCAGTCCCGCACTGCTCCACGGTCCCGCTTCCATCCCCATCGAGACCAGCCCAGAATGAACTGCGGGCATAGACGGAGGCGTCGGCAAGCACGGCCGGTTGCGTCCAGGTTGCCGTGACGCTCGTGTATGTTCCAGCGCGAACGTCGTAGCCGGCCCAGTTCGGACTCGTCGAAAGGGTCCCTCCCGACGCTCCTCCGATTCGCCGCGATGGGCTTCCGGCGCCCCTGTTCGGTGCTGCCTGTTCATAGGCTGATCGAGCAACTGCGGGACGCAAGACCGCGGGAGTCGTCCAGTGGGACCCGATGCATGTCGTCCGCGTTTCACCGATTCGCGTCAGGTTCGTAGAGGCGGACCCGTGCAGGGAGGTGGCTGGGGTCTCCACGCTGCGGGCAGCGGCTGTGGCCGGCCCGCTCGCGCTGCACGCCACCGCGATGACGGTAGCGACCATGATGGCCAGCAACGTCCTCATTTGGACCCCTATTTCGTCAGGCACTGAGTTCGACCATACTACCTTCACCTAGAACACGGCGGAGCAAATCCGTAGGGGAACGGTCGTCCAACCTCGAACAAATCTGATTCGGGCTTACGCCCCGACCCATCACCGACGACCACGCGCACGAACGCCACCGCGAGGAGAGCGAAAAGCAACAGAGCGCAGAGCAGGAAGACCCACTCGACGGCGCCAGGCCTCGGATAGGTGAAGGATGCGGTGGGCTGGCCGGCGACCGCCCCCCCGCAGTTGCGGCAGAAGCTGTCACCCTCATCGACCCACGACCCGCACCGAGGACAGGAGTTCACGAAAGGACCCTGTGCATCGCGGCAACACCGTCTGGGGGCGCCGGTTGTCCCGCTGTGGCAAGCACCGCGAGGGCATGCGCCGAGGCAATCTCCGTGAGCCGCGCGAGGTTCTGCGGATGCGGCCGCTGCTTGCCCGCGCGAATGCGCTTGACTGAGCTTGCGTCGAGACCCGAGGCGCTGACTATCACCCCAAGAGGCATCTGCCGCAGCACCGGCAGCACGAGCATAGCGAACGGATCGGAGCGCGGATTGTGGTATTCATTGAGCACCTCGCCGAGGTCATGAATGGTGCCCTCCTCGACGTCTTCGAGCTTGTTCGATTCCTTGCCGATGTAGACGACTCCGGCTGCCTCGATTGCGGTGCGACGCAGGAGTCCGCGCGAGTCGCGGCGACAGACGCCGCCTTCCGGATCGTCGCTCTTGAACTCCGGATGGAAGCGGTAGGCGCGGATCACCTCGCCGTAGCTCTTCAGACGGGCCTCGCCGCGAAGTGGCGAGCTGTCGCTAAGCGTCACCCCGTACCGCTCCCCAGAGTAGCGGTCGATCCACCGCATCTTCAGCCACTGCCGCGGATCGGGGTTGTAGGGCGCGATGAGGTGGAAGCGCTCCGGGTCGGCGCCGCACGGATGGCCCAGCTCGGCGACCTGCGCCGAGAGCATGAAGTTCCCGGGCTTGACCTGGTCGGCGTAGGCCATGCCGCGATTGGCATCCTTGAAGAGGGCGAGCATCGGCGGACTACTCACACTGATGCGTGAAACCGCTGGCCTGCGAAACCAGGCGGGTTCTCCGACCGGAATGCCGAGCGCGTCCTCCCGCACGATGGCTGCCCAGACCTCGTCGACCCAGCTGTCATCGCGCTTGTCGGGGTCCCTGGGATTAAGCAGATGCCCGAGCCCGTGACGCGATGACTTACGGATCACGGGCTGTCCGCCCTCGAGGTTGTAGAGCGCGTAGCGCTTGGCGCTAATGGCATAGCAGTACAGCTCGCGGTGCTCGCCCGTCGCCGGATCGAAGTTCTGCTTCTCTGTCTCAAGCACGAATCCGGGCACGGCCTCGGGGTTGTATGGCTTGAGACGCTCGAAGAGCCTAGCGATCTCGTCGACCTCGAACCAAGGCAAGGCCTTGACCGCTTCGGCGCCGTCCTTTGTCCGATGCGGCCCTCCGGGGCAGGGCAGGAGTTGCTTGGACTCGCTGGCGACAATCGCCATGGAATCGGTGTCGCAGAAGACGTAGCTGCCTCCGCGTGAGGTGACCACGGACTCAAGCAGTGCCAGCATGAGTTTGGCGCCCGCAGTGATCAGTGCCGCCAGCGGCGGGAAGCAGTAGAGCCCGGACTCTTCGGGCGTCTGCAGCCGGTTGACGAATGGCTCGCCTTCGAGTGCCCAGAGGTCGACCGTCACCCGTTTGCCGCTCGGCAGCTCCTTGCGGTTCATCTCCGCGAAGATGCCGTAGCTCCCGGCGTTGGCGACCACTTTGAGAGCCATGCCCAGACGTTCGCGCTCGGCCATGCCGAGCTTCGGGTCCGCCTGCACGCGCTTGCGCTCTTCGATCACGGCGCGAAAGAAGTCGCGGCGCCGAGGATCGACCTGCACGCGCCCCCTCAGCTTGGTCGGTCTGAGGCCCGCCTGCATCCCGCGCGGCTCGAGGCGCACGGCGCTCACGACCCGCGGAGTCCTGCCCGAGAGCAGCTTGGCTGCCACGACGTCAGCGAGCGCGTACCAGACGGGCTCACGCCGCGTCAGCTCGTTGGAGCCGATCTGGTAGGACTGCCCGCCCGCCTCGTAGCGCGTCCGCACCGGGAAGACGTCACTATCCGGGCTTACCTGAACGAACGCTGCCAGGCGTCGCCAGGTCGCTGGGTCGAAGCATCCATCGACCGTCACCGCGTCGATGAAGGCTCGCACCTCTTCGGTGGCGTCGACTGCGTCGATCCGCTCGGCGGTCAGCAAGGACCAGTTGCCCATGAGGGCGTTCACGGTTGGATACATGGAGAGGAAGTCGACGTAGGCAACCGGGAGCTGCGTGCGCCTGATGCGGCACTCGGCGCGTCCGCCGTAGTAGGCGGTCATGGCATAGCCGAGCACGTGCCGCGGGAAGTCCGGCTGGCGCTCGAGCGGCGGCGTGATGCCCATGCTCCCGAGGTAGGCCTTCGCGATCGAGGCGGGCGAGAATGCCTTCGTCACCTGCAGCGGGATCGGATGCTCTTCAAACTCTTCGAGAAGCTTGCCGAGCAGCTCGCTGGTCGCCTTCACGTCGCGGCGGTTGTAGTCAATGTAGGCGGGCGTCACTTTGCCGTGCTCCTCGGCCTCCATCTTGCCGTGCTCAACGCCGAAGGCCTCGCACGCCCGCGCGAGCGAGTAGTTCTCATTGGCGACCGCGAATGCCAGGGTATGCAGGTCAAGGAAGTGCCCGCCGAAGGCGCGCCGCTTCGTGCCGCCGCCAGGCGCCTCCACCTGGTCATAGTCCTCGGGGTCACCGATCCGCCGATCAGTGAAACGGATCAGCTGCCCCTTGCTCCCGAGGCTCTTGATCAGGAGGCGAGGCCGATTCGTATTCTCGCGACGGTCTCCGCTTGCGTCCACATAGTCCCAGAGCACGAGGGAGAAGCCACCGCCGTAGGACTGCCGCGCGTCGCTCGCGCGCACCGCGAGCCGCGGCAGATCGAAGAAGAGGTTGAAGCCGACCACCAGCACGCGGCCTTTGTAGGCCAGCTTGTAGAAGTCGCGTTCGATGAACTCGCGTCGGCTGACGAGGTGCAGCCGTTTGCGGTAGCGCTTCACATCGAGATCAGCGTCATGGGTGGCCACGTAGTCTTGCAGTGTGGCAAGCCCGGCCGGAGAGCGCTCGGCCAGGTCGTCGCCGTAGAAGAGGACCTCAGAGACGCAAGTGCCGCGGGGGTACTTCTTGGTACCGAGGGCGATGAGGCGCGCGTCGCCAATGAGAAGTGCCTGCGAGGCGTCCGTCGTCGTCTCCGTGTCGATCACCCAAGCGTAGTCGGGGAGCCGGAACGGCCGCAACGCGGGGCGGCGCTCAAAGCGAGCGCCACCCGTAGTCTCTGAGTAGGCTCGCAACGCGATCTGTTCGAGTCTCGGGGACGTCATAGCTGCGCCTCGGCAAGCTGGCGCCATGCGGGGTCGCGTTCGTCGAGTCCTTCAATCAGGGCGAGTAGTCGCTCGGCATAGTCGGCGAAGCGCTCGCCCCAATCCCGAAGCGTGCAACCCACCGCCTTGAGCACAAGGGCAACGACCTCAAGCAAGTTGCGCTCGGGCTTCGGTGAGAGGTCGACGATGCCAAGCTCCTTGAGTCGTGCCCCAGCCCAGTAGTGACAGTTGCTGCAGAGGTAGACCACGAGGCCAGGATCGTTGGCGCGCCGGACTTCGTGATGCAGGTCTATGCGCGAGTACGGCCGGATCATCTCGAGGTCGGTCTCCCCGCAGCGGGCACAGGTTCTGCCTTCGAGCAGAGTTCTCAGGCGCTGCGTGCGCGCTACCTCATCGGCAATATGGTCATTCATCGCGTCACCGCGCCGAGCTGTAGATGTCTTCGAAGGACAGCTCATGCAGGCGGCCGAGTTCTTCGATCCGCTCGGGATCGGTCTCGAGCTGAACGCCCGCCACCCGCACGCCTTCGAAGCGCTCGAGAGCTTCCGCATCACCGGTCGCGAGGAACTGCTTGACCGCGTTCATGTGCTGTGCGAGTCGGCGCGCCTGGCGAGAGCCGCGCACGTCGACATCGACGACGCCCTCCGTGGAAACCACGCGCATGGTGCGGAGCAGACGGTCCGCTTTGGTGACAACACGGCGCCCGCCGCGCTTCTCCGTTAGCTCGCTGCCGGTCCACTTCAGGATCGTGTTGGGTGTGGTTCCTGCCTCTCTGGCCGCCGCGGCCAAGGACAGGTCCCGAGTGCGCATAAACGCGAGAGCGTCGAGTGCACGCGCTCGCGCGGCTTCTTCGGACCGACGCAACCTTTGCGTGCTCTTCGCGGTGGTCTTCTTGGGCGCGCGCTGCTGCTCATACCAGCTGCGGAAGCCCTTCTGCCGCGCCAGGGCGTTGCGGTACTGGCGTTCGGAGTGGAACGTCTGACCGGCGAGGGTGCCGGAATGCGGCGTGTAGGGCCGCGCCTTTGTGATTGGCGGTCGTGCCATGATTCACCTCGATGTGGGTTGGCGGCAGCATGGCCCGAGGCCATGCTGCCGCCTCGCGTTTGATGGAAGAGCTACCGGAGTTAGGAGCGGCGCTCGACGAGCGTCTCGGCCATGAGGCGCAACATCGAATCCGCCTCGAGCCTCTCCTCTGCGGCCGCCCGCTCAGCCGCCTTCGCCTGCGACTGCGCCTCGATCACCACCATGAGGGCCTCGCTCATTCGCTCGACGGCATGCTCGTCCGAGCGCACCCTCTCGAGTGCCTCGCGGTACTCACGGTTGCTTCGGAACCTCTGTCCGGCCAGCTCTCCGGTGCTCGGCGTCCACGGCCAACGGGTCTGCGTCTTGTCCATCTGATCGATCCTTTCCGGTCGTTTCGACGGCAACTGCCGTCCATGCCGGAAACGTACGGGAGACCTCATGCGATCTTCCCTTGTTTCGCGCGTAGTTGTAGAATGAGCTTATGGGCAAACGCCTGCTCACAGGCTCATACCGACGCCTTAGAGAAGATGTCGTTGAACTGCTCGGTCCGGAGGAAGAGCCGCCGTCGATGACGCAGCTCGAGCGCTGGCGTCGGGATGGGTACATCCGGCCGACTATCCGCCACGGTCGGGGTCGTGGCCCGGGCATGTGGTCACGGTACGCCAGCGAGACGGCTGGCGATGTGGTCTCGCTGATGCGGCTGCTGAAGGCCAAGCACCGGCTCTCCGCCGCCGTGCTACCGCAGTTCCTCGCAGGCCACTGGATCGATGCCAGACTCGTACGCCCGATCTTCCTCGACGCCTACTCCGAACTCCGGAGCTACATGGAGGGCTTGGCGCGCATCTTGGGCGCAAAGGGGCGAGGAAGACTCGACGCGGAGACCATCACGGCGACCCTTGCACATGCCATGCGGCTGCGGGCTGAGAGCCGAGGTGGCCGCACTTCTCCTGCCATGCTCTACGTCGAGCGCATGCGCGAGGCGGCGCAGCAGATCCCCGACGGCGACCCGGGCGAGCTAGTCGAGACCGTTCTCACGCACCTTCTCTACACATTCCTGACAGGCCGCTTCTTCCCGTACTCCGGCGACGTACATGCGAGCGTGCCAACCGCCACAGGCGCCGAGGAGCTGTTCGCGGGTCTTGCGAGTCTCCTGGGTCAGGCATGGCTGGCCGAACTACCTCGCAATATGGCCGGGCTGCTCCCGCTTGTGTCGTTGCCGCAGATGCAACACGCCGCGCGGTGCATGGATACGGAAGCCTTTCTCAGGGCGCGCGACGAGTACCTGCGCCTTCGGCACGTTCTCGTGCCGGTCCTCGGCTTGCTCGACTGGCTCGGCGCGGATTTCAGCTCTATGCTGCCACGCCGCGAGAGCGCACTGAGCTTGGGAATGGCCTTCTTCCTTCCTGCGGCTCCCGCGATTCGGCGGCAGATCGGCCAGGCCAATTTGAACGAGTGGCTACGAATGGACGAAAGCGCGATCCCGGACATGGAGGCATTGGCGCGGTACTTGGCGACGCCGCAAGGAAAGGCGGTCGACGAGGACGCTTTGCGGCAGGACATGCTCGCGGGGATTCGAGCGGAGACTAGCGAGTCGATGGAGGTGAAGACGAGTCCCAACTAGGCAAGTGCCCCCGCGATCGCTGTAACGGTCCGGGGGCGTGGCATAGGGAACTGGAGGTTCCAAATGCAGTCGCATGTTAGCGCAACCTTTTCTCAGCTCAATTGTCCGGGCGGCGTCTGCGTCGTCGACGGCTATGGGGCACACGTTCGCATTTCCCGAAGGCAGCTCGTGGTTTCCGACGGCATCGGACGCTTTCGCCGCCAGCGGATATTCCCGAAAGCGCTCGCCGATATTGAGCGTCTCGTGATTCTTGGCCATGAGGGTTCAATCACGTTCGAGGCGCTCCGCTGGCTGAATGACGCGGGAATTGCCTTTCTGCAGATAGACCGTGACGGACAAGTGATTTCCTCATCGGCGAAAAGCGGACTCAATGACCCGCGCCTGCGTCGCGCGCTCGCGCGGGCGCCGGAGAGTGCTAGCGGGCTTGGGATTAGTCGTTTCGTGCTGAGCGAGAAGATCGCCGGGCAGCAAGCAGTATTGCGGCGGCGAGAGTTCAGTGAGTCCGCTGCGGATGCTCTGACTCCGGCCCTCGAAATGGCGAGAAATGCCCCGACAATGCGCGACCTGCTCACGGCAGAATCGCACGCGGCCGCCGACTACTGGGGCGCCTGGGCAGGCATCGAACTCCGCTTCGCCCGAAATGACGAGAAACGCATTCCCGCGCATTGGCGTTGTTTCACGCAGAGAAGCTCACCACTGACTGACTCGCCGCGCACAGCAGCCAATCCGGCAAATGCAATTCTCAACTACCTCTATGCCTTGCTCGAGGCTGAAACGAGGCTGGCGTGCCTGGCCTGCGGTCTCGACCCCGGACTCGGGATATTCCATACCGACCAGAAGGCGCGGGATTCTCTGGCGCTGGACCTCATGGAGGCGGTGCGACCGCAGGTCGACGCCTATGTGCTCGACCTGGTCGGTCGGCGGATATTCGCGGCAAAGGATTTCATGGAGACAAGAAAGGGCGCCTGCCG
>Ga0194052_1002396_pt1 | contig 10267 bp, 9 predicted proteins | sample SepL226m_MetaG_FD_160117 | JGI IMG/M metagenome (GOLD analysis project Ga0194052, IMG submission 160117) | Anoxic zone freshwater microbial communities from boreal shield lake in IISD Experimental Lakes Area, Ontario, Canada - Sep2016-L227-6m | ecosystem: Environmental > Aquatic > Freshwater >... | reverse complement strand
CAAATTGGCGGTACCGTAGGCTGCAATGATCCGTACGTTCTGGTACCGCTGCTCGACCTGCATTGTAGAATTTTTTGGCGCATACATGTCGCCGATGCCCGTAATTTTATAGAAATTGTGAGGAATGTTCACAAGGTACTCGTCGATGATGGACAGCGGGAATTGTGAACGCGCCATGCTCAGTTTCTTGTTAATCTGGGGATTTCCGATGGCGGAGGCGCTGCCGATCGACACCAGGATAACGGTCCGCCCGCGGCTCTGGCGGCCCAGATAGTCCAAGAATTCGATGAGCCGCTGGGTCTGCATTTTATCGAGTTTATCGGAGCCAGTGCTGAAGAAGAGCGTAATCTGGCCGGTACCCTGTTCGTTTGCCAACTGCTCGAGTTTTTCCAATGCCTGATTCTCGGTACCATGCATCTTGTCGAGGCGGCCGTCCACCTGGTCGAATTCCTTCATCTCGTTATTGTTGGATTGAGCGATTTCCCGAGCCAGGGCATCCGCTTGTCCTCCAGATGCACCACCCGTCCATGTGCTTCCGGGCATATTTGTCTGTTGCTGCCCGCCGGGTCCCTGCATGTCCACCAATTCCGACTGGATGGCGCATCCGCTGATAAATACCACCGCTACAAATGCTGCAGAAAGAACTACTGAAAATTGTTTTGCTTTCATCTGTTTTTTCCTTTCATTGTGAGTTGTTGTCAGGCTAAGCCTGCTTACATATACAGCCATCTTTTCAAAGTATGCATCGAATACCATCAGTGTGACTTACTCCTACATTGTCTTATGCCCCTTCTTTGCCCGCGCTTTCTTTTCAAACGGATAGATGACCTTCCAGTCCTTCTTCATGTCGACGACCACCCAGCCGCGCATGGCCGCTTCACTGAGTCCGTCCTTGAGCTGTCCGATATCGGACGGATTGTCATAAGCCCATTCGCGCGCCGCATCGGTGTGGTGTACGAGAAGACCCAGTCTCAAGCCCTTTCCAGTGGTGGCGTACTCGATCATTTGAATATCACCGTCGGAATTACCGAAAGCGGCTATCGGTCTTTTCCCGATGCTGTAATTGATTCCTGCCGGCTTGTCAGGGCCGTTGCAGATGAAGTTCACATCCTTGCCGTAGGACAGAATGCCTTTGCCGTTCTTCAATTCGTATTTCACCTTGACGCTGCTTCCGACAACCATCTCAGGCTGAATCCCGAATGCCTTTTCCGACCACAGTCTTATGAATTCGCTGTGCGTTGCGGTCACAATATAAACCTTGAAGCCGCTTAGCTTCAGATAGTCGATGAGTTCGATCATGGGCTGGTAAACAAGATCGATGAACGGGCGGTTGAACCTGGGGTGCATCATATTGGATAGAAACGAATCCACTTCAGCCATGAATTCTTCCTCGGTTTTTGATGTGCCTGTTGCTGGATCAACCAGGAGATCACCGAAAGGGTCCGAAGCCAACAGATAATCGATGGCTTTTTTTACGGACTGGTTATCTTTCATATCAAAGCCCAAATCTTTGAACTTCACTGCCTCGAACAGGAACTGGAAATAGATCGGCTGCTCGGCCATCAGCGTGCCGTCGTTGTCGAATGTCGCAATTCTTTCAGCAGGCTCTACGTAATACGGGCTCCCTTTTGTCGTCACCGCCTTTACGAATTCTATTATCGCCTTTTTCGAAGCCCCCTCATTCCATGAAGGGAGCCGGTCTGATGCGGCTAATGCAAGAGCGGATGCTAAAATGAGAAGTACTGAAACAGATACTGTTTTACGTAAAAAGTTCATTTTATAAACTCCCTTACGAGGACGAGACATGGGATGTCGTTCCGGCTTGAGCTCGGTATGTTCATCTTGACCCGCCCTATGATCTGGTGGTGAAGTTGCTGTAATAAAACCCACGAAAGTGGGTTTTAATTTCACTCATGGCCTGCACTATTTCTTGAGATTTGACGGCGGAGGGCTGTTGTTTACTCCACCCTGCGGGATATGTTCAAGCCAGGAGTAGCCGTTTGTCATGGCTTTGCCGTTTACCGTTCCGGAAGCATTGCCCCAGTGCTCGTAAAGTTTTGCATCCCATCCCCACAAGTCGATGATCAGGTGCAGGTCGTTGCTCCCAAATTTCGCGTCGATGATAAACGATTTGTTTCCTTCAAGAGGCGTTACCCTGTACTCGGACGGAATGTAATATTTGCCGTTATAATAGAGACCCGCGTCCTTGTATCTGCCGGTCATGCAGAACAGGCCGCTGATCTGGTCGGAATGGAACGGCACCCACCATTCATTTCCATATTTAAGCAGGGCAGAGCGGTAATCCGCGCTTTTCGGACCGCCGCAGAACAGGTTTTCCTGCTCGGCGAATCCCTTGCATCTGACTGTCTTGTTCTTGAATGAGAATACGGCTGTTGCGGCGCCCATTTCCTCAAACCCGGCCATCGCGGCGTTTGGCATCATCATCGCCGCATCATTGCCCTTGTCATACCAGAAAGAATATTTAAAAACGGCATTGGTCTTGAACGTCATATAAGCATCTTTATATTCAATGCTTACCTTTCCGCTGGCTAAAGTGTAACTAAGCGATCTGTCCCCTTCCTTTACTGTATAGGTGATGCTATCCCTGCCCTCTGTATATACCGGCAGGGTATTGAAATTAAGCTGTCTCACTTCATTGGGGTTTTTGGTTGACGAAACGGCAAAGAGAATCGGCAAGGTCACCTTCCCTGTGCCATGATGATTGATGCAGGCATAAGCCATGTATTGTTCGCCGTCATCGCCTTTTCCTACAAAATTAAACCAGTAATTCCACCTGGGAACTCCCGCGAATTCCAGCATTTTCAAATCAGCCAGTGTACCCAGATGGATTTTGCCTAAATTATCCGGATCTTTCATTGGCTCTGGCGCAACATATTCCGGAAGACTCCCTTTTTCATAGGTATTCAGCAGCTTTTCAGCCGAATCAAGCAATGCGCCTGCCTGTTGAGTATTTCCTGCGGTCAAAGCGGATCTTGCGTCGATAATCATTTTAGCCGCATCGTCAGCACCCTGAATCAGTCCATCCTGATAAATGTCATACCATTGAAATTTTGCAACATCACACTTGTTCTGGAGGTTGGCGATCCGTTGCGACAGGTCGGAAACCGCAGGGTCTTGTGTGATTTTACCGCCAGCCCATGCACTGGTTATGCATAAAAAAACAAACAATACCAGCGCTATTACTGCTTTTAACGTTTTAATTTTCCCTTTCATTCGTTCATCTCCTTGCTATAGTTGTTTTAGAATCAGGTCATGCGCTTTTGCGCCGCCAAGTGTTACATCGTATTCTTTTAAACCGCTGAATTCAGCGTTCATTGTTCCGTCGATAGTAAGCTGGTACGTCTTTGTCGTATCCAGGTTCACGATCTTGAAACCGCTATCGACAGCACCAGATTTTGCAGGCATTGTCGAAACAATTAGCGCAAGCTTCGACCTGTCGTATATCGCCCGCTTGAGCGCCGTCTTAGTCATGTCAACTCCTGTGATTGCAGGTTCGGAGAAATGAGCCATGTCAAAGGGTTTATTGTGCATGAGCCATAGACCTTTGGGGGGTAGTGCTCTCGCCAGGCCGATGAGTCGGTCGGAAAGATCTGAGTGCTGCGGGAATGTCTTCATATTGTTGACATCCCCGTGATGCTCTTTGACCAGTACTCCTTTGGAGATAATGGCCAAACCCTTCCCGGCTGGCGCAGAAGGCTGTTGCGCCACTTTAGGTGTAGCAGTTGTGGATGTTTTGGAGCTATCATCCGCAGCAAGGTTAACCGCGCCTGCCTTGTCAACAAACGGATAGTGGTATGTGCCGTCTATCCATTCAGGGGCGAACATCTTGTCAATTGACTTCAGCAATCCTGTTTTTACCGGTTCATCACCCACTTCGGCAGCAAGCGCAACAAAAAAACCATAATATGCATCTGGTGTCAAAGAATCGTTTTGCAGCGTGACAGAACCGTCTGCGTTCATCCTTACATGGGCCTTTTTCATGTAGTGATACAGGCGATCAATCAGTTCCGGGTTCCATGCATGCATGAACGTACCGATCCAGCCGTCATTGCCTGATGAACTGAAATTGGCGCCTTTCTGGATCATATCCAGAATCATTGGGTCCATTTTATTGCCGTAGCGCGGATTCCATGACGAGAACACAAACCCCTGTTTGACGAGATAAAACGCACCAATATCTTTTGTTTTGGGATTGATGAATTCCGATTCAAAAAACTTGTCGAAGAGAGGATGGGCCGCATCAAAATAGCGTGTACCGTGTGTTTTGTCATAAAGGAGCCAACTGAGCATGGGATGTGTATTGCATGCCGGGAAAATTGCATTCGGTTCACATTCAATCCCGGGGACGGTGTTATTAATCAGTTGTAAAAACATTACTTCCTGAAGGCTTCTGTTGTTGTAAACAAATTTGGTAGTGTCATCCCATTTGAATACAATAGAGCCTGGCTCATCCCACTTTCTGTCATTGTAGAGCATCTGGTAGAGATTGATCATCTGTCCTACATGACCTGAATACATGATGTTCCTGTATGCGACAGGGTCTTTGGACGCAGGATAGGGTCGATCCATATTGGGCTCAAATTTTGTTACTCCAGGGCTCTCATGCTCCCAGTACTGCCATATTTTCTTTTCGAGCATTCGCCTGTTTATGGGATCAAACCCATTTTGTATGGTTTCACGCCAGGCCGGAAATTTGTGATACTGCTCGGCAGCAAGAAAATAGGCGGCAAACGCAATCGAATATCGGTTGGCGCTGATACCCTGTTCATCAACTGACTGGAAGTTGCTGAAGTCACCGATATCCTGATTGGCTAACTTCAACTGCCACAAGAGCTGACCCCATTCCTTCTCATCCGCAGCCGGATATGCATTCGGGTCGATCTTTGCCGCCAAGGCTGCACCAGCTTTGCCGGCAGCAGGTTTTTTAGCAGCGTAAACTGTTTGAGATACAAGGAAAGAAATACTTAAAACACCGATCAACAGGTACAGATAAAATCTTTTCACGTAAAACCTCCTTAGACACATTACAAAAGGGTTCATAAAATTCCCAGGTGCTTGAAACCGAGGAATACCAGATAAATCGCAATCAGAATCAAGGTGATGTTGCTGATCATTTTCTTGTTTCTGTCCAGAAATTCGCCTATCGGATTGATAAGGGCAAGCGCCTTCTCCTTGTTAAAGAGGAATATTAGCCAGATAGCTATCAAGGGCGACATTGTAACAACCATTATCAGCGTACATAAAATGGTTGATGACATGACTGGAAGATTGGCGCCCGATACATCCTTTACTGCGTCAATAAACGGGGGCACAGTATTAGCGCTGACCAGCCTCATCAACGCGCCGGAAACCAAATATGCGAATACACCGCCCGGCGGTTTGGTTTCCTTTTTCTTCTCTGGTTCATCCTTCTTTTTTAGCGACAAGATGACAAGAATCAGACATATTGCGGCAAGTATGAAATTCGCCACTGCATGTATGTTGTTATGGTAAGGCGATGAGGCAGGCGCCGCATGGCCGAATGAAAACAGGACTGCGAACATGATGACGGCATTGGCGATAACGCCACCTATTATGAATGCAAGGCCATTTTGCAACTGATTTTCCTTAGCCAGGAGTGCTGCGAAAAACAATAGAAAAGATGTTACGCTGACAGAAGCAGCCAACGAAAGAGGCAATGTTGATAGAAAGATTTCAACCACAATATTACTCCTTTTTGTTTAATTCAAGAGATTGGACAATTTTCCGAACGGCTTCCATGGCTTCGTTATCAGTTGGCAAATCCCATAGCGGGTGGCCTTCGCGGTCGAATTGCTTCAGCTCGTCGTTTTCTGGGATTATGCCCAGCAGCTCCACACCTTCGGGAAGGTCAATCGCTACATCGGCTGAAACCCGGTTAGCGACAACCTTGATCTGGGAAGCGCCGAGCATTCGTACAATCATGCTTAGCGTATCCATGCTTCTTTGTGATGCATCCACCACAACAACAACGCGCGTAACGCGGCCTGTGACATCACGGTTTATCTGCTCAATACCAGCTTCGGCATCTATCAAAACGCCTGCAAACGATGAAATCAGCGAGTCGATCGCATTCTTTAGAAGCTTGTTAGCTGGGCAGAAACACCCCTTTTCCGCATTGTGTCCCATGGCAAGCAATGCATATCCCTTGCGTTCAACAAGTGCATTCAGCACGAAATAATCAAGCTGGTCAGCAGCCTGCGCCAGATTGGCCTTGTTTCCTTTACGCGCTTCGCCAATGAATCTGTCTCGCACGCCTGCAAGGGTGTTGACAGCCTTTTCGCCTATGGCTGAAGTTAAGCCGCCAACAGGATCAGCGTCAACAAGCAGTAGCGGCGTCAAGCCTTGCTCAATGAGTACGCGGGAAAAAAGAGCTGAAAACACCGTCTTTCCCACTCCACCCTTGCCGCATACCGCCATGACCGGCTTTGGCTGATTTTGACCATGCATTCCGCATTCCTCGTACATAATAACTTCCTTTTCCCCCGTATTATTCGTTCGTAGGGACAACCCTCCGATGTTACCCTTAAATCTCGGCGGTTGCCCATCATCAGGACAGGCACAGGGGCCTGTCCCTACATCAATTCCTATTTCGGACCTATTTTGTCTGTGCCCAGTGTTGCCGGCGGGAAATGCGCCTGCATATTATCCATTACATCACTGATCTTAAGTGCTCCGGAACCCATCTTGTCTATGGTTTCAACGCCGCTCATTCCGCCGACAGGCGTTTTTTCCAGAGAGCCATATCCGTTTGTCAGTTTGATTTCGGCAAAAGTTCCAGTTAACGAAGCGCCGTATTCGTAATAGAAAAGCTCGCTGGTTTCGCATTCAACTTTGAGCTTCAAATCACCTTTGGACGTTTTTGCTTCAACCATGAATGACCTGTTGGCGACGAGCGGGATTATCTTCACTTCTGTCGGGACGATGTATTCTCCCTTGTAATATATCGCAAAATCCCGAGATGAGCCGATTATGCAAAGGAAACCGCTAAGTTGGTCTGTCCTGAATGGCATCCACCATTCGTTACCGTATATGGTCATCTGTTTGCGGTAGCTGATCTTGTTGATATCGGTTCCCGGCTTCGGTCCGTTGAACAGGTTTTCCGACTCGCCAAAGGCGTTTTTGAATTTCGCAGTTTTATTGCCGATGGTTATTGTCCCTTCGGCAGGCCCTATCTCTTCAAATCCGGCGAACGATGTGCCAGGGTAGATCATGTAATCGGGCTTGTTCATGTTGTACCAGTAGGTGAATTCCGATTTCATAACGACGTTAAAAGCTACATCAATGCCACTCAAGTCTTTCCCTTTGCCCTCGATCCACACAAATGTTGTATCGCCGACCTTGGATGCTGAATAAAGCTGATAATTGCCGTTTTCTTCGGCGTAGAACACGATCGACTGATCTGTCTGAAGTATGATTTCAGGCTGTTTCTTGATAAGCACCATGTGCAGTTTCCCGAATTCGTCGCTCCGCATGATCTCAAACGCGACAGGAGCTACAATTCCGCCTGAACCATGGTAATTTATCAGCGGCATGATCTCATAAAGCAGCCCGTCATCCCCCCGGCCCACGAATCCTATGGCGATATCCCCCTTTAGCAGCCCGTACATGTCCCGGGCCTTGTAATCACCAATGGTGGAGGGCCGGATTCTGGACAGGTCAGGGTTCTTTATGTTGTCCGTTGCATCGTATTTCGGCAACACACTCTTGTCATAAACATCAAGCAGCTTATCAGCCTGATCAAGCAGCTTTTCAGCCTCCAGGTTTTCTTTTTTATCCATCAGGTCTTTTGCCTGGTCTATCATCTTGCCGGCCTCCGGCGCCTTGACCATCACGCCATTGGCATATGTGTCGTACCACTGGTAACGTGCAATATCATATTTGTTTTTTACTGCGTCATACTTTGCTGTAACTTCATTCCCGGCGGAATTTGCTGCGCCGGAGGCGATAATCGTTACAACGGCGATATACATGAATACGAAAACTGTTTTCTTCGTTCTTTTCATCAATTCTGTCATTAAAAATACCTCCTGAGTCAATATTCTGTTAACAACACGGGACGAAAGCCCAGCGGACTTGCCTTAAAATCAGAACTCCGTCCATAACTTCGATACGCCACCCGGCAGTCGCCTGCAAAATCATCCCAGCCCCCGCCGCGGCCAACACGTCCCTGCCCGGTTGCAGGCCATGCAGGATCGGTCACATCATTCGCCGGATATTTTCCATAGAAGTCTGCACACCACTCCCAGACATTGCCGTGCATGTCATACAGACCCCACTCGTTGGGCTTTTTCCTGCCGACTGGCTGGGTCTTCATGCCGCTGTTACCTGCGAACCAGGCGGAACCGCCAAGTTTTGCAGCGTCGTCGCCGAAATAGTACGCGGTCTTTGTACCAGCTCGGCAGGCATATTCCCATTCGGCCTCGGATGGCAGCCTAAGATTTCCTGCCTTCTGTTTTGCAAGATATACATTCAATTTCGCAATGAATGCCTGGCAATCGTTCCAGCTTACCGTTTCAACAGGGGCATCTGGTCCTGAATCAATGAATTTGCTGGGGTTGTTTCCCATTACCTGCATCCACTGCGCCTGTGTCACTTCGGTATTAGCCATCCAGAAACCCTTTGTGAGAGTTACCTGGTGCTGCGGGCCTTCATTTTGAATGGCAATAATCGTGGACTGTTTTGTGTCGTCAGACAAAGCTCCGGGCAGCGCTTTTATGGCGCTATCCTGCTGAGTCTGAGAGCTTCCCATCATGAAACTACCGGGCGGACACCATACAAAATCCATCTTCATGCCCCCGCCTATGTCCACGGTTTTGACGGTTCCGGCCTTATGTGAAAGCTTATCCATGCCCGGTTCCGCCGCAATCGACATACATGCAAGAACAATCACGAACAGCACAACACCTGAGGCTATCGTTTTAGTTTTCACCAATCCTCCCTGTTTTGGCATTAACATGCAGCACACTATTCCATTCTTTCATGTTTTGTAGTTTTTAAATCTTAAAACACCAAAATCTGTTCCTCCTGAAAGCATCAGGCTGTACTTGCCGCAGCATAGTCCATTTTCTTTTCCTTGAGCACCTCCCTTATATCATCACAAACCGGTTTATCGCTACAAGATGAGCAATCAGAGGCGCAGTCAATATCGTAACCTCTGATCTTCCAGGTCTGCCTTACAAGCTCTTTTGTGATCTTTTGAACCTGCATTGCAATTTCATCAAGCAGTTTTATGTCGTCCTTGCCGGAAGTTACAAAAATGGTTTCCATCGCCTGAATCTTGCTGTCGCCGGACTTATATAAGGCCATCAGCGCCCGTCCGAGGGTTTCAAGACTGAACCCTTTTTCAGCGGAGTCCTTGCTTACCCGGCTCCAGATGCTTTGCGTATAGCTTCTGACCATATAACCCTGAATTTGATCGCCGATGAAACCGGCATGCTTTAGCGACTCATGTTCATTGTCGTCAAGGCCGGTTCCACCAATGATCACAACTTGCCCGAAAGGCAGGCTTTTACCACCTGAATCCTTGATGTCCGGGCCGATAACGGTTATCGCGCCGTCTTTTATCAGTTGAGGCCTGTCGGTGAAAAGCATGATGGCGCATGACCCGGCTTCAGGATTTCCAAGTTCCATATATGTGTCTTCGCGCAGTATGATGCCTGAATTGGAGCCGGGACCAACCTTGATCGGCAGCCCGGCTTTCAATTCTTCGGGGGATGATGGCGCACTAAAAACACTTATTTGCCGCCCCGTTGCTCGCATGTTCTCAACATATTCCGCTATCTTCGGGATATATGCGTCAAAAACCGTCATTTAATCAAGTCCTTTTTGGGTTTATCGATCAAGAAAGCCTTATACCTCGAAGAACGTCTTTATCTTGTCATATATGACATCAAGCGACATGACCCGCTCGTCCCAGATATCGCATCCAATTACCCATGAATAGCGGCTTCACTCTGAACTGACGTATTTCTTATATTTTGGCTTCTTATTACTGGCAATTTATCGCCATGCCTTAGCTTTACAATTAGCCAGCCTTCAAGAGAAGCTTTTAGCTCTTGCTCACATCGGTAAATGGTTTCTCCAAAAGCAATTACTCCAGGACATTGTGTAATCTTTCCAAAAAAAGACCCATCATCCGACCTACCGTAAACGGCTTTACTCATGGCTCGATCAATATATTTAACAATCATACTGTTACCCCTTTTTTAGACAGTGAAGACACCTC
>Ga0194052_1002394_pt1 | contig 10275 bp, 3 predicted proteins | sample SepL226m_MetaG_FD_160117 | JGI IMG/M metagenome (GOLD analysis project Ga0194052, IMG submission 160117) | Anoxic zone freshwater microbial communities from boreal shield lake in IISD Experimental Lakes Area, Ontario, Canada - Sep2016-L227-6m | ecosystem: Environmental > Aquatic > Freshwater >... | reverse complement strand
ACGGGGGATGGATTCTGGCACTGCCTTGCAGGCGGCGTCGTCGGCTCCCGGTCGCATTTCGTCCTGACCTTTCATCGCCACGAAGAACCGCGCGCCATAATCGTCGGGTGAGAACAACTTGCCTTTCTCGCCAATCACCAGGGCACCGGCTTCCGGCAGTTTGCCCATGGTCGTGATGATTTCCTTGACTGCTTCCGTGGGCGGCCGGATCGGTTTGAATGCGTCACCGGGATTACCGTCATACCACCAGAATTTCAAAGGCGGCAGCCCTTCGCGTTCCGGGAATTCGAACCGGATGCGGGAGGTCTTTGGGAACGTTTCGGGATACATCCGGGAAGCCATCTCGCACTCCACGACGTTGGGGTAACCCAGCTTGAGGGCGCGGAAGGGCATGTTCACAGTATGGCAGGCCATATCCCCGAGCGCACCTGTGCCGAAATCGTACCAACCGCGCCACTTAAAGGTCTGATAGACGTCCTTCTTGTAGGGTCGTTCCGCGGCGGGCCCCAGCCAGCAATCCCAATCCAAATTGGGCGGAACGGGGTCCTGACCCTCGGGCCGGTCCAGGCCCTGGGGCCAAATGGGCCGGTTCGTCCACACGTGCAACTCGACGGGTTTGCCAATCACCCCGGACTGGATTACCTCGACGGCCCGGCGCAAACCGCTCTCGGAGCTGCCCTGGTTGCCCATCTGCGTGGCCAGCTTCTTCTCCGCCGCCACCTTCCGCATCTCGCGCGCTTCATAAACCGTCTGGACCAGCGGCTTCTGGCAGAAACAGTGTTTGCCCATGTTCATGGCCCGCAAGGCAGCCGCGCCGTGATTGTGGTCTGGAGTCGATACGGTGACCGCGTCGATATCCTTCCCCATCTCATCCAGCATTTTCCGATAGTCCTGAAACCGTTTGGCCTTGGGGAATTGCTTCGTTTTGTGGTCCAGTGTGTTGGTGTCCACGTCACAGATGGCAACAATGTTACCGCCGCAACGACCCGCGTCGTTGCTGTCGCTATCCCCTTTTCCCCCCACCCCGATGCAGGCAACATTGATGCGCTCATTGGCGCCCAGGACATTCCCCACGTAAGGAAAAGCTAATGCCGCTGTGCCGGCTGCGATGGAGGTTCGTTTGATAAAATCCCGTCGAGTAAGTGAGTTCATATATGCGTTTGACTTTTTTTATTGACGATGCGCGGCCCGGTTTTCTTCACCCTCCGCGCTGCGGAAAGGCATTCTCGAGCCCATGCTGCCGCCAACTTTATTAACCTGCATCGCGATTGGCAAGGATTTATGGAGGCCGCCCCGCCCGGATTCAAGTTGCTCCAAAATGGCAGCCGCCGATGGCCGTCGGCGCACTTTCCCTCGATTACAGAAATCAGCGCCGACTGCCGTTGGCGGCTACAGTTTGTTGAATCCGCCCGGTGCCCAGGCGCCCTGTGGCTTCTGCGATTTCCATTCCCTTCCTGCTCACCAAATGTCACAATTCCACCCGGCTCGTATGATAACACCGCCAAACTCCATGTGCATCCGTTCGTCGCGTCAAACCTCGCTGGCTCTAAGTTGCTTGTTGCTCGCACTGGCAGCGGACATGCCTCTCGCGGTCGCCGTGACCCCCACGCCCGACGAACTCGCGGCATCAGACCAATGGGCCGCCGCAACTTTCGCAAGCCCTGAGCCAACCAACGTTCCCTTCTCCTTCAACTATGACGGCAAACCATCCGCCGGGTTCTTGAAATCGTGGGGTTTCAAACAATCCTCGAACAACCTCGATGATCAACGCACGCAGCGCACGCTCGTCTGGACCGATGCGCAAACCGGCCTCGAGTTGCGTTGTGTCGCCGTCGAGTATCACGATTTCCCGACGCTCGAATGGACCCTCTATTTCAAGAATACCGCGGCCCGCGACACTCCGATCCTATCGGAAATTCAGGCCCTGGACACACGCTTTCGGCAAAGCACCACTGGCTCCTTCGTTCTGCATCATAACATCGGTGACACCTGTGCGCCCGAAAGCTACGAGCCGCGCGAGTTGGTGCTCGCGCCAAAATCCGAGCACCGATTTGCGCCCTCGGGTGGGAGGCCCACGAGTTTCGGTTTCCCCTACTTCAATCTCGCCTGGCCCGGCCAGGGCGTTATCGCGGTAATTGGCTGGCCTGGTCAATGGGCGGCCCAATTCACCGGTGAAGAAACTAATGGTATTCGGATTCGCGCAGGCCAGGAGTTAACCCACCTCAAGCTGCAACCCGGGGAGGAAATCCGCACCCCCCTCATCGCGCTGCAATTCTGGAAGGGCGACCGTGAACGGTCTCAGAACTTATGGCGGCGCTGGATGTTCGCCCACAATTTGCCCCGCACCCGCGATGGCAAGCTGCCGCCGCCGATCCTTTCCTCGTGCGGGGGCGGCTTTTTCCCCGGCATCCAATGCACCGAGGCGACGGAACGCCAGTTCATCACCGCCTTCAACCAAGCCGGCGTCAAACTGGACTATTGGTGGCTGGACGCAGGCTGGTATCCCTGCGACGGCAATTGGCCGAAGGTCGGCACATGGACACCGGACCTGGCGAGATTCCCGCGTGGGCTCAAGGCGGTGAGCGAGCACGCCCATGCCAATGGCATGGGGTTCATCGTCTGGTTCGAACCTGAGCGCGTCACTCCCGGCACCTGGCTTTACACCAACAACCCGACTTGGCTCCTCGGCCGCGACGGCGAGCAGAAGTTGCTCAACCTCGGGAACGACACTGCCCGGAAATGGCTCACCGACCACGTGGACGCAACATTAACCCAACAGGGCATCGACTTTTATCGCCAGGATTTCAACATTGATCCCCTGCCCTATTGGCGCGCGAGCGACCGCCCGGATCGCCAGGGCATCACCGAAATCCGCCACATCGAGGGTTACCTCGCTTTCTGGGACGAATTGCGCCGACGGCATCCGAACCTGCTGATTGATTCGTGTGCATCGGGTGGCCGGCGCAATGACCTGGAAACTCTCCGCCGCGCCGTGCCTCTCTTGCGCAGTGATTACCAGGCATTCGACGGCAATCCCGCTTACGCTCCCGGCAACCAGGGCCACACCTACGGTTTGTCTTCGTGGATTCCTTACTATGGCCAAGGCGTCTATTACTCTGACCGGCACTTCGTCTATTCCGCTCGCAGCTACCTCTCGCCGGCGTTTGGCGTTGCGGTCGATGTGCGCAAGCCTGGCGTGGACTGGACGACGATCCGCCGGGTTGTCGATCAGTGGCGGAGTGTCGCTTCTTGTTACTTTGGCGACTTTTATCCGCTGACTTCCTACCGCCTCGAAGACGATGTCTGGTTAGCCTGGCAATTCGACCTGCCCGAAAGCGGTCAGGGCATGGTGCAGGTGTTTCGGCGGGCGGACAGCCCTTACGAACTCGCCCGGCTTAAGCTCAAGCGCCTCAATCCCGAAGCGCGTTACCGGGTTACCGACCTCGATGTCTCCGGCACCAAAGAGATTACTGGCCAGGAGCTGATGGAAAAGGGATTGCAGGTTTCCCTCGCTGACAGGCCCGCGTCCGCCATTCTTGTTTACCAACGGCTTCAATAAAGCTTTACTGCCTGGCGCTGACTCTGATCGCCTTTGGTTCAACTCCGCTTCTTAATCGCAATCCGGGTTTTGAAATCGGCAATGCAGCGAAGCAATATTCACGCCATATCAGTCAACTGTGCGCAAATAAAAGGCCCCCCATGACCCATTTTTTACTCGCTAATTCCAGGAATTTATGTAATTAATATTATCCGTGTTGTGAGCCGCCAAGCTTGAAGCTTGAGTTGCAGCATACAAGGAAACATTCAAACTATATTAGAAAACAGTTCAAGAAAGGGGCACACTATGAAGATCAAATACACAATCACGCTGGCAATCACACTCGCCGGGCTGCTATCGACTACGTCGGCCAGCCCGTACTACAGTCAGAACTTCGACGGCATGGGCCCCACGGGCAGGACGCTGCCCCCAGGGTGGTCTGTGTGGAACTTGGCTGGGGAAGGGTCAAGTCTGGTCATTCCGACCAGCGCGGAAATCGCTACCGCAGTCCCCGATGGCCCTTCTCTGGCCGTCTGGAACCAGACTGACGCCACCACCTCATTCCTCGAACAAGCCGCGAACATGGGATCGACGGTCACCGATGTCAACCGCCTTCTGGGAACCAGCCCCACCGACAACCGCGGAGACCTGCTCCAGTTGGCTCTGACCAACCACTCCGGCGCGGCCGTCATTGCCGTCAGCTTCGCCTACGACATGAAGTGTATGGCTGCTGGAACCCTCAAGCCCGGGTACCCTCCAAGCTCGATCGACGAGCTTCCCGGCTACAGTTTTTACTACCTGGACGGCACCGTATGGAAGCACGCCGCCAGCATGGACCTGGCCAATGACACGGTCAACTCGGTCGGCCATGCGACGGCCGTTATTAATCTATCCACTCCGCTCGCCAACGGCGGCGTCTTGCAATTCCGCTGGTTTGACGACAATGCCAATGCATTCTCGCCCGACACCATGTACGCGATCGATAACATCGTTATTAACCTCTTGACGGTTCCAGCGGCTGACTTTTACAGCCAGAACTTCGACGGCATGGGCCCCACGGGCACGACGCTGCCGCCGGGGTGGTCTGTGTGGAACTTGCCTGGAGATGGGTCAAGTCTGGTCATTCCGACCAGCGCGGAAATCGCTACCGCAGTCCCCGACGGCCCTACTCTCGCCGTCTGGAACCAAACTGACGGCAGCAGGTCATTCCTCGAGCAAGCCGCGAACATGGGATCGACGGCCACCGATGTCAACCGCCTTCTGGGAACCAGCCCGACCGACAACCGCGGAGACCTGCTCCAGTTGGCTCTGACCAACAACTCCGGCGCAGTCGTCAGCACAGTCAGCATGGGCTACGACATGAAGTGCATGGCTGCTGGAACCCTCAAGAACGGATACCCTCCAAACTCGATCGACGAGCTTCCCGGCTACAGTTTCTACTATCTGGATGGCGCCACATGGAAACACGTCCCCAGCATGGACCTGGCCAATGACGCGGTCAACTCGGTCGGCCATGCGTCGGCAGTTTTTAATCTATCCACCCCGGTCGTCGACGGCGGCGTTTTGCGATTCCGCTGGTTTGATGACAATGCCAATGCGTTCTCGCCCGACACCATGTACGCGATCGACAACATCGTTGTTAACATTGGGCCGAAGGTCAACTTGGTGAAAGCGATCAAACCGTCGTTTACGGGTCTGGCTGTCGGTACGAATTACCAGTTGCAAGTTTCTGCCGACTTGAATACTTGGACCAACCAAGGCGCACCGTTCACTGCCACCAATCCAAGCATGATCTATCCGCAATACTGGGACGTTGACAACTGGAACCAGCTTTATTTCAGATTGCAGGTGGTTCCGTAGAAAACCACATCCCAAGCCGACCCGGCCGATGCGATCCCGCATCGGCCGCGGGCCTAAGCCGTGGCGGGGAGGCGCCGGCGATCAAGGCTCTCGCGCCAGGGTCGCCAGCAAGCGGCCATGCTGGCTCCAAACCAGCTTGTCCCCCAGACAAAGCTTCCTCAGCCATTCGGACCACCACCGGGACAGTTTTGACCGAAACAAGCTTGCCGGCATGGCGCTAAGCATTCTGTAAATGGTGGGCCCAGAGGGATTTGAACCCCCGACCAAGCGATTATGAGTCGCCTGCTCTAACCACTGAGCTATGGGCCCAACATACCCAAAATTAACTGCTTAGCTTTTGTTAAGACGCGGCTTTTACCATCTGATACCATAATCTGATACTGATTGACCGAAAACGAGTCAACTGCGATTTCGACGGGAAACTCACTTTGGTCGCATTCGCGAGTCCTTGGTAACTCGGCAGCATATCAACGGCTGGAACAACCTCCCCAAACAGACCAGCGCCATCGTCCCCGCGCCGTAGGTCAAGTCTCCCGCCTGGCCATTATCCTCCGCCAACGAACGGAACCCTTCCATTCGGCTCTCGCATTTTCGCAGGTATCTCCCGTCCCCATAACTACTTAGCACATCGACAATCAACCAGAGCCTCCCACCCGCAGCTCGGATTACACCGTTGTACCTCCGTAGTAGGGGAGATAGGCTGTCGTTACCAGGGAGAACGGTCTGGCCTGGGCGCATTCGGGAGCGGAGGACGCCCAGGCCAAGCATTCTTACCAACCTTACCAAGGACTCGCGAATGCGCCCACTCACTTTGGGGAGCAGCGTGGGGCAGATGTCTTGCTCTTGCTCTTGCTCTGGCCCGGCACGGAGTCGGAGACTCCGTGGACCGGCAGGTCGGAGACCTGCCCCACGCCCGGGAGCAGCGTGGGGCAGATCTCTTGCTCTGGCTCTTGCTCTGGCCCGGCACGGAGTCGGAGACTCCGTGGACCGGCAGGTCGGAGACCTGCCCCACGCCCGGTCAAAATGAGTTTCCTGTTCGACAGCCGACAGGAGGTTTGAACCGGATTTTGTTCGCGACGGGTGGCAGAATTCGTTCTAGCATTGTCGATATTGTATGACACGGATGAGAATCCATTGCTCTGGCCTCGCGCTCGGTTTGCTGAGCCTGTTGGCTGTGCCAGCGGGGCGGATGCCACTGGTGGCGGCCAGCGTTCCGCGCTTCACCCAAACGTCGGTTTTTCTCGATAGTGGCAGCCGTGAGTTGCGCATTTCCCTGAAGTGTCCGCGATTTGTTTTCGATGGGGCGATCGTGGGAGGCACTTTGCCGGCGGCAATCGAAGGCAGGCTTGCGCGCGGGGAACACATCGAAGTGTCCTATCCAGCGCAAGCTTGCGGGACGAATGGAGAGTTGGAGGTGAGGCTGCTAATGGATTGGACGGGGGAAGAGTGCGTGCTGCGGAAATGGGCGGAGTTTCGTCTTTTGGCAGCGCCTTCGCCCGTTCTGCTCAAAGAGGTGATGTTGGAGCAGGTTGAGTTGCCGGGAGACAAGCCGCGGCTCGAAGGCATCGGCGCGCAGAGTTATCCAGCATTCTGGAGCGGCTTCTTTGCCGGCATTGAGTTCCCCGTGGCCGCCACGCGGGTTGATGGGGACCGACTCATCGTGGCGCACCGTCCGGGACTGACCTTGCGGAATGGAGAGTGGCATAAAAGTCGGAAAGCTGTCTTTGGCATCGCTCCTGCGGGGACCGAGAGGAAGCAGTTTGCGCGTTACATTGCGGCGCATCGTCCCAAGCCCGGCGGTCTGCATGTGAACTACAATAGTTGGTGGACCTCGCCAGCGCCATTCTACAAGGAAAGCGACATTCTCGGACTGATGGAGCAGTTTAAGCAGAAGCTGTTCAAACCCTACGGCGTTTCCTTCGATACTTTCTGCATCGACATGGGCTGGGCGGAACCGCGTAGTGTGTGGGAAATAAAGAAGGATCTGTTCCCGGAAGGCTTCTCGCGAATCCAAAGTGCCGCCGGGGAAATGGGTGCCAGCCTGGGGCTGTGGATTTCACCGACGGCTTGTTATCACGACGCCCTCAACCCGGACTGGGCGCGGACCAACTTGGAAACGTTTCGGCCGCAGCCTGGGAGCGGGCCGGAAACGCAGATGTGTTGCCTGGGCGGAGAAAAGTATGCGAGTGCGTTTCGCACGCGGTTGGTCGATCTGGTTCAGCGCTATGGCATCCGGCATGTGAAGCTGGACGGCTATTGCCTGGAGTGCCCGGAGACAAACCACGGTCATGCGGCCGGCGTGCTGTCGGCGGAGGCGATGGCGGACGGGGGCATCGCCGCCTTCAGCGCCGTGCGCCAGGCGCAGCCGGAGGTCTGGCTGGAATCCACCTGTTTCGGCTGGAACCCGAGTCCGTGGTGGCTGTTCCATGTGAATTCGGTCATCGGGACTTTTGGCGACGATGCCCCGCGCGGACGCGTTCCGGCGCCAGTCTATCGCGAGAGCTACACGACCGGCCGGGACTACTATAACTTGCAGGGAGCGGCGCGGCTGCCAGTGCCGATTGTGGCCCAGGAGGTTCTGGGTGTTATTCACCAGACGCCGGAGCCGTTCATGAACGATGCGGTGATGACGGCCTTGCGCGGGCACGCGTTCCTGCCGCTCTATGTGAATCCTGCTTATTTGGATGAGCCCCGATGGAAGGCACTGGCCGAATTCCTGCGATGGTCGCGGCGCAACGCGTCGATGCTCGAAGAGACCACTCCAATTTTGCCGAAAGCCTGGCAGGTTGGGAAGATTCCGCAGTTTTCAAACGATGAAGTGATGCCGCGCGAACCTTACGGTTATGCACATTGGAAACGACAGCAAGGACTGGTGGCCCTCCGCAACCCCTGGATTATGCCACAAAAGTTGGCGTTGCGGCTGGATGAAACCCTCGGTGTCGAACGGCATGCGAAGAACCTTACGGTGGTAAGCCTTTATCCCGAGCCGCGGCTTTATGCCAGCGGAGCGCGGTTTGGCGACACGTTGCAGATTCCGCTCGCGCCTTACGAGACAGTGGTGCTCTCGCTGGCGAAGAAGCAGCCCATTCGCGGCCTGCCGAAGGCTGCTGACGCACTGAGCCGGAAAGTCGTTGTCGAGAAATCCAACTGGGCACTGCACCGACTGCAATTTGAAGGGTCCGAGCAGGCTTTGGGACTGGATTGGACCAGCGCCGTGCCGGCCGGCTCCACGGCGCTGCAACTGGAGTTGAGCGCGGAGGTTACGGTTGATGGGCCGGCGGCTGAGCTGCTCGTCCTGAGCGAAGCCGGACAGGCTGTGGTCGAACCGGGTGAGAGCAGTCTGCTGGTTGATGGCAACGAGGTGGCCTTGGCAGCAAGCTCTTCTGCGACTGGCTGGTCCGCTACCGGTCTGCCGGCAAAGGAACACTGGCTGTTTCTCAAAGGCCCCGTGTCGGCCGGACACCATCGGATTGCTCTTAAGCTGCTCAGAGAAGATTCACCGGCGAAGCTCTCGGTATGGGTTTGGGCTGTCAAACCGGGCGGGCCGGCGGCTTCTTATCCAAATGCGTTGCCTGCGCCGGAGACCATTTCCCTCGATGCCCAGCCGCTGCTCAGCCCGGTTGATTCCACGGCGGCGACGCGGCTAGTTCGGAGCCAGCGCCCGGTGGAGAAGATCGACGGCGTCTTTCTGGATGCGATCGAGCCGGTCAGTTGCGTCCAGGGTTGGGGCAAGCTGCAAAGAAACCAGAGCGTTTGGGAGAAACCGATGACCATTGGCAGCCGGCACTTTCGCCGCGGTCTGGGGACGCACGCCGATTCGCGCATCGTCTATGATGTGGGCGGACGCTACCGCCGATTCCAGAGCTGGGTGGGAGCTGATGGGGCAAGCCATGCGACGATCACTTTTGAAGTTTGGGCGGACGGTCAGAAGCGGTGGGAATCGGGCGTGATGAAAACGGAGACCCCTGCGAAACTGGTGGACCTCGATCTTTCAGGCGTGAAAACCCTCGAACTGGTGGTCGGGCATGGGAGTGACGGCATCGCTTCGGACCACGCGAACTGGGCTGAGGCGAAGGCGCTGCGTTAAGGAGGGAATTGTAGAATCTATGAGCATTCAATGCATTAATCTTCCTCAAATGTGTGAATTGTTAAAGCACAATATATGGTTGGAGTTTGGCAAACCATGTTGAGAGTTGTTGCTTGGATGCGCGTTAATTACACACAAGATGTGACGGAATGTCCTCGGTGCGCGACGGAATAGCATTGGGCGCAAAGGATAGTCGTCGGCTGTCTGGGGGCCAAGTCGGGCGGGCAGCCAGTCTGGCGGAGAAGCTTATGATGGAAATACAACGCACGATCAAATATGATGCGGATCGGGTCAAGGGCTTCGGCAAAGAGGTGATGAGTGTGCCGGGATGTGAGCAGTTGGAGACTTGCATCCAATGCGGCACATGCTCGGGAGTGTGCCCGCTGAGTATTTACATGGATTACACACCGCGCCAGGTCATGGCGCTCACCCGGGGCGATTTCAAGAACGAAGTCCTCGAGAGTCACACCATCTGGCTTTGCGCCTCCTGCTATGCCTGCACGACGGAGTGCCCGCGCGAGATTCGGATTACCGACATCATGTACGAACTCAAGCAACGCGCCATCAAGGCGGGGATTTATCCGAAGCGATTCCCGATTCCCGTGCTGGCGCGCGAGTTCAGCGAGATGGTCAAGAAGCATGGTCGCATCACGGAAATGCTGCTCGTAATGAAGCTGTTCCTGAAGACGAACCCGTTGGCGGCGATGAGCAATTGGCGAATGGGGATCGACCTGCTGAGGACCGGGCGTTTCTCGCTGGTCACCGAGAAGATCAAGCAGCATGGTGATAT
>Ga0194052_1002391_pt1 | contig 10281 bp, 9 predicted proteins | sample SepL226m_MetaG_FD_160117 | JGI IMG/M metagenome (GOLD analysis project Ga0194052, IMG submission 160117) | Anoxic zone freshwater microbial communities from boreal shield lake in IISD Experimental Lakes Area, Ontario, Canada - Sep2016-L227-6m | ecosystem: Environmental > Aquatic > Freshwater >... | reverse complement strand
AGCACGTGCGCGCCGAGGCCGATCCCAGCCGAGTAGATATCGCCACTGACGACGTCGGCGACCGCACCGGCCACGGACCGCCCGTCGAGTTGGGCGGCGATCGATACCGAGTAGGCGGGAATGCCGTATACGAAGTTCACCGTGCCGTCGATTGGATCCACCACCCACCTCACCGTGCCGCTGTCCGCTGCCTGGCCGCCGCCTTCCTCACCGAGAATCGGCTCGCCCGGGCGCAGCTCAGCGAGCCGACGCCGGATCAGCTGCTCAGTTTCGGTGTCAACAATGGTGACTGGGTCGGTGGGGCTGCTCTTGGCCCGCACCTGTGCGGCTGCGGAGCCCGCCGGCACGCCGAAGGTCTCAGTGCGTCTGCGGCGCACGAACGCGGCGGCTTCAGCCGCCAACTGTTCGGCCACGGCGCGCAAATCCTCCGGCAAGGTATCGGTCACGCTGTTATCGCAACACAATCCTGCTGCGGAGGGCCGCGCAACCGCTAGTGTTTGTGGCGGTCGATCCGCCCGCCGCGAGAAGGAGCAGCAATGAGCCCGACCGAACCGAGCGCAGCTCGCCATGCCCTCGGCGTGGACGTCGGCGGAAGCGGGGTCAAGGGCGCCATTGTCGATCTGGACACCGGCCAGCTGGTTGGCGAGCGTTTCCGGCTGGATACCCCCCAGCCAGCCACGCCGAAGGCCGTGACCAAGGCGGTCGCCGAGGTGGTGGACCACTTCGGCTGGACCGGTCCGGTGGGTGTGACCTACCCCGGTGTGGTCGTCGAGGGCGTCGTGATGACGGCCGCGAACGTCGACAAATCCTGGATCGGCACCAATGTCGCCGAGCAGATGGGCTCGGCACTGGGCGGCCGACCGGTGACGGTCCTCAACGATGCCGATGCCGCCGGACTTGCCGAGGCGCGCTATGGCGCCGGGCGTGGTGTGAAGGGCCTTATCGTGCTGCTTACCTTTGGCACCGGAATCGGCTCTGCGGTGCTCTACAACGGGGTTCTGTTGCCTAACACCGAATTTGGCCACATCGAGGTCGGCGGTAAGGAAGCCGAACACCGGGCAGCATCATCGGTCAAGGAACGCAAGGAATGGAATTACCAACGCTGGACTGAAGAGGTGACCAAGGTTCTGGTTGCCGTCGAGAACGCCATCTGGCCGGACCTCTTCATCGCCGGAGGTGGTATCAGCAAGAAAGCCGACCGGTGGATCCCGATGCTGCGGAACCGGACCAAGGTGGTGGGGGCCGAACTGCAGAATGAGGCCGGTATCGTGGGCGCCGCGATGGCCAGCCAAGCCGACCTGATCACCTAGTCCACCCCGCGCCTGTACAGCGCACCCGCAACTAGTAGTTACAATGGTCAACGGCGGTCGCCTACCGGACAGCGGCGAGCATCCACGACGAGATCACGCCGATACTCCATATAGCCGACGCTTTCGGTGCGGCGCATTCGCGCCCGCCGAAGGCCAGCAAGACTGAAAGGGTGCGAGTGGCAGCGACAAAAGCAGGCCCGGCAACCAAGAAGCCGGTGAAGCGCACCGCCACCAAAACTCCGGCCAAGAAAGCCGTGGCAAGCTCCAGACCAGCGAAGAAAGCCATCAAGCAGGCACCGGCGAAGACCTCGAGGGCCGCCAAAGCCGCACCCGCAAAAGCCACCAAAGCAGCACCGGCCAAGGCTGCCAAAGCCGCACCCAGGAGAGCCATCAAATCCGCACCCGCGAAAGCCACCAAGGCAGCGCCGGCCAAGAAAGCCACCAAAGCAGCACCGGTGAGGAAAGCCATCAAGGCCACGCCCGCAAAGAAAGCCACGAAAGCGGCACCCGCCAAAGCCACCAAAGCCACCAAAGCCACCAAAGCCGCACCTCTGCGAGCTGCCAAAGCCGTCAAAACCACACCGGCGAAGGCCAAGGCTGTCAAAGCCCCACCGGCCAAGACCAAGGCCGCGCCTGTCAAGGCCGCGCCCGTCAAGGCCGCAAAAGCCGCTCCCGCTAAGGCTGTCAGCGCTAAATCTGCCGCGAAAGTAGCTCCCGCCAAAGCGGCTGCGAAAACGGAGCCGGCAAAGCCCACTCGCGGCGGCACCAAGAAGGCGACCACATCGGCCGAGAGCACACCTGAACTACTTGTCGATGACCTCGATCTGACCGCCGAGCCCGATCTCGACGTCGCCGAGGAAATCGAACTCGCAGAACTTGAAGCGGTCACCGTTGAGGAAGATGGGGTCGACGGCGTCATTGTCGCCGTAGTGACGCCTGCCCCGGCGACTGATGGCGACGATGAGGACATCCCCGAACCGTCCGATAAGGACAAAGCTTCCGGTGACTTCGTCTGGGACGAAGAGGAATCCGAAGCCCTGCGCCAGGCGCGCAAGGATGCCGAACTCACCGCATCTGCCGACTCGGTACGCGCCTACCTCAAGCAGATCGGCAAGGTCGCCCTCCTCAACGCCGAGGAAGAGGTGGAACTGGCCAAGCGTATCGAGGCGGGCCTGTACGCCACCCAGAAGATGACCGAGGTCGCCGAGCGCGGTAAGAAGCTGCCGGTGCAGCAGCGTCGCGATATGACGTGGATCTGCCGCGACGGCGATCGGGCGAAAAACCATCTGCTGGAAGCGAATCTGCGTCTGGTGGTCTCCTTGGCCAAGCGATACACCGGTCGCGGCATGGCGTTCCTGGACTTGATTCAGGAGGGCAACCTGGGCCTGATCCGCGCGGTGGAGAAGTTCGACTACACCAAGGGCTACAAGTTCTCCACTTACGCCACCTGGTGGATCCGCCAGGCCATCACCCGCGCGATGGCCGACCAGGCCCGCACCATCCGCATCCCGGTGCACATGGTCGAGGTGATCAACAAGCTCGGCCGCATCCAGCGCGAGCTACTCCAGGATCTGGGCCGCGAGGCCACTCCGGAGGAGCTGGCCAAGGAAATGGACATCACCCCGGAGAAGGTGCTGGAGATCCAGCAGTACGCCCGCGAACCGATCTCGCTGGACCAGACGATTGGCGACGAAGGCGACAGCCAACTCGGTGACTTCATCGAGGACTCCGAGGCCGTCGTTGCCGTCGACGCCGTCTCGTTCACCCTGCTTCAGGATCAGCTGCAGTCGGTGCTGGAGACGTTGTCCGAGCGCGAGGCCGGCGTGGTCCGGCTGCGCTTCGGCCTGACCGACGGCCAGCCCCGCACCCTCGATGAGATCGGCCAGGTGTACGGGGTCACCCGCGAGCGCATTCGGCAGATCGAATCCAAGACCATGTCGAAGTTGCGTCACCCGAGCCGCTCGCAGGTCTTGCGCGACTACCTGGACTAAGCCTCAGTCACGCGAACCGCTCTGAGCGGCCGTTCTGCAGCCACCCCCCGGTGCCACGCACTCACACGGTGACCCTCAACGCTCGACGCGCCGCCATGGTGCAATCATCGCGGGCGGGCCGAACTCCGGAAGGGTGCCGAGATGGCGGGTTTCACAGCGTCGCTGACTCCGATCGATTCCCTCACCATCGACGTGCTCAGCGACAATGTCAGTGACACGTACGTGAGCAAGACACCGTTCGCCCGATCCGAACTGACCAACGTTGTCAGTGCCGGTGCATCAGTGGTTTCAGGTGAGACATTGCTGGTGGCCAACCTCGGGTACGGGCTTCGGTTGCGTTCAACGACCGTCTCGGCCGAACACGTTCTGCTGTTCGATACGGGCACCGAGGGCGCGGCGTTTATCCGCAACTGCAGGAACCTGGGAGTTGATTTCGGCGAGGTCGAAGAGATCGCCATCACTCACGGGCACTGGGATCACATGGGTGCATTGACCAATGCAGTCGATGCCATTATCGCGCGCCGCGGCAGCGTCACGGTTCACGTCAACCCGCTCATGTTCCGTCAGCGCGGCCTAGCACTGACCGCGGAGCAGGTGATCCCGACCGAAAACGTGCCCACACCCGAGCAGTTGAGGGCCCAGGGGGCGGTGGTGATCAACGACCCTGATGAGCGACTGCTGTTGGACAACCACTTCTACTACAGCGGGCCGATCCCGCGGGTGACCCCTTTCGAGACCGGTCGAGCCGATCACCTGTGCCGTGATCACGACGGCGATGCATGGGAACCGGACCCGCTGCTGCTGGACGAGCGGATGCTGGTCGTCCATGTACGCGGACTGGGGCTGATCGTCTTCAGTGCCTGCTCGCACGCCGGGATCGTCAACGTATGCACCGAGGTCACCCGTCTGTTCCCGGACATTCCCATTCATGCGGTGATGGGTGGCCTGCATCTAGGCGGCGTCATGGAGCGCATCATCGACCAGACGGTGGCGGGGCTTGCGCCCTTCAACATCCGCTACCTGATTGCCGGGCACTGCACCGGATGGCGGGCCGTGCATGCGCTCGCCGATGCCTACGGTGAGGTAGTGAGTCAATCAGCGGTGGGGACGACGTACACATTCCGGGCACCCTCGTAGTTATCTAGAAGCCGACCGCCTGACCGTCCCTGCGTGGATCGCTCACGGACAGATAACCGTCTGCGAGCTTCCAGATCGCCTGGCAGGCCCCGAAAGCGGAGTAATCGCCGACGCTGACGACGTCATGGCCCCGTCCGCGTAACTCATCGACGGTGGCAGACGGGAAGTTGTCCTCGAGGCCCACCTGCAAACCCTCTACCCAGCGGAAGCGCGGACCGTCGCAGGCCGCCTGCGGATTTTGACCGTGGTCAGCGATTCTCGCCAACACCTGCACATGGCCCTGGGGTTGCATGGTCGTGCCCATCACGCCGAAGCTCATCACCGGCTGGCCATCCTTGGTGACAAAGGCCGGAAGGATGGTGTGGCGCGGGCGTTTTCGCGGACCCACCTGATTGGGGTGTCCGGACGTCGCGACAAAACCGGCGCCTCGGTTCTGTAACGCGATGCCGGTTCCGGCTGCCACCACACCAGAACCGAAACCCTCATAGTTCGACTGGATCATCGACACCATCATCCCCGAGGCATCGGCGGCGGTGAGGTAGACCGTGCCGCCGGTGGGCGGTCTGCCGGCGCCGAACGTCTGAGCGCGCTTGCGATCGATCAAGGCAGCGCGCTGGGCCAGGTAGGCCTTGTCCAGCAGTCGATCCGGGGTGAACGGCAGCGCGTCGATGTCTGCGACGTAATCGAGTGCGTCAGCGAAGGCCAGCTTGCACGCCTCGATCTGTAGGTGCACGCTGTCGGCGGAATCGACGGCGAACGAACCCATCTCGAAATTCTCGAGAATGCCCAGGGCGATTAACGCGATGATTCCCTGGCCGTTGGGCGGTATCTCATGCACCGTGTAGCCCCGGTAGTCGTGGCTGATCACACCGACCCAGTCGGCGCGGTGTGCGCCGAGATCCGCGATCGTCATCGCACCGCCGTGTGACATCGCGTCCGCGGCCATCCGTTCCGCGAGTTCCCCGCGGTAGAAAGACTCCCCATTGGAGTCCGCGATCACTTCGAGAGTCTCGGCATGCGCGGGGAAGCGAAACAGTTCACCGGGCAGTGGCGCCCGGCCGCCAGGCAGGAACGCATCGGCGAATCCGGGTTGGGATTTGAGTTCCGTCACCTGCGCCGCCCACTGCCGGGCAACAGTCGGAGAAACCAGGAAGCCATCGCGGCCATAGCGGATGGCGCGCTCGAAGAGCCGGGGGAACCCGAGCCGGCCGAATCTGGCGTGCAGGGCGGCCCAGGCCGACACGGCACCGGGCACCGTCACGGAATTCCAGCCGCGAAGCGGTACATCGCCGCCATGGAAGTACTCCGGCGTCCACGCCTCGGGCGAGCGTCCGGAGCCATTGAGGCCGTGCAACTTGGTGCCGTCCCAGACAATGGCGAAGGCATCGGATCCGATTCCATTGGAGACCGGTTCGACCAATGAGAGCGTGATCGCGGTCGCCACAATCGCATCGACGGCGTTACCCCCGGCCGCCAGTATCTCCAGACCCGCCTGCGCGGCAAGGGGTTGGGAGGTGCAGACGACATTACGTGCCAATATCGGTTTTCTCGGCCACGCGTAAGGCAGGTCCCATGCGAATGGGTCAGTCACAAGCCGAATCCTAAGGGCCATACTCATTACGTGGTTGCCGTCTCGCCGGTCTCGGACCGACGCACCTTCATCGCTCTGCTGTTGCTGACGTTTGCCACCGGACTGGTGGACGCGGTCAGCGTGTTGTTCCTCGGACACGTCTTCGTCGCCAATATGACCGGCAACGTGATCTTCCTCGGGTTCTGGTTCGTGCCGCACTCCGGAGTCGATATGGCCGCTGCTGTGGTCGCCTTCGCGAGTTTCTTCGCCGGAACCATCATCGGTGGCCGGTTCGCCCGCCACCTCGACCGCGACGTGCGGCAATGGCTCACCGCGGCGATGGGCACTGAAGCCGCGCTGTTGGCGGCGCTGTCACTACTGGCCGGCACCGGCGTGCTGCAGTACCACGACAATGGCAGGTTAATCCTCATCGCAGGCTTGGCGCTGGCCTTCGGCGCCCAGGCAGCCACTGCCCGTCAATTCGGCATCCAAGAGCTCAGCACCACGGTGCTGACGTCAACGATCGTCGGTCTGGGCATTGACAGCCGCCTGGCCGGCGGTCGTGGTGAGCGTGAAAAGTTGCGCTACGGCGCGCTTTTCACAATGTTGGCCGGTGCTGTCGTGGGAGCGACGCTGACGAGGTTCTTCGTGGCGCCGGTGATCGCGCTGGCCTCTTGCGTTGTAGCTGCAAGCCTGGTCGTCTTCCGACTACCTGCCCGGAGCGCGACACCGTGACCTCTTCTGACTGCTAGCATCCCGCCATGGCCGAGCCCCGCCAGAACGGCTCCGCCGCCCGCGGTGGACGCCTGGGTACCTTCATTCGAGAATCCGGTTACTTACGCAAGTGGTTGATCCTCGGGGTGGCGATCGGCATCATCGCCGGACTGGGCGCGGTGGTCTTTTTTCTCGCCTTGAAGTACGCGGGTGCATCTCTGCTCGGCTACCTCGGGGACTATCAGCAGCCACAGGCCATCGGCGACGGAGGTGGGTCCGGGTCGCCGGGCTTCAGCAGACCCTGGGCGATTCCAGCCATCGCATTCGGCGGTGCCCTGGCGTCGGCATTCATCGTCGCTAAGTTCGCACCTGAAGCCACGGGCCACGGCACCGACAACGCCATCCAAGCGGTGCACACCGACCCGCGTTCGATCCGTGGCCGCGCGGTGGTGGTCAAGCTAGTGGCCAGTGCTCTGACGATTGGCTCTGGAGGGTCGGGCGGCCGAGAAGGCCCGACCGCGCAGATCTCGGCCGGATTCGGATCACTGCTCACCCGCCGGTTGAATCTGTCCGACGCCGACGGTCGACTGGCTGTGTCGGTGGGCATCGGCTCCGGAATCGGTGCGATCTTCAGCGCACCCCTCGGCGGGGCCGTGCTGGCCGCCTCGATCATCTATCGGGAGGATTTCAATTACAAAGCCCTCGTTCCGGGCTTCATCACCTCTGCCACCGCCTACACCGTCTACGGCTCGATCCTTGGTTTTGCACCCACCTTCGGTTTCGTCGAACCCAATTACCGGTTCAACCCCGCCCAGACGCCCTGGTTCGTGGTCATCGGCATTGCCGCGGCAGCCATCGGCTATCTGTACGCGCGGACGTTCTATGCGACCGTGGCGTTGACCCGCCGACTGCCTGGCGGGGTGGTGATAACACCGGCGATCGGCGGCCTGCTGGTCGGCTTACTGGCCCTGGTGATTCCGCAGGTGCTCGCCAGCGGGTACGGCTGGGCCCAGATTGCTATGACCAGAGATGGGCTGCTGACGATTCCATTGTGGATCGTGGTGGTATTGCCGGTCGCCAAAATCGTGGCGACCTCGCTGTCGATCGGCACCGGCGGCTCCGGCGGCATCTTCGGGCCCGGCATCGTGATTGGCGCTTTCGTGGGTGCGGCGATCTGGCGACTGGCTGATCTCGTTGGCGCACCGGCACTTCCAGATGGCCCGGGTGTGTTTGTGATCGTGGCGATGATGGCCTGCTTCGGCAGCGTGGCGCACGCCCCGCTTGCGGTGATGATCATGGTCGCTGAAATGACCGGATCGTTCTCGGTGGTTCCCGCGGCGATGATCACCGTCGGCATCGCGTACCTCATCATGTCTCGAACGTCGGTATCGATCTATCAAGCCCAATGGCTTAACCGCGACAGCGGCCCGCCGAGCGAGCCGGTAGGCCGACGGTAGCTTCCGTCAGTGATCCGTCGGGGTGGCCGGGCGCTGCGCAACCGTCACGGAAGTGGGGGGCCATCCGTCGGTGCGCAGCGCCCGGTCACTGAGGGGAAGTTAACAACTAACGCGCGCAGGCGCTTACGTCCCAGGCGTTCACTCGGACGTTCTGTGGATAAGTGGCTCAAACCGGCCGTCCTGCCCCGGAACATACGGGCGAACGGCAACCACCGCGCTGGCCGGCAGTGGGCCGTACAGATGCGGGAAGAGCATCGATTCGGGATCGCTGGGGACTCCGGGCTCCCAGCGGACCGGCGCGCCGAGCCGGTCCGGGTCGACGTAGAGCAACACCAGATCAACGCGTCCGGCGAAGAGCCGATTGGCGGGCAGGTGGACCTGGTGTTGCGCCGAGAGATGAACGAACCCCACCTCGGCAAGGGAGTCCGGACACAGTTCGCCCGCCGAACGTGCCTGGTCCCACCCGTCGGTCGAACACAGGTGGACCAGCAACTCCGGGGCCTGGGGCATGGGGCAACCCTGCACCATCGGGCAAGTGCTGCAACACTGGGCCGTGAGACACGACACATCGTTCGGGCGTGGGAACAAGCCCGCAGGATAAAACGTCTGAGACAGTAGACCCATCGCCCACCGGCGGCCGCCGCCGTCACGGGTGCCGAGTGCCTAGGGAGGAGCCCAATGAACGCAACGCTGACCAGCCCCGAATTGACGAGGGCTGACCGCTGCGACCGCTGCGGTGCCGCCGCCCGGGTTCGGGCCAAATTGCCTTCCGGCGCCGAATTGTTGTTCTGCCAGCATCACGCCAAGGAGCACGAGTCCAAATTGATCGAATTGGCGGCCGTGCTGGAAATCAGTTCAGACGACGACTGAGCCGTCGCGTCGCCCGGGCTCGCGGGCGTGTGCGTGGTCGTGAGGAATGCTGGAAGGTCATGACGGACCAGCCGCTGCCCAACCCGAGGCGTCATCACGTATGGCGCATCGCTAAGCGGACATTGTCGAAAAGCTGGGATGACTCGATCTTCTCGGAGTCGGCTCAGGTTGGCTTCTGGTCAGCGCTGTCGCTACCGCCCCTTCTCCTCGGGATGCTGGGCAGCCTGGCCTACGTTGCCCCACTCTTCGGACCGGACACCCTGGCCACCATCCAGCGCCAGCTGATTAACACGTCGAACACTTTCTTCTCCAAGAACATCGTCGCCGAACTGATCGAGCCGACGGTCCGCGATATCGTCCAGGGCGCCCGCGGCGAAGTGGTGTCATTAGGTTTCGTGATCAGCCTGTGGGCCGGCTCATCGGCGATCTCAGCGCTGGTGGATTCTGTGGTCGAGGCACATGATCAGACCGCCCTGCGTCATCCGGTCCGGCAGCGGTTCTTCGCCCTCGGTCTCTATGTGGTGATGCTGGTATTCGTCACGGTGGCGGCCCCCCTGCTCGCGCTGGGTCCGCGCAAGATCGGCGAGTATGTTCCGGTCAGCTGGCAGAACGTGCTGCAGTTCGGTTACTACCCCATGCTGGTCCTGGGTTTGGTGGTGGCCGTGACGATCCTCTATCGGGTGTCACTGCCGAAACCGCTGCCGACCCATCGACTGATCGGTGGCGCGATCCTGGCCACAACGGTGTTTGTCGTGGCGACCGGCGGACTGCGAATCTATCTCGAGTACATCACCCGCACCGGATACACCTACGGGGCGTTGGCCACTCCGATCGCGTTCCTTCTGTTCGCGTTCTTCCTCGGTTTCGCGATCATGATGGGGGCCGAGCTCAACGCCGCCATCGAAGATGAATGGCCCGCCCCGACACCCCATTGGCAGCGGTTTCGAACGTGGATGCAGAGCAGAAAGCAACTCACGAATGGGGCTGGTGTAACCGCCGACGTTGCGACAGAGCCGGTAAGCGCCCCCGCCGCTTCGACGGAAGCGGAAAACGCCTCCGTCAGCCCCTTTTAAGGGTCTCGTAGATCCGCTTGCAATCCGGGCACACCGGAGATCCCGGCTTGGCCGATTTGGTCACCGGGAACACCTCGCCACAGAGTGCGACGACGTGGGATCCCATCACCGCACTCTCGACGATCTTGTCCTTCTTGACGTAGTGGAAGACCTTGGGAG
>Ga0194052_1002390_pt1 | contig 10283 bp, 4 predicted proteins | sample SepL226m_MetaG_FD_160117 | JGI IMG/M metagenome (GOLD analysis project Ga0194052, IMG submission 160117) | Anoxic zone freshwater microbial communities from boreal shield lake in IISD Experimental Lakes Area, Ontario, Canada - Sep2016-L227-6m | ecosystem: Environmental > Aquatic > Freshwater >... | reverse complement strand
CGGCGCGAAGGCAGCGAGTCCGGTCCGGTCATCTGGTTTGTCAACCAGGTGGCCGAGAAGATTGAAGCGGAGTTTCCGGACAAGTTCGTGGGCACGCTGGCGTATGTTTACACCCGCAAACCGCCGGCGACGATCCGGCCGCGTCACAACGTCATCGTGCGTCTTTGCAGCATCGAGTGCTGCTTCGCGCATCCCTTCACGGTCTGCCCGGAGAACAAGTCTTTCGTTGCGGACATGAACGGGTGGGCGGCGGTTGCCCCGCATATTTATATCTGGGATTACGTCGTGAATTTCGGCAACTACACCATGCCCTATCCCAATTTCCGCGTGCTGCAGCCCAATCTGCTTTTCTTCCGGGACCACCATGCCATCGGCGTGATGGAGCAGGCTGCTTACCAGAGCCGGGGCGGCGAGTTCGCAGAACTGCGGGCCTACGTGCTCGCCAAATTGTTGTGGAACCCCGAGAAGAACGTCGAACCGCTGGTCGATGACTTTCTGGCAGGCTATTATGGCCGCAGCGGCAGCTTGCTGCGCCGTTACCTGGACCGGCTGCACACCCAACTGACCCCCGATACGCACATCGGCCTGGGAACAAACCCTTCAGATAAACTTTTCTCCGAGCCTTTCATCCGTGACGCCGATGCCCTGTTTGACCAGGCGGAGACCGTGGCGGACACGGATGCCGTGCGCCGGCGCGTTGAATTGGCGCGCCTGCCGCTTATGTTCCTGAAGTGCAAGCACACCCCGGCGATGGCCCGGGAAGACGGCACCTACGCGCGCCTGCGCGCCATCATGGCACGGGAAAACGTCCGGCTGCTGTCCGAGGGCGGTGAGGCGCACATGCAAGAGTTCTTTCGCGAGGTGGAGGCGGCGCAATAACCTCTGTTCTATTGACGGCGCCGGCGGCGCCATGCAGTCTCGACACCGATTGTCCGACAGCCAACACACTTAACACCATGACAAGTTCACTCGCTCGATTCATCGCCAGCCTCGGCATCGTGGACGTTCACGAACACCACATGCCGGAGATTCTGCTGAACCGCGAAGTCAATCTGCTTCAGTTGTTTCAACAGAGTTATGCGGGTTGGACCCAGGCGCGGCCTTACCCGCTGCCGTCGGAGACCCGCGAGGGTGACCCGATGCTGGCAGCACCGCCGCCGACCTCCTGGGAAGCGCTGGAACCCTATCTGCATCAGAGCGGGTCCAGTTCGTTCGTGCGCAACATGGTCCGGGCCGTCACAGAACTTTACACCGACGGGTCGCCGACGATCACTCGCGAAAACTGGGAAGCCCTCGATGCGGCGGTGCGCCAGAAGCACAGCCAACCCGGTTGGTGCTCTGAGGTGCTGCAGCGCGCCGGGGTCCAACGGGTCATCACCGATCCCTACAGCGATCCGTTGCTGGATGCGCGCCAGGCCCTGGGCAAAGATTACCGCTCCGTCCTGCGGATTAACTCACTGGCCTGCGGCTGGCATCCTGATTCGCGCGATCATAACGGCAACCGGGCGCACACCCTCCTGGCGCGACTCGGTCTCAAGCCGGCTTCATTCGACGATTATCTCGATGCCCTTGGGAAACTCGTGGACGGACTTGCTTCACGCCATCAGGTGGCGTTGAAAAACGCTTTGGCCTACGACCGTGACCTGGCATTTGACGAACCCGACGAGAAACTCGCCCGCCTGGCCTGGGGCAAGAATGCGCCCTCGACCGCTGAGCAGAAGGCGTTCAGTGATTTCGTGGTGGACCGGTTGTGCGCACTGGCGGCCGAGCGCGATGTGCCGATGCAGATGCATCTGGGCACGGCTATTGTTCGCGGCTCGCATCCCCTCAAGGCCGCCGGCCTCGTCGAACGACACCCGCGCACCCGGTTTCTGATGATGCACCTGGCGTATCCGTGGAGCCGTGATCTGCTGGGCATGGCGTTCGTTTATAGGAACATCTGGCTGGATATGACCTGGTCGCTGCTACTCAGCCCGTCGCACTTCAAGCTCGCCCTGCACGAGGCCATCGAGGTTCTGCCGGACGAAACCCGCCTGATGATCGGCGGCGACAACTGGCACGTCGAGGAAACTTACGGCACACTCAAGCTCGCGCGGCAGTTGATCGGCAAAGTTCTCGAGGAAAAAGTGGAGTCTGGCTATTTCGAACTCGCAGACGCCCACCGGCTCGCGGCCAGAATCTTGCGTGAAAACGCCATGCGTTTCTTCAAGTTGCAGGAGTAAACTGTGCAACACCGGCTGAAAACCACTGTTGCGCAGCCGCTTGTCCTGCTTAAGCGATTTCTTATCAATCGGGCTGCTATGCCTTCGCCAAGTCTGTGCGGTGGGCCCAGACTTTTTGGAATGCACCGACGTATTGGCCGGTTAGCTCAGGCGCCTCGCCGTAGAACAGGGGCAGGAAGATGTGGTTGGCGTTGATGTAGGCATTGCCGGGCATCGATTGGGGAATCTTCGGCGGGTGATTCCACCACTTGGCCTCGGAGTAGATCTTGAGTTTGTGCTGTTCAGGGTAGTCCCAAAAACCCACGTCCATCCCTTCGGCCTTAAGCGCCTTCACGAGTGTATCGCGCGAAAAGCCGAGTTTCTTGAAGTCAATCAGCAGCATGTTGCGGCTGTAATAGACTCGCTTCTGGTCGGGACGGCAGTGTGGCTCGGTGATGCCGTCCAGCTTGGTCAGAGGATCGTTCATGGCGCGGACGTTCTGTTCCACGCGCTGGTTCACTGCGTCAAGCCCCTTGAGCTGCTGGCGGGCCAAGGCGGCGGCCATCGGGTGCATCCGGTACTTCTGGCCAAACCCGGTGTCTGCGTAAGAATGCACTGGTGAGTCTGCCGGGAATTTCTCAGGAAGGTCATAGTGGCCGAACGCGGCCGCGCGCTCAAAATACTCGCGCGTCTGATACATCCCCATGCCGCCCTCGACAGCCGGCATGACTTTGGACGCCTGAAAGCTGTAGATGCCCATCGCGCCCCAAGTGCCCATTTTTTTGCCCTGCATCGACGCGCCGTGCGCATGGGCGGCGTCTTCGAGAACGATGAGGCCCTTCTCTTTGGCCCAATCCGTGATCAAGTCCATCTGGCAGGGAAGTCCCCAGGAGTGCATGGGCACCACCGCCCGGGTGCGGGGTGTCAGCTTTCGCTTGGCATCCTCCAGATCAAACGTCGCGGTCTTGGGGTCGATGTCGATGAAGATGGGCACGCAGTCGAAAAAACGCATCGCCAGGCAAGTGGCGAAGAAGGTGTAAGACGGCACCATGATCTCGCTGCCCGGCGGCAGGTTGAGCGCGAAGTACATGCTGGTCAACGCGCTGGTGCCGTTGATGTGGTTTTTCACGAAAGGCGATTGGGTGTAATCCTGCCACTCCTTCTCAAATGCCGGCAGTTCGTCATAAAACCTGTTGCTGTCGAGCATGTCGCAGACGGCCTTCTTCTCGCCATCGCCGTAGCGCGGCCATTTCGTGAGGGCGGCGTATTGTTCCTTGGGAAAGGTGACCGTCTTGGCGCCGCCCGAGAGAGCCAGGGCTTCGGTCTTTGGCGCGGCGAAAGTGTAGTCCGCGACCGTCAGGCCGGCCACAGCCACGCTGCTCGATTTGATAAAAGTCCGTCGGGTAACTCTAGCTGTGTTCTTATCAGTTGGATTTGTCATAAGATTATCCGGCAAGAGTATTCCGGCAAGTCCGGACGGAATGCAACGTCATTCAGCACGTTTCTTTGGTAACTGGGGTCCGAGCGCAGGGCAGACCTCCGGTCCAATGCCGCTAGGATTTGACCCTCCTCATCCCTCCGGGACAAAGGCTTGGACCGGTTTCCCGGGCCTTCTCTGGGATCAAATCCTAGCGGCATTGGACATTAGATTAGAGATGCACAAGTCCCGATATGGCATGGCGGATTCAAGAATCCAACAAGTAGTTTTTCGACATGACAGGGTGTCGCGCCCCTAGTAATGTCTAAGAGTGAGCTTTATTACGACTATGATTACCAGAATATTATCCATCTCCCTTATCGTTTGCGTGTTCGGCATTCCCCTCCGCGGCGGCGCGGCCACGCAGGCAAACTCCATAAAGCTCACCGAGAATTACACAGAGAGCCTGGTCGCCTCACCGGATGGCGCGGGGGGCACGACTTACGCCGTTGTGCCCCAGGTGAGCACGACCCTCAATATGAGTCTTACGGTTCCTGGAATTCAAACCCTCCCCTCAGACCTCTGGTCCAATCTGGACGTGTCCATTTCCGTCGGGAGCTTCGGGTTCTCAGAAAACCTCTCAACGGCCACCACGCTCTCCTCGACCAAAGCCGGGTTCAATCTGACCGGGACCGATGACTTGGGCAACGTCATCCAGATGGGCCAGATCACCTTGACCAGATCAGCCAACACCTTGACCATCGCCGGCCAGTTGAAGTTCGACATCGCCGCCGTCAATTATCTGGGCACGCCAGGCCCGATTCTAGATGCAGTCCTTTGTAACGCAGCCGCCGGGGATTTCCAGGTTGATCGCTACATTTACATCACTGGCAAGAACACCATCACCCATCGCACGGTGGGAAGCGGAGATATGCAGCAGGATTTCGACCTGAACGCCGTCCAAATCTCCGGCGCGGCCGATTTTACAGCGCCGACGGTCACCATCCTTTCGCCGAGCGTGGGCGCCCGGCTGACCAATTCGATGGTCACGGTGCAAGCTCGCGCCACGGACAATACGGGTGTCGCCGATGTCCAAGTCAGCTTGAATGGCAGCGACTTCGCTTCCGGCGAGCCGAGCCTGACCGACACCAATGTCTGGTCGGCCGACTTCGATCTGGAGCCCGGAACGAACATCCTCCAGGCCATCAGCCTGGATTTTGATGGCAATGTGTCTGCCACCAACACCGTGAAAGTCACCTATGTCGTGCTGGCGCCGCTTGAGGTGCAAATCAGCGGATTGGGCACGGTGACAACCAACTACAACGGCAAGATGCTCGAAGTCGGCAAGAAATATACCATGACCGCCAAGCCGGGCACGGGCTTCGCGTTCACCAACTGGACCGGCAGCATAGCGACCAACAGTCCGACGCTGACCTTCCTCATGGACTGGGATCTGAGCTTTACCGCCAATTTCGTTGATGTAGCCAGGCCCACCAATACCATCACCTCGCCGACGGCAAACCAGCGTGTCAGCAGCGCCGTATTCACCATCAAGGGAACCGCCAAAGACAACGGCCAAGTGGCAGAGGTGTGGTGCCAGGCCAACGGCGTCTGGGGCCCGGCCTTGACCACCAACGTGTGGACCAACTGGACCGCCGCCGTCACCCTCCTTCCCGGCACCAACACCGTGCGGGCTTACGCGGTGGACGCCACCGGGAATAGGTCGCTGACCAATGCGGTGAGTTTTATCTATGCGGTGAGTAATCGTCTGACACTCATCGTGACTGGAAAGGGAACGGTGTCGCCCGGCTACAGCAATGCCCTGCTCGAGCTGGGCAAGAGCTACACTCTCACGGCAACGCCCGGCGCCGGCTATCTGTTTTCCAACTGGATCGGAACCGCGTCCGCAGCCACCATTCTTTCCTCGAACGCGCCCAAGCTGACGTTCTCGATGGCCTCCAATCTGGTTCTCCGCGCAAACTTCGTCACCAATCTTTTTCTGGCCGCCAAAGGCACCTACAACGGCCTGTTTTATCCCGCCACCAGCCAGACTGTCAGCAACTCGGGTTACTTCACGCTGACCCTGGCCGACAGTGGAGCCTTTAGCGGACGCCTGATGCTGGCCGGCTCAACCACAAACTTCACCGGCGCGTTTGACATCGCCGGCCAGGCGCAATTATCCGTCCGGATGCCCGGTTCCGGCCCGCTGCAACTGACCTTGTTCTTCAGCCCGTCGGAACGCAGCATTGACGGCTGGGTGAGCAGCAGCGTGTGGCAGGGGGAATTGCGAAGCGACCTCGCCGCCGCCAACAACTCCTTTGCCGGCGGCTACACCATGCTCGTGCCCGGCTCCGGAGACGCAGCCGCCAGCCCGCCGGGCACGGGAGCCGGCACCGTCACCGTGAGCGCCGCCGGCACCGTCACCGTCTCGGGCACCCTGGCGGAGGGCACGGCGATCAGCCAGACAACGGGCGCGGCAGCCGATGGCTCCTGGCCGCTCTACGTTTCGCTCTATGGCGGACGCGGTTTGTTGTTCGGTCCGATGAAATGCAATTCCAACGCCCCGGCGCTCTGGATCAAACCATCGGTGCCCACCGACCGCTACTACAGCAACGGCTTTGCGGTCACGGAGTCGGTGATCGTCGCCAGATACACGCCTCCCACCATCGGCCAATCCGTGCTGAAATGGACCAATGGAGCGGCCGTCATCGGCGGCGGGAATCTCTCCGCCCCGCTGTCGAGCCAGGTAATCCTGTCCAACAACCTGGTGCGAGTCGTGGGCAAGAGCATCAGCAACCTGAGCCTGACCATCACTCTGGCCAATGGCCTGTTCAGCGGCACGTTCATCCATCCGGTGACGCGCAAGTCTGTGACTGTGAAGGGAGCGCTACTGCAAGACCCGGCCAGCGTCTATCCGATTCCCAGCGGCGGCTGGTTCCTGGGCACGAATCAGGGTGGCAGCTTGCAGATGGGACCTATACTGACAGCCCCGGTGGTTGGCGCACCCAGCGGAGTTTCAGCGATTTCGTTCACGGTGACTTGGCTCTCTGTGCCGGGCAGCGCTGGCTATGAACTGGATGTTTCCACCAACTCGGATTTCAGTACCTTTCGCTGGCAGGATGTAAAGGTAACCGGCACCAATTATGTCGTCACCGGCCTGGTCCCCGAGACTCAATACTACTTTCGGCTGCGGGCGTTTGCGACGGGAATGTCGAGTGGCTATTCGGGTGTCTTTGCGGTGACCTCCCTGGCACTGATCCCGGTGGCATCCGAGACGGTCGCAACGAACGGCGGAACCATAACCATTCCACATGGCAGCCCGATTGAGGGCTTACAGGTTCAAGTGCCACCGGGTGCTTACACGAGTCCTAGTGCTCTGCAAATCAGCTACAGTCCAGTCGCGAACAGGCAGTTTTCCACCCCGATCAACCCACTGACTCCACTAATCACTCTGGATGGCGGCGGCCAAACCAGTCTGCCTTTGGCGATTACCGTGCCGTTAAATCTGTCCTCGAATGAATTCGCAATGGGATTCCTGTACAACCTGGAAACAGGAGAACTTGAACCCATGCAAATGCTTAATCTCACGAACAATTCGATTACCATTGCGTTGAGACGATACCCCGGAGCTGGATCTCAAGCAGCCAACCAAGTCGGCCTCGCTAAGGTTGACACCAGTACAGAAGCTGAACGCTCTGTCTTTGTCATTGGCGGTGTTCCCTACGCCGACCTTTTCGCGAAAGTGGACGAAGGATGGTGCACCTCTCGCTTCCGGCCTGGACAGGACGATTGGGAATTCCAAAATCCAGCAACATTCGTGAGCGTGAATGGAAACTGCGCAGGCACATCGGAAACAGCCATTTGGTATTACAAGAACAAGAATCAAAAGGAGAATGCGATCCCCTTGCATCAGTTATACAGCCAGTCCCACTTTGGCTTCGATTCCTCAATAACCGATGGAGACGCACTGGGAATGCGTCTGGTCTCGGCCGTTCAATATGAATCAGATGTAACAACTGTGGTTGATAGGAACGCGATCAATACGCCTGATCTCCACAATTACGCCCAGTTTGTTTACGCGATGATCACCAGTCACCAGCCCCAGTTAATTGGCCTCTATGGGATCTATGGTCACGCGGTGATCGCTTTTGCAGCCGACTCGACAGGGCTCTATATCGCGGATCCAAACTACCCTGGCGACATGGACTGTTTTATTCCATTTTCACGATCCCGCCGTGTGTTCGACAATTACAACCGAGACTCGAGTTATAGCAAAGTGCGCTTTTTGGATTGCGGATACTTGCCGGAATACCAGTGGATTCCGCGCCACTGGGAGCGATACTTGAACAAGACCGTCGCCAGAGGCTTGTACCCGGTTTTCAACATCGCGGTCCAGGAGGTGCATGAGGGTGCTTGGGAGAGTATCGCAGTCGTTTCTTCGGAAGACATGGCTCCAGTAAAGACTCATGTACAGATTCACACCAATAGCGTCAGGATTAAGGTCGAGGAGGTTGCAGGCGGACCAGCTACCTTCGGCAGTTTATGGAGCGTAACGAATCTTACGGCACACACCTCAGGAAGATTAGACATACCCCTGGCGTTTGGCACAAACTATCTGGGCATATTGTTGGAAGCTTCGCCCGGGTTCACAGATGCAATGGGTTGGTCGGGCTATACTTGGTTGACTGTGGCGGGAACCCCCGCCGCGCTGCCTGCCACGGAGGTTACAACCAATGGCTTTACCGCCAACTGGCTGCCGCTGCCCGGAAGCGACGGCTATGCGATAGATGTTTCTACCCACACGAACTTTAGCACGTTCATTTATCAAAACTACCGGGTTGGCAACGGTACAAACGTCACCTTCTCCGGACTGAGTTTTCAACCCAATACCACCAACTACTACCGGGTCCGGGCCTACGTTGGCGCGGTGACCAGCGAGAATTCTGAGACTGTAGCTGTTGTGCTCTGTGGCTGCGACCCGTCGGCGGTGCCGCCACCAAGTGTGACGCCGGTCGCTAACATGGCCTGGATACGGTGCGGCACCTTCGTGATGGGCAGCCCGACCAGCGAGGCGATGCGAGAGGATTGGGGACACGATGAAACGCAGCACACGGTGACGCTGACGAAGGGGTTTTACATGGGGAAGTATGCGGTGACGCAAGGGGAGTATCTGGCGCTGATGGGGTACAACCCGAGCTACTTCACCACGCACGACATTAATGACAACCCGATCCCCCCGGACCTGAGCCGACCGGTTGAGCAGGTGAGTTGGTATGAGGCGACAGCCTACTGTGTCCAACTGACAGCGCAGGAGCAGGCGGCGGGGCGGCTGCCGGCAGGGTGGGTGTACCGGTTGCCGACGGAGTCGGAACGGGAGTATGCGTGTCGGGCGGGGACGACGACGGCATTCAACTTTGGGAGTGGGATTCATGGGGGGATGGCGAACTTTAGCGACTGGCACGAGTATGACGCTTCGATCGGGGACATCTACTTTTCGAACCCTGCGGTTCCGTGGCTGGTTCGGACGACTTCGGTGGGCAGTTATCAACCGAATGCGTGGGGTTTGCATGACATGCACGGGAACGTGTGGGAGTGGTGCCAGGACTGGTATGGGAGCTACCCTACTGGGAGTGTCATTGACCCACAGGGTCCGAATTCGGGCTCGGACCGCGTGATCCGCGGCGGCAGTTGGGGCAACGACGGCAGGGACTGCCGGTCGGCGGACCGCGGCTACGACTCCGCGTCCGCCAGGAGCCGCAACATTGGGTTCCGGGTTGTCCTGGCCCCAGGTCAGCCATGAGCAGGCGCGCGGAGCTGCCCGGAGCAGTCGAGGCGAGGCGAGCGGAGCGAGAGGAGCCTGACTGCGGAGGGGCAGCGGAGCGGCGGGCGTATAGAGACGGGCGAGCGTGGAGAAGAAAAGCCCGCGCAGCGGTCGCGTTTTTTTGTGGAGCGCGGACATTTTTGTCCGCCTCCGTGCGCGCACCGGCGCGGGAAGCGGAGAAGAATGTCCGCGCTCCTATAAGAGAATGTGATTAAAGCATGCAACTAAAACTGTTCATACTGCCCGTGAAGAACCTGGCTGCCCCGGAGGGGGAGATGAACGGCTTTTTGCGGGCGCATCGGGTGTTGGCGGTGAAGAAGGAGTTCGTTGCCGACGGCGAGAATTCCTTTTGGACATTTTGCGTCGAGTATCTGGATTCGGCGGTGGGCGCGGCCACATGGCCGGGCAAGGGGCCGAAGGTGGACTACAAGGAGGAGCTCAAGCCGGAGGAATTTGAGGTGTTCAGCCGACTGCGCGAGTGGCGGAAAGCGGCGGCGGAGAAGGAGGGCGTGCCGGTGTACGCCGTGCTGACGAACGAGCAACTGGCGCAAATGGTGCGGAAGAAGGTGAGCAGCAAGGCCGGACTGAAAGAGATCGAGGGTGTCGGCGAGGCGCGGATCGAGAAATATGGCGAGGCGGTGCTGCGGGTGTTGGTTATGAACCCGGTGCCCCCATGAAACGAGGGGCGAACCATGAGCGCGGACATTTTTGTCCAATGCCGCTAGACCGGTTCATCAAGGAGAAGTTGGGCCGGCGCGCCTACGTCCGCTACATGGACGACTTTGTCGTCTGGGGCGGGTGCCGGGAGGAACTGAAGGCGGTGCGGGACCGGGTGCGGGAGTTT
>Ga0194052_1002389_pt1 | contig 10287 bp, 11 predicted proteins | sample SepL226m_MetaG_FD_160117 | JGI IMG/M metagenome (GOLD analysis project Ga0194052, IMG submission 160117) | Anoxic zone freshwater microbial communities from boreal shield lake in IISD Experimental Lakes Area, Ontario, Canada - Sep2016-L227-6m | ecosystem: Environmental > Aquatic > Freshwater >... | reverse complement strand
AGGAGATCAGCAAACCCGGCTTCTTTGAAGAGCTGTCGAGAAAGACACGCTTGCTCGTCACTGGCCTGGCGGCGGCGGCCAAAGCCGAGGGCGTGCCCTTCAGCGCCGACAGCGAAGGCGGCATGTTCGGTTTTTTCCTGCTGCCCGAATTGCCGCAGAACTACCCCCAGGTCATGAAGACCGACAGCGCGCGCTTCAACCAGCTGTTCCACGGTTTGCTCGATGGCGGCGTCTACATTGCCCCGGCACTGTACGAAGCCGGCTTTGTCAGCGCGGCGCACAGCGACGAAGACATCGCCGCCACGGTGGCGCTGGCGCGCCAGGTTTTCAAACAGATGTAGGGCGTCCTCCCAATGACTGCGCTGACGACCCGACTGACGCGCGCGCTGCAACTTCGTCACCCCATCATTTCGGCGCCAATGGCCTTTGCCGGTGGCGGCGTGCTTGCTGCAGCGGTCAGTCAGGCTGGCGGCCTGGGCTTGATCGGAGGTGGCTACGGCGACCCGGCCTGGTTGAGTGAACAATTCACGGCAGCAGCAGGACAACGTGTCGGTGTCGGATTCATATCGTGGTCGCTGCGCAAGTCACCCTCTGTTCTAAGCGACATCCTGAAACACCGACCCGCCGCGGTCATGCTTTCCTTTGGCGACCCGCGTCCCTTCGTCGACGAAATCCGCAGCATCGGCGCGACCCTCATTTGCCAGTGCCAGGACATGGACCATGTGATGGACGCGGTGGATGCCGGCGCCGACATCATCGTGGCGCAGGGGAGCGAGGCCGGCGGTCATGGCGCATTGCGCGGAACCCTGAGCTTCGTGCCCGAAGTGTCGGACTTTCTGACGCAGCAGTCGCCCGAAACACTGCTGCTTGCTGCAGGCGGCATCGCCGACGGACGCGGCCTGGCTGCAGCCTTGATGCTGGGTGCCGATGGCGTCCTGCTTGGCACACGCTTGTGGGCCTCCAGAGAGGCGCTGGTGAAGCCGGGACACCACCAAGCCATCGTTGAGGCCAATGGCGACGGCACACTGCGTACCCAGGTGGCAGACATCGCCAGGCAGATTCCATGGCCACGCGGATTTAGCGCGCGGATTGCCCGCAATGTCTTCACCGATCGATGGCACGGCCGTGAGGACGCGCTGGAGAAGAACATCGCCGTGGAAGGACCGAAATACCGTCAGGCTTTTGCCGAGGGCGATGCAGACCATACCGGCGTCTGGTTTGGTGAGGCCGCCGGCCTGATCGATGAAATTGCGTCGGCGGCTGACATTGTCGAAAAGATGGTGGCGGATGCGGCCCGGCACATCCAGCGCCTGGGCCAGACGGCGCTTGCCTGACCATGAGCGAAACGAGCGCGAGGCAACAGCGTCGTCGCAGTCTGGCGCTGGCCATCGTCGTCGCGACCTACGCCCTGTCCTTCTTTCAGCGCTTCGCGCCGGCCGGAATTGCAGCGGACCTGGTTGCTGCGTTCAACACCAGCGCTTCGTCCTTGGGCGCGCTGGCTGCCACCTACTTTTACGTTTACACCATCATGCAGGTGCCCACCGGTATCCTGGTTGACACGCTGGGGCCACGGCGGATTCTGCTGATCGGTGGTGTGGTGGGCGGCGCTGGCAGTCTGATGTTCGCTCTGGCCAGCGGACTTGAGCTGGCGCTGGTCGGGCGCACCCTGATCGGGCTGGGCGTCTCGGTCACTTTTATTGCCATGCTCAAGATCATTGCCCTGTCCTTTGACGAGCGCCGCTTTGCCACGCTGGTAGGGCTGGCGATGCTGATTGGCAATCTCGGCTCGGTGCTGGCCGGCGCACCGCTGTCCTGGCTGGCCCAGCAAACCAGCTGGCGCCACATCTTTGTCGCCCTGGCCGGTGTCTCCTTGCTGCTGGGCGTTGCCTGCTGGCTGCTGCTGCGCGAACATCCCACCGCGGCAGCTCAGGCCGGCAGCAAGCCATCGTTTGACTGGAGCCTTGTTGTATCGGGGCTGGTCGCCGTGCTGAAGAACCGTGACAGTTGGCCCACCGTGTGTGTCAACTTTGGCATCTGCGGTAGCTTTTTCGCTTTCGCCGGACTGTGGGCAACGCCGTTTCTGACGCAGGCCCATGGCCTGACACGCGCTGCTGCGGCCAACCACGTCAGCCTTTATTTCATCGGCTTTGCGCTGGGCTGCGTGTTCATGGGCGCGCTGTCGGACCGGCTCGGCCAACGCAAGCCGGTGCTGATCGTGACCAGCCACCTGTACCTGTTGATCTGGTTCGTCTTGCTGTGGGATCTCGCGCTGCCGCTGCTGGCAAGCTATGCCCTGTTCACCCTGATGGGTCTGGTCACGGCTGGCTTCACGCTCACCTGGTCTTGTGCCAAGGAAGTCAATGCGCCCCAGCTATCAGGCATCTCCACCAGCGTCACCAACATGGCCGGCTTCCTCGCAGGTGCTGTCCTGCAGCCGCTGGTCGGCTGGGTGATGGACCAGCGCTGGCAGGGCGGCCTGACGAGCACGGGAGCGCGCCTCTTTAGCGCCGATGATTACCACGCCGGCCTTCTGCTGCTGACGGCCGTGGCAGCCTTCGGTGCGCTGGCCTCATGGTGGATCAGGGAAACAGGTTGCCGCAATATCTGGCGGCAAGCGGGTCAGTGATTTTTTCAGGAAGGTTCTGGCAAACCCGGGCGGATAGTCTGGCAACTCGCCAAAGCACTGGTAGCCCAGACTCGCATAAAAACCTTTGGCGCCAAACTGGGTGTCCACCCAGGCAGCGTGACAGCCTCGCCCCAAAGCTTCCTGCTCGGCCCGCCGCATGATGGAGCGGCCCAGACCCTGACCGCGAAGTGCTTCGGGGATCAGCAGCATCTGCGTGTAGAGCCAGCCATAGCCCGTCGCACCCCACAGGCCGCCGATCACCACATTGCCGTGGTCGCGAATGGCGACCACCAGCGGTCGCTGCTGACCCGGCCCAGCAAGCTTGACGTTGTACTGAATCAGGGCACTGGCAATCGACTTGCGAATGTCATCGTCTGCACTGTCGCTCACCTGCAGCGTGCAGTCCGGAGGCCAGTTGGCGTCCGGGAAACTCATCGCCGGCACGCCCTCATCACTCAATGCCGGAAATGGCGCACGCCGGAGAACACCATGGCGATACCGCGCTCGTCGGCGGCGGCTATCACCTCCTGGTCGCGCATCGAGCCACCAGGCTGGATGACACAGGTCGCGCCAGCGTCCACCACCACGTCCAGGCCATCACGAAACGGGAAGAAAGCATCGCTCGCGGCCGCCGTGCCGGCGAGCGAGAGCCCGGCATGCTGTGCCTTGATGCTGGCAATGCGCGCCGAATCGAGCCGGCTCATCTGGCCGGCACCAACCCCCATGGTCATACCGCCCTTGCAGAACACAATGGCATTGCTCTTGACGAATTTGGCAACGTTCCAGGCAAACAGCAAGTCCTGCAACTGCTGGGGCGTTGGCTGCAGCTTGGTCACCACTTTCAGATCAGCCAGCGTCAGCTGGTGGTTGTCAGCCGTCTGCATCAGGAGGCCGGAGCCCACGCGCTTGAAGTCCACTGCGTTGCGCCCGTTGTCCCAGTCGCCGGCGCCGCCCAGGGGCAGGGCAATCTTCAGAATGCGCACGTTGACCTTGCTCTTGAAAACGGCGAGCGCTTCGGGCGTGTAGTCGGGTGCCATCAGCACCTCGACAAACTGTTTTGAAATTTCCTGCGCCGCGGCTTCATCGAGCGTTCGATTCAGCGCAATGATGCCGCCGAAGGCTGAAGTGGGGTCGGTCTTGAAGGCTTTGCTGTAGGCCTCCAGCGCGTTGGCACCGACGGCCACGCCGCACGGGTTGGCGTGCTTGACGATGACACAGGCCGCACCCGCTTCGGCAGCAAAACTCTTGACACATTCCCAGGCCGCGTCGGCGTCGGCGATGTTGTTGTAACTCAGCTCCTTACCCTGAAGTTGCTGTGCCGTCACCAGCGCACCGGGTGCCGGGTAGAGGTCGCGATAAAAGGCCGCCTGCTGGTGCGGATTTTCGCCATAGCGCAGGTCCTGCAGCTTGACAAAACGCGCGTTCGACTGCGCCGGGAACAGCTGTCTGGAGGGCGTGCTGTTGCCTTCTTCAAAGTTGAGTGCCGACAGGTAGTCACTGATGGCGCCGTCGTATTGGCTGATGCGGTTGAATGCCGCCACCGACAGGGCAAATTTCGTCTTCAAACTGATACCCCCCGCCTTGAGCTCAGCCAACACACCGGCGTACTGGGCGGCGTCGGTCAGAACCGCCACATCCTTCCAGTTCTTGGCGGCGCTGCGCACCATGGCCGGACCACCGATGTCAATGTTCTCGATGGCGTCTTCCAGCGTGCAGCCCGCCTTGGCTACCGTCGCCTCGAACGGATACAGGTTGACCACCAGCAGGTCGATGGTGTCGATGTGGTGCGCCTGCAGCGCCGCCATGTGCTCGGGCAGGTCGCGCCGCGCCAGCAGGCCGCCATGCACTTTGGGGTGCAGGGTCTTGACGCGGCCGTCCAGCATTTCAGGAAAACCCGTGAGTTCAGCCACCTCCGTCACGGGCAGCCCCTTGTCAGCGAGCAGTTTGGCCGTGCCGCCGGTGGAAATGAGCTTGATGCCCAGCGCATGCAGCGCCTGGGCAAACTCGACAATGCCACTCTTGTCAGAGACGGAAATAAGTGCGTTCATGGATTCCATTCGGTTACTTGATCAGCTTGTGTTCAAGCAGTTTCTTGTGCAGGGTGTTGCGATTCAGGCCCAGCCATTGCGCTGCTTTGGACTGGTTGTCGTCGGCGTGTCGCATGACGACTTCTAGCAGTGGTTTTTCAACCACCTGGATCATCATGTTGTACATGCCATCGGGCTCGGTTCCGCGCAAATCGCGCAGGTAGGCTTCCAGACTTGTACGTACGCATTCTTCTATGTATTTTTTGCTCATACCACCAACTCTCTTTGCATATTGTTCTCCAGGCGATTCGATGAATACGAAACGCCATCCCCTATTCTTTCCATACGCTGAGCCAGGCGGTCGAAATAATCGGCCACAGCGGCCGCCTGACTGACACAATTCTCGATCAAATTCATTTGCTGGCGAAATTCCTCGCCGCCAGGCAGGCTCCGGACGTACCAACCAATGTGCTTGCGCGCACTACGTACACCGAGAAATTCGCCATACAACTGGTAATGATCCTGCAGATGCAGCAGTGCCCACTGTTTCACTTCAGCCACCAGCGGCGGCGCCAGATGGCTGCCGCTTGCCAAAAAATGGGCGATCTCGCGAAAGATCCAGGGTCGACCCTGCGCCGCGCGGCCGATCATCAGCGCATCGGCCCCGGTCGCCGCCAGCACGGCGCTCGCTTTTTCTGGTGAGTCGATATCCCCATTGGCTACGACTGGCACACTCACGGCCGCCTTGACCGCGGCCACCGTGTCGTACTCGGCCTGCCCGCTATAGCCTTGCTCACGGGTGCGCCCATGCACTGTGATCATCTGCACGCCAGCGCCTTGCGCCTGCACGGCGAGAGCCACTGCATTCTTGTGCGCATGCGACCAGCCACTGCGCATCTTGAGCGTCACCGGCACGCTGCGTGGCGCACAAGCGCCGACCACCGCCTCGATGATGTCGAGCGCCAGCAGCGGGTCCTGCATCAAAGCAGAGCCGGCCCATTGGTTGCAGACTTTCTTTGCCGGGCAGCCCATGTTGATGTCAATGATTTGCGCGCCGCAATCGATGTTGTAGCGCGCTGCATCGGCCATCAGTGCCGGCTCGGTACCAGCAAGCTGCACGGCGATGGGTCCGGGCTCGCCCTCGTGATTGGCGCGCCGCGTGGTCTTGGGCGTGTGCCACAAATCGGCTCGACTGCTGATCATCTCGCTGACGGCATAGCCCGCGCCAAGACGCCGGCACAGCTGTCGGAACGGCCGGTCCGTCACCCCCGCCATGGGAGCAACAAACAATGCGTTGGCGAGGAAATGAGGACCGATGTTCATGCGCGCTGCTGATTCTAGCTGCCCAAAATTTCAGCAATTGAAACGCAAACTTATACTGGCGCACCGATGGAAGCCTGGCTCGAACAACTGCTGGTATTGCTTGCACTGCCTCAATACGGGCTGAGCACCGTCTTTGTGGTCGCTTTCATTTCAGCCACGCTGCTGCCGCTGGGCTCGGAGCCTGCTGTGTTTGGTCTGGTCACGCTCAACCCGCACCTTTTCTGGCCGGCCATCCTGGTAGCGACGGCTGGCAACGCACTGGGTGGCGCACTGACCTGGGCCATGGGACTGGCCTCGCATCAGGTGGTAGACCGCTTTCAGCACTCCAGACACCACCTGAAGGCGCTCGACTGGTTGGAGCGCATCGGCCCCAAAGCCTGCCTGCTATCGTGGCTACCCGTCATCGGTGACCCGCTGTGCGCCGTAGCAGGCTGGCTCAAACTGCCGTTCTGGCCTTGCCTGGTTTATATGACCATTGGAAAATTCGCGCGCTATCTGATCATGACAAGCGCACTGGTAGGACTCTTCAAGGGCTGAACAGGAAATTCATGACGTCGCCATCCTTGACAATGTATTCCTTGCCTTCGCTGCGCATCTTGCCGGCGTCCTTGGCGCCCTGCTCGCCCTTGAAGGCGATGAAGTCCTCATAGGCAAAGGTCTGGGCCCGGATGTAGCCCTTCTCGAAATCGGTATGAATCACGCCAGCCGCCTGTGGACCGGTGTCGCCCACATGGATGGTCCAGGCGCGCACTTCCTTCACGCCGGCCGTGAAATAGGTCTGCAGGCCCAGCAGTTTGTAGGCTGCCACGATCAGGCGGTTCAGACCCGGTTCGCTCTGACCGATTTCGCTGAGGAACATCTTTTTATCCTCTTCCTCCATGTCGGCCATCTCGGCCTCCATCTTGGCGCAAATGGCCACCACGGGCGCGTTCTGTGCAGCGGCGTAGGCACGCAGACGATCCAGAAACGGATTGTTCTCAAATCCATCTTCGGCAATATTCGCAACAAACATGGCCGGCTTGGCAGTAATCAGAAAAAACTGCTTGAGCAGCGGCAACTCTTCCTTGCTGAAGTCCAGCGTGCGCACCGGTCGGGCCTCGTTCAGGGCCGCCTGGCACTTCTCCAGCAGGGCTACCAGTTTGATCGACTCCTTGTCGCCGGAGCGCGCCGTTTTCGTGACGCGGTGCAAGGCCTTCTCGACCGCTGACAGATCGGCCAGACAGAGTTCGGTCTGGATCACCTCGATGTCGGAGATCGGGTCGATCTTGCCAGCGACGTGGATCACGTTGCTGTCTTCAAAACAGCGCACCACATTGACCGTGGCGTCGGTCTCGCGAATATGCGCCAAAAACTTGTTACCCAACCCCTCGCCCGTGCTGGCACCCGCCACCAGACCGGCAATATCGACAAATTCAACAATCGCACGCTGGATTTTTTGCGGGTGCACGATGGCCGCCAGTGCATCGAGACGAGGATCCGGCACCTCAACGATCCCGACATTGGGTTCAATCGTGCAGAAGGGATAGTTCTCGGCTGGGATGCCGGCCTTGGTCAGGGCGTTGAACAGGGTCGATTTACCGACGTTGGGCAAGCCCACGATGCCACATTTCAAACTCATCTAAATATCCTTAGAAATCAATACCCCAAAGGCACCACTGAACCCAACTTCGGGAGGGCTGAGGTACCGGACACGCGCATGGATCAAGCAGCCCAAAGGATTGCGCCGCTCCAGCGCCGGACAGGAAAACACACCGGTTTTTGTCCTCGTTTTGTCCTGGGAAGTCAGCTGTGATTGTACTAATCAGTGCATCCCTGCTTCAAAGGGCGTCCGCTTGCCGGGATTGCTCACGCGCTGTGGAGGGTCCAAGCTGAACTGAGGTCACCGGGCTGTTGACCAACGTCGGACGGGATCCGACTGTAAATAGCTACACGGGCTGCGGCGGTCTAGCCATCGGCTGACGACAAAGTGAAAAGGCTTTTCCATCCACTCCATTTCCCTTGCGTAGGCGTAGATCTGATCGTAGGTTTCAGGTTTGGCCAGAAATCCCTTGTCGGCACAATGGCTTGAACCGTTCACTTCAGGAGCGACGCGAATCGAGCTTACAGGCATAACAATCTCCTAAGAGGCGAACGGATATCGCTTGCCAGGCGGTCACCCGGACGCGCTGAGTGCTAAAGTCGCAACAGGTGGGTGGCGCTCATGCGCATGCACCGTCCCGCTATGGGATCCTCCATCAAGTGCTTGAAGCTCGGGTAGCGAATATTCAGTAGCCGTGAGCGTCGGTACAGCTCGCTGGCTTTTTGGAGCATCAGCTCTTCCTGCAACGTGGGGTCCATGGGCAAAGCCAAGGGGATTTGTTGTTGCGCCGGCGTCAAGCGATTCATGGTGACACCTCGCCTTCGAAACCCTCGGCAAAGAAAACTCCAACGGCATGAGTTACAGGCTGGTTGAGACACTTCATTTCAACACCTCCAGTTACTTTGCGAATGCGCGAGCAGATACCCGTACCTTAACGCGGGCAGCGCAGATCAATCGCTTGATCAGATGCCGTTCTACCGGTCTATTCCGGGAATCCACCAGGCAAGCGCCAAGACCGCGGAGCCCTGGCATCGGACGCAAGTCTGGACGCCTTCTACAATCCCTGCCATGAGTCAAGCCTTTGATATTTGCATCCGCGGCGGCGGCATTGTCGGGCGCACGCTGGCCCTGTTGCTGGCGCGCGAACGCCTGCGCATCGGCCTGGTGGAGCAAGCCCAGAACTTGCCTGACAGCGAGCCGGGCTTGAATGGCGACGTACGAGCCTACGCCTTGAACGCCAAATCGCGCGCGCTGCTGGAGTCGCTGCGCTGCTGGCCCGACGCGCAGCACGCGACCGAAGTACTGTCCATGCAGGTTAAGGGCGACGCCGGCGGCGCAGTCAACTTTTCGGCGACCGAGCTCAAGGTGCCGGGCCTGACCTGGATTGTCGACGTGCCCGCGCTGGAGGCCCGACTGGCCGAAGCCGTGCGATTTCAGCCGCTCATCGAAGTGCTGACCATAGCGCCAGAGGCTGCACTGACAGTCATCTGCGAAGGCCGCTCAAGCAGCACGCGCGCCGAGTTCGGCATTGATTTCGACGTGACGCCCTATCCGCAAACCGCGATCGCCGCACGCCTGCAATGCGAAAAGCCGCACGGACAGACTGCATTTCAGTGGTTCAGCCAGGGCGAAATCCTGGCTTTCCTGCCGATCGAGGGTGCGACCGGGAACGCTGTCGCCATTGTCTGGTCGGTGCAGCGCGAGCGCGTGCCGGCCCTGCTGGCTGAAGGCGCCGAGGACTTCTGCCGGCAGCTCGAAGTGGCCAGCCAGGGACAACTCGGCAAGCTCGCGTTGACCAGTGGGCGTAGCGCCTGGCCGCTGCAAAGCGCACATGCGACGCGTTGGGCAGGCAAGCACGCCAAAGGCGCCTGGACGCTGGCCGGCGACGCAGCGCACAATGTGCATCCACTGGCCGGCCAGGGTTTGAATCTGGGCTTGTCGGATGTGGCTGCACTGGCCACCACGCTAGGCCAGCGTGAATACTGGCGCGGCGTGGATGACGAGAAGTTGCTGCGCCGTTACGAGCGCTCGCGCAAAGCCGAAGTCATGGTGATGGATGCCGCGATGGACGGCTTGCAGCGTCTGTTCTCTCAGCCGGGTGCCAGTTGGCAGTCAGCGCGCAACTGGGGTATGAACGGCTTTGAGCGCAGCGGCTTGCTCAAGCTTTGGGTGGCACGACAAGCCATGGGCTGTTGACGTATGGATCGGACCGACATGAATTTCTTGAAAACCGTTTTCGCCCTCGCTGCGCTGGTTGCCGCCACTGGCGCCCCGGCGCAGGAAGCTGCCATTCGTAAAAACCTGGCAGAGCGCATTCCGCAACTGCAAAAGATCGACGAGGTAAGCAAGAGCGCCATGCCCGGCCTGTACGAGATCCGTGTCAACGGCACCGAGATCTATTACACCGATAGCGAAGGCAACTTCTTACTGCAGGGCAACCTGATCGACACCCGGCAACGGCGCAATCTGACCGAAGAGCGGGTCGACAAACTGACCGCCATCAGCTTCGACGCCCTGCCCCTGAAGGACGCCTTCACCATTGTGCGCGGTAACGGCAAACGCAAGCTGGCGGTTTTTGAAGACCCCAATTGCGGCTACTGCAAGCGCTTCGAACGTGACCTTCAGAAAGTGGACAACGTCACGATCCACATGTTCCTGTACCCGATCCTGAGCGCCGACTCGAACGAAAAGTCGAAGAACATCTGGTGCACCAAAGACCGGGCCAAGCCTGG
>Ga0194052_1002385_pt1 | contig 10310 bp, 7 predicted proteins | sample SepL226m_MetaG_FD_160117 | JGI IMG/M metagenome (GOLD analysis project Ga0194052, IMG submission 160117) | Anoxic zone freshwater microbial communities from boreal shield lake in IISD Experimental Lakes Area, Ontario, Canada - Sep2016-L227-6m | ecosystem: Environmental > Aquatic > Freshwater >... | reverse complement strand
GGGCTACAATTAATTAGGTATTATATTGTAAGTATTATTGTTTTTCAGTTGAATAGGAGGGAAGGCGTAAAAAATTTAATGTTACGTTTAATAGTTCCTTCTTGATAAAAAATTATGGTAGATAAAGATAAAAAAAATACATATGACGCGTCATCGATACAGGTTTTAGAAGGACTCCAAGCAGTTCGTAAAAGACCGGGTATGTATATTGGTGGTACGGGTTTATCGGGGCTACATCATCTCATCTGGGAAGTTGTCGACAACGCCATCGATGAGGCGATGGCTGGCTATTGCGATAATATTATAGTGACTATGCATGCTGATGGCAGTGTCTCAGTCTCCGATAATGGACGAGGCATACCGGTCGACAGACACAAGCAAACCGGCAAAAGCGCCCTTGAAACGGTTATGACGATACTTCATGCTGGTGGTAAATTTGGTGGCTCCGGATATAAAGTTTCAGGTGGCCTTCATGGTGTCGGCGTCTCTGTTGTAAATGCCCTCTCATCGTATGTTAAAGCAGAGGTAAGACAAAACGGTAAAATTTGGGTCCAGGAATATAAAAATGGTGGTCATCCTGCAGGAGCTTTAAAGGCTGTCGGGACAACAACTGAAACTGGAACGACAATTACCTTTGTCCCAGATCCAGAAATTTTCGAGACTGTTGAATTTAGCTACGCTTCGGTTTTGGATCGACTACGTCAACAATCTTACCTGACAAAAGGGGTAAAGGTTAAGCTTATAGAAGAAAAAAGCAACCGAGTCTATGCCTTTTATTTTGAGGGAGGTATCAAATCATATGTTGACCACCTCAATCATAGCAAACAGAAAATAAATGAGCCTATCTTTTATGTAGAAAAGAGTGACGGCACTATTAATGTCGAGATCGCAATCCAATATACAGATGGTTATAGCGATAATGTTCAAACTTTTGCTAATAATATTCATACACCAGAGGGCGGTACTCATTTGACAGGTTTCAGATTGGCACTGACTAGGGCATTGAATGATTATGCTCGCAAATATACATTGATCAAAGATAATGATGGTAATCTGACAGGTGACGATGTCCGGGAAGGCCTAACAGCTGTTATATCTGTTAAATTGCCTTCTCCGCAATTTGAGGGTCAGACCAAAGCCAAGCTTGGCAACCCGGAAATGACAAATGTTGTTTCCAGTGTTTTGAGTGAGTACTTTAGCTATTATCTAGAAGAGAACCCCAATGAAGCCAAAAAAATTGTTGGCAAATGTTCTCTCTCTGCCCGAGCTAGGTTAGCCGCTCGAGCCGCTCGTGAGACAGTTATTCGAAAGGGAGCCTTAGAGGGAATGACATTACCAGGAAAATTATCTGATTGTTCGAGCAAGAACCCAGAAATTAGTGAATTATATATTGTAGAGGGTGACTCTGCTGGAGGCTCTGCCAAACAGGGTCGTGATCGGACCTTTCAAGCCATCTTGCCACTAAAGGGGAAGATTCTAAATGTCGAGAGAGCTCGGATGGATCGGATGCTCTCGAGTGACGAGATCAAGGCTTTGATTATTGCTCTTGGAACTGGAATCGGTGAACAATATGACCTGACAAGACTTCGTTATCATCGCATTATTATTATGACAGATGCTGATGTCGATGGCGCACATATTAGGACCTTACTTTTGACCTTCTTTTACCGTCAATTCCCGGATTTGATCAATAATGGCTATATATACATTGCTCAGCCACCTTTATACAAAATTCAAAAGGGTCGAGAAAAACTATATGCCTATTCTGATGCCGAAAAAGATGAAATAGTATCAGACCTAGGTCAAAAACAGGAAGCGCGGAGCAAAAAACAAACAGATGAGCTTGCATTTGAGGTTAAAGAAATCGGTGCCGAGGCGGACGATAATAATGAAGAAGTTTTTGAAGAAGACCAATCCGAGGACGCAGAATCGACTGAGGATTCCCCGACCAAAGTATCTGGGATGACGATACAGCGCTACAAGGGCTTGGGTGAGATGAATCCAGAACAGCTTTGGGAGACAACGATGGATCCCGAGAATCGAATTCTTCTTAAGGTAAATTTAGATGATACAGAGAAAGCAGACGAAATATTTAGTGTTTTGATGGGAGAAGATGTTGAGCCACGCAAACGGTTTATTCAAACCCATGCAGTAAATGTGAAGAATTTGGATATATAAGAGAGTAGAAAGTAATAAAGTTATAAAGTTATAAAGAAAAATGGCAAAAGCAAAACCAGAAAAAAATGAAATAACCCCCGGGCAAGAGATCGGCTATATCAAGGACCGAGACATCAATGAGGAGATGCAAGAAAGTTATCTTGACTATGCGATGAGTGTCATTGTTGCTCGTGCTCTACCTGATGTCAGAGATGGGCTAAAGCCAGTTCATCGAAAGATTCTCTATGCTATGAACGCTCTTGGGATTCGGGCGGGTGCCAAACATCGAAAATCAGCCCTCATTGTCGGTGAAGTAATGGGTAAATATCACCCTCATGGAGATCTGGCTATCTATAATACAATGGTAAGAATGGCCCAGTTTTGGTCAATGCGATATCCACAAGTTGATGGTCAAGGTAACTTTGGTTCGATGGATGGGGATAGTCCAGCAGCGATGCGTTATACCGAAGCTAGGATAACCAAATTTGCCGAAGAAATGCTCTCAGATATTGACAAAGACACGGTTGATTTTGTTCCAAACTATGATGGTTCACAGAAAGAGCCGGCAATATTGCCGACCAAATTGCCAAACTTATTACTAAATGGCCAAGTCGGTATTGCCGTTGGTATGGCGACAAATATCCCGCCACACAATCTGAATGAACTTGTCGATGGCGTTATTTCATTGATTGATAATCCAGACGCGACGGTTGAAGATTTGATGGAGCACGTCAAAGGACCTGATTTTCCAACGGGTGCTACTATTTATGACAGGAATGAAATCAAGCAAGCCTATGCTACAGGCAAGGGTAAGATTATTATGCGAGCCGTGGCCGGGATAGAGGAAACCAAAAAAGGAGATCAGCAAATTATTATTTCCGAGCTTCCCTATCAAGTCAACAAAGCCGACCTTATATCCAAAATAGCGGACCTAGTCAAAGAAAAAAAGATTATCGGAGTCTCAGATATCAGAGACGAGTCAGATCGCAAGATGTCTGTCCGAATTGTTTTGGATCTGAAAAAAGACGCTTATTCTAGTAAAATATTAAACCAATTATACAAAATGACGGTCATGCAAAGTTCATTCGGTGTAAATATGGTAGCCTTAGTCAACGGGATTCAACCACGTGTTTTGACCCTCAAGACTATCCTCGAGGAATTTATAAAACACCGAAAAGTAGTCATCACCAGAAGGCTTCAATTTGAACTAAAAAAGGCCAAAGACAGAGCCCACATCCTAGAGGGTCTCATCAAAGCTCTAGAAAATATTGATGAAGTTATTGCTACGATTAAAAAAAGCTCTTCACAGGAAGATGCCAAAAATAATCTAATTAAAAAATTTGCCCTAACCGAGATTCAGTCTCTTGCAATCCTAGCAATGCAGTTGCGAACCCTAGCCGGACTTGAGCGAAAGAAAATTGAAGACGAGTATGCAGAATTACAAAAACTGATAGCTCGCCTAGAAGACCTATTGTCACACGAGGAAAAAATCTATTCTTTAATCAAGGACGAACTTCTCGAAGTAAAAAATAAATTTGGAGACGAGAGAAGAACGAAAATCGTTGCCCATGGTTTGGGTAAATTTGATGAAGAAGATCTGATTCCAAATGAAAGCGTTATTGTCACTCTGACGAACGGTGGCTATATCAAGCGCATACTTTGCTCAGCTTATAGAGCTCAAGGACGTGGTGGAAAAGGAGTCTCCGGGACCTCTCTCAAGGAAGAAGATGTCGTCAAGCAATTGATTCCAACCAACAACCATGACAACCTACTTTTATTTACAAACAAGGGTCGTGTCTTTGCGGTTAAGGTTTGGGAAATACCTATGGCATCACGAATAGCCAAAGGAACACCGGTCGTTAATCTGATCCAGCTTGCTCCAGAGGAAAAGATAATGACTCTAGTTAACCTTGAAAAATTCGATGGAGAGCGATTCTTGATTATGTGTACCAAGGGGGGGACGATCAAGAAAACTCCAATTTCCGCTTTTGCTAACATTAGAAAAACTGGCATCATTGCGATCGGTCTAGATAAAACAGATGAACTTAAATGGGTCAAAGAAACCAGTGGTAAAGATGAAATTATTATGGCGACGGCTCATAGTCTCGCTATCCGATTTAAAGAAGAAAATGTTCGTCCGATGGGCAGAAGTGCTCGCGGAGTTAGGGCGATGAGGCTCAAAAAAGGTGATGAAGTTGTTGGCATGGACGTGATTATACCAGACGGTGAGCTGCTAGTTATTATGGCCAACGGCTATGGCAAAAGAACCAACCTAAATCAATTCACTCTACACCATCGTGGTGGTGTCGGGATCAAGATAGGTGTTGTGACGGCCAAAACCGGAAAAACAGTTGATGTGCGGGTCATCTCTGCTTCTACTGATGATGCGGTCATAGTCTCCTCTCAGGGACAAGTAATCCGTGTACCGCTAACAACAATCTCCAAGATTGGGCGAGCAACCCAGGGCGTAAGAATTATGCGAATGGCAGAGAAAGATACTGTTGCGTCAGTCGCTTGTATCAATGAAGCCTTGATAGAGGAATGTGAGCTACCAGAAGAAAAGGAACTCCCGACAAAAAAATAAGTCATTAGTTTGCACAAGGATGGACCTTGTGCAAGAGGCTAGGCCTAAGGCCATTAAACTACTTTACGGGATGTGGTATAATGTATTCGAAGAGAAGAAATTCTCTCTAAAAAACTGACAAAAGCTTCATATAAATATCATAAAATAATATCTAATTCGGAACGAGAACCGTTGTTCCAATAATTAAGGCACTCTGCAAATCAGTAAAATCAGATTCCATTAATCAACGTCGTCTTTAGGGCGTTGCTTGATGACTCAAAAAAAGACAAAAATGCGTTAGATGCAGTCTCACATACTGCAGGTTTCTGCACCTCAAAAGACTATCTCTAGAGTAAATATTGAGTAAATATCTCAGAAAATTCACAGCTATAATATGTAAAATAAATAGGCGTTTTATCAAATAAAAAAGAAAGGAGGTGGACCATGTTACGTAAATTACGTTATGTTCCCAAAGAGCATCTCATTCAAAAGTTCTCAGACCTGACGGGCATGAGCTACGATGCAGCCGAGAGGTTAGCAGAACGAGAAGGTATCGAAGTTGTCTCGGACTATGTTGAAGCATATCTATCCATGCCAACACGACAGTTTCACAACCAGCGTTCGTACGCGAGGAAATATTAATCCAAGAGAAATCACAAATAGGAGGAGGTGAGATGTATATGGAGGCAGTACACAAAAAGCCGCGCAAGGCGGGGGTAAGATCGACGGCATATGATATCAACTATCAGACAAGAGCGATCAGTCGTAGAAACCTTGACATGAAAAGGTGGATACAAGATTTTTACGAAAACGATCGAAATATTGCCAGGAGGTAAAGCCAAAGAATAAAGGAGGTGATTACAATGGAGTGGCAAGAAGAAACAATTCAGCATTTACGCAATCACGTCGGTCCAATGTTACCGGCTAAAGGCATGGATATTATCGAGGCCTGCAACAAAATGGAAGATGTGCCAGAACAAGATCGCGGAGTCATCACGACGAGGCTAATCTCAGAAAAAGATTACGAAAAGCTAGATGATGTATTAGCAGACATCAATATAGAGGAATAACAGGAGTCATCAACAAAAATGAAAGGAATAAGATAGTGTGATCAATAATATAGGGAATATGAGCAGTAACAAAGATTACTGGTCATATTCCTTCGATTATTAACAAAACCCTATTGACAAGGGAATAATCAGTAATAAAATAGAACATGAGCTATTCATAAAATTAATGAATAGCTCAATAGAGAAAAACAAACATCAAATTAGGTACCCTCTGGGGTAAAGACATAGAACCTACTCATACACTTTTTGGAGGAATTCAAGGGGTGCGGAAATGTGGGTAAAAATTAGGAAGTTTGAGAAGAAAATAGGAATGCCTCTGACTTATGGCAAGGGTGAAGATTGTTTTGTGGCTTCACAAATCCCAAGCTATGAGAAATCGTCCATTTGTCCCGACTGAAACGCCGGGGAACTGACGGCAGGTAAAATAGTGAAACCGACCTGGATTTTTCAAATTTTTTGTGTATGCAAAAAGTTCGAAGGGTTTAGGTCGTTTTTAATAATAAATTTATGATAATCAGTAAAAGTGAGGGACTGAAAGGGGTTTTGATGGAGATTCTAATGAGATTTAAAAAGCAATTTACAGTGGTAGCGATTTTTGCACTAATGCTACAATCCTTGTTTATGTGGGCGCCATCAGCAAGGGCAGCGGATACGAATTTTCATCCTCCGTCAGCGGTTGTGAGTAATACTGGGTGGGCCAACCCTGAGAGAGTCTATAGCTCAGACAATAATCGTGCGACCGCTGATATTACCACTGATATTGTTGAATATGGTACATTTAACCTCGGTGTTCCTGGCGGAGCAACGATTAATGGTATCGAAGTTAGATTAGAGGGTTTTAATAATTTTGGTAGACAGGCTGAAATATCGCTAACCGGGAATGTTGGTGCAACTTGGACTCAAACAAAAATAACTAGTACTCCTTTGTCTTGGACCAGCTCAGATGGCACTGCATTATATGGAACAGCCACTGATAAGTGGGGAAGAGTATCATGGAATTATGATGAATTTTCAAATGCCAATTTCAGGTTAAGGTTAGATGCTACTACAAGCTTAGGAGACTTAAAAGTAGATTCCTTGGCTGCAAAGGTGTATTACACACCAAACACTCCACCAACCACTCCAACACTTCTAAGCCCAACCGACGCATCATTATTTAGCGATAATACACCATTACTAGGATGGAACTCCGCCACAGACGCTGAAGGCAATAGCCTGAACTATGGTTTTGAAATAGGTTCTTCTTATGATTTTTCATCTATTGTTTTAACCGGCGGAACGGCTGGGACGGCATTCCAGGTTGCTGACGCCAATGCACTAGCTGATGGAACATACTATTGGCGAGTCAGGGCAAATGATGGATTTGCAAGCGGTGCTTGGTCAACAGGTAGATCATTTACGGTTGATGCTACAGCGCCTGCTGTGCCAACACTTATCGCCCCATCTGATAATGCAATCATAAACCCAAACACAAGCGGGACCTCACTTTCATGGAGCACAGTAACTGATCTACACGATCCAATTCAGTACAGACTAGAACTATCCTCTGATGGCGGAACCAATTGGATACTTCAAGCAAGCGGTGACATCACAACATTATCATTAGTCGGAGCAGGTGATTCAACATTTATGTGGAGAGTCCTTGCATGTGATGCTATTGCCGTAAATCCTAACTGTTCCGCTCCATCAGCGGGCAGAATTTTAACATTAGACAGCACAGCACCTTTAGGTGTAGGTGTACCAGTCGCAAAAAATAATTCAGGCGATGTTTTGACTTCACCCATGAACAACAAGAATGTGAATTGGGAATGGACACGTCCAGACTCAACTGTCGCAGGTTTCAGCCACTATGAATGGGAATTATACAAAGATGGAGTCTTAAATAAAACAAATGATACTATTAACACACAGGTATCGAAGGTTCTTTCCGAGGGAACATATCGGTTCCAGGTAAGAGCATGGGACAAGGCAGGTAATGTAACTCCATATTCTGTTTCTGACAATCTAGTATATGATAAAACACCGCCAGACGTACCCGCTATGATAAGTCCCACAGACGGTTCATATCTCAAAAACAATGATCCTGTCTTTGATTGGTCTCTTACCCCAAATGCTTATAGGTATCAATTGCAGGTCTGCGGAATGGACCCAGGAGATTATGGCCTTAATAGCACTTGCTCGGATGAAGTAATTAGGCAAAATGGACTTTCTGTAGACATATACACGTTAAAATCTTCTCAAAACCTAGCGGATGGAGAATATTGGTGGAGGGTTCGTGCACGAGATGAGGCCGGGAACTTTAGTTTATGGTCTGGATCAAACCAGCTAACCATTGATACTATCTCGCCAATAGGTACCGTAGACTACTCAACATTAGCAAAGACTAACACCGAGGTTACTGCGATATTGATTCCTGATGAGCCGGTTATAATAACTAACATAGGTGGTCCTAGCCATATGTTTAATGATAATGGTAGTTTTACCTTTACATTCAAAGACTACGCTGGCAATCCTGGGAGCGCAATCGCGACTGTTGGAAATATTAATAAAATTGCGCCGATTATTACTGTAAATGGTGTGATACCCCCAATTCTTGTAGGGGGAACCTACACAGAGCTTGGAGCAACAGTAACAGATGATTTAGATGGCAGTTTTGCGGCGACACCGACAGGATCAGTGAATACAAACATAGCAGGTTCTTATTCTATTACTTATAATGCCATAGACTCGGCTGGGAATAATGCAACACCAGTCACGAGAATGGTGGAAGTATTAGCAGCTTCGATTGGAAGGATCCCAGCTCAGCCTCTCCAGGTAACAACTGCTACAACGACTGCAACATTAGCACCAACAACGACGGAAACCACACCTCCCGCAGTTCAAGGGGCGGAAACAAGCACAGATGACAAGAAAGTCAAAGGGGACGTGTCTGTTGATGTTGACAAGAAAGATGATGCACAGACGGCTGGTAGCAGTTGGTGGAATTGGTGGTATCTACTAGTGATTCTAGTAATCTTGGGCGCTGGATATTGGTTCATTTTCGGAGCCAAACGAGGCAAAAAAAATCTCTAAATGACTAACGATATGATAAAAAACCGCTCTAAGCCGAGCGGTTTTTTTATTTAACCAAATAATTTAGAATTTCTTTCTCCCCATTCCTGATACTATTTCTTTCAGTCTGCTGTTTACAATTTTTCCTCTAGTGATGGTATCTTCGCCGAAACGGTTGTTGATTTCATCGCAGACTTTTAGGACTTTTTCATTATCGATATCGCTTGTTAGGAAACTAAGCGGGACATTTTTGTTCAGCTGGACCGAGCCTGTGAACACACCAATTGCTCGGACCGGTTGTCTGATCTGGATTTGATCAAATATTTTCATCGTGTAGTTATAAAAGTCCAAACCATCACAACACCAGTATCCAATTCGCATTGATTTACCATAACCAGAGAAATCTTTAAATCGGAGCCATAGGCCGACTTCTTTAGCCCAGTAGCCATCATCTCTGAGCTTTTTGGCCACTTTTTCAAATAAGAATAATATTTGAGTTCTCATCTCTTTTTTGTCCAAGACATCCTTATTTAGAGTCCTAGAGCAGCTAAAAGATTTGGCGGCCTTTTGTTCACGCCAAGGCGTGACAGGGGAGCTGTCTAGACCGCTTGCCATCTGTTTGAGCTTCCAGGCGCAAATCACCCCAAACTCTCTTTTTAGTAAATTTATCGGATAATCTCGGAGTTTTTTGGTGTTGTGAACTCCTAATACATTTAGACGTTTTGATATCGCCCTGCCGATACCACAATAATCTTCTAGGGGAAGATTTAGCAGAACCTCATCTTTGTTTGCTTCGTCGATAATGATCAGGCCATCTGGTTTTTCCAGATTACTGCCTGTTTTGGCGAGAAATTTATTTGGACCGATGCCGACAGAGCAGGATATCCATGTCCCAATTTCAGCCCTAATTCTTTTTTTTATCTTTCTGGCAATCATCTCCACGCCACCATACATTTGAGCGGTATTGGTCACGTCCAAAAAAGCTTCATCGATAGAGAATATCTCAACTTTATCAGTATAACTTTCAAAGATATTGATGAACCTTCTTGTGACGTCAGCATATTTTCTGGGTTCACCATGGACCACAACGAGGCCAGGACAAATCCGTATTGCTTCACTCAAATCGCTAGCTGTTTTGATGCCCAGCCTTTTGGCCTCGATAGAGGAGGCGACGATGATCGTCCGTTTGGCCTTACTACCAAGGACGGCTACCGGTCGACCGCGAAGCTGTGAGTTAGCCTGCTGTTCGACTGTAGCAAAGTAGGAATTCATATCGATGTGGAGAATAATTCTATTCATAAAAACCTTGACCTGTATAAATAAATGTGGTATTATATCAATCACGTGTAAAATCGACCTAAGGAGTCGTCATGCGCGAGTTCATTTTCTCCGCCATTTTCGCCCTCGTTTGTGGGGGCTATCTGGCAACTGTCATCTACCGCTTTTACCGCTGGTTCAGCCTTAAGAAC
>Ga0194052_1002377_pt1 | contig 10332 bp, 11 predicted proteins | sample SepL226m_MetaG_FD_160117 | JGI IMG/M metagenome (GOLD analysis project Ga0194052, IMG submission 160117) | Anoxic zone freshwater microbial communities from boreal shield lake in IISD Experimental Lakes Area, Ontario, Canada - Sep2016-L227-6m | ecosystem: Environmental > Aquatic > Freshwater >... | reverse complement strand
GCGTGCCACTGTTTGCTTCTATTTTAAGAATTCCGTTCTCCATCATTGCGCCAGTCATTATTGTGATTTGTGCGGTTGGTGCCTATACCGTCCATAACGCAACCTTTGATGTATGGTTGATGCTTGGTTTTGGTGTGCTCGGCTACGTCTTTAAGAAGCTGGACTACCCAATGGCGCCGATGGTCTTGGCATTAGTGTTGGGTGATCGTGCAGAAGACTCCTTCCGTCAGTCAATGTTGATCTCTCAAGGTAGCTTGGATGTATTCTTCTCCAACTACTTGGTGGCTGGTATTACTTCAGTTGCTTTGTTATTGCTCTTCTGGCCATTGATTGGCAAGGTAATCGGCAAGAAGAAGGTGGCGGCATAATTAGTCTGGTCTGGTTAAAAGCCAGTTTGGGATAGCAAAAAGGGGCGCAAGCCCCTTTTTTCATGCAAAGGTGAAAAATCCGATAAAATTTCTCTCATCATGAATTTCCACAAAAACCGCCTCATTCACTGGATTGCTGCTTTAGCAATTGCAATGAGTGCGCTTGCCCCTGCGATGTCGCAAGCAGTATCGCTTGCTCAGGGTGGCCACGGTTTTGCCATGGAGATTTGCGCGGTCGATGGTAGCAAGATGCAAATTACCATTCAGACTGAAGGGCAGTTAGATCAAGCGGAACAAGTTCAGCCTTGCCCTTACTGTTTAGCCCATAGCGCTATTACTCCTGCCTTTAATACCAATCTTACATTTGGGGCGCCGCAATCCTTTGCATTTTTGCCTCAGCTTTTCTACCAATCACCCAAGCCGCTCGCCGCATGGGTAACACCTCCTTCAGCAGCACCTCCAGTACAAGCCTAAAACTTTTTAGGGCATAGCTTAGCTATGTAGTTGGCAACACCGTTGCCGTATGTTGTTTGGAGAAATTCATGTTGTTAAAGAAAAAGAAAATAAGTACCTGTATTGGCATGCTGTTTGGATCTATGTGTATTGGTGCGCAGGCACAAATCGCGCCACCGCCGGATTACAACCAAAAATTAGGCGATGTTGTAGTGAGCGCCACACGTTCAGGTACGCCTCTTGATGAGATTCCCCTAAATACCACCATTTTGACTAAAGAAGCTTTGGAAGTATCACCAGATCAGACGATCGATCAGGTGCTTAAGAATGTTCCAGGCGTGATTTTGAATGACACCCCGTATTACCAAAAGGACCCAACAGGGCAAAGCATTAATGTGCGCGGTCTAGGTAATGCCAGAACGCTGGTATTGATTGATGGCTTACCAGCGAATGACGCATTTTATGGAACGGTTCAGTGGAACTTGGTTCCAATGTCTGCGATTGATTCCGTGGAATTTATTCGCGGTGGTGTATCAAGTCTGTGGGGTAACTATGGCATGGGTGGTGTAATTAACATCAAAACAAAAACCCCAGTTAATAGCCAGCAAGATGCATCAGCAAGCATCGGTGCCTTTGGAACCTATAACGTAGCTGCTTCAAAAGACATCATTGCATCTGATGCTCTGCAGATGAGATTCTCTGCGGATTATTTCAATACCAATGGCTATCAAAATATCTCCACCCTGGCACCTGCGGCACCTAATAGCATTAAAAATGGTCAAGGCGACGCTGCTTCGCATAACTCCAACGTCAGATTGCAAGGTTACTTTAAGGCAACTCCGGATACCAATGGATTTTTCCGAGTGGGTTATCACACCATGTCTGATTTATCTTCGGGGTATTCATTTGCAACGAACTTAATGCAAGAAACTGATGTGGCGGCAGGAACCACCACGAAGTTGGCTGATCGAGCAAAAGTAGATGTGAACTTTTTCTATGAGAACACTAACTTCAATAAGCAAAATGGTTCAACGACCACTACCAAGTCAAATAACATTGCTGCAAATACGCCATACATCAATGCCACCTATAAAGACCCATACAGTACTGTCGGCGCTTCAGCTCAGTACACTAAAGAGCTTACCGGTGTGATAGATCAATACCTTGTTGGGGTTGATGCTCGCAATATTGCTGGGTCAAACCTTACCAATAATTTAAACAACAATGGAACAGTGGCTGCAGTCAATTATGGCCAGGGCTCACAAACCTTTTTAGGTCTGATGGGGCAGTTAAAGTCTAAGGCGAGCTCTGTACCGGTTGAAACCACCTTAGCGGCTCGAGTTGATCAGTGGGGCAGTCAAACTCCTACGAGTTATAACGCTGGCATTAATGGCGCAAATCCGAAATATCAAAATGTCCCAAATCAGAGTAAGACACAAATAAGTCCAACCCTTGGGATCTTGTATAAGGCTACCAATAACTGGGATTTAAGAACAGCTGCTTATCAGGCATTTCACGCACCAGGTTTAAATAACACCTTGCGCTCTTATGGCTCCTCTAGCGGCTATAGCTTTGCGAATCCCAATTTAACTCCAGAAACAATGACGGGTTATGAGGTCGGTACTGACTATCGTTGGAAGGGTGGTTTTGCTCAGCTGACGGCATTTAATAATTACATTCAAAATGCAGTCGCTACATACAGCCTTTCTTCTAAGAGCTCCTCAGATGTTGCTTTGGCGAAGAGTCTGTGTGGTGCTACCGGAAATCCGCTAACAGGCAGTGGTAATGTGGGTATCTGTAATTCCACTAATATTAGTTACTACACCAATAATCAAAACTTACTAAGTCAAGGTCTTGAGTTCCAGTTCCACCACGATATTAATTCTCAGTGGGCTACCGATGCGAACTATGCATTCACCAGCACCAAGCTGACAATGAGTGCTACAAGCGACCCAACTGGAAGGCAAGTTGGCGGTGTACCGCAAAATATTCTTGGTGGGGGCTTAACGTACTACCCGATACCTAAAGCGAGTTTGACTGCGACAGTGCGTTATGTGGGTAGTTCTTGGCTTAATACGGCCAATACTTTGCCTGTTGCATCCTATGCAGTTGTGGGATTACGTGCTAACTATGAGTTTGATAAGAACACTACGATTTATGCTTCTGCAGTGAACTTATTTAATCGTCAGTACAACACCTTTGGTACGGGCGGTAGCAATACTAGCTATACCGTAGGCTCCCCACAGGCCATTAGCGTGGGTGCACGTATCATCTTCTAATGATGACAAATCCTATTTTGCGAAAGTTAAACGCATTCCTTACCAAAACACTCCTTTGGGGTGTTTTGGGGATATGCGTTCAGGCAAATGCGCAAACGGATCATTCATCTCATTCAACAATGAGTGCCCCCTCCAAAGGGGCTAATGTCTGTCAGGGAGTCGGCCTTGAATGTGCCAATGCCGCCACTCCTTTTATTACAAAAGATGGTCAATTGTTTTTGGCCTGGACTGCTGGTGGAGTGGTCTCAGTTTCGCAATCTGTGGATGGTGGAAAAACATTTTCTCCTGCAGTCAAAATTGCAGAGCATGGCAAAGCGCTAGATACTGGTAGTGATGCACGTCCACAAATTGTTTCAGACTCTAAAGGTAATGTGTTCTTAGCCTATGCGTTTTTCAAAGACTCCAATTGGAATGCACAAATTAACACTACTCGCTCCATTGATGGAGGAAAGACTTTTAGTGCGCCGGAGTCGCTAGTTCGGGATAGCTCGAGTCAGCGATTTCCATCGCTCTTGATAAAGCCTGATGACTCATTATTCATTGCCTGGATTGATAAGCGATTGGTAGCCGCCGCAAAGCAGTCAGGTTCACCGCGCTTGGGTGGATCTATTGCTTATTCCTCTTCAGTGGATGGCGGGAAAAACTTTCAAGCTGAGAAGTTTGCAAATGAAAGCAGTTGTGAGTGTTGCCGCATTGGAGTAAGTCTTGATCCAAAGAACCAGGTGGCAATCGCCTATCGCGCGATCTTTCCTGGCGGCATTCGGGATCAAGCAAGTCAGGTCATCACTTCTAAAGGGGCAGAGCCAATTCGGCGAGTTGCAGATGACGATTGGAAAACAGATGCTTGCCCTCATCATGGACCTTCTATAGCGGTCTCAAAATCTGGGAAGTTTCATGTGGCTTGGTACACGCAAGGAGCCAAACGTTCTGGTGTGTTTTATGCCAACTCTAGCGATCAAGGCATCACTTATTCAAAACCCTCTAGAATTGGTGCCGATGGCGCAAACGTCGCCCGACCTTATCTATTGGCATCAGGTAAGCAAGTATGGCTAGTTTGGAAAGAGTTCGACGGTACATACTCTTCCATTTATATGAAGCAGTCTCATGATGATGGCACCAGTTGGTCTGAAGCCAAATTAGTATCAAAAACGAGTGGCTATAGCGATCATCCGCTCTTAGTGAGGCGAGATCGAGAAATATTGTTATCTTGGCTTACTCGTACCGATGGTTATCAATTAATTCAAATTGGAAATATCCAGTGAAAAAATATTGGCTTAGTTTCATTTTCTTGATGGCATTAGCAGTGCAGACAGCTAGTGCTGATCCAATCCGCATGAAGCCTTATCAGGCGGGCGATTGGTCTGGCCTAGTAAAGACGGCTAATGGATCGCCTCTAGCCATCCACTTTTGGGGTGTGACATGTCCAGCCTGCGTGAAGGAGATGCCTCAATGGGGAGCCTTTCTGAAACGCAACCCTAAGGCCAAAGTCCTCTTTATTCAGGTTGATGATGTAGCGCCTGAAATGATGCAAAAAATGTTGAATAAGGCTGGCCTGGATAAAGCCAATAATTATTACGTTACCGGACCATTTGATGAGCGCTTGCGTTATGAGATTGATCCAAAGTGGCATGGTGAAACGCCAACTACAATCTTTATTGATCAGAACGGAAAGGCCTCCAGAAAAACAGGCTTAATTAATTTTCAGCAGTTACCGTCTGCACTTAAAGAGGGTTAATGTAAATCATGAAAAAGATCATTGTTCCTACATCAAATAGTTTTTACTTCAGTGCATTACTAGTAAGTTTGTGTTTAATGTTGGGGGCGTGCGCTTCCCAATCTGGTTTATGGCTTAAAGACAATTCAACTCAACTTCAGGTTGATCAAGATAACTACGCCTGTCTTCAGCAATCACAGCAACCATATGGGTACAGTGATGGCGGCTTCGGCTGGGGTCCTGGTTGGGGTGGTTTTAATGCCTACTCTGGCGTTCAGACTAATCAAGAGCTTTATTCAGCCTGCATGAGGGCTAGAGGATATCGCTGGCAACCCGACAAGGCTACTCAATAGATTTCTCTTCATGAGTTCAGCAAACAATACGTCATTAGCGCTGGATTTAGTCATTCAAGGAGCAGTAATTTTTGATATACATCAAACCATTTATGACGACATATTTGAAAATTATCAGTTGTATATATAAAGGAGTAACACCATGATTTTGAAATCACTGAAAGTGCTAATTATTTCTGCATTAGCCACCTTATCTTTGTCTGCTTTAGCTGGGGCAAATGATCCCTTGTTTATTAATCTCACCACTGATGATGCGCATCGTTCAACAATGGCGATTACTTTTGGTAAGCACCATTCCGGCAACGGACATCCGTTAAGCATCTTTTTGAATGATAAGGGCGTTATTTTGGGTGTAAAGGCGGGATCAGAAAAGTACGCCGCCCAACAAAAGGAATTAACTGAAATCATTTCAAAGGGCGGCTTAGTCATTATTTGCCCTTCATGCTTAAAAAATTCAGGTTACACAGAGGCTGATTTAATTCCGGGAATCAAGATTGGTAGCCCTAAGTTAACAGGTGATGCCTTGTTTAAAGACGGCACTAAAACTATGAGTTGGTAAGTTTTAAATTTTTATGAATTTATTTAAGCATCGTAAGTTCATTCACTGGATAGCCGCTTTGGCTATCCTGATGGGTGCGCTTGCGCCTGCTGTTTCTCAGGCTTTGTCTTTGGCTAATAATGGCCAAGGATTTGTAGTTGAGGTTTGTTCTAGTAATGGCAGCAAGATGACCCAGGTCATCGGAGATGATGAGACCTCTTCATCACCCGCTATGGGTAGTCACTGCCCATACTGCGTAGTCCAGCCAATCTATTTATTGCCGAGTATTAGTGCATTTGAGTTCACCGCCCCTCAGAGCTATGTAGTTCGATCATTAAGTTCCTATCAAGCCCCTCAGATTCTGTCTGCATGGGTCAGACTTCCCTCTAGAGCGCCTCCTGCCTAGTCTTAAATCACTTTGTTGACATGGTTTTGCCATGTCGTTTGGCAATAAGAATTGCCGTTGATTTAAGAGGGAGTATGTATGTACGCCATTATTGAGCGCCCTGAAACTGGGGCCACAGCAAAACAGATTATTTCTAAAGTATCGCAAGAGATCTCGCTTCCGAGTAATCTACTCGAAGGGCATTATTGTGATAACCACTTTCCATCACGTAAACCGATTGATCGCTACTCCTGTGTAGAGTTGATTCGTTACATTTGGATCAATCACTCCTCTAGAAGGGCATTTCTGGTGAAGTTGCCTAAGGATTTATCTTCAGACCAAGCTTTGATTCAAGGGTTCGATAAGCTCTATCTTGGTCATGTTCCGAAAAGCATTGGTAGAGGCTATCTCAAAGATCTGGCAATTCTGTATAAAAAGATCAATGACATTGAAAAATATAAGCGTCAACTAGGTACCGGAATTTTTGCCTTAATGGGTACGGCTGGCATGAGCGTTTTTTCTAAACGAGAGCTAAATAGCTTATTGTCAGAGCAGGCAAAATCCTTAAGACCTGTCTATGCCATGATTGAGGAGAGGTTAGAGGTTCTTAAATCAGAGCTCGCTGATAAAAGGGAAATCTTTATGCGTGGTAGCGCTAATAGTTATTACGATAGGCTGGCAGCATGAGTAAATGGCTAAGAAAATTACCCGGGTATCAAGTCTATGAGCCAGGCTTAGAGCGCAAGATATTGAGTGAGCTTCCCCAATTTACGGTTCTGGGAAGTCTGGCTATAGCACTACCGAGTTTATTGGCTAGATTCTTTCTATCTACCAAGGCGGAGCGAATTATCGATATTTTGGTTATTGGAGCCGAGATCTTTTTCCTTGGCATGCTGCTGACCTTGGCTATCGGTGCATTTATTGTGATGCTCTCAAAAGGCCCGGCATATGTTGCTGATGCCTATCCATTGATTGATTCTGATCGGCCAAAGAAATAGCTGTGTTGCATAGCAAGTTGAGATAAAGTTTAAGGATGTGGACTCGATAGATGTATAGATATTGAGTGCGAGCAATTTGAGAGGGGCCTTGAGAGGTATCTCAGGATTTAAGTTAACTAGGAGGATTTACAAATGAAAAATAATTTATTAAATGCTTTATTGGCTGCTGCAGTATGTTTTGGTTTATCCGCTACTGCACAAGCGCAAAACGCTAAAGTCGGTAGTGTGCAAATTGAAAACGCCTATACGCGTGCGACTGTCCCTGGCCAAATGGCTGCTGGTGGCTTTATGAAGATTGAAAATAAAGGTGCTGCTGATCAATTGGTATCCGCAAGCTCACCAGTCGCTGGTGAAGTGCAATTACATGAAATGGCTATGGACGGAAATGTTATGAAAATGCGCCAAGTCAAAGATATCGCAGTACCAGCAGGTGGTGCTGTGGAATTGAAGCCAGGCGGATTGCATTTGATGTTTATGAACATCAAGGCGCCATTGGCTGCTGGCGAGAGTGTTCCCGTCAAACTCAAATTTGCTAAAGCAGGTGAAGTAGAAGTGAAGATGCCAGTTAATGCTATGGGCAATCCAGGTGCTGGTCATGGAGCAATGAAGCACTAAGCATTTGATGTGGTTATAGAGAATAAGTATTAAAAAAGCCCCTAGTGTTATCTAGGGGCTTTTGCTTTCTGCTTAACTAAATATTAGTTATCAAGATTCAAGTCGGTGACTGCGCCTTTACTAGCAGTACTTGCAAGACGTGCATATTTAGCTAGTAAGCCACGGGTATAGCGAGGCTTAGGTTGCTTCCAGCTTGCGCGACGCTTGGCGATCTCTGCTTCATCTACGTTGAGCTGAATCAGAAGCTTGTGGGCATCAATCGTTACTGAGTCACCTTCGTTAATGAGGGCAATCACGCCTCCAACGTAGGCTTCTGGGGCTACGTGACCAACAACCATGCCCCATGTACCACCAGAGAAGCGACCGTCAGTGATAAGCCCTACAGACTCGCCTAAACCTTGCCCCACTAGAGCGGAGGTAGGGGCAAGCATTTCGCGCATACCAGGACCACCTTTAGGGCCTTCATAGCGAATGACAACAATATCGCCATCTTTGATCTTTTGCGCCATGATGGCCGCCATTGCATCGTCTTCAGAATCAAAGACACGTGCAGGTCCCGTGATCGATGGGTTTTTGAGGCCGGTAATTTTGGCAACGCAGCCCTCAGGAGAGATGTTCCCCTTCAAGATCGCCAGGTGACCTTGTTTGTATAAAGGATTATCTAAAGTGCGAATCACTTTTTGATCAGCGCGCGGGACAGATGGCACATCTTTTAATACTTCAGCAATTGTTTTGCCGGTGATGGTGATGCAATCACCATGCAGTAGGCCGCCATCCAATAAAATTTTCATGACCTGAGGAATGCCGCCTGCTTGATGCAAGTCGGTAGCCAAATAAGTACCAGATGGCTTCATATCCACAATGACCGGAACGCGTTTACGAATACGTTCAAAGTCATCAATCGTCCACTCAATCTCTGCAGCGCTCGTAATTGCCAAGAAGTGCAATACGGCATTGGTAGAGCCACCAACTGCCATGATGACGCTCACTGCATTCTCAATCGACTTTTTAGTGATGATGTCACGGGGACGTAAGTTTTTCTTGATTGCTTCAACCAATACGATTGCAGATTCGTGCGCACTAGTCACTTTTTCAGCATCTTCGTTCGCCATCGTAGATGAGTAGGGCAAGCTCATGCCCAGGGCCTCAAAAGATGAGCTCATAGTATTGGCTGTATACATGCCACCGCAAGAGCCGCTGCCAGGACAGGCGTGCTGCTCAACACCTTTGAGATCTTCTTCACTTAAGCGTCCAGAAGTAAATTCACCAACCGCTTCAAATGCAGAAACAATATTAAGTTCTTTACCTTTGAAATGACCGGGCTTAATAGTGCCGCCGTAAACATAAATACCGGGCACATTAGTACGTGCTAAAGCCATCATTCCACCTGGCATATTTTTGTCGCAACCACCTATGACAACTACGCCGTCTTGCCACAGACCATTCACACAAACCTCAATGCTATCGGCAATGACCTCGCGAGATACGAGAGAATATTTCATACCTTCGGTACCCATCCCAATTCCATCGGAGACGGTCGGCGTGCCAAATACTTGTGCTTTTGCACCGGCCTCTTCTAAAGCGGTAACAGCAGCGTCAGCTAATTTTTGCAAACCACTATTACATGGAGTGATAGTGGAGTGTCCGTTGGCTACACCAACCATCGGCTTCGAAAAATCCGTCTCCTGATAACCCATTGCGTAATACATTGAACGATTAGGTGCGCGAGCAACCCCTTCGGTGACCATGCGCGAGCGTTCATTAAGGCGTTTCATGCTTATTACTCCAGAAAAGGTTTGTTTCGAAAGGCTCTATTGTGCCGTGAGATGCAATCAAGAGGCGGATCTCTGATTAGGGAAAAAAGTGCTGGCAATATGTTGCAATGCAATATCAAAAGAGATATTTTTATTGATTTAAGAAGAAATTATTAGCTATTAAGCTAATAGCCCGTAGAAAATTACTGGGGTAAATTAGCACATCTACTACTTTTTCCTTTGAATTCAATGACTAAAGTCGGCCATATCTACTTAATTGATGATGATGAATCCATGCGTAAGTCGCTTGCCCGGATGCTGCGGGAATTGGGTTATTTGGTTGAGGATTACGCTTCGGCAGCCGTTTTTTTTGAAAAATCGATTCCTATAGCTCCGGCGGTCATTCTTTTGGATATGCAGATGCCTGACATGACGGGTTTGGAACTGCAGGAACAGTTGGTCAAGCTCGGACGGAAGACGCCTATTGTGTTTGTGAGTGGTCAAAGTCACCCTCATCAGATCGTCCAAGGCCTGAAACAGGGTGCTGTAGACTTCTTATTTAAGCCCTTCAATTTGGAGGAGCTATTGAAGGCTGTATCAGAAGCGATTGATTTTGATAGTCGTCAATTAAAACGGGTTTCTTTGGATGTAGAGACTAGACGCGAATACGAAAGTCTTACTCCAAGAGAGCGTGAGGTTTGCGGATGGCTAGTGGCGGGGCTTCAGAATAAGGATATTGCGGTAAAGTTGGGTACGACCGATGCCACAATCAAGGTACATAAAGCCCGTGTGATGAGTAAAATGAACGTAGATTCAGTGCAAACGCTGGTAAGGAAGTATCTGGAGTCTGACTTAAGTAATCATCCTTTGAATGC
>Ga0194052_1002376_pt1 | contig 10332 bp, 7 predicted proteins | sample SepL226m_MetaG_FD_160117 | JGI IMG/M metagenome (GOLD analysis project Ga0194052, IMG submission 160117) | Anoxic zone freshwater microbial communities from boreal shield lake in IISD Experimental Lakes Area, Ontario, Canada - Sep2016-L227-6m | ecosystem: Environmental > Aquatic > Freshwater >... | reverse complement strand
TCCAGCGCGCCATGGGCAAGCAGGCCGAGGCCGAGCGGGAGAAGCGGGCCAAGATCATCGCCGCCGAGGGCGAGCTCATGGCCAGCCAGCAGCTGCTGGAGGCCGCCAACAAGATCAGCCAGAACCCCGTCGCCATCCAGATGCGCTACCTGCAGACCCTCACGGAGATCGCGGTGGAGAAGAACAGCACCATCGTCTTCCCGCTGCCCATGGAGCTCATGAAGGCCTTCGAGAAGTTCACGGAGAAGTAGGCTTCTCGGGAGGCCTCCAGCCTCGCCAGGCGCGGGCCTCGGCCCGCGCCTGGGCGGTGGCTTGGCCGGTTCCACCATAGGCCTCGGCCTCCACGGCATCCGCCAGCGCGGCCAGGGCCTCCGCGCGCTCTGGCCGCAGGGCGCCCAGCCGCTGCAGCCAGACCCGGGCCGTGTCGCCCGGTTGGGGCGGCCCGAACCGGCGGGTGCGGGCCAGCAGGGGCGCCAGTGCCCGGAGGCGGCCCGGCCCCGGCGGTGCCGGCCGCCAGAGTTGCCGCGTGCGCCAGAGTGTCCAGGCCAGGGCCAGCAGACTCAGGGCGGCCACCGGGGCGCGGGAGGGGGCCCGCCAGTGCCAGTCCCAGCCCTGGGCGCGGCCCTGGAGCCAGGCCAGGCCGCTCAGCTGGTCCTGGTCCGAGAAGCGCACCACGTAGCGCTCCCAGCGGTAGCGCAGGGCATCGAGCCAGCGGTCCAGGGCGCCGAAGGACGGGCCCTCGCCCGCGGCGCCGGCAGGGCCGGCGGGGGTCGGATCTGCGGTCCACCAGCGGCCTTCGTGCCAATACTCCACCCAGCTGTGGGCCTCGTTCTGGCTCACCCGGAAGTAGCCCCCCTCGGGGATCCAGGGACCCAGTCGGTAGCCATTCACCACCCGGGCCGGAACCCCCCGGGCCCGGAGCATCAGGGCCAGGGCGGAGGCGAAGTACTCGCAGTGGCCAGCCTGGCTGCGCTCAAGGAAGTCCTCCAGGGGGTTGGCTGTCGTGCCGGAGGGGTTCTCCAGCGTGTAGCGGAAGCCCCGCAGGGTCGCCTCCAGGCTCTGGGCCAACCGGGGCGTGGGCAGGATGCCCGGTGCGAAGCGGAGGCTGGCCCGGCGGGCCGCTTCGTGGCCGGACTCCAGGGTTGTCAGCAGGTCCAGGCGGCGCGCGGTGAGGCGCCGCTCTGGATAGACCAACTGCTGGGGATCCCAGGTCACCGTGACCGGAGCGGTGCGGGCCTGCGGATAGCGCCACCGGAGGCTGCCACCCGGGCCCGGGACCACGGGCAGCTCTTCCGGATCCAGGGAAGCTTGGGCTGCGGGCAGGACCAGGATGCCGTGGGCGCTGGGCGTGTAGAGAAGCTCCGCCCGCTGGAGCCCGGGCCCCCCCATCCGGATGCGGGGGAAGGCCGGTGTCTGTGGTGAGGGCTCCCAGCGAAGGCCCTGGACGGACTCCAGGGTGATCCCGCGGAGCAGGGCCAGCCCGCGCGCCCACTGGGGGTTTGTGATGGGATCCACACCCGGCGGGGGTGCGATGCGCAGGGCCACCTCGGGGTTGGGTTCGAGGGGGCCACCCCCGGCCAAGTCCAGGCGTTCACTCAGGCCCGCCTGGGTGAGACCCGTCGCGGCCCTGGCCAGGAGGGCCGGCCGCAGGCCCAGGCTCAGGCGCGGCAGGATCACGAAGAACCCGGCGCCGAAGAGGGTGGCGGCGCCCACCCAGAGGGGCACCCAGGCCAGCGGCGGACGGGGCGGGGGGCCGGGCCGCAGGGCCGCCGAGGGCTCCCAGGCCTGTTGAAGGAGGGCCAGGGTGGCGGCGCAGGCCCAGGCCAGCGCCCCGAAGAGGAAGATGAGGTCCGTGCCGGCGATGGCCGTGGTCAGGAACAGCAGGAAGCCAATGAGCAGCAGCTGGCGTCGCTGGGGCAGCTCACGGGGCAGGGCCAGGCGCGCGCCGGCCAGGACGAACAGGGTCTGGATAGCCACAGGCAAGATCCCGTGGCCCCGGGCCAGGTTGCCCAGGAAGAGAAGCAGGGCGCCAACCTCCAGCCAGCGGCGGTGGCGATCCAGATCCCAGCGCAGCGCCTGCACCACTGCCGCCGCAACCAGCGGCAGGACCATCAGCGCCAGCTCCCCGGGCTCGTAGATCCCCGTGGCGACCGTGGCACCCAGGGCCACCCAGAGCGGCAGGTGGTCGCTCCAGGGGGCCCACCGGAGCCTCAAGCCCACACCCAGCTCCCCAGCACCACGGGCCGGGCGGCCCCGGTGACTTCCGGCAGGTTCCCGGGCAGGCCCAGGGCGCTGGCGGCGCCCAGCAGGGCCCAGCTCACCGCTTCCCGCGCACCGGAGGGGAACGCAGTGTCATCTTCCAGGGGCAGGGGCAGCCGGTCCGCCAGTTCCTGGCGCACCCGCTGATGGCGGGCGCCACCGCCGCTGACCAGCCCCCGCAGGCCCGCAGGCCAGGGGGTCACGCGGGTGGCCTCCTGGGCCACAGCGCCAGCCGTGAAGGCCGCCAGGGTGGCCAGCCGATCCGCCAGGGGCAGGGCCTCGAGGGCTTCCGCCTCGGTGTCCAGCCAGGCTTCGCCGAACACCTCCCGGCCCGTGGACTTCGGGGGGGGCGCCGTGAAGTAGGGATGCTGCAGCCAGCGTCCCAGGAGGTGGTCTGCGACCTGACCCGTGGCGGCGGCGCCGTCGGGGTCGAAGGGCAGACCCAGCCAGCGCTGGGCGGCGAGGTCCAGCAGGGACATGCCGGGACCTGTGTCCCAGGCGCGGGTCTGCTGGCCATCCCAGATGGTCAGGTTCGCGATGCCGCCGAGGTTGAGGGCCAGCCAGGGGCCGGCGCCATGCAGCCAGCGCTCGGGCAGGGGCACCAGGGGGGCGCCCTGGCCGCCCAGGGCCAGGTCCCGGCGGCGGAGATCCCACACCACGGGACAACCGAGGGCCTCGGCCAGCACATAGGGATCCGCCAGCTGCAGGCTCGCGCCCTTGGCGGGGTGGTGCTGGACAGTCTGGCCGTGGAGCGCGGCCAGGTCCGGTCGCAGGTTCAGCCTGGCGCACAGGTCGTAGGCTGCCCGGGCATGGTGGTTGCCGAGGCGCCGCTGAAGGATGCAGAGCGCCGCCGGGTCCAGGTGGTTGGAGGCCGCCGCCAGCACCTCGGCCCGCACCGGGTCCGGGTAGGGGGCGCTGTGGTGGCCCAGGAGGGCACGGAAGGGCCGCCCGGTCTGGAAGCCGCCGGGCTCCACCTCGATGGCCACGACGTCCACGCCATCGGCGCTGGTGCCCGACATCAGGCCCAGCACGCGCCAGGGACGGTCCTCCGGGAGCGGGACGCGGGTTTGCATGCTGCTGATGATGCCAGCAAGTACCCATGGCCGTGGATGCGGATACCCTTGGGGCGTCGGGGGTATCCATGACCACCATCATCGTCCTCATCATCATCGGCGTTGTCCTCTACCTCGTGCTGCGGGGTCGGCAGGATCAGCCCGAACAGCTGGGCGCTTCGCGCCGGGCGCTGCCCACGGGCCCGCTGGAGCCCCACACCTTCGCCTGTCCCTACCCCAAGTGCCCCACCTGCGGCGCCACCGGCGACAAGATGAAGCAGGACTGGGATGGGCTCCGCTCCGTCAAGTGGTCCTGCGGCTACTGCAGCGCCGTGGCGGGCGTGCAGTCCCTCAAGGACGAAGAGCTGCCCCCTTCGGCCCGCCGTCAGCTGGGTCTGGATGCTCCGGCCCAGGGCTCCATGCCCATGCAGCAGGGCGGCTACGGACCGGGCGGCGGTGGCATGGGCGGGCTGCTGACGGGCATGATGCTCGGCAGCATGATGGGCGGCGAGCGCCACCATGATCACCGCGGGCAGAACGGCGATGGCTTCGGCGGCGACACCTCCGGAGGCTCCTCCAGCGACTGGGGCGAGTCCAACTCCGGGTCCGACGACTGGGGCGACTCCGGGGGTGGTGACTCCGGCGGCGGCGATTCGGGCGGCGACTGGTAGGACCTTGCTTTTCGTCCACGCCTGACGCCCGGCTGCAAGCTTGGGTCGCGAGTGCCTGATTTGCGTGCTCGCAGATAAATGACGGCTAAGTATTAAATGCCCGTCTAGACATTTATATTGAATTGCCGCGTGGATTATCCATGATGGTTTCATTCGCATTCTAAATTCGGCCATCCGATGGTGGCCTTTCTTTTTAGGAGCCAGCCATGCTGAGCCGTCGCTTGCGGTATCTGTCCCTGGTGCTCGCGTCCGGAGCCCTCCTGTCCGCCCAGACCACGGGCGGGGTGCAGGGCCGCGTGCTGGATCCCAAGGGGCGGCCGGTGGCTGGCGCCCGGGTTTCCATTACCGGCGCGGGCTTGCAGGGTGGGCGGAACACCACGACAGATGAGTCCGGTGCCTACCGATTCGGCCTCATCCCGCCGGGTGTCTGCTCCATCACTGCCGTGAAGGAGGGTCTGAACACGGCCAAGGCGCAGGTGCAGATCGGGCTCGACCGCATCGCCTCCGTGGACCTCACCCTGAACGCCGTGGCCACGGCCACAGTGGAGGTGTTCGAGGCGAACGAGTCCATGGACCTCAAGGCCACCACCGTCGGTGCCAACTTCACCAGCGAGGCGATCCTGAAGCTTCCCACCTCCCGGGACTTCGCCAACATCGCGCTGCTCTCCCCGGGCGTGACCCAGGACAGCGCCGGGTTCAAGGTCTACGGCTCCTCCGGTGCCGAGAACAACTTCATGGTGGACGGCATCAACACCACCAACGTGGAGTTCGGCACCCAGGGCAAGAAGATCCCCCAGGAGTTCGTGCAGGAATTCCAGGTGAAGACGGGGGGCTACGAGGCCGAATACGGCAAGGCCACCGGCGGCATCATCAACGTCATCACCAAGTCCGGCGGCAACGAGTTCACCGGGGATGTCTTCGCCTACACCGAAGGCAACATCTTCAAGAGTGGCAACCAGCACGCGAACGACGCCAACCTCAGGCAGAAGCCCCTGCTCATGGAGAACAAGACCACGGAGTTCGGGTTCGATGTCGGTGGCCCCATCATCAAGGACAAGCTCTGGTTCTTCGCGGCCTATGACCGGCGCAGCGCCAGCCAGATCAACCAGGTGCGCGTGCCGGGTCCGGACCTGGGGCTCAAGGCCCCCACGGACTCCTCGCGGGATCTGTACGCGGTGAAGCTCACCTGGCACCTGGCCGAGAATCAGAGCCTCATCGCCTCCATCCTGGGCGATCCCCAGAAGGTGACGGGTGCGGTCAAGGATCCCCAGGGAGCCGCCTCCACCTGGGAAGGCACCAACAAGGTGGGCGGCACCGACCTCAGCCTGCGCTATGAACTCACGGGCCCAGCCTGGTTCCTTCAGCTCCAGGGCAGCCAGCACAACGAGAAGAACTCCATCCTCGCCGGCGGCGCCGGAGCCACCCTCGTCCAGACGATCGACAACACCACCCAGCAGGCCACGGGCGGGTTTGGCCGCTTCGACGACAAGGACTTCACACGCACGAACCTGACCGGGTCTTTCACCTACTACGCTGGCACCCACGAGCTCAAGGCCGGCTTCGACCTCCAGACCGACAAGGCCACCATCAGCCGCGGCTACTCGGGCGGGCAGCAGGTGACGGACTACGGCGACGGCAGCTACTCCCACTACTACTGGACCGTGGCCGGGGCGGACGTGAACAACGCTCCCAGCATCATCTTCCATGCCTCGCCCAAGCATGAGAGTGCGGGCTACTTCCTGCAGGACAAGTGGTCCCTCCGCCCCAGCCTTACGCTGAACCTCGGGGTGCGGCTCGACACCACCAACATCAAGGACCAGCACGGGGCGACCAAGATCTCCCTCAAGGACCAGTGGGCCCCGCGGCTCGGGCTGGCCTGGGACTGGGCCGGCAAGGGCCAGGACAAGGTCTACCTGAGCCTGTCGCGCTTCTACGAGCAGGTTCCCCTGGATCTGGTCATCCGCTCCTTCAGCGACGAGAGCAATCCCACCATCTTCAACTTCAGCCGCACCAGCCTCACGCCCAATCCGGCCGCGGGCACCAGTGCCATCGTGGGCTCCTACATTGAGCCGGTGGACCCGGACCTGAAGGGCCAGTACTCCGATGAGTTCATCCTGGGTGCAGAGACCACCGTGGCTCCCAACCTGGTGCTCGGCGCCAAGTACATCCGCCGCTATATGGGGCGGGCCATCGAGGACTCCCTCGACGTGAACAGCACCTCCGGCGACTACTTCATCATGAACCCCGGGTTCAGCGTGACGGGCAAGCAGTATCCCCGCGCCTACCGGGACTACCAGGGCGTGGAGGTGAGCGCCCAGAAGAAGTTTGCGGACCACTACACTTGGCAGGTCTCGTACCTGTGGAGCCAGCTCGAGGGCAACTACGAGGGCGCCTACCAGGGCGTGGGCGGTGCCGATGGCTCAGGTCAGCTGGATCCCAACATCAACTCCGCCTTTGATGAACCGGCCTTCATGGTGAACAGCTACGGCAAGCTCAGTGGGGACCGGACCCACCAGCTGAAGTTCAACGGCTACTACGAGTGGGATTCAGGTCTCACCGTGGGCGCCGCCTTCACCTTTGCCTCCGGGACGCCCGTGAACCGCCTGGGCTACGCCGACCAGGTGCTGCCCTTCCCCTACACCCGCTACGAGCTGTTCCTCATGCCCCGCGGTACCGCGGGCCGCACCCCGGAGAGTGCTCGCCTGGACGTGAACGTGGGCTACGCCTTCAAAGTGGCCGGCAAGAAGACGGTCCGCCTGATGCTGGACGTCACCAACCTGTTGAACAGCCAAGTCGAGACGGCGTTTGACCAGCGCTACAACTTCACCGGCTTGGACTCGGGCCTGACGAACCCCTACTACAAGGCCCCCGTGGCCTTCCAGGCCCCCCGCTCGGTCCGCCTGGGGCTCCGCTACAGCTTCTGAGCCAGCCCAACCTCCAACCTGTGGCGGCCCCGTTTGGGGCCGTCGCTGTTTCTACAGCACCTTCGGCACCACGAACATGCCCCGGTCCTGGGCCGGGGCATTGGCCAGGGCCTGCGCCTGGCTGAAGGAGCTGCCGGGCTCGTCCGCCCGGCGGGGCAGGGGCTGCTGCAAGCCCATGACCATGGGCTCAATGGCCTCCAGCGGCAGCTCGTCCAGGCTGGCCGCGTGGCTCAGCATCCGCGCCATGGCCTCGCGCATGGGCTCGATCTCGTCCTCCCGCAAGCTCAAGTGCGCCAGCTGCGCGCACCGCAAGACGTCCTCACGCGTGACTTCCATGACAACTCCCGGGCAAGCACAGGCTAACCAGATTTCATCACAGCCCAGAATCCAGGCTGGGGCAAGGATCAAGCAATGAGGCAGTCCAGCGCCCATCCCCTTCATCCCCTGCATCCCTGTTTAAAAAAACCACCTGGTTCTCGGCCAGACTCCGCAAAAAAGACGCTCCACGAAGGTCACGAAGATGCCCTGTCGGCACGATGACTGCGCCTTCGTGGTCCTTCGGTGTATTTCTTCGTGTCCTTTGTGGAGATCTTTGAAAGCCAAATTTGGAGGAGCAAGGCCGATAACAAGGAAAAACTAAAACAGGGATAACTGCGGATGAAGGGGATAGGAAGGCCCTGTCCTTGAACCTCGCTGTGAAAACAGAAAGGGGACGTTGAATCCTGGTGCAGGGCGCCTAGGTGAGTTTCAGGTCGGCGTCGGCGTTCTGGGGCCAGGGGTCCGGATCGGGTTCCAGCAGGGCACCGGCGGCGGCGATCATGGCGCCGTTGTCGGTGCAGAGGCGGGGCTCGGGGAGGGCCAGCACCAGGCCATGCCGGGCCGCGAGCAGGGCGGCTTCGGCGCGGAGCCGGGAGTTGCAGGCCACGCCGCCGCTGATCACCAGGCTGCGGGCGCCGTGCTCCTCGGCCAGGGCGGGGATGGGCTTCAGCAGCCAGGTGGCGATGGCCTCCTGGAGGCTGCGGCAGAGGCCCTGGACCTCGGCATCCGCCGCGCCGGCGGTGGCCAGCCGGGGGTTCCGCTCCACCCGCAGCTTCACGCCGGTCTTGAGGCCCGAGAAGCTCCAGGAAGCCTTGCCGTCCCGGAACTTCGGCGGCGTGAAGGGCTCGGCGGCCCGGCCTGCGGTCTGGGCGCAGGCATCCACCACGGGGCCGCCGGGGTAGCCCAGGTTCAGCATGCGGGCGGTCTTGTCGAAGGCCTCGCCGGCGGCGTCGTCCCGGGTCTTCTGCAGCAGCTGCAGCGAAGTCCAGTCCTCGGCCCGGTAGAGGTGGGTGTGGCCCCCGGAGACCAGCAGCACCAGGGCCGGGAAGGGCAGGTCCGGCGCCGCGAAGCGGGCCGCGTTCAGGTGGCCCAGCAGGTGGTGGACGCCCACCCAGGGGAGGCTGTGCCGCCAGGCTGCGGCCTTGCTGGCGCTGAAGGTGGCCAGGAGGCTCCCGACCAGGCCTGGCCCTCGGGTGACCGCGATGCGGTCGAGGTCCGCCCAGCCGACGCCCGCCTGGCTGAGGGCGCCCGCCATGACCGCGCGCACCTGCAGCAGGTGCTCCCGGGCTGCCAGCTCAGGAACCACGCCCCCGAAGGGCCCGTGGATGGCGTCCTGGCTCTCCCGCATGAGGGAGCGCAGCCGCGGACCTGCGGCAGTCTCCTCCACCACCGCGGCGGAGCAGTCGTCGCAGGAGGATTCAAGGCCCAGGACCAGCATCCGGATAGTGTAACTTGGCAATCTGGAGACCCACCATGCGCGGCCCCGTCCTGATGTTCCTTTCCGTGGCCCTGGTCGCGCAGGCACCGAAGGCGCTGGGACCCGGCGAGGCCTTCGCTCGGCAGCTGAAGCAGAACCGCCTGGGCATGTGGCTGGTGCTCGAGGATGAGGGTGCCACCTGGGGCACTCCGGCCCGGGCGGCCCTGCAGGAAGATGCCCTGGTGGCGCTGAACCTGCCGCTGCTGCTGGTGGGCGGCAATAAGCCCGACGCCCTGTCCACCTATGTTCGCGAGCGCTACGGCTGGGTCCGGGGCGGCCACTGGGCCCTGGTCGATGCCGATGGCCGCGTGCTGGCGGAGGGGGCCACCCCGCCCGAGGCCGCGAAGCTGGCCGCGGCGGCGGAGCGCGCTGGCCTGAAGACCCGGGCCCAGGAGCTGGCCGAGTTCCTGACCCGGAACGGGGACCACCTGGAGGCCCAGGCGGCCCTGCTGCGCGAGCGGACGCTGGTGGCCTGCCGCCGCACCCAGAAGGCGCTGGGCCCCGAGATCGCGAAGAAGAACGCCGAGGAGGCGGCCGGGAAACCCGGCGAGCCCCTGCTGCTGAGCGCCGAGCAGGACTCGAAGATCTGGTCGGAGACCGCGCAGCTGTTGGATCACCTGTTCCAGGGCGCCTGGATCGAAGTCTCTTCGGACCTGCCCTGGGCCCTCGCCGGGGACGAGGCCACCCACTCGCCCACCATGCGGGCCCTCTGGGCGCAGCGCCTGCCCCTGGTCGAGGACGCCCTGCGCCGCCAGCCCAACGCCTGGGACCTCTGGCGGATCTGGATCCTGGGCGCGGACATCTCCGGTGGGCGGGCGCTCTCGCCGCTGCTGGCCAGCCTGGACCCTCTTCCGGGGACCGCGCCCGAGGACTGGCCCCCGGCGGCCGTGCTCGAGGCCTTCGTGCGGGACGCCAAGAAGCGGGGCGACTGGCGCGCCATCCGGGAGGCCATGGAGCCTCGCTGGGACGAGTGGCGCCGGGATGCCCGGCGGGCGGCCATGGGGCAGGGACCCGGCGAGCGGATCTGGTCCCGGATCCTGCAGCCGCTGGTGGAGTCCCTCATCAGCCTGGGGGACGCGGGTACCGCAGATCAGGTGGTGCTGCAGGCCCTGGAGACGCTGCGCTGGGAAGGGGTGGCGGCCCAGGCCCGGGACCTGGCCCAGCGGCTCAACCGCAGCGACCTCGCCCTGCGGTGGGGCGCCCTGTCCCAGGCCCCGGCCCGATGAGCGGAACCTCTCCCAACCTGGTGCCGACGCGGGTCCAGCTGAACCGGCCCCTGCCGCCGCTCACCTACCTGGCGCCGGAGGGCCTCCCCGCCGGCGTGCGGGTGCGGGTGAAGCTGCGCAACAGCCTGGCCTTCGGGCTGGCCATGGGGCCGGAGCCCTCCCCGCCCGCCGCGAAGCTGCGGCCCATTGAACTGGTGCTGGATCCCTTCCCCCTGCTGCCGCCCAAGCTGCGGGAGCTGCACACCTTCGCTGCCCGCTACTACGGCTGCCTGGAGGCCAACCTGCTGCCCCTCAGCCTGCCCCAGGCGCTGCTGCCGAACTGGGAGGCCGATGAGGATGGCCAGCGGCTGTCCTTCCACCGGGACCGCGGGGCCTGGGGCGTCCTGGCCGACCTCGGGGAGGCCT
>Ga0194052_1002375_pt1 | contig 10336 bp, 10 predicted proteins | sample SepL226m_MetaG_FD_160117 | JGI IMG/M metagenome (GOLD analysis project Ga0194052, IMG submission 160117) | Anoxic zone freshwater microbial communities from boreal shield lake in IISD Experimental Lakes Area, Ontario, Canada - Sep2016-L227-6m | ecosystem: Environmental > Aquatic > Freshwater >... | reverse complement strand
GGCTAATTACGCAGGCGGCGGAGCTCTCGATCACGCTTGACGGCGCCGGTGCTCAGGCGTTGATCGCGCAGGTCGGCGAGCGCCAGCAACGCCTCCTTCGTGAGCTTGAGAAATTGGCGCTCGAGTATGGGGCTGGCGCGCGGATCGGCGTTGAAGAGGTCAGTGAATCGGCCGCGAACTCCTCCGAGCTACTCGTCTGGGGGCTTGTTGATGCGATCGTTGCCCGCGACCAGCGCACAGCGCTCGTCACCTATCTGCGTCTTCGAGATCAGGGCGAGGATCCGGGCCGCCTGGCGATCGCTATCGCCAGGCGGCTGCGCGATGTCACCACGATCGCCGCACGACTAGAGGCCGGGGCCACGGAATCCCAAGCGCTTGAGGGCATCTACGGAGGTAGCTACGCCCAGAAGTTGCGGATGGCTGACGCGCGCCGCGCCGACCTCGACTTGTTACGCGAAGCCACAGATGAGCTCGCAGCCTTAGAGCTGGAGAGTCGCGGCGGCAGCGCGCTTAACTCCGACACTCTGACGCTGCGAGTGATCGACGCAATCGCGGCTTAAGCGCCAGCGCGAATCCGCGTGGCGCGGGACTTCTTGCGCGCGCCGGTGTTCTTGTGCAGCGCGCCGTGAGCGACGGCTTTGTCGATCATCGACGTAAGTTTCAAGAACTCGGCGTCGGCCACTGAATCGTCGCCAGCTGCGACGGCTGCCTCAAGGCGCCGCTGGTAGGTCTTGATCGCCGACGTGTAGTGACGGTTTTCAAGCCGCTCGCGCTCGCTGCGTGCGTTGCGCTTCTTCTGTGAATTAAGATTGGCCATTGCCGAGGGCGGATTCTAGCGTCCTGCGGATTCGCCGGGGCCGACCCTTAGGATTGAGCGTTCGTGACCTCGAGGCCAGGCAGCCCAAAGGACCCGGAGCCGGAGGACGACCCCGGCGCCGAAGAGGCCGTGCTCGATGCCGCGATTATCGGCGGCGTACTCCCTGCAAGTGATGCTGAGGCCGGAGCGGCCGCTGCCCGTGCTGCGGTCCTCAAGATTGACGAAGAGCACGAGGTGCCTGGGGCAAAAGCTGGGGTTGCACGCAACACCGTGCTCTTCTCGGTCGCTACCGGACTCTCTCGAATCGCTGGTCTAGCACGCGAGATTGTTGCCGCGAGCTACTTCGGAACCAGCGGCGCGGCCTCGGCCTTCACGATCGCCTTCCAGCTGCCGAATCTCGTCCGTGGGCTATTTGCTGACGCGGCCCTGAGCGCCGCCTTCGTTCCGGTATTCGCAGAGTTTCTGGAGCAGAAGCGGCGGCGCGAAGCGATCTTGCTCGCTTCGACTCTGTTCTGGATCATTCTGCTGGTGCTCGGGGCGCTGAGCGCGCTCTTCATCTTTGCCGCCGGCGTACTGATCCCGCTCTTCATCCCCGGCAACAACTTCACGCCGCAGCTAGTGGACCTAGCGGTTGGTCTCTCGCAGGTTCTCTTCCCGATTGTCGTGTTGCTCGGGATCAACGGTTTGTTGGTGGGGATCGTCAACTCCTACCACCACTTCACTATCCCGGCGCTAGCTCCATTGGTTTGGAACATTGTGATCATTGGTGCGCTGATCCTGCTGCGGCCCGCGTTCAGTGCCGACGATCAGATCTACGCATACGCGATCGGCGTGCTGCTGGGCACTGTCGTGCAGCTGCTGATGGTGATCCCGGTCCTGGCAAAGATCGATTTCCGGCTCAAGTTCCACTTCAACTGGCGCGACCCTGGCGTAACCCGTGTGCTGAAGCTGCTGATCCCGGTCACGATCGGACTCGGCGTAATTAACATCGACCTCGTAATCAACTCCGTCGTTGGTGCGCTGATCTCCTCCAGCGCGCCGAGGGCAATTGACGCCGCATTCCGCATCTACATGCTGCCGCAGGGAATTTTCAGCGTCGCGCTCGCCACCGTGCTGTTCCCGTCGCTGAGTCGTCTCGTGGCGCGCAACGACATGGGCGGTCTGCGCTCGCTCGTCGGCACCGGAACGCGCCAAAACCTGCTCTTGCTCGTACCGGCGGCGGCAGCCACGATGGCGCTGGCTAGTCCGATCGTTCAGCTCATCTATCAGTACGGCGCCTTCAACGCAGCCTCAACGAAAGAAGTGTCGACGGCGCTCTTCTGGTTTGCGTTCTCGATGCCGTTTGCCGGGCTGAATCTGCTCCTTACGAGAACCTTCTTTTCGCTCCAGCGGCCGTGGATCCCAAGTGCACTGGCGGCGGTCAACCTAGCGGTCAATGCCGTCGTCTCTATTGCCCTTTACAAGCCGCTTGGAATCGCCGGACCGGTGATAGGAACCGTGGTCGCTAGCGCCGGAATGACGGCAGCCCAGATGATCTACCTACGGCGCCAACTGGGCGGCTCGATTGAAGGCCGCGAGACGTTGGTGATGACGGCGAAGGTCGTCTTCTCGGCGCTGCTCTTGATCCTCGTGAGCCGCGGGCTCTGGCTCGTGCTCGATGGTGCTGTTGGCAGCGGCGGGCCAGCAGCACGATTGATCGCAGTGGTCCCAGCGCTCGCGGCCGGACTGCTTACCTACCTGATTGCCGTACGCCTGCTCCGCATTCGTGAGGCAGATCAGATCACCGAGTTCTTCATGAGTCGCCTGCGTCGGATCCGATCCGCATAGCGCTTCGTTAGCGCCCTACGCTGTAGATCGAGCAATCGCCGCCATGGAACAGTCACTAATACGCAACTTCTCGATCATCGCCCACATCGACCACGGTAAGTCGACGCTCGCTGATCGGATTCTCGAGATGACCTCAACGGTCGATCCGCGAGCGATGAGGGCCCAAGTGCTCGACTCAATGGATCTAGAGCGCGAGCGGGGAATCACGATCAAGGCGCAGGCTGTTCGAGTGCTCTACGAGGCCCGCGACGGTGTCACCTATCAACTGCAGCTAATCGACACCCCCGGCCACGTCGATTTCACCTACGAGGTTTCTCGCTCTCTAGCGGCCTGCGAGGGCGCAATTCTCGTCGTTGACGCATCGCAGGGCGTCGAAGCTCAAACGCTCGCCAATACCTACCTTGCAGTCGAGAACGGGCTCGAACTAATTCCGTGCCTCAACAAGATTGATCTCCCTGGTGCCGAGCCTGAGCGCGTTGCGGCGGAGGTTTCCGAGCTGCTTGGCGAACCAGCCGACGGCATTCTCAAGATTTCCGGCAAGACCGGGGAGGGGGTCGAGGAGGTGCTCGAGGCGATCGTGCGCGACGTGCCGCCCCCGAGCGGCGATCCGGACGCTGCACCGCGAGCGCTAATCGTCGATTCCGAATTCGACCAGTACCGCGGTGTTGTTGCCTACATCCGCGTCGTTGATGGCAAGTTCACCAAGGGTGAGGCAATCAGAGCGATGGTTGCGGGAACCGAAGCCGAGATCGACGACATCGGCTTCTTCACGCCAGAGATGGTCAGTGTCCCCGAGCTGACCGCTGGCGAGGTCGGGTATGTGATCACCGGGATCAAGGACGTGACCCTGCTCCGTGTTGGCGACACGCTCACGACGAAGGCCAACCCGGCGACCGAGGCTCTGCCCGGCTATCGCGAAGTCAAACCGATGGTCTTCTGCGGGCTTTTCCCGATCGAATCGGACCAGTACCCAGACCTGCGTGATGCGCTAGAGAAGCTAACTCTCAACGACGCCGCTTTGACCTGGGAGCCTGAAACCTCCGACGCGCTCGGCTTTGGCTTCCGCTGCGGATTCCTTGGGCTGCTCCACATGGACATCGTGCGAGAGCGACTGGAGCGCGAATACGACCTCAACTTGATGGCAACGATGCCGTCGGTCAGCTTCGAGGTGACGATGACGAGCGGGGAGACCGTCGAAGTTCACAACCCGTCCGCGATGCCCGATCCAAGCCGGATTGAGGAGATTCGCGAACCGATGATCCGCGCCTCGATTCTCACTCCCAATGAGTACGTCGGCCAAGTGATGGAGCTCTGCCAAGAGAAGCGCGGGGAGAGCGCAGGGTTGCACTACCTCTCCTCCGAGCGGGTGCAGATGAGCTACGACCTCCCGCTGGCCGAGATCGTGCTCGACTTCTTTGATCAGCTCAAGTCGCGCACGAGGGGCTACGCCTCGCTCGATTACGAGCTCAGCGGCCTGAAGGCATCGGACATGGTCAAGCTTGATGTGCTGCTGGCTGGCGATCCCGTGGATGCACTTTCGATGCTGGTTCACCGCGAGAAGGCTCATACGGTCGGGCGCACGCTGACCGAGAAGCTGCGCGAGAAGATTCCGCGCCAGCAGTACGACGTTCCAATCCAAGCGGCGATCGGGGCCCGGATCGTTGCCCGCGAGACCGTCAAGGCCTACCGCAAAGACGTTATTGCGAAGTGTTACGGCGGCGATATTTCGCGCAAGCGCAAGCTGCTTGAGAAGCAGAAGGAAGGCAAGAAGCGGATGAAGCAGGTCGGCAGCGTTGAGATCCCGCAGGAAGCGTTCCTAGCCGTGCTCGAGCTCGGGGACTCTAACTAGGCGGCCGGATTCGCGGACCCGGCAGCTGCGCCGGTACCATCGGTATTCGTGCTGACCGAGCGGCAAGAACTAATTCTGCGCCGGGTTGTAGAGACCCATCAAGCCACCGCACAGCCGGTCGGCTCGAAAACGCTTGCAGCCGATCCCGAGATTGACTTTGGGCCGTCAACGATCCGCAACGAGTTGGCGGTGCTTGAGGAGCAGGGGCTGCTGGCTCATCCGCACACGTCGGCGGGGCGGATCCCAACCGATGCTGGCCGTCGGTTCTACGTCGATCGGTTGCTGCCCACCGGCACGCGCGCGAAGCTCGACTTGCCGCTCGTCGCCAGCGAGGTCGATCAGGCGATGCGCGTCACCAGCGCGACTCTCGCGCAGGTGACCAATCTGCTCGCAATTGTCTCAGCGCCGCCGCTGGAAGCGGCGACGGTGCGTCACGTCGAGGTGCTGACGCTGCAGCCGCACGTCGCGATGGTCGTTGTGATCACATCGACGGGGAGCGTGGCAAAGCGGATGGTCAGTTTCCAGCAGCCGGTTGATAGTGGGCTGATCGCGTGGGCGGCTGAATATCTGAACGATCGGCTCAGCGGCCACGAGCTCGGCGCGCGCACCGTCGCCGCGCGGCTCGGTGACCATTCTCTTGGAGCTAGCGAGCGCGGCTTCCTAGAGGCTCTGCTCCCGGTCTTCGATGACCTGCGCTCAGACTCCGAAGTGATGCTTTACGTCGAGGGCGCCGGCAGGCTCCTCGGCGGCGACCGTCTCGACAACCTCGCTGAGATCAATGAGCTGCTCAGCGCGCTTGAGCGGCGCGTTGCACTGCTCGGCGTCCTGCGTCTTGCACTAGGAGAGCGCGACGTCGTGGTGAAGATTGGAAGCGAGAACGAACTACCGGCGCTGCAGTCGCTGGCACTCGTTGGCGCGGGCTACGGCCCGCGCGCTCAGAAGCTCGGCACTGTCTCCGTGATTGGCCCACTGCAGATGGATTACGGAGCGGTAATTGAGACCGTTCGTGAGGCTGCTTGGCAGCTCTCTCGTTACATCGAAGACGTAGACGCCGCATAGCAATGTCGAGCACCGTGCCTGGCGATCCATATGAGGTACTTGGGGTGCCGCAAAGCGCCGACGAGGTGACGATCAAGAAGTCGTTCCGAGCGCTCGCGAGGGAACTACACCCCGATGTCAACAGTCACGATCCGGAAGCGGAAACAAAGTTCAAAGCAGCCGCTGAGGCCTACGAGATTCTCTCCGACCCTCGACGCCGCGAGATCTACGACCGCTACGGCCACGAGGGTCTGCGAAGCGGCGGAATGCGCCCGAACTTTGAAGGGTTTGGCTCGCTTAACGATCTGTTCAGCGCATTCTTTGGGGGAGGCTTTGGCGGCGGGCAGAGCGGCCCGGCAGCAGGCGATGACGCGATAATCGCAGTCTCCGTGAGCTTGGCTGAAGCCGCCGCCGGGAAGCAAACCGCGATCTCCTTCGAAGCGATCGATCGCTGCGCTGAGTGTGATGGCAGCGGCGCTGAGCCGGGCAGCAACTTGACCACCTGCGATCGCTGCCAAGGCTCGGGCGTTGTTGAGGCGGTCGCCAACTCGCCGTTTGGGCAAGTGCTCCAGCGCCGCGCCTGCGAAGCCTGTGATGGGCAAGGTCAGATCGCTGAATCCCGCTGTGAGCCGTGCGATGGACGTGGGCGCGTTGTGCGCCGCCGCGAACTGGAGATTGACATTCCGCCTGGCATCGATGACGGGCAGCGAATCCGCGTCGCCGGAAGTGGCCACGCAGGCGAGCGGGGCGGCCCACCGGGCGATCTCTACGTCCAGGTCCAAGTCGAAGCCAGTGAGCATCTCCTCCGCGACGGCGATGATCTGATCTGCGTGCTTGACGTACCGGCTCCCAGCGCAGCGCTTGGAGTAACGCTCGATGTTGAAGGGCTCGACGGGCCGGTCCCAGTCAAGGTTCCGACTGCCACCCAGCCGGGTGAGATCATCGAGCTAGCTGGCCTCGGGATGCCGCAGCTGCGGCGGCCCGATCGGCGTGGCGCTCTCCGCGTTGTCGTCAACGTCGTGATTCCGCGCCGTCTCACCGAGGAGCAACGGAAACTTAATGAGCAGTTCGCTCAGTCGTTGACCGATGAGAACCTGGCCGCCCCAGAGGGGCTGGGCGCGAAGCTTCGACGGCTGCTGAGTTCAAGCCGGTGATTCGGCTCGCGGTGCGCGTTGCTCCAGCCGATGCCGAGCTGGTGCTCGCTGAGTTGGTTGAGCTGGCCCCGTCCGGAGTCGAGGAGAGCGAGCTGCCGGATGGAACAATCGAATACGCGGTCTACGGCGCCGATGGCGAACTACCGTCGCTGCCAGATTTACGTGCGGCGGCAGGCGGCTCGCTGGTCGAGATCCTCACCAGCGAGGTGGCCGATGACTGGGACGAGCAGTGGAAGGCGTTTCACAAGCCGATCTCGATCGAATATGGCAGCAGCGTTCTGCGCGTCAGGCCGCCTTGGGAAGAGCGCGTTCCAGCTAGCGGGCAGATCGATCTAGTTATCGACCCGGGGCAGGCATTCGGTACCGGTGCGCACGCGACCACTCGGCTCTGTCTCGAGCTCTTGCTGGAGCTCGAGCCGAGCGGGGGGTGCGTGGACCTGGGTTCAGGCTCGGGCGTTCTGGCAATAGCCGCAGCGAAACTCGGTTGGGCGCCGGTAGTAGCGGTGGATCATGAACGCGAGAGCGTCGAGGCGACCGCTGCGAATGCGCTTGCCAACGCCGCCGAGCTCGAGGTCGCGCGGTTCGACCTTCGCCGTGACGGCCCCGCTCCGACCGCCCGGCTTGTCGTCGCGAACCTTCTGCTGCCAATACTGATCGACGTTGCTGAGGCAGGCTTCGACGGGCCTGCCCCCGGTCTGATGATTGCGAGTGGGCTTCTAATCGAGCAGGCCGACCGCGTTGCTGAGGCGTTCGCGAGCTCCGCCGGGCTAGTCGAGGTTGATCGCAGGTGCCATGGTGAGTGGGCCGCTCTGCTGCTCTCTGCCCCAAGCTAATCCTGGCGCGTTTGATCAATCCTCTCGTCTAGAATTGCTGACCTTGATGGCCCGATATCTGATCCCTCTTCTTGCTTGCTTAGCCACGGGTGCTCTTGCCTCGTGCGGCTCGAGCAACTCAACGATGGGCGTAACTAGCGTCTCTTCATCGAGCACCAGCGGGCAGGGCAGCGCGGGTAAGACATCACAGGCGGCTGTTGCAGGCGTCGGCGCAACTGTTTTCGCGTCGAACTGCGCTCAGTGCCACACGCTTCGCGCCGCCGGGTCAACCGGGCAGGTTGGGCCGAACCTAGACGACCTTGCTCCTGACAAGGCAACCGTCAAAGCGCAGGTCACAAACGGTGGCGCGGGGATGCCCTCATTCGTTGACGTTCTCACGGACGCGCAGATCGACGCGGTCGCCGCCTATGTGGCCGACAGCGCAGGGCGGTAGCGTAGTCAGCAGCTTATGACCGAAGCGACAATCAGCGAAACGCTCAAGAACGAGATTACTTCGGCGATGAAGGCCGGTGACAAGGAGCGCGTCTCGGCTCTTCGCCTAATTCTCTCCGAGCTTCAGAAGAACGCTAAGGAAGGCGATGCCGATGAGCTGGCCGTGCTGCGGCGCGAGCGCAAACGGCGGTTCGAGGCGGCTGAGGCGTACCGCGACGCCGGGCGCCCCGAGCTCGCGGCAGGGGAAGAAGCTGAGGCGGCAATCATCGAGCAATACCTGCCGGCTGAGCTGGGTGATGAGCAGCTGCGTGAGATCGTCGCTGCGGCGATCGCCGAAACTGGGGCTGAAGGGCCAAAAGACACCGGCCAAGTTATGAAGGCAGCAATGGCCAAGGTCGCTGGGCAGGCCGATGGAAAGCGCGTCTCGGCAATCGCACAGGAGGCGCTAAGCGCCTGATGCGGCAGACGATCGAGCTGTCCAACGAGGCGGCGAGCGCACTCTGTGGCACCGGCGACGTGGTCCTTCGGCGGCTGGAGTCTGAGCTTGAATGCCAGATCGTCGTTCGCGGCAACGTCGTAACTCTCGACGGCGAGGTCGGAGCTGTGGCCGCTGCAGCCCAAGTTGTTGGCGAGATGGCGGAACTAGCCGATAACGGACATGACGTCGAGGAGGGGACGATCCATTCGGTCACCGGCTCGATTAGAGAACAGGTCAAACCGTCAAGTGTGCTCGGCGACGTTGTTTGGAGCCACCGCGGTCGCAAGGTCGGGCCGAAGACGCCGAACCAGAAGCGTTACGTCGACTCGGTGCGCGACAACACGGTCACATTTGGCATCGGCCCGGCCGGAACTGGGAAGACCTTTCTCGCCGTCGCGATGGCAGCTGCCGCGCTCTCGCGTGGCGAAGTCAATCGCGTGATTCTCACTCGCCCGGCGGTTGAGGCCGGCGAGCGGCTCGGCTTCCTCCCCGGTGACCTTATGGCGAAGATCGACCCTTATCTTCGCCCGCTCTTCGACGCCCTCAACGACATGCTCGACCCCGAGAAGGTGAGCGAGTTCCTCCAGCACGGTGTGATTGAGGTCGCGCCGCTGGCTTTCATGCGTGGCCGAACACTGAACGACTCATTCATCATTCTCGACGAGGCTCAGAACACGACTGCCGAACAGATGAAGATGTTCCTCACCCGGCTTGGTTTTGGCTCGCGCATGGTTGTTACTGGCGACATCACACAGATCGACCTGCCAAAAGAGCAGCAGTCGGGGCTCGTCGTAGTTGCTGACGTACTGAGCGAGATAGATGGCATCGACTTTGTCCGCTTCGGCGCTGACGACGTCGTCCGCCACCGGCTCGTCCAACGGATCGTCGAGGCCTACGGCGCATTTGCCGAGCGCTCTGCGCCGGATCTACGCGCTGAGCGCGGCCGCCGCAAGGCCTAGGCAGAACGAAAATGATCGAACTCGACTACATCGGGGCCAACCTCGCGGCCGGTCATCCGCCAGAGCCGGAAGTTGATCGGCTGTTAGCTCTCGCCTTCGCGTCGGCCGGCATCGAAGACGGGCACGTGGCTGTGGAATTCGTCGACGAAAAGCGGATAGCTGAGCTGAACGAGGCTCATCGCGGCAAGCAGGGCCCAACCGACGTGCTCTCGTTCCCCGTCGATGGAAGTGATGAGGGCGCTGGCCCGCGCGAGCTTGGCGACATCATCATCTGCCCGGAGATGACCGCGAACCTTTCTGAGGCGATCGTCCATGGCGCGCTTCACCTTGTCGGAATGGATCACGAAACTGACGACGGCGAGATGTTGGCCCTGCAGGGCGAGATCTGCTCGTGGTGACCAAAGCTGGCTTCGTCGGCCTCGCCGGACGACCGAACGTCGGTAAGTCGACTCTCGTAAACCAGATCATCGGTGAGAAGGTGGTGATTGTGTCCGATCGGCCGCAAACTACGCGGCGAGCGATCCGTGGGATCGCGATGCGCGGCGAAACGCAGCTCGTGCTTGTAGATCTTCCGGGCTTTCAGCGCCCTCGTGACCTGCTAACCGAGCGCATGCAGAGGCGCGTTGAACGCGAGCTAAGCGACAGCGACGCCGTCTTGTTCGTGCTCAACGGCGAGGAGGGGGTCGGCGCCGGTGACCGCTTTATCGCCGAGCTACTGAAGCTAAGTCCAAAGCCGGTGATCATCGCTGTCAACAAGGAAGACCGGCTGAACCGCTCGCGGACGCTCCAATCGCTATTGGCGGCAGAGGAATTGGGCCTCGGCGCTGAGATCTTTCCGATCTCAGCTAAAACGGGCGAGGGCGTTGAGCCTCTCGTCGTTCGTCTAGCTGAGCTGATGCCGAAAGGTCCGCTGCTGTTCGGAGTTGATGATCTCTCCGATCAGCCGCTC
>Ga0194052_1002373_pt1 | contig 10338 bp, 10 predicted proteins | sample SepL226m_MetaG_FD_160117 | JGI IMG/M metagenome (GOLD analysis project Ga0194052, IMG submission 160117) | Anoxic zone freshwater microbial communities from boreal shield lake in IISD Experimental Lakes Area, Ontario, Canada - Sep2016-L227-6m | ecosystem: Environmental > Aquatic > Freshwater >... | reverse complement strand
GTGTGCTCCCTTGCTTACTGTTGTACCAATCGTACTGACAGGTTAGTTAGACCACGATCGTCGGTGGCGCCAAGCGCGCCCGCGCCAGCCGTGTGCTGTAGTTCGTCCATGCGCCTGGCCGATGGTAGATACGTTCCGATCGAGCAGGCCGAGCTGCGTACCTCGACGGGATCTGGCCCAGGCGGGCAGCACCGCAACCGTGTACAGACGCGCGTCGAGTTGCGCCTGCCCCTATCGGCGATCAAGCTGACGCCCGAGGAGTTGCAGCGTGTACGGCACCGACTACGCGCGCGCATCGTTGATGACATGATCGTGGTGCGGGCCGGTGAGCGCCGCTCGCAAGCCGACAATCGTCGCGCCGCCGAAGAGCGCATGCTTCGCGTCTTGGAAGATGCGTTGCGCGTCGATCCTCGCCGCGTCTCGACGGCACCGACCAAAGGCAGTCGCGAGCGGCGCCTGCAGAGCAAGCAGCGCCAGGCCGAACGTAAGCAGTTGCGCCGCGCGCCGGGCGACGATTAGCCCGACACAGCAGCGGATTTGCCGCACCACGCGCGAGAATCACCAGCAGGCCTTCTGTGGTTCGCTCTAGATTGGTCAGACCAGACATGGTACGAATTCCCTCATGTCTGAACTCACATTTGATTTTACGGGGCGCACAGCCCTGATCACTGGCGCTGCGAGTGGCGTCGGTCTGGCCACTGCGCGTCTGTTTTTGGAGTCGGGTGCGCGGGTCGCGTTGCTCGATCTCAAGCAGGAGCAGCTTGCCTTGGCCAAGGTCGAACTCGGCCCCGACGTTGTGCTCTGCGCCGCCGATGTGACGCGCTCTGCCGATGTCGATGCGGCCGTCGCCACGACTGAGGCAGCCTTCGGGGGCCTCGACATTCTCGTCAACTCAGCCGGTATTGCAGGCGACTCGCTCCGCACCCTCGACGTCACGGATGCGGAGTGGGAGCGCGTGATGGCGATCAACTCGACCGGCACGTTCTATTGCATGCGCGCCGCGTTGCGGGGCATGGTCGACCGCGGCTATGGCCGCATTGTCAACGTCGCCTCCGTGGCGGGCAAGGAAGGCAACCCGATGGCGGGCGCCTATTCGGCCTCGAAGGCCGCCGTGATTGGCATGACGAAGTCGGTCGGCAAGGATGTCGCCGGGAGTGGGGTGCTGGTCAACTGCGTCACGCCGGCACCGATTGATACGCCAATGGTGCGGGGTCTATCCGATGAGCACGTCGCCTACATGCTGTCCCGCGTTCCGATGGGACGACTCGCCACGGTCGAGGAGGCTGCGCAATTGATCGCCTATCTGTCGAGTGATGGGATGACGTTCTCGACCGGCGCGGCCTTCGACCTCTCGGGCGGTCGGTTGACGTACTAGGAGTTCTGCTTCGGGTTGTGTGAGGCGCTGGTTGGATGGGGCGAATGTCCAGATAGGGTCAGACCCCTTCTGGACATTCGCCCCATCGTCACATCCCACTTTCGTCACATCCAACCCGCGGATCACACGCCCCGCGGCTCCTACGCCACGCGTCGTAAACGGCTCGCGCCAGAAGGCCTAAGACGCACGGTCGAGGGTTGAGTGAGGTTGCTTGTGCAACGCCACTCAACCCCCACCCGGCTAGCTCAGCGGCGTGTAAAACTCGCGACGGCGCTCGGCCAGACGCGGGATCGCGTGACCGAAGCCCCACTCCTGGAAGTGCGGCGTTGCCACGTGGGCCTCATAGGCCGCGGCGTCCGTGTAGACCTCGAACATGAAGAACACGTTGGGGTCCTCGACGTCGCGATGCGCACGATATTCGAGGATGCCTGGCTCGGCGAGCGACGGCTCGAGCAACTCGCCGAGTGCGCGAGCAACCTCGTCGGCCTCGCCCTCATTGGCCACCCAGCGAACGGCGACGATGTAACTCATGTAGAGCTCCCTTCGGCGCGGACTGCGCCATTGCGACCGGGCAAGTACGCCACGGCCTCCATTTCGACGAGCATGCCCGGCACGGGCAACTCGGCGACTCCGACCAAGGTCGAGGCCGGACGGGCCTCGCCAAAGAATGCGATCCGTTGCGGGTTGATCAGTGGTCGATCCGCAACGTTGGTGAGATAGAGATTGACCTTGATGACGTCAGCAGGCGTGAGCCCTACCGCCGCCAAGACTGCTTGGAGGTTTTCGAGAATCTGACCAAACTGCGCGACGACGTCGCCTGGCCCCACCAGCAGGCCAGCGCTATCGAGCGCCGGCACGCCCGAGACAAACAGCAGGTCGCCAGCCCAGACGGCATCGGTGTAATGGCTGAGAGGAGGTGCGAGTCCAGGGACCCGCACCTCCTCTCGCCCGTGTTGCACTGCCACAGCCAATCAGCCGATCGCCGCAATAACCTCGTCGGTGGTACCCGTCTCGGCGAGGTTCTGCACCGCGTAGTTGACAGCAGCGTTCTGCCACTCCTCGCTGACGGTCGAGGTCCCGTCGGTCACGAGGACCATTGAGAACCCGAGGTCGGCGCCTTGGCGTGTCGTCATCTCGACCGACATGTTCGTCCAGGCACCCGTCACGATCACGTTCTCTGCACCGAGACCGCGCAGCTTGATCTCTAGCGGTGTGCCCGAGAATGCGCCATGCCGCTGCTTCTGCACGACGATGTCGCCCGGCTGAGCCTCAAGACCGGCCACCTGCTCGGCGCCCCACGTACCTGGCACGAGCGCGTTGGCTTCGCGAACCCCACGAAAGAGGGGTGCGTTTTGCTTCGAGTCGCTGTCGTCGCTCGCTCCGGTCGAACCGAAGTGGTTGACGATAATCACCCGGCCACCCGCCGAGCGGACAGCGGCGGCGAGGCGCTTGACGTTCTCGACGACGTTTTGCGACGTGGCGTGTGCGGGTGCGCCCGACTCGGCGAACGCGCCACCTTCCATGATCACGTCATTCTGCAGATCGAGGATCAGCAGCGCGGTCGTCTTAGGGTTGAGTTTAGAGATGTTGGACATGTCGAACTCCTAACGGAACGCGGCCGAGCGATGGCCGGCGACCGTGGTTTTGAGGGCATGGACGGTGGTTGAAGTGCACAGAAACAGGGTGTGCCAGTCGTCGCCCCAACAGAGGTTGCCGACGACTTCTTGTGAGTTGATCGTGCCGAGATGCTCGCCTTCAGGGGTGATCACCCAGACGCCACCTGGCCCAGTGCACCAGAGGTTGCCGGCCTCGTCGAGCTTGAGGCCGTCGGGGACACCATCGGAGTAGACGGGCTCGCCTGGCCACTGGTAGATGACCTCGCCACCCGACAGCGAACCGTCGCTGGCAACATCGAAGCGGCGGATGTTGAGGTCCTCCGTATCGTTGATCCAGAGCGTCTTCTCGTCGGGCGAGAAGCAGAGGCCGTTGGGCTTGTTGAAGTCGTCAACGACGAGCTGCAGGCCACCAGCTTTGGTGTAGCGGTAGACGCCGCAGAAGTCGAGCTCCTGCTCGCGCTCCTCGCCAAATCCGGGCCAGCGGCCGTACGGCGGGTCGGTAAACCAGATCGCGCCGTCGCTCGTCACGACAATGTCGTTCGGACTGTTGAGTTCCTTGTCGCCGTAATGCGAGACGACGACCTCGCGCACGCCGTCGCGGAGAATCGCCACGGAGGACGTGACGTGCTCGCACAAGAGCTGGTTGCCGTTCATGCAGAGCGTCGTGCCATTGACCTTGTTGGACGGACTAGCGACGACTTCGACACCACCCGCGCGCGTCCACTTGCGCCTGGTATCAGCGGGCATGTCGCTGAAATACAGGGTATTTTCGGCAGCGACCCAGAGTGGTCCCTCCGTAAACGTGCACCCGCTAGCGATCTGCTCCCAGGTTGCATCGAGCGAGACGAGCTCACCCATCTTTGGGGAGACGGCAGTGACAAGACTCATGCGATTTCAGCTCCTTCCAAACAATTAGACCCGGATGGTCTAGCGCATTTGGTCCTCAATGGCAATGGTCTGACCACAAGTCGTCAAAAAGTTTGAATCTGCCATTGACATGCGAATAGGTCAGACCTATTGTGGCGTCGTACGCAGCGCTAGAGAGGGCGCTGAAGATTGTGGGAGGGAGAATTCGCGTGGACGAGGGAACAGGCTTGACTGCGGAGGTTGTGTCCGAAGCAGGTCCGCGCGTGCGCCTGTCCGGCGGCACGCTCTTCCTGTTCGTCGTCCTTCTACTCGCGATTGTTGGCGTTGGCATTCAGGCCGTGCACGACCTGAACCTGTTCGCGGTTGTCACGCTCAACGGCATCACCCTCGCTGGCCTCTACTTCATCGTCGCGAGTGGTTTCACGATGATCTTCGGATTGATGCGCGTGGTCAATATGGCGCACGGCTCGCTGTACATGCTCGGTGGCATCGTCGCCTACCTGATCCAACAACGCATGATCCCGACCGATCCGACCAGTTTCGATTTGCCGCAGGCAACACTTGGGAGTTTTCTGATCCCGCTGATCCTCGCGACGCTGGTTGTGGCGATCGTGGGTCTGATCATGCAGCAGGTCTTCTTGCGTTGGAACCAGGGGCAGGAACTGCGGCAGGCGTTGATCACGATTGCACTTTCAATCATCATCGCCGACCAGGCAGTCGCCCACTTCGGTGGTATTGCGAAGCAGATCTCGACACCGTTCCGCGAGAGCGTTCACATCCCGTACATCGGTATGTACGGCACGATGCGCCTTGCCGGCCTGATCATCGCCATCGTTGTCGGCGTCTTGCTGTTGCTGTTGATCACCCGCACGCGTTTTGGCATGGTCGTGCGGGCGGGCGTTGATGATCGGCAGATGCTGTCAGCACTCGGCGTCAACGTGCAGGTCGTTTTTGCCATTGCCTTCTTGATCGGGGCCTTCTTGGCCGGCCTCGCCGGCACGCTCGGTGGCACGATCAACTCCGTCAATAAGGCTGACGATTCCAAGTTTCTGTTGATCTCGCTCGTGATTGTGATTATTGGCGGCATGGGCTCCTTGGTTGGAGCTGCCGTAGGTGCAGTGTTGCTGGGTCTGCTCGATGCCTATACGGCCGTTTACATGCCAGGCGATTACAGCAATTACGGGATCATCCTGACCTTCGTTTTGCTGGTCGTCATCCTCGCTGTCCGCCCCTTTGGCCTGCTCGGGAGGGCTGGATGATTCCGGCCCGGTACCAGTGGCCTATTGGCATCGTCGTGCTGGTGGTTGCGGCGTTGCTGCCGTTCGTCACGACGAGTTTTGAGACGAGTCAAATCCTAACCCGCGCCTTGATCCTTGGAATCGCAGCTTCGAGTCTGATTTTTCTCGCCAGCCTTGGTGGCGGTGTATCGCTGGCGCAGACCGGCATGTATGGGCTGGCTGGTTTTCTGTTTGGTAACTTCGTCGCTGCTGACGGCGGTGCCACGATGGCGATCGGCATCTACCCAGCGTTGGCCTTGGCGATCGTCGGGACGGTCCTCGTGAGTCTCATCATCGGTCTGATTTCGAGTCGGTCTGAAGGAATCTATTTCCTGATGATCACGCTCGCATTCGGTGTGATCATCAAGCTGATCTTCGAGAAGGCCACTGATCTTTCGGGCTTTGGTGGCATCAACAACATTCCTGCTCCCTCGTTTCTCGGCAATACCACGACCGACCCGAACAACCTCTATTGGCTTGCGTTGGCGATCTCGGCGCTGGTCTACCTTGGGGTTCGCTACTTCGCGCGGACCCCATTCGGGCTGGCCTTCCAGGGCGTCCGCGATAACCCGACCCGGATGAGGGCGCTGGGCTACAACGTCATCGTGCTGCGCACGATTGCTTTTGGTATTGGTGGCCTGATCGCAGCAATCAGTGGTCTGCTCAACGTGTGGTGGCTGACGGAAATCGCGCCGGGCACGATTGACGTCGGCCCGATTATCTACCTGCTCTTAATTGCGATTATCGGCGGGTTGTACCGCATCGAAGGAGCCTGGATCGGCGCACTGATCTTCGCGATCATCGATAACCGCCTGCGCTCGATCCACTTCGTCGGCGATCGCACGACGACTGCGATTGGCGTCATCTTCTTGCTCATCGTGCTGCTGTCTCCGGGCGGCGTCATGGGCATCTACGAATCCCTCGTCACACGCTTCCGTCGGCCTCGTACGCCAGGGCCAACGATTGCCAGTGACGACGGAACCGCGGCCTCAAGCGTCGCGGGGGACTGACAGTGAGAGGGGGACAGGCCTGACAAATGACAACATCGAATTCGAAGGGCCTGCGAGATCTCGGAGGTCTTTCCCAAAACCGCTCGGGAGTGCCGCTTGGCGCTCCGTTGCACGTTGTATACACCACACTAAGGAGGGGTTAGTGAGTACAGGAAACAGGCGTTGGACGTGGCTATCAGCCGCGCTCCTCGCGATCACAATCGGCATTGTTGCCGCCGCATGCGGTGGTAGCAGTTCGTCGAGTTCGTCGGCCACGTCGGCGGCGGCAGATACAAGCGCAGCTTCGTCTGCGGCAGCACCGGGAACAGCAATCAAGATGGGTTTTCTCTCGAACTGTGAGGGACCGTTCGGCCCATTCTGGGACGCTACGCTCGCCGGTTTTTACACCTCGCTCGTCCAGTTCGCAGGTGCAACACCGGTTGATCCGAAAAGCCCGAAGGCTGGCGTAACCGGTGCGATGGTTCCTGGAACGCAGGTTCCGATCAACATCGATACGAACTACGGTTGCTCGAACGACAATGCCGACAAGGCACTGTCTGAGGCCAAGCGTCTAGTGGAGCAAGATGGCGTCAATATTCTGATCGGACCGCTTTCGGGCGATGAGGGTATTGCTGTCGCGAACTACGCCAAGACACAGCCGAACGTCACGTTCCTGAACGGCATCTCGGGTGCACAGGACACGACGCTGAAGGTCCAGGCTCCGAACTTCTTCCGCTTCGCCACCGATGGTGCGCAGTGGACAGCAGGTCTCGGCGCCTACGCGTACAACGTTCTTGGTTGGCGCACAGCCGTCACGATTGGTGACGACTATTCCTTCCCGTACACGCAGACCGCTGGTTTCGTCAGCGAGTTCTGTTCGCTCGGCGGTAAAATCACAGACCGCATCTGGCCCGCGCTCGGCGAGACGGACTACTCGTCCTACATCGCCAAGCTTCCCAAGGATGTCGACGGATACTTCCTCGACATCGGCGGCACAGGCACAGTGCAGTTTGTGAAGCAGTACACGCAGGTCAACGGTGATTCGTCGCTCAAGGGTAAGGTCATGGGTGGCGCGTTCATCTCGAACCCGCAGATCATCAAGGAGCTTGGCTCCAAGGTGTCGGGCGTTGTTGCCGGCTCCGCTCTTCCGTCTGATGCAACCGATGCAAACTGGACCACGTATGCGGATGCAATCAAGGCGGCCTTCCCCGATCAGGCGGCCAATGCGGCCAATATCTTCCTGTGGGGGTACTACACCAACACGCAGGCTGCAATTCTGGGCCTGAAGGCTGTTGGCGGTAATGTTGACGACGCGGCTGCATTGCAGTCGGCAATTGCGGGTACGGAGATCGCCGCGGGCACTGGCCCGATGACGGTTGACGGCAACCGCAATGGTGTCGCTTCAAACTACGTTGTCCAGGTCAGCTCGACTGGTACGAAGACGCTCTTCACGGTGCCAAACGTCGATCAGACGTTCGGTGGCGCGTTCAGCACTTCGACCCCGTCGCCCGACCGAACCAACCCGAAGTGCGTCGCAGGCAATCCGCCCCCGTGGGCTGCCTCGATCACCAAGTAGTAGTACGACTAATTGACTGACTAATGGCAACGATGTCCGAAAATCCGAACATCGAAGCCGCACCAAGTGCCGCGCCGATCCTCCGCTTGCGGGGGGTCGGCCGGCGCTTCGGCGGCGTCCATGCCGTGCGTGGCGTGGACTTGGAAATTCGCGCTGGTGAGCGCCGCGCCGTGCTGGGCCCGAATGGGGCCGGCAAAACCACTCTTTTCAACGTCATTGCCGGAGAGTTCCCGCCCACGGCGGGCACGGTTGAACTCTTTGGCGTTGACGTTACCCACAAACCCGCTCGTGCGCGGGTCCCGTTGGGGGTAACCCGTACCTACCAGATTTCACGTCTCTTTCTTGGCCTCACGGTGACCGAAAACCTGTACGTGTCGGTCGTCGGCGTCGAGGGCGGACACCTACGGCCGATTATCAACCGCAAGGATGCGCAGTATCGCGAACGCGCCCGCGAAGTTGGCGATCGCGTCGGGCTAGGGCATGTACTCGACGCTAAGGTCGGCGAGTTGTCGCACGGTGAGCAGCGCCAGTTGGAGATTGGCATGGCACTCGCCGGCAGTCCCAAGTTGATCATGCTCGACGAACCTGCCGCAGGACTCGCGCGCGCCGAGCGCGTGAAGCTCACAGAGATGCTGCGCGGCTTCGATCGTGATATCACGGTGATCCTGATCGAGCACGATATGGACGTTGCCCTCAACGTCGCGGAGTACGTGACGATGATGCACGATGGTCGCATCGTCGTCGAGGGCACGCCGGACGAGATCCGACGTAATCAGATGGTTCACGACCTCTACCTCGGAAGGGGCCACGGCATAGATGAGTGACACGCCAATCCTTTCGATTGAGGGCCTCAACGCGTATTACGGTGCCGCGCACGTGGTCCAGGATGTCTCGTTTGACGTCATGGACGAGCCAGTCTGCGTGATTGGCCGCAACGGCATGGGAAAGACGTCTCTCTGCCGCGCGACGATGAACCTCGCGCCGCCCACCGTCACGGGCACCATCCGTTTGGATGGTGAAGTCATCAGTGGCAAGCCGCCGTATTCCATCGCACGCGCCGGCATTGGGTACATCCCGCAGGGTCGCAAGTTGTTCCAATCACTATCGGTCGATGAACATCTCCGCATGATCAAGACCCCTCGCAAGGGCCGCTGGACGGTTCCGGCGATCTACGAACTCTTTCCTCGCCTTGCGGAGCGCAAGAAGATCTCGGCCACGCAGTTGTCGGGCGGCGAGCAGCAGATGCTGGCAATCGGTCGTGCACTGCTCTTGCAGCCGCGCCTGCTCTTGATGGATGAGCCTTCCGAAGGTCTCGCGCCTCGCATCGTCGAGGAGTTGGTGGAGACGCTCAAGGGTTTCGTCAACGAGGGAGTCGGTGTGTTGCTCATCGAGCAGAACCTCGGTGTCGCGACCAGCGTCGCCGAACGACTCGTGGTGATGGTCGCGGGCACCGTCTTTACGGAGACTACCTCCGCCGAGATCTCGAACAGTCCCGAGCTGCAGCAGCGCTTCCTTGGTGTTACGCCAACCGGGCATCAGTAGGCTGTTCGCATGAAGTCCCCGACTGTCGTTCTTATCGGTACGCTCGATAGCAAGGGCGCAGAGTATGCGTTCGTGCGCGATCGCTTGCACGAAGCCGGTATGGCCACGCTCGTCGTCGACTGTGGCACCGCTGGTACGCCGTTCTTTGAGCCGGATATCTCGGCGGCCGAGGTCGCCGCTGCAGTCGGCGCCGACCTCGCTGCGCTGACTGCAGCAGGCGATCGAGGCCAGGCCGTGACGACGATGGCGCGCGGCGCTGAGGTCATCGCCCGACAGCTGCACGCTGACGGTAGGCTCCAAGGTCTGCTTGCGCTGGGCGGCTCGGGTGGCACGTCGATTGCCTCGGCCGCGGCTCGCGCTTTGCCAATCGGAGTTCCCAAGCTCATCGTCTCGACGATGGCCGCCTCGGACACGCGCTCGCTGATCGGCGAGAGCGACCTGATGCTCGCGGCTAGCGTGGTCGATGTCGCTGGGCTCAATTCGATTTCGCGTCGCATCTTTGCCAACGCAGCGGCCGCCATGGCTGGCATGGTCACGGCCGCTCCGCTACCCACTGTCGAAGAGCGACCACTGCTGGCGGCCTCGATGTTCGGTGTCACCACGCCGTGTGTCACGCAGGCGCGCGACCAGCTGGAGGGTATTGGTTACGAGGTGCTCACGTTCCATATGACGGGTACCGGTGGGCGTTCGATGGAGTCATTGATCGACGCGGGCTTTATTCGGGGGCTACTCGACACGACGCCGACCGAGCTGTGTGACGAGCTGGTTGGTGGCGAGCTGAGCGCCGGCCCCAACCGTCTGACGGCGGCGGGACGCGCCGGAATTCCACAGGCCGTCTCCCTCGGTGCATTGGACATGGTCAACTTTGGACCGCGTGAGACCGTGCCAAAGCAATTCGATGATCGCAACCTCTACGTCCACAACGACCAGATCACGTTGATGCGCACGACGCCGGCCGAGTGCGCCAAGCTTGGGCAGGAGGTGGCCGAGAAGTTGAGCGCGGCGACCGGCCCGACGGCACTCTTCATTCCGTTGCGTGGCATCTCGATGATTGCCACCGAGGGCGGTCCGTTCTACGACCCGGAGGCTGACGAGG
>Ga0194052_1002371_pt1 | contig 10342 bp, 8 predicted proteins | sample SepL226m_MetaG_FD_160117 | JGI IMG/M metagenome (GOLD analysis project Ga0194052, IMG submission 160117) | Anoxic zone freshwater microbial communities from boreal shield lake in IISD Experimental Lakes Area, Ontario, Canada - Sep2016-L227-6m | ecosystem: Environmental > Aquatic > Freshwater >... | reverse complement strand
GACGCTGCCCTGCAGCACTGTCACCTCGGCCCGCAACACGGCGGCGGGAGTACCGGGGGTCGGCGGCAGTAGGGCCGTCCGCCGGGAAACGGCAACAAACCCCAAGCCCAATACAACCAGGGCCCCAAGTGCGATCGCAATGGTCCGTCCGAGGCTGCTATTCAATGCGCTGTACGTTCCTCAATTAGTCCGGCATCCCAGGTACACGGGCCCGGCCGTCCAGGCCCTCAAGCGTTCGCACAACTCGCCTAGCCGCTCGGGGAAGTGCAGGGTGGCCGGCAAGTCCGACAGCGCCACCCACTGCACCCGGCGATTCTCCTCGGAGACGCTCGCGTCGCCGGGCGGGGTCTGTCTCAAGCACGCGGCGAAGTACAACTCCAACTGGGTGACCCCGTCGCGGATAACCTCACCGAAGGCCACCAACTCTCCGCCCTCGACCGCCACGCCGGCCTCCTCGCGCACTTCGCGCTCAGCGGCCTCGACTAACGTCTCCCCCGCCTCCAGGCCACCGCCGGGCGGGATCAGGTGGTCGGGGCTGGTGGTGGCGCTGACGAGCAGCACGCGGCCATCGTGTACTATCAACGCCGCAACGCGCACGCGAGTTTCCATGATGGGTAATCCTTGGGGCGGACCGCTAGTTGGAGAGCCGCTGCACTGTGACCGCGAACTCCCTGTCCGTGAATGTGACCTTGAGGTAATGGTAGAAGCCGCCGTTGGGCGCCGAGGCGTACAGCGGCGCGCCCCCCCCGGCGGTGATGAAGTAGTTGACCCCATCACGCTTCTGGTGGTTGTAGAGGTGCTCATGGCCCGCGAAGACCGCGCTGACCTTCATCTGCGCGAAAAGCATGTGCAGTCGGTCGCGGTACTTGGGATACTTATCAAGCGACGACCCGCGATGGACGCTGACCGGGAACAGCGGTTCATGCAGCACGACGAAGATCAGAGGCGCAGCCCGCGCCGCCTGCAGGTCTTGGCAGAGCCACGACCACTGCGCCCCGGTGATTTGCCCCACCTGGCCGGGTTGCTCGGTGTCGAGGACAATGAAGTGGGCGCGCGCGAGGTCGAAGGAGTAGTAGCGCGTCCCCAGGGTGCCGGTGAAGATGCCACCCATGCCCCCGCTCACATCGTGGTTACCAACCGCGGCGGCGAAGGGAACTGGGCCATGCTTCTGGAGGGGCCAGAAGCTGCGCAAGAAGTCATTCCATTGTTGCTTCTGTTTCGCCGCGTTGGAGGCACCGTCCACGTAGTCGCCCGTCCCGATCACAAGTTCGGGCCTCTCATCGGCCATGACAGAGGCGAGGCGGCTGGTGAGGGCTAGCCGCGAGGCGTCACCATCGGGGCGGCAGTCACCAAACACACAGAACACATGCGACCCTGGCTCCGACTTCGCCTCCGTCGGCGGCCTGACGACCGGCGACGGCAACTCCTTGGGCTTCACCTGTGCACAGGCAACTCCCAGGAGACCCACGCACAGCACCAGTGAGAGTACTAGCCGGTACCTCATGGTCGGTGGCTCACAACACCTTGGTGATCTCATCCTGATCATAGCGCGGCAGTTCCCGTTCGCGACCGTCTCTGACCAGTATAACACCCTCGGAGGCTGGCGTAGCCTCCCCGATCACCGTACAAGCGACGCCGGCCGCGCGACAAGCGGCGATCGCCGGCTCAACCGCGTTGGCGGCCACCGCGATCAGCAGCGACCCGGAGGCGATCAGGCCCAAGGGGTCAAGGCCGAATTCCTGACACAGCCGCAGTCCCTGCGGGAGCAATGGCACCGCCTCGTAGTTGAGGCGCAAGCCCACCCCCGAGGCCTGTGCCATCTCCCACAGCCCCGTCGCCAGCCCACCCTCAGTGGGGTCGTGCATAGCATGGGGCAGGACCACGTTGCAGATCGCCTGCGCCTCGGCCAGCACCATGATCCCCGGCTTGTGCAGGAGCGCCGCGCACTCGCCAATGAACGCGGGCTCGTAGTGGCGCAGTACCAGGTCCTCGCGGCATTCCCGGGCGATCAGCGCCGTGCCCTCCAGCGGGACTTGCTTGGTCAGGAGGATCACGTCCCCCACCTTCATCCCATCGGGCCGCACCAGGCAATCGCGCCGCACGGTGCCCAGCATCTGCCCCACCACCACCGGGCCATCCCAGGTGAAGGTCACCTCAGTGTGCCCGCCCACCAGGAAGGCCCCAACCTCGGTACAGGCGTCGGTAATCTGCTTGAAGACACCTTCCACCAGCTCTGGCGTCGTCTGGCCATCAGGGAGGAGCACGGTGGCGAGAAACCAGCGCGGCACGCCGCCCGCGGTGGCGATATCGTTGGTGTTGACTGCCACCGCGTAGTAGCCGACGTCATCGGTGGCAAAGGTGATCGGGTCGGTCGTGGCGAGGAGTAACTCGTCCTGCCCCAGGTCGAGGACAGTCACATCATGGCCGACGCCGGGGCCAATCAGTGCTTCCGGTGCCTGCGGGATCGCTCCCAGGAGGCGACCGAGGAGTTCCGCGTCGAGTTTTCCGTTGGGGAGGAAGGTCATGACGTTACCCTTTGCTGTGGGTGGCACGGGCCGAGCATGGCCCGAAGACGGAGCATGGCACCGGGAGGATCGGGGCGGACGGGACGGCGTAGGGGCGCGGCCCCTACAACCCCGCTGGGGCCGCAGGCCCCCGACCCCATCCATGGTGTCAAGTCTGGCCCGAAGGCAGAGCGTGCTACTTGCACAGGTCGCGGACGAAGGCTGGCACGTCTTCATAGGACGCATCCGCGCCGAGAGCTGCAAACTGCTCCTCGGTCGTTCCGGTCAGCCAGACCCCCACGCAGTGCGCTCCGGCCGCCTGGGCGCACTCGATGTCGCTGCGGTGGTCGCCCACCATCACCACCTCGCCCGGCGGCAGGTTCATCTTCGCCAACGCGGCCAGCAGATGGTGCGGGTCCGGTTTGACTAAGTCTACCTCTTCACGGGTGAGGCAGACCTCATGCGGCAGCGGGTGGCGGGCGAGGAAATGGTCCACGCAGGCGCGAGCGTTGCGTGTCACGATGCCCAGGCGATAGCCGTGGTCTATAAGCGTCTGCAGCGCCTCGGGCACGCCCGCGTAGGGAGCGGCGAAGCCCACGGCGGCCATCTCGACCTCCACCAGCACCCGCTCGGCTTCGCGACTGAATTCCCCCGCGCGCGCCGGGTCTTCCAGCCTGGCCTCGGCCGCTTCGATGACTTCCAACACGTAGCGATCATCCCCCATCCCGTCCTCCCACAGGCCCCACTCGCGCACCAGCGCATAGATGCTTTCTCGCATTTTCGCGAAATCAATGTTGGTCTCGGCCAGGGTGCCGTCGAAGTCGAAGATGACGGCCTTCAGCCCGCGCAGGCGTTCAGTCATGGTTTGGCTCCGGGAGATTCTCGCTGACTGACGAAAGGGGCGACACGCCGTCGTGTCGCCCCTGGTGTTTCCGTCGGTGCGCCGTCTGGACCTGCTACCGCATGGCCCCGAGGGCGCTCTCGATGAGCTGCTGCTTCTGGCGCTGCTTGGCCTGGTAGGTGGCCAAGTCGCCCTTCGCGAGCGCCTGCTGCGCTTCCCTGTCCAGGGCCACGGCCGCCGTCAGCACCTGCTTGACGGTGAGGAGCGCCTGCGCGCTCACCCGCAAGGGCTGCGCCTTCTGGGCCTCGAGGGCTGAAGTCTCCGGCTGCTGGGAGGTGATGGCACCCTCGCCAAAGAGCCGCGTCAGCGCCTCACCCAAAGTCGGGGCATTGACGATCTTGTCCTCGTACGCCAGCACCACGAGCTTGAGCTGCGGCAGCGGGCTGTTGGGCGCTTCAAGATAGATCGGCTCCACGTACAGCAGGGAGTCTTCGATCGGGATGACGAGCAGGTTGCCGCGGATGATCTGCGACTGCTGCTGACCCCACAGGGTGATTAGCTGGGATATCTCAGCATCCTGTGAGATCCGGCTCTCCACCTGCATTGGCCCCTGCACCAGAGTGCTCTTGGGGAAGTCGTAGACGATCAGCTCACCATAGTTGGGCGCATCGCAGCGGCCCGCCATCCAGCCGACCATGTTCTTGTCCTCGCGCCGGGCGAGGGTGAACGGCTGCATCAGCAGGAACTCCTCGTTGGCCTTCTGCTCGGTGGGCAGCTTCATGTTCACATAGTAGGACTCGACTTCGCGGCGGCCATTGGAGTAGATCTCCGGCGGGATGACCCACAAGTCTTCCTTCTGGAAGAACGTCTGCGGGTTCTTCATGTGGTACTTGCCGTAGATCTCGGCCTGGATGCGGAAGAGGAGCTGCGGGTAGCGAATGTGCTTTTGCAGCACCGGGTCCATCTGCGCGTAGTCCTGGAAGAGGCTGGGGAAGACCTCGCGCCAGCAGGTCACGATCGGGTCAGGCTTCTGCCCGGGCGACGGGGGCATCACGTAGAAGACCGGAAGACCCTCGTAGGCGTCGGTGACGACCTTGACGGAATTGCGCACATAGTTGCCGCCGAACCACGGGGTGCGGGCGGCGTACGGGTACATGTTGGTCGCGGTGTAGGCGTCGTTGATCCAGGTCAGCTTCCCGTTGGCGATGACCATGTAGGGGTCGGGATCGTAGCCCATGACCGGGGCCAACGCCATCAGGCGCTCGGGCAGGGAGCGGTTGAAGAGAATGCGGCTTTGCGGCGTGATGGACTGGGTGAACAGAATGTCCTTGTGCCGGAAGCGCATGAAGAAGCAAAAGCGTCGGAAGTAGCTCGAGAGCTGCACATCGCCCTTACCGGCGTACTTGGTGTAGACGTTGGCTTCTTCGCTCGTGGCGGTGGCGTCGGTGGCGGCGGGGTAATCCAGCTCATCCGCCGTGGTGTTGACGATGACGTAGGGTACGTCAGTGGGCTCGGGGCCCTTCTGCTGGCCAGCCGGGGCCGCCTGCTGCTCGCCGGGGCCGGCAGGCGGAGCGCCGCCGCCCATCTCCGGAGTGGCGGGCGCGGCCGCCTTGGGCTGCTCGTAGGGGATTTCGGGCGGTGAGATGTACTCGATCAGCCGCGGGTGGCGACTGGCGTAGTAGTAAAGTTGCGGGCGATCGACCTTGAACCCCACGGTCGACTCGACCGGCAGGTTCTTGACCCAGTAACTGGGCAAACCATCACCGACGACTTCATTGACCGGGGCCAGACACAGGCCGTAGCCGTGGGTGTACAGCAGGTGCTGGCTGAACCAGTTGGCGCCCACGATGCCGGAGTAATCCAGTTGACGGGCGGCGAGCATGACCTGACGGTACTGCCCCTCAACCGTGTAACGATCGACGTCCACGTCGGAGAAGCGGTAGTAGCCACGCATGGCCTGGGTCTGCTGGAAGGTCGTTTCGAGCGGGCGGTGGTCCCACAAGCGGATATTGTTCACCGTCGCACGGTTCCGCGCCAGCGCCTCGGAGCCGAGGTTCGGGCGCACCACATGCCGCTGGGGCTTCACTGTGTCCAGACCATAGGCCTTCAGGGTCGCGTTGATGTTGTTGGTGATGTATGGCGACTCCAAGTTGAGCTGGTTGGGCTTGACCACGAGGCTCTGCACCGCTGCCGGGTAGATCCAGCCACCGACCAGGGAGACCAGGATCACCGCGATCAGCGCGCCGGCGGGGACATTCAGACTGCGCAGGCGGGTGCTCACCAGCATCACGATCCCGGCCAGCGCCGCGACCACGATCAGGGCATAGAGCAGCGGCAGCCGGGCATGCACGTCGGAATACGAGGCGCCAAAGAACTGCTCGCCATGGTTGGAGTACAGCAAGTTGAACATTGCCAGCCGGTATGAATACGCCTTGATGAGCAGCGCGAGGCCTAGCAGGCCGAGGATGTGCAGCCGCGCCCGCGGGATGGCGTGTACCGTGTTGCCGACCAGCCGGACGGCCTCCTGGTAGACGTGGACCACGAGACTGCCGACGAGGGTGATGACCACCGAGTAGAAGAGCGCTTGCCAAAGATAGCTAATCAGCGGCAGGCGGAAGACGTAGAAGCCGGCGTCCTTGCCAAACAGTGCGTCCGTCTGACCGAAGGGCACCAAGTGCTGGAACTGCAGCCATTCCCGCCACTTGCCGGAGGCCACGATGCCGGCCATGACCGCGCCGGTGATGGCGAAGACGAGCAGTGCCTTGTCGGCGTACGCCTCGATCTGCTCGCGCTCTTCAGTGGGCAGCAGGCGCTTGCCGATCAGGGTGAGGTCGCCCGGCAAGGGGCGGCGCGCCAAGCGCAGGTTGAAGTGCAGCCAGGCGAAGAACAGGGCGCCGATGACTACCCCCAGCAGCACCCGGTTGCCGAGGATTGTCGAGAACACGGACGCCTGCCCCAGCGACTGGTACCACAGGTAGTCGGTGTAGATGATAAAGGCTTTTTGCAGCAGTATCAGTACGAAAACCAGGCCCATGCCATAGACCAAGAGCTTACTCGAACCCTTCACAGGTTGTCCTCCAATGTGGGACTTAAGATGACAGCTAGTCTTCCGGACAGCAGCCTACCGTCTCCGGCAAGCTGACAGGCCCTGGCACAGGGTCACCCGTTCTGCCTTGTCTGGCAACGCCGGCAGGGGGCAACTACAGCCAGGGCCGCTACGTGCTTCTTGCGTCGGCAGGCGATGAGCGCCCGCTAACAATCGGTGTCTTGCCCGGCTTCCGCCTCATCCGCAGACCCCAGTCCGCCAAGCAACTCACGGAATTTCGCCAACTCGGCGTCCTCGACCTCCTTGGCGAGAATCTGATTCTCAGCCAGGACGGCCTCGGCGACGAATATGTCCGCCCGCGTGCGCAGTGCGAGCGCCAGAGCATCGCTGGGCCGGGCATCAATCTGTAAGGCCCGACCTTCGCCCTCCAGGGTCAGCTCGGCGTAGAAAGTGCCATCTTCGAGGCGGGTCACCGACACCTGCGTTACCGCGTAACCCAGCGTCTCGATCACCGCGCGCAGCAGATCGTGGGTCAAGGGCCGGGGAAAGGCCTTCCCCTGCATTTCCAGGGCGATGGCGTTGGCCTCGAACGGGCCGATCCAGATAGGCAGCAGGCGTTCCTCCGCAGCGTCGGCCAACAGCACGAAGGGCAACTGCCGCTCAGGGTCCACGCCTACCTTGTACACCCACATTCTAACCATATACTACTATTTCGGCTTCTCTGACGCAATTCCTGCCTGTGGGGCGCATTTCTTAGTTGTTGGTTGAGGACGTGAGAAGCGAGAGTCGGGGGGTGTCGCGTCGTTTGCGACGGGCCCCGCCGACTTCCCCCGCAGCGCAGTCGGCGGGGCCCGTCGCAAACGACGCGACACCCCGCGACTCATCAGACAACGAAAAAGGGGCGAGGAGACTCATCCCCGCCCCTGTGCCGATCGCTTAGGCCTCGGCGGCCTCTTCGCTTTCCAGTCCGGCCGCGCTCAACGCGGCGGCCCAACTGCCGAAGTTCTCGGTCCGGTTGGCCGCTTCCATCATGCCGCGGAAGCCCATGCGCCGCATCGAGGCGTTGTTGACCGACTTGCCCTCGGCATGCATGGCGAGGATCGCGCCAACGATCTTTTCCTTGTTCCAGCGGTTGATCTTGCGGATGTCATCGTAGTCCAGGCCCGCCGCGCGGATGGCGGCACCCCAACTGCCAAAGTAGCGGGGGCTGCTCGCGGCTGAAACCAGCGCCCCGTGGTTGCGCTTGGCATCCTCGTGGCTCAGGGAATCCCCGGCGGCGTGCAACTCGCGGATGCGCTCGCCGATGCGTTCCTTGCTCCAGTACTCGTGCTTGCTGACCGCTTCGTAGTCGATGCCCGCGGCCGCGACGGCCTCGCGCCAGCTACCAAAGAAGCGGTTGTTGATGGCGACAACGACCAGATACTGATGATTGCGCTTGGCCGCGCTGTGAGACAGGTCCTCGCCCGCCTCGTGCAGTTCCTTGATCCTCTGCAGGACCCGCTCCGAGGTCCACTTGCGCTTGCGGCGGCAGACTTCCTTGGGATCAAAGCCCGCGGCGACGATGGCGTTGCGCCAGCTTCCGAAATACTCGGGCTTGTACGAGGTGGTGACCATCCCGCTGTAGCCAAGCTCGGCCATGCTGCGGGTGCTGAGCGAGTGCCCCTCGGCCTGCAACTTGGTGATGTCCTCGATAATACGTTCCCTAGACCACTTGCGACGGCTCATCTGAGACCTCCGTGGTATCCAGCCCCTCTCCAGGATGGCTGGACGGCTAATGCGCGGACGATGCTCCATCCGCTCGCTGCATCCCCCGTCGAAACGCGATAATCGCCCCATGCCAAAGCGCCGACAGGGACGATGTCCTCACACGCAGAAGAGAATGCCATTCATACAACGGCCAACTTTGCATACTAACAGAGCCCGGCAGGACTGTCAATTAAGGCTACAAAAACGTTACATTGCTGGATGACCGAGCTTCTGGGGCAACCCATTGAGCGAGGAGGACAGCGACAAGAGCGAATCTGCCGGCGCTACCGGGACGCGGCAAGTCCCTCCCCAGTGTGGCACTACTCTGCCCAAATAAACACCTGCGAGCCGTCGGGAGTTCCTGACGAAGGCCTACCATAGTGGTCTTCGGCGCTTTGGGGGTTCCGCCAATTTACGTTATCCAGTCGATGGACAGGCTACGACAACGGGCCGGAGTAAACAGCTTGGGGCTATTCATTCCATCTTCACTGCGCCTTCAGCCACAGGACGTGGCCGTCCACATACGCTGCGTTATTCCCCTCGTTGTGCCGTCCGGGCCTGGGGGGTCTTGCCGCCGCCAGCGGTGCCGAACCGTTCCTTGGCCCCAACTCCGAGTCGAAGAGGATGATCATCTCTGCGGGGCGCTCGATCTTCCCGAGGTTGACGCCCGACAGCGCCGCGTTGAAGGCATAGCCACAGGCCAGGTCGGGGGCGGCGGGGCACTTTAGCACCTGCTCGTTCTTGAGGTAGGGCATGATCTCGTCGCACCACTTGTCGGCGGGAGGCAGGTTCTCGTCGTGGTCCTGCGCATAGCAAAGTAGCCCGAGGCCCAGTTGCTTGAGGTTGCTCAGGCAGTCGGCCTGTTGCTCACGCTCGCCGCTGCGCGCGAACAGGCTCTCCTCAGCGCCCGTGGTGCTCAGGATCGTCTCATGCGCATCCACCTTCCAAGTGCCGTCGGGCTGCTTGCGCAGCACCAGCGTCTGCGGCATGGTGTAGGTGACGACCACGGGGATACGGCACTCGTCGCCATTGACGGCCGCTTCGGCGGGGGCATAGCGGACGCCCGCCAGCAGCGGCAGGCACAGCATTTCCTTGAACGCTTGCTCGAAATACCCCACCGGTTCATCAGCGAGTTGCTCGCGGGCGCGGACCGCATCAGCGGGCCGGAGCAGGAGCTTGGCACCCGCGTCGAGGTCCCATCTCTCACAGGCCTGCAGATAGGCGCGACCTACCGCTGCCGGGTCCTTGAGGTCGGGCGCGGGGGCCTGCGCCAGCGCCGCCGACATTGCCAAAGCGGACAGGATGAGCACGGCTGATCTACGCATGGTATTCACCCCTTGGTGTGATGAGGCCGCGGGGCCGGAGGCACGATACGGGAAAATCGGGACAGACACTATTTTCCCGCGAACCCCTCACACTACAGACACGTTGCCTGGAAAATAGTGTCTGTCCCGATTTTCCAGGCAGTGCACTCGGCGTCCTATGGCTGACTGATCCGCCATACCAAACACCCGCCACCGCGCCCGGTTCCACGCGCAGCCTCCCTACCCAAACGCCTCGGCAATCGCCCGCAAGTTCGCTGTCGGGGTCGTCAGCGGCACCGCGCACTCCGGCGCAATGATATCCACCCCTGCCGCGTGGGCCTCGCGTGCCGCTTGGCGGACCTGCTCCGGAGTGCCGCGCAGCAGCAGTTCGGGGTTGTTGAGGTTACCCATCAGCGCGAGGCGGTCGCCTACCACCTGTCGGGCAGTCGGCGCGGGGACTTTGGACTCGAAGTGGAAGCAGGCGAGACCACTGCGGGCGATGAGGTCGAGGCGGTCGGCGGTGTTGCCACAGATGTGCAGGATCAAGTGCACTTGGCACTCCTGCGCGATCCGGCAGTGCAGCGGCCACAGTAGTTCCTCATACATCCGCGCGGACACCAGATCACCGGTGGCGTGGTCGGCCATCGTCACCACATCCGCCCCCGCCTCGCGCTGCGCCTGTGCGAACAGCAGCGGCACCGGCAGCAGCCGCTCCAGTATCTCGCTGACCTGCGCGGGGTCGTCGAGGGTCAGCATCAGGAACTGCTGCACTCCGAACAGGTGATAGGCGAGGGTCCAGGGGCCGAACACCTTGCCTAGCAGCGCGACCTCCTCCCCGTAGCGCTGCTGGAGCAGGCGCAGGGCGCTGAGGATCACCTCGATCGGCTCGCGGCTGAGGAAG
>Ga0194052_1002369_pt1 | contig 10344 bp, 7 predicted proteins | sample SepL226m_MetaG_FD_160117 | JGI IMG/M metagenome (GOLD analysis project Ga0194052, IMG submission 160117) | Anoxic zone freshwater microbial communities from boreal shield lake in IISD Experimental Lakes Area, Ontario, Canada - Sep2016-L227-6m | ecosystem: Environmental > Aquatic > Freshwater >... | reverse complement strand
CGCCGCCGCCTTCGCCGAGAAGCTCTTCGCGGCGCTGACCATGAAGGTGAAGATCGAGAGCTACAAGGCCATCGACGTCCTGAAGAAGGAAGCCGTTGCCCAGTTCTGCGCCGAGAAGCCCGAGCTCAAGAAAGAGCTGGTGGCCTGCTTCGACCAGCTGAAGGAGACCCTCTTCCGCAACGCCATCCTCAAGCAGGGTGTGCGCCTGGACGGCCGCAAGTTCGACCAGATCCGCCCCCTCAACATCGAAGTCGGCGTCCTGCCCTCGGCCCACGGCAGCTGCCTCTTCACCCGCGGCGAGACCCAGGCCCTGGTCACCGCCACCCTGGGCACCATCCAGAACACCCAGATCATCGACGGCCTGGAAGAGGAATACCGCAAGAAGTTCTACCTGCACTACAACTTCCCCGGCTACAGCGTCGGCGAGTGCAAGCCCAACCGCGGACCCGGACGGCGCGAGATCGGCCACGGCATGCTGGCCGAGCGCAGCATCTTCGTGGTGCTGCCCCCCCCCGAGGAGAACCCCTACACCGTGCGCGTGGTGTCTGACATCACTGAGAGCAATGGTTCGTCTTCGATGGCCACCATCTGCGGCGGTACCCTTGCCCTGATGGATGCCGGCATCAAGCTCAAGGCCCCCGTGGCCGGCGTGGCCATGGGCCTCGTCAGCGACGGCGACAAGTTCGTGGTCCTGTCCGATATCGCCGGCCAGGAAGACCACTACGGCGACATGGACTTCAAGGTCGCCGGCACCGAGCGGGGCATCACCGCCCTGCAGATGGACATCAAGATCGGCGGCATCACCACCGAGATCCTCACCAAGGCCCTCGACCAGGCCAAGGTCGGCCGTCTGCACCTGCTGGGCCTCATGGGCCAAGTGCTGGCCATGCCCCGCGCTGAATACGCCAGCAATGCCCCCCAGATGCACAGCATCCAGCTCCCCAAGGAGAAGATCCGCGACGTCATCGGCAAGGGCGGCGCCACCATCCGCGGCATCATCGAGGTCAGCGGCTGCGAAGTAAACATCGACGACGACGGCCTCTGCCAGGTCGCCGGCCCCACCCAGGAGAAGCTGGCGGTCGCCCTCAAGATGATCGGCGACCTCATCCAGACCGCTGAAGTTGGCAAGACCTATCTGGGCAAGGTCGCCAAGGTGGTCGAGTTCGGCGCCTTCATCACCATCCTCCCAGGCCTGGACGGTCTGCTGCACGTCAGCGAGATCGCCCACCACCGCGTCGCCAACCCCTCCGACGAGTTGAACGAAGGCCAGGAGATCATGGTCAAGTGCATCGGCATCGACGAGAAGAGCGGCAAGATCAAGCTCAGCCGCAAGGCCCTGATTCCTAAGCCTGAAGGGACAGAAGATGAGCCGTCTACCTTGGGCGGTGATGAATCGCGAACCGAACGGAGGCCTAGGCCCCGGCGAGATCGGAACTGATACAATGACTAAACATGTCCTTTGCGCTGTAGGGACTAGGCCTGAAGTGATCAAGATGGCCCCCGTGGTGAAAGCCCTCCGCGAACGGGGAATCAAGACCTCGGTGCTCGCCACCGCGCAGCACCGAGGCCTACTTGATCAGATGCTGGCTACCTTCGATCTGGTCCCCGACTGGGATCTGGATGCTATGCAACCCGGGCAGACCCTGGATGCCCTGAGCGGGCGCCTAATTCCGGCGCTAGGTCAAGTGTATAGGGAAGCTAAGGCGGATGCCGTTCTCGCCCAGGGGGACACAACGACGGTCTTTTGCGCAGCACTGTCGGCATACCACAACGGAATCCCATTCGGCCATGTCGAAGCCGGCCTCCGCAGTGGTGATCTCATGGCGCCCTTCCCGGAAGAAGGCATGCGGAAGCTCTCCGCATGCCTCACCAAATGGCACTTCACCCCGACGGAGGGCAGTCGCCAGAATCTGCTTCGCGAGGGGTACTCTGTGGATCAAGTTCACCTCGTCGGAAACACAGTCATTGACTCCTTACTCGCCATGGCCTCGCGTGATGACCTTCCCTTCCCCGCCATCCGTCCTCTTGGTTCCTCAGAACGCCTTGTCCTGGTGACGCTGCACCGCAGGGAGAACTTCGGGAAGCCCCTCAGACGGATCCTGCAGAGCCTCAGGACCTTCGCCCAGGAACATCCTGAATCCCGCCTGCTCTACCCTGTCCACCCCAACCCGAATGTCCTCGGCCCAGCCCAAGAGGTGCTTTCGGACTTACCCAATGTGGACCTTTTAGAGCCCCTGGCCTACCCAGAACTGATCAGCGCGCTGAAACACGCCTATCTCGTGTTTACAGACAGTGGCGGCCTCCAAGAGGAGGCCCCCGCCCTCGGGAAACCAGTGCTTGTCTTCCGCGAAGTAACCGAGCGGCCCGAGGCTGTTGAAGCAGGTGGAGTCTACCTCGTGGGAAGCGATCCGGATAAGTTCCGAGCACTCGCCGAACGCCTTTGGACGAATCCAGAGTTTCACCGAACGGTCGGGCAGGTACGGTTCCCCTATGGGGATGGCACCTCCGGAGCGCTCATATCCGAGATCATCGCCCGAGAAATCCAGTCGGTCTGAATGAGCTCCCGATAAGAACAAGGCGAATCTGTTGAAAAAAATTCTTTTTCTCAGCCTTTACTATCAACCGGATCTGTCGGCAGGCTCCTTTCGTGCGAGAGCCCTCGTCCGGGCACTGCTCCCCAAGCTCCCACCTGATGTCCACATCGAGCTGATTACCACGATGCCAAACCGCTACAGCGGTTTTTCGCCGGAAACACCTTCTCTGGAGCGTCTGGAGCGGCTCACAATCCACAGGGTCCAGTTAGCACCGCATGCAAATGGATTCTTGGATCAGGCACTGGCTTATGGGACCTATGCACGGAGAGTCCTTCAACTCACCCGGGATCAGGATTATGCCCTCGTCATGGCAACCTCCGGACGCCTGATGACAGCAACCCTTGGCTCTTCCATTGCTCGGAGGAAGAGCATTCCTTACTACACAGATGTCCGCGACATCTTCGTCGACACCATCTCCGATCTCTTCCCCAAGTATCTTTCCATCCCCCTTCGCCCAGCCCTGAGCCTCGTTGAGGGCTATGCATTCCGGGGAGCCACGAAGATCAACTTGATTTCAAAAGGATTCGACGGTTACTTCAAGAAGCGATTCCCCCAGAAGCCCTATTCCTATTTCACCAACGGGATCGATCCCGAGTTCCTAGTGCCAACCCTCCATCAGCCCCCCGCTCATCGCAGTAGGGAGTTCACCATCCTCTACGCAGGGAACCTCGGTGAAGGTCAAGGGCTTCACCATGTGATCCCTCCCCTGGCCCATGCACTGGAGGGGAGAGCCAGGATCCGAATCATTGGGAGCGGCGGGCGCAAAGCCCAGCTTGAATCCGCGCTCCAAGCGCAAGATTGTCAGAATGTGGAAGTGCTCCCACCCACAGAACGGGCGAGGCTGATGGGGGAATACATGAACGCCGATGTGCTATTCCTCCACCTGAATCACCATGCAGCGTTCGAAAAGGTTCTTCCGTCCAAGATCTTCGAATATGCTGCCACCGGCAAACCGATCCTGGCAGGAGTGAGTGGTTATGCTGCTGAATTTATTCGAGATGAGATCACGAATTCGGAATTATTCTTGCCCTGTGATGCCCGTGGAGCGCTGGCGGCCCTCGATCGCTTGAGTATGGAACCCACGTGCCGTGAGGCCTTTATCGCCAAATTCACACGGGAACACATTATGGACGAGATGGCCACGGACATTTTGGCCCTGATGAACTAATGCGGCGTATTCGCGATGGAATGCCCCAGACCGGGATCGGGCACGACTGTTGACATCAATTGGAGCTCCCCTTCCCCTGAACGATTACTTCCCGAGACAGCCCAAAATGCCTATCTTTGCCCTGCTTTGGAAGCCGTTTGTGATCATCCTCGCGATGACGGCCATCGGGGTGCTGCTTTATCTCAGGGTGGCGCGTAAGCTCCTCATACTTGATAGCCCCAATGGCCGCAGTTCCCATAACCTCCCGACACCACGAGGCGGCGGGATTGTGATTGCCTTGACCTTCCTTGTCGGGCTTGTGTATGCCCAGGTCACCGGTTCCCTGGCCCTTCGGGACGCCTTGGCTCTTGGAGGGGCGGGTACCCTGGCCGCGGGCGTTGGGTTTATCGATGACCTCCGCGGGCTACCCGCCACCTTACGGCTCTTTGTCCATTTCCTGGTTGCCGCTTGGTTGCTCTGGTGGTTTTCGCCCCTCCCAATATTCCCAACTGGACCTGTTGGAACATCCCTCAATGCGCTGATCTCCGCCCTACTCCTGGTTTGGCTCCTGAATCTGTACAACTTTATGGACGGCATCAATGGGATCGCCACACTAGAGGGAATATCGACATGTCTTGGAATACTGCTTGTGTACGCCGTTTCCGGGCATCAGTTGCTTGGGACCGCCCCCATCCTACTTCTCGCCAGCCTCGGGGGATTCCTCTTCTGGAACTTCCCCAGAGCACAAATCTTCATGGGCGATGTCGGTAGCGGATTTCTGGGGGCAGTGCTCGGAGGTATGTGCCTCCAGGCCTCTCATCGGGCCTCTTCATTCTTCTGGTGCTGGGCCGTTCTCCTCGGAATTTTCATCATGGACGCAAGCCTCACTTTGTGCCGACGTCTGCTTGATCGGAAATCACCGACAGATGCACATTGTTCGCATGCCTATCAAATTTTTTCCCGCCAACGAGGGGAACATGCGCCCGTTTCGATCGCTGTCTTTGTCATCAACCTCCTCTGGTTGCTCCCTGTAGCCCTCCTCATCGCCACCCACCTACTCAGCGGACCTTTGGGACTCTGCATCGCTTACTGCCCCCTCCTCCTCATCGGTCTCAAGGTTGGAGCGGGCGTCCGGAATTAATCCATCCTTAGGCACCCCTGTCTGCTAAGCAGGCCGATTTAGGCCCTTCGAGCTTAGGAGAGAAGAATCAACCCTCAGCGGTACCCCTTCCTCGCCTCCTTCTTTAGAAGCCACCAGCATGAGTACATCAAAACCCTTATTGTTCATCCACTCCGTGAGATATACCCCATGGACCCAGCTATTGCACCGCATCCGGCTAGAGGCCAAGCGGCGGATATTGGTATGGCTGCATCGTGCAGTGCGCCGCCCCGCCCGACCTATATCTGCGCGAGCCAAGATCCGTTCCAGGAAAGACCTTCCGGGTCCCGTCTTCCCAGCTCGCCAGCACCTGGTTGAACGCGTGGACACGGGGTATGTCGGGATCCTTCTGAATGTCCGGAAACCACTTCGCGCCCCCATGACCTGGCTGCCAAAAGTCAACCAGTTGGACCTGGTCACCCTCCACTACATGGAATACCTCGAGGGGGTAGATGACGAGACCTTCATCTCCCTCGTTCTAGACTGGATCCGCAATAACCCCCCCTACCAGCCAGGGTATTGGCAGCATCATTGGAACAGCTATGCTCTTTCGCTTCGCTGTCTGGTCTGGATGCAGCAAATGGCTGTTCGGGGAGAACAGGTCAGGAATCATCCTGACATTCTGACCTCCCTCTGGGAGCAGCTCGATTTCCTGCAGCACAATTTGGAAATCGATATTCGGGGGAATCACCTCCTGAAAAACATCAAAACCTTGATGTGGGGAAGCCGTTTCTTTGAGGGGATGGGCCATTGGCATGAGAAGGCCGTGGCGCTGCTCCAGAATGAACTTTCCAATCAATTCACCGCGGATGGCTTTCATTTCGAGGCGAGCCCCGGGTACCACATCCAGGTATTCGCCGACATGCTGGAGTGCTACAGCATCCTCAACGATTCACCCATTAAAAAGCAGCTCGGCGGAAAACTCGACCTGATGGCTCAAGTCGTGGTCGATCTCCGGCATCCCGATGGGTTCCCAAGTCTGTTCGGGGACAGTGGATTCCATATGGCCTATTCGCCTGGTGCCTGCCTGGAAGCCTATCAATCACTCACAGGGCACCAAGCCTTTCCCCGCCCCTCCTTCGCCTTTCGAAATGCGGGCATCTTCGGCTTTCGAGCCAAAGACTCGCTGCTGGTCGTCGACTGCGGTAAGGTGGGGCCAGATGTGCTCCCAGCCCATGGGCACGGCGACATTCTGGCGTTCGAACTTAGCCTTCTCGGCAGGAGGGTGATTGTGGATACGGGTGTTTTCGAATACCAGGAGGGCGCTCGCAGAGCACATTCGCGAAGTACCGCCGCTCACAACACCGTGAACATTGATGAGGCAGACCAGGCTGAGTTCTGGAAATCCTTCCGCGTTGGCCGCCGGCCGAACGCCTGGGTTGAGGAATTGTCTCTGGGAAATGATCAGTTCTTGCTGCAGGGTGCCCACGATGGATTTGCAAGAATGCCCGGCCGACCAATCCATCAGCGCCGGGTGGAATACCGCGAAGGGTATCTCAAGGTCAGAGATCGGGTTCTAGGTGGTCGCGGCCAGCACATCCAATCACGACTCCTCCTGCACCCGGACTTGATGCCCCGAATAGTAGCTGGAGGGGTCGACAGCGATGTGGGCGAGGGGACCTTAATGATTCGTTCAGCTCAATCGATCCATATGCAGAAGGCGCTCTGGTGGCCAGATTTCGGGTGTGAATATTCCACCCATCAGCTGATTTTCGATTACGGCCTAGCCCCCGGGGAAGGGTCCTTCGAGATTCAATATTGTGACCGGCGCCTCTAGTCAACTTTCCCCAGCGCTCTCTCGCCTGTTAAACTTGACCGAACCATCATCTACTTGAGGAGCGTATGCAATTCGATCTGTGCATTCTGGGACTTGGTTACATTGGATTGCCGACGGCAGTCCTGTTCGCCCAAAACGGCATCAAGGTGCTGGGCGTGGATGTGAACCAGGAAAGGCTCGCCATACTCGGAAGGGGGGAATGCCCCATCCACGAGGAGGAACTGCCCGAGCGCTTGCAACTTGCGATCCAGGGCGGACATCTATCCTTCTCGCCGACCCCTGCTGAGGCCTGTGCATTCCTCATATGTGTCCCCACTCCCGTCACTAAGGAGCGACATGCGGACCTCAGTTTTGTTGAGAGTGCCACCAGATTCCTGGCTCCCTATCTCAAGAAGGGAGACCTCGTGATTCTAGAGAGCACGGTTCCTCCCGGAACGTGCAGTAAGGTCATCGCTCCCATCCTGCAAGAATTGCGTGGATTTTCCCCATATGGAGACTACCTCCTCGCTCATGCACCAGAACGGGTTATTCCGGGCTCCATTTTCAAGGAACTGACCGGGAATGTCCGCATCGTGGGTGGCATCACCCCTGAGGCCACCGAACGAGCGGCCGAGCTGTACCTGAGGGCCGGGGTCAAGGATGTTCGCAAGACCAACGCAGATGTGGCTGAATTGGCCAAGGTGGTTGAAAATACCTTCCGCGATGTCAACATCGCCCTCGCCAATGAACTTGCCCAGATTTGCCGGGAACTAAATGTGGATGTCTTTGAGACCATCCAACTTGCAAACCTACACCCGCGAGTGAATGTTCACACCCCTGGCATTGGAGTGGGTGGACACTGTATTCCTGTCGACCCCTGGTTCCTCATCCACCTTTGTCCGGATTCGACCAGGCTAATCAAAGCCGCCCGGGACATCAATGATTCCAAACCCCATCAGGTTGCCTCAGACATCCTGGAATTCCACGGCAAAGGCAATATCTCCCCGATCGGACTCCTCGGTGTGACCTATAAGGCCAATGTGGATGACACAAGGGAAAGCCCAGCTCTCGAGGCGATCCACATTCTGGAACGGTCCCACCGAGACCTCCGCATCTTCGATCCATATGCTCCGGACCACTCCACGGCCACCCTCCAGGAAGTCTGCGAACTGGACACGGTTGCCATCTTGACTGACCACGAAGCCTTTGCAAATGTGCAGGGTCCGAAGGTCATGCGTTGGAACCGAAACTAACAGGACCCCAAGGATTGCATCCATTACGTGGGATCGGCCATTACCACGGCTGAATTGCATGTGCTGTGATATTTCAGCGAGACCGCAGGAACCACCCCTAGTGTTGATCATTGGTGTTGCACACAATGAGGCACTGATTCAGTTCCCGCTGACCGATGCGAGTTGGACCCCCTAACCCACCTCGTTTTCAGTGGATGGGACCGAATGAGACCAGAAGCTTTGGCTTTGCGCCCTGCTCCTCCTTCGACCGAAGCATGTGAAAGGGGTCTACTGTCGTAGAATCCGCACAAGGGGATATTGATGCAGCTGCGCCCTTCCAGAACAGTTCTGCTTGCCTATGGCTTTTCGGGATTGACATTTATCTATGGCCTCGGCGTGGGGGCCTGGCAGTGGCCACCCTTTAAGTGGATCTTGAACACTCGACACGCGGTCAACCTCTGGAGAAGGGAGCGAATGGGGCAGCTTCCGACAACAAAGAACAGCTACGAGGTTTCCACATCTAAACATTCGTTTTTTGAGTTGGATAACAATGGCCTCTTGATCGGCCCGATCCCGAAGGTCAAAGAATCGGAGTACTACTTCCGCCGCACTATCCTTTCGGCTGAGACGGCCGTGATTGTCATGGATCCATGGGTCGATATGCCCTCTGATTTCTTGAATGCCGAGAATCGGAAGGCCCTCCAAATTGGCCTTCTACCGGCAGTGCAGGACGCAGTGGCAGGGGGGCACCTTGTTATCGTTCTCACCAACAATCCCGCAACCTCGCCTTACAGCTCAAGCATTCCATGGGAACTCTCCAAACTGGCCCGGGAAGGGAAAGCCGAGATCCTTTATCACGATGACCTTAACGAGAGGAGGTTTGCCACCTACCTCAATCGTCGCAACATCACGACACTGATCTATACCGGGTTTCACTCAAACATCTGCGTGATCGGTCGGCCGACCGGACTGGTCTGCATGGCGAACAAGGGGTTCAAGCTCTACTTTGTACCCGAAGCCTCCGCCGCCGCAGAATTCGGCAACTCGTGGCAGGACGGTACACTCCATCGCGCCACTACAATGAGCATTTCCATGTCCCTTGCGGAAATCCTCCACTTGGATTCCTGGCAAGAAGGGCTGCAGACCTTCATCAGGGGACACCCTTGATCACTGGAGATCTTCTCCAAGTTTGCGAGTAAGCCGAGTTCGCCCGTACTCGTTGAGGTGAAGGTGTTCATAGAAGCCTTCAGGGGGAATGAGATCCCTACCGTCCAAAAGCTCTACTCCTGGGATCGAGCCAGCAATTTCCACCAAGCGATTCGTCGCCATAATCGGTACCAGATCTCTGAACGAGGCGGATTCTGGCAGCAGAATGACCCGGGTATTTAGGGATAAGCGACGACATCGCTGGAGGATTCGCACAAAGGCCTCTGCTTCGATCTGGGTGCCCCGATGCGAATACCGACCCGGGTCAAACAAGCCAGCGGCCGCAAATTCAGAGAACTGCCGGACCGGGAATTCCCCATCGGCCTTAGGTTTTCGGTACAAATACGGTTTCCGGAAGGGGTCTTCGGGTGCAGCGAGGGGTTCCAGGCCATCTGTCGGATGGAGTTTCATTCCCCAGGCCAAGAGCGTGTTGTGGAGTAGGTTGTGAATCCGTCGGTAGTTGTGGTGAAACCATATGCGCTGGCGAACACCGGCCCGAAATTCCTCAGTCACAGCCCGTTGGGCCCACAACCGTCGCCAAACCAGCGCATCCATGGGGACCCAAGCTGTCGTGTCTTTCCGGCAGCACTGCCTGACCCAACGGGAAGCAACGAATTTGGCCAAATAGGGCGCACTTGAGTGTCTTTGACTCAACCCAACTTTGCTGAATTGGGGTCGCGCTCAGGCCGAATTGGGTGGGTGAGGATAGCTCCATGGCATCCACCGTCCAGGCTCGCTCTCGACTTCCTCCGGGTGCTTCAGCAACTCGATCAGGTACTCGAACGGCTCGACTCCGTTCAGTTCCGCCGAGTGGATCAGGCTCATGAAGGTGTCTCCAGCCCGAGCGCCTGTTGCGGAGCGGTAGAACAGCGAATTCTTGCGGTGCATGATGGCTCGTTTTACAACGGCTTCACAGGCGTTGTTGTCTAGTGGGGCACTGAGTTCACGTAGGAACAGGGTGAGCGGGGTCCAGTGCTTGCGCATGTAGGTGATGGCCTGGCCCAGTCCCGAGTTCGGCTCCGCCTTGCCGCCCTCGATCTGATCTCGTAGCCAGGACTCTAGCCTGGCCATGATGGGCCCGCTCTCCCTCTGGTGAAAGGCCAGCCGCGCCTGGGGATCCATTCCCTCGCGCTTGGCCTGGGCGTCGTTCCTGTAGACCTCCTTGAGTTCCTTCAGCAGGTGCTCGACCTCTGCGGGGAACCGGTTCTCCACCTCCACGAACCGGCGCCGGGCATGGGCCAGGCAGTGGG
>Ga0194052_1002365_pt1 | contig 10350 bp, 5 predicted proteins | sample SepL226m_MetaG_FD_160117 | JGI IMG/M metagenome (GOLD analysis project Ga0194052, IMG submission 160117) | Anoxic zone freshwater microbial communities from boreal shield lake in IISD Experimental Lakes Area, Ontario, Canada - Sep2016-L227-6m | ecosystem: Environmental > Aquatic > Freshwater >... | reverse complement strand
ACTGAGAAGCAGTTCCCTCTGCGACCCTCTGTTCTCTCTGTGATCTCTGCGAGCGTTTTTCTGATTGGGATCTGACATGAAAATCCAAAAGATCGGCATTCTCGGATCGGGTGTGATGGGCTCGGGCATCGCGGCGCATGTGGCGTCCGCGGGGTGCCAGGTGGAGCTGCTGGACATCGTCATCGACGAGGCGGCGCCGGACAAGCTGGCGCAGGGGGCCCTGGCGGCCTTGGCCAAGAGCAGGCCCGCGCTGGCCATGCACCCGTCGTTCCTGAAGCGCATCCGTCCTGGCAACCTGCGCGACCACCTGGACCGGCTCTCGGACTGCGACTGGGTCGTGGAGGTGGTCAAGGAGGACTTGGCCATCAAGCGCGAGCTCTACGGCCGCCTGGAGCCGAAGCTCAAGCCCGGCGCCTGGGTCAGCTCGAACACCTCGGGCATCCCGCTGAAGCTGCTGGTGGAGGGCCGCGCGGACGCCTTCCGCAGCCACTTCGTCATCACCCACTTCTTCAACCCCGTGCGCTACCTGCGCCTGCTGGAGTTCGTGACCGGCCCCGAGGTGGACGCGGTGGAGGCCCAGGCCTTCCGGGTCTGGCTGGAGGAGAGCCTCGGCAAGGAGGTGGTGCCCGCCTTCGACAGCCCCACCTTCATCGGCAACCGCATCGGCATCCACAGCATCATGGCCACCCTGCACATGGCCCTGGCGGAGAAGATCCCCTTTGAGGTCGTCGACTCGGTGCTGGGCGACGCCGCCGCCCGCGCCAAGAGCGCCGCCTTCCGCACCGCGGACCTGGCAGGCGTGGACATCCTCGCGGCCACGGCGAAGAACGTCTATGACCTCTGCCCCAACGACGAGGTCCGCGACGCCTTCAAGTTCCCGGAGTTCCTGCAGTACATGCTCGACAACAAGCTGCTGGGCAACAAGACCAAGCAGGGCTTCTTCAAGAAGGGCCCCAAGGACGCCAAGGGCAAGAAGTCCTTCCTGGCCCTGGATCCCGCCACCCGCGAGTACGTCCCGCAGGTGAAGCGCGACTGGCCGATCCTGAAGGAGCTGAAGGGCATCGATGACCCTGCGGAGAAGGTGAAGACCCTCCTCACCAGCGACACGGAGGCGGGCAAGCTGGCCTGGCGCTGCATCGCCCCGAACCTGACCTATGCGGTGAACCGCCTGGGCGAGGTGACGGACGGCCCCCTGAACGTGGACCGCGCCATCAAGAACGGCTTCGCCTTCGAGCTGGGGCCCTTCGAGCTCTGGGACATCTTGGGCCTGGAGCGCGTCGCTGCCCGCATGAAGTTCGAGGAGATGCCCCTCGCCCCGCTGGTGGAGCAGATGCTGGCGAAGGGCATTCCCGGCTTCTACCGCTGGGAGCACGGCGTCCCCGTGGCCCAGCTCAATCCCAAGACCCTGGCCTTTGATCCCATCCTCGAGGACCGGCGCGTGACCATCCTCAAGCGCCAGGAAGGGCAGGGCAAGGTGGTGGCCGAGAATGGCAGCTGCCAGCTCATCGACCTGGGCGACGACGTGGCCTGCCTGGCTTTCCGCAGCAAGATGAACGCCCTGGACGACGGCATCATCGGGCTCATGGAGGAGACCATCCAGAAGCACGTCCCCGGCCGCTTCAAGGGCCTGGTGGTGGGCAACCAGGGCCAGCACTTCAGCGCCGGCGCCAACCTGGTCATGGTGCTCAATGCCGCGCGGGAGGGAAAGCTCGACCTCATCGAGGAGGTGGCCCGGCGGCTGCAGTATGCGGCCCGCATGCTCACCTACGCCCCGTTCCCCACGGTGGCGGCGCCCTTCAACCTGGCGCTGGGCGGTGGCTGCGAGCTGACCATGGCCTGCCAGCGGGTGGTGGGTCACGCGGAGCTCTACATCGGGTTGGTGGAGGTCGGCGTGGGCGTCATCCCCGCGGGCGGCGGCTGCCTGCAGATGCTGCTCCGCATGGAAGACGCCATGGCCGCCCAGGGCCAGCTGGGACCCATGCCCAAGGTGAAGGCGGCCTTCCAGGGCATCGGCACCGCCACGGTGCACACCAGCTTCGACGAGGCCCAGCGCAATGGCTACCTGCGGCGCACGGACCGCCGGGTCATGAACAAGGCCTTCCTGCTCTATGAGGCCAAGCAGGAGGTCCTGAAGCTGGCCGAGGACTTCCAGCCCGTGAAAGTGCGCACCCTGCGTCTGCCGGGTCGTGGCGGCGCCGAGGCCCTCAAGTGCGCGGTGCGGGACTTCCAGTTGCAGGGGCTGGCCTCCGAGCATGACGGCATCATCATGGGCGAGCTGGCCACCATCCTGACGGGCGGGGACGTCAGCCCGGTCCAGGAGGTCACTGAGGAGCGGATCCTTGAGCTGGAGCGGCAGGCCTTCGCCCGCCTCTGTGGCTATGAGAAGACCCAGGCCCGCATGGACGCCATCCTAAAGACCGGTCGCCCCCTGCGAAATTAGTCCCAAATCACGGTTATTTTGTGACTTATGCCGCCTTTTCTAAGGCGGCATTTTTTTAGTGTTGCCAGGGTGTGACGGGCTCGGAACACTTGGTTCGGTCTCATTCTGAACCAATCAGCCAGGAGGCACTGTGAGCGGGAATTCTCAGTCAACGCCACGGGTAGCGGCCATTGTGGGTCCCTACCTCTCTGGAAAGACCTCCTTGATGGAGAGCCTTCTGTTCGTGGCGGGAGCTCTGCCGCGCAAGGGCACCGTCAAGGAGGGCAACACAGTCGGTGACGCTTCCCTGGAAGCGAAGGCCCGGCAGATGAGCGTGGAGGCCAGCCTGGCCGCCTGCACCTACCAGGGCGAAGCCTGGACCCTGATCGACTGCCCGGGCTCCGTGGAGTTCAGCCAGGAGGGCGCTCACGCGCTCATGGCTGCGGACATCGCGGTGGTGGTGTGCGATCCCGATCCAAACCGCGCCTTGATGGTGGCGCCCACCTTGAAATTCCTCGATGACCACCAGGTTCCCCACGTGGTCTTCGTCAACAAGATGGAAGCTCCCGGCAGCGGCGGGAAGCTGAAGGACGTCCTGAACGCCCTCCAGCAGGTCTCCGAGCGACCTCTCGTCCTCGTCGAAGTCCCCATCCGAGAAGGCGACCAGATCACGGGCTACGTGGACCTCATCAGCGAGCACGCCTACAAGTACGAAGCCGGCAAGGACGCGGACCTGATGCAGATGCCGGAATCCGTGCTGCCCGAGGAGCTCGAGGCGAGGCAGATCCTGCTGGAGAAGCTGGCGGACTTCGACGACCACCTCATGGAGGAGCTGCTCAGCGACATGGCGCCCTCCTTCGAGGAAGTCAGCGAGGACATGGCCAAGGACGTGCAGGCCGACCTGCTCGTGCCTGTGTTCTTCGGCTCCGCGGACAAGGACGCTGGGGTGCGGCGGCTGTTCCAGGCCCTGTGTGATGAGGCTCCCCGGGTCGATGCCACCGCTGCGCGGCTGGGCATTCCCGAGGGCAAGGATGCCCTGGTGCAGGTCTTCAAGACCGTGCACGCCCAGCACGTGGGCAAGCAGAGCATCTGCCGCATCTGGCGGGGCGAGGTGGCCGATGGTTCCTCCCTGGCCGGCAACCGGGTGAGCGGCATCAACCGTCCCTTCGGCGCCCAGCAGATCAAGCAGGCCAAGGCTTCGGCCGGTGAAGTGGTGGCCCTGGGCCGCATGGATGAGGTGCACACCAGCGAGGCGCTGACGCCCTCGGGCCGCGTCGAGCTGGCCTGGCCTGCGCCCATGCAGCCCATGCTGGCCCTCAGCCTGAACACGGTGAAGAGTGGCGATGACGTGAAGCTCTCGCTGTCCCTCCAGAAACTTTGCGAGGAGGATGCCTCCCTGCATGTGGAGCAGAATGCCGAGACCCAGGAGCGCATTCTCTGGGGCCAGGGCGAGGTCCACCTCAAGTGCGCCCTGGACCGCCTCAAGAGCCGCTTCGGGCTGGATGTCCTGCACCATCCCCCGCTGGTGCCCTATCGTGAGACCTTCACGAAGGGGACCAAGGTCCACGGTCGCCACAAGCACCAGACCGGCGGTCACGGCCAGTTCGGCGACGTGTGGTTCGAGATCAAGCCCCTGCCGCGTGGCACCGGCTTCCAGTTCGAGGAGCGCATTGTCGGTGGTGTGGTGCCCCGAAACTTCTTCGGCGCCATCGAGCACGGCGTGGTGGACTGGCTGAAGCGCGGTCCCCTGGGCTTCCCCGTGGTGGATATCCACGTGGCCCTGGTGGACGGTAGCTACCACACCGTGGATAGCTCCGACATGGCCTTCAAGACCGCCGCCCGTGTCGGCATGTCCGAGGGTGCCCCCCTCTGCAATCCCGTGCTGCTCGAACCCATCTCCGAGGTGCACATTGCGGTGCCCAGCGAGTTCACCCCCAAGGCCCAGCGCCTGGTGACGGGTCGCCGCGGAGGTCAGGTGCTCGGTTTCGACGCCCGGCCCGGCTGGACCGGCTGGGATGTGGTCTCGGCCTATATCCCCCAGGCCGAGATGAGCGATGTCATCGTCGAGCTGCGCAGCCTCACCATGGGTGTCGGGTCCTTCACCTGGGCCTTCCACCACCTGCAGGAGCTGGTCGGCCGCGATGCCGACAAGGTGGTTGAGGCCAGGAAGGTAACTAAAGCGCCCGCCTGAGCCTGCTCCGGCCCTGGCGGGCCGGAGATAGAAAAGGACTGAAGATCGGCCCTGCGGGGCCGATCTTTCTGTGGATGGGGGTCTGTGCCCATCGGCTGGCCGATGGGCAGACCCTGTCAGAATCAATCTCGGAATCCGCGCAGCGGATTCCGAGCAGGGAGCGGCAGTTGGCCCAGACAGGCGTACAGATCATCACCGTGGAACCCGGCAGCCTGGCCGAGGAGGCCGGCATCCGGCCAGGCGACACGCTGCTGGAGATCCATGGCGAGGCGGTGCTGGACCAGCTGAACTACCAGTACCTCATCAGCCGGGAGGACGAGGCCGTGCTGCGCCTGCGCCGGCCCGATGGCAGCACCTTCGAGACCTCGGTGGAGAATGGCGGCGAGGGCATCGGCGTGGACCTGGCCCAGGACGAGGTCAAGGTCTGTCGCCAGAATTGCGTCTTCTGCTTCGTGCACCAGATGCCCAAAGGCTTCCGGAAGTCGCTCTATCTGAAGGACGAAGACATCCGCCTGTCCTTCCTCTACGGCCACTTCACGACGCTGTCGAGCAGCGATGACGCGGAGCTGGACCGCATCGTCCGCGAGCGCCTGAGCCCCATCCATGTTTCGGTCCACGCCACGGACCCCGCGGCCCGGATCCGGGTGGTGGGCAACCCCCGGGAGGGCGACATTCTGCGCAAGATCGACCGGCTGCTGGCCGGGGGCATCGATGTCCACACCCAGGCGGTGGTGGCCCCGGGCCTCAACGATGGCGCCATCTGGCAGCAGACCCTCGACGACCTCTGGGCCCGGCGGCGGGAGGGCCGGGGCAGCGTGCTCAGCCTCAGCTGCGTGCCCGTGGGCCTCACAGCGCACCGGGACGGGCTGCCCTTCGTGCAGGATGTGGACCCCGCCTTTGCCCGGGAGTGGGCCCTGCGCTGGAAGCCTGAGGTGCGACGCCTCGCCGCGGCCAACGAGGGGGAGCCTTGGCTGCTGCTGGCGGACGAGTGGTTCACCCGGGCGGGCCTCGAGGTGCCGGGCCGCGCCTTCTACTCAAGGTCCTGGGCACAGCTGGAGAACGGGGTGGGCCTGGTGCGGCGCTTCCTGGAGCACAGCCGTCGCTTCATCCGCAGCCCCCGGGCTCAGGGCTACGCGGGGCGGCGGGTGCTGCTGCTCACCGGACCCAGCTTCGCGCCAACCCTCAGCCGCGTGGCGGCGGAGCTGAACCGCGCGGTGGGCAGCCACCTGCGGGTGGTGGCCGCCAAGAACTTCAGCTTCGGCGAGAGCGTCACCGTGGCGGGGCTGCTCTGCGGCGCGGACCTGAAGTACGCCGCCCACGCGGACCGCGAAGCTCACGAGGGTCGCGCCGGCTGGGTGGACGCGGTGGTGGTGCCGTCCTCCAGCCTGCGCACCCACACCGGCCCCACGGACCAGTACACGCTGCGCGGCGTGGTGGTCCGCGAGGAGGGCACCTTCCTGGATGACCTGACCCTGCCCCAGCTGGCGGCGGAGCTGGGCGTGCCCACGGTGCCCAGCGGCGCCAGCCTCTCCCACCTGCTGGACCACCTGGAGGCCGCCGACCGTGGCGCCTTCCGCGGCGGCGCCCTGCAGTCCGCCTTCCACACCGCCGGCCTGAACCAGCCCCAGGGCGCCTACAACCCCTAGGACCGGGGGGCTTCGGAGGGGGCACAGACCACCGAAATAGAACAACAAGAAGAAAAAAGATTCACCACGAAGGCACGAAGACACGAAGAAAGAAAAAGCAGTGTCTCTGCACTTCTTCGTGCCTTCGTGGTGATCAGTCTATTTTGCAGTTCCTTGCCTCTCCTCACTCATCCCTCTGTTGGTTTACCTCGGCTTTCGGCAGCTTTCCCTTTCTCCTCTTCAGCCTCCGCTCTAGGATGCGAAGATGCCTCTTGCCACCGCTGCCCTGTCCCGTCGCCGCATGGTGGCGCGGGCGCAGTTGGCTGGGTCGGCGCTGTGCTTCGGCTTGATGGCCATCCTGGCGCGGAAGCTCACCCTGCCGGGCATGGGGTTCACGGCAGGCCATCTTGCAGTGATGCGCTTTGTGGTGGGGGCTCTCCTAAGCCTGGTGGCCTTCGGCCTGATCCCGGGGCTCTACCGGCCCAGCAACTACCGGCTGCTGGTGACCCGCGGCCTCTCGGGCGGAGCCGTGGTGGTGCTCTACTTCTACGCCCTGGCCCACATCCCGGCGGGCGAGGCGGGCATCCTCTACAACGTCTTTCCGGTGATCGCCACGGGCATGTCCCTGGTGCTCTTCAAGGAACGCCCCACCCTCCACCTCTGGCTGGCCATCCTGGCCGCGTCCCTGGGCGTGGCGCTGGTGCTCAGCCAGGGCCACCTCGGCCTGGGCTTCGGCCGGGGCCAGCTGGCGGCGCTGGCCGCAGCGGTGTTCGCCGCCACCAGCGCCAATGCCATCCGTGCGGTCCGGCACACGGACAACGCCGCCACGATCTTCTTCTTTTTCTGCGTGGCCGGACTGCCGGTGGTGCTGCCCTTCGCCTTGACCCCCTGGCCCGGCGGTCTGGGGCCCTGGTCCCTGGCCATCCTCATGAGCCTGCTGGCCTACGGGGGCCAGATCCTCATGTCCCAGGCCTATGGCACCCTGGCCGTCTCGGAAGCCGCCATCTGGCTGCAGCTGCTGCCCATCATCCAATACCTGCTGGCCATGCCCTTGCTGGGAGAGCGGGCCACGCTGCCCGGACTGCTGGGCGTGCTCATCACCGTGGCCGGGGTGGCCTACGGCACGGTGCTGGGCCAGCGCCGGAAGCCGGTCGCCACGGCCTGAGCAGAAAAAAGGCTGATTCGCCGGTGAGGAAAGGCGAAGGAGGGCGTGAACGAGGTTCCCGGGCCCCACTCTCCACGCTCGAAAAACGCCATGCATTAACAAAGAAGGAGGGCCGCCGCGGCGGCCCTCCTCTGTTGGAACCCGATCGGTCTAGCGGCTGATGGTCAGGGTGTAAGGGGTCTTGGCGTCGCAGGACTTGGCGTAGCCGATGACCTTGATGCAGAACACCGCGGTGGCGCCCGTGTTCTGGTAGCTCAGCGACTCGGTGCTGGAGTAGGTGGAGCTGTAGCGCAGGGTGGTGCCGGTGCTGCTGAGCAGGTAGAGGTCGTAGTCCTTGCCGGCGGGGCCGGTCATGGTCACGGTCACGGTGCGGCCCGCGCCGACGGTGAGCTTGTAGAAGTCCTGGTCGGTGCTGCTGTTGATGGTGCCGGTGACCTTGGTGATGGTGTCGGCGAGGAGGTTGGCGTTGGTCAGCGTGCTGTTGCTCTCGACCTCGTTGAAGGAGGAGATGACGGAGGCGTTGTAGACGACGAAGGTGGCGGTCGCGGAGGTGCCGACGTTGCCGGCGGCGTCGTAGGCCTTGACCACCAAGCCGTGCGTGGCATTGGAGAGGGTCTTGGAGTCCAGGCCCAGGGCGTGAGGCGCGGCGGTGGTGGTGCCCTTGAGGGTGCCATCCACGTAGAACTCGACCCGGGTGACGCCGACGTTATCGGTGGCCGTGGCGGAGAGGGTGATGGTCCCGGCGGTGCCGGAGACGCCGCCGGCGGCCTTGGGGGCGGTGGTGTCGGGGACAGGGTTGCTGATGGCGAAGCTGACGGCGGGGGAGGTGCCGACGTTGCCGGCCGCGTCGTAGGCCTTGGTCACCAGGCTGTGGCTGGCGTTGGTCAGGGTCTTGGAGTCCAGGTTCAGGGAGAAGGGGGCGGCGGCGCTGGTGCCCTTGAGAAGGCCATCCACGTAGAACTCGACCTTGGTGACGCCGATGTTGTCGGTGGCCGTGGCGGACAGGGTGATGGTGCCGGCGGTGCCAGCCTCGGTGGCCTTGGCAGTGGGGGCGGTCGTGTCGGGAACGCTGCTGGACCAGGCGGCGCCCACGTTGATGCCGTGGAAGGCGTTCCACACGGCCTGCTCTTCCGGGCTGCCGGCGCCGTAGAGGTCCTTGGCGGCGCTGATGGCGGCGGTGCGGGTGGCGGCGTAGTTGGAGGTGCTGGTGAGGTAGGTGGTGAGGGTGCGGAACCAGATGGCCGCGGCCTTGTTGTTGCCCAGGCCGACCATGCCCGCAGGCAGGTAGCTGGTGCTGGTGTTGCCGGTGGTGGTGGCGCCCTGGCTCAGGAAGTAGAAGCAGCGGTTCATGGGGCCGCTGGAGTAGTGCACGTCCAGGCTGCCGAGGGTGGCGCTCCAGGCATCGGGGCTGCGGCCATCCAGGCTGGGCTTGTACATGTAGCGGAGCGGGGTGGAGGAGAGCTGCTCGCCGATGGTCCAGTTGCCGCCGGTGTTGCCGATGTTGGCGCCGGAACCGCCACGGGCGTAGAACTCGATCAGGGTGCCGAAGACGTCGGAGTTCGCTTCGTTCAGGCCGCCGGACTCGCCGCAGTAGACCAGGTTCGCAGTGCGGGCGCAGACGCCGTGGCTCAGCTCGTGACCCGCCACATCCAGGGCCGTCAGGGTGGTGAAGCCGGTGCCATCGCCGTAGGTCATGCAGAAGCAGCTGTCGGACCAGAAGGCGTTGTCGTAGGCGTTCCCGATGTGCACCCGGCTATAGGTAGCGGTGCCCTTGCCGTCGATGCCGTTGCGGCCGAAGACGTTCTTGTAGAAGTCCCAGGACTTGGTCATGCCGAACATGGCGTCCACCGCGGCGGTCTGGCCGTTGGCGGCGGTGGTGGAGGCGGTCTCGACGAAGTTGGCGCCGTCGCCCCAGGTGTTGGTGGCGCTGGTGTAGACGGTGCCGGCGGCGGTGGAGCTGGTGGCGGCGTGGGCGGCGTTGGTGACCACGTTGCTGCCGAAGGTGCCACCCGTGCCGCGGGTCAGGTCGCGCAGCTCATAGCCGGTGGCGGTGCTGTTGGTATTGACCGTCACCACGCCGGAGTACTGGCTGTTGCCCGTGCCTGTGGTGCCGATGGTGTGCAGGGTGTTCCACTGCCTGAGGATCGCCCCGGTGTGGGCGTTCACGAGGTAGTCGGTGTGCCGGATGCCGTCCTGGGCATTCTCAAGCTCGGTGTGGATGTGGTAGGCCAGGGTGTGGCGGACCACTTCCTGTTCCATGCTGGTGGCGTCAAGGTCCTGGTCCTGGGCGTGGCGGGAGGACTTGCGGACCAGGAGGCTGGTCTCAGGGAAGACCACCAGCTCGGAGGTGGGGGCTACGGAGAAGGCGCCGAGGGGGGCCAGGTCCTGGAGGGCCGCCGCCAGGGCTTCGCCGGCACTCAGGGAGGCGGTCACATTGAGGAGGATGTTGCGCTTGAGGGCGTCGGTGAGGGGCAGCTCGACGCCGTGGCGGTCCAGGTGGGTGATGGCATCGCCGCCCCACACCCGGATCCCCTTGTAGAGCTGGCTGTGGTGGCCGTGGGTCTGGCCCAGCTCGTCGGCGTGGGAGCCGCGCACCTGGAAGGCATGGTCCGCGTCCAGGCCCAGCTCAGCGCGCCGAGTGACCAGACCCTCGGTGGCGGCTTTCACCAGCAGGGGGGCTTCCACCTCGGTGCGGATGGTGGGGGTCCCCGCGGCCAGGGTGACGGCCAGGAAGGAGAGGGTGAGCCGGAAGGAGGTGCGGGTCAGGGGGAGGGCGCTGAAGGTGGTCATGGAACACTCCTGGGTGAAACGGTTGGGCTCTGGACTTGGCTTCCCGTATTCGTGAGAGGAAGGTGGTGAATCTCTGAGCACAGTGTCCAACCCGACCAACAGCAGCGAAATACGCTTGATGGCCTACCAGTCACCCCCCCGTTTCAGGGCATTTCAGGAC
>Ga0194052_1002359_pt1 | contig 10363 bp, 8 predicted proteins | sample SepL226m_MetaG_FD_160117 | JGI IMG/M metagenome (GOLD analysis project Ga0194052, IMG submission 160117) | Anoxic zone freshwater microbial communities from boreal shield lake in IISD Experimental Lakes Area, Ontario, Canada - Sep2016-L227-6m | ecosystem: Environmental > Aquatic > Freshwater >... | reverse complement strand
CCCTGGATTCCCTGCGGGCCGGTGAGCCCAGTTGCCCCGGCCGCTCCCGTAGGTCCGACGAGCGCCACTCCTGCGGGCCATACCCCCGCCGCCTTCGGACCGAACATCGTGTTGCTCGCGGTGTTGAGATAGAAGTCGCCGTCCGAGCCCGTCGCGTTAGCTGGATCGCTCGCCCCGTTCAGCACCGTCTTTCCGTCGGCGCCGGTTGGTCCCGTCGGCCCGGTCGGCCCTGTTGCCCCCGTCGCGCCGACCGCTCCGGTCGGACCCGTCGGTCCCGTCACGCCCTGTAAACCGGTGAGTCCAACGGGTCCCTGGATTCCTTGCGGTCCCTGTGGCCCTTCAGGTCCCTGAGGTCCCACCGGACCAGCCTGCGTCCGCGCCACCCACTTCGTCCCGTCGAAGACCAGCGCCTGCCCCGACGCCGGAAGCGAGCTCATGAGGTCGAGAGGCTTGCCCTGCAGCGCCATCACCACCGTCTCGTCCTGCGTCCCCTGCACGTCACCGCCCAGCGCCCCCGTGAACTGGAACGCCGACCGCGCCTGCAATGCCGGGATGAGATCCATGTCGGGCGAGAGCACCTTCGTCCCCACCTGCACCCGCAGCTTCAGCCCCGCCTTGTCGAGCACCGTCTGCGGGATCTCAGGCTGCGGCGGCATCCCCAGCGTCGTCGCGTACAGCCCGTTCGACACCGTGAGCGTCACCACGCCCGACGTCCAGAGCGAGTTTCCCGACGAGTCCAGCATCGAGAAGACGAACTGGCGCGACCCGGTCACCGGTTGCCCCGACTCGAGCAAGCGCCCCTGGTACGGAACCGCCGGCAGCGGCGGCGCGTCCTGCGAGAGAGACCGAACCGGCAGGCTAGCGAGGAGGACTATCGCGGCGACGAGAATCTGGCGCATGGTGTTCCTCGGGGTCACGGGCTCACGTTGCCTGAAGGGTAGAATCCGCTGCGGCTCTCGATCTCGCCGCTCGAATCGCGGGAGGTCACGGTGCTCACCGGTTCGAGCACGACGCTCTCGACCTGCACGCCGTCTGCCGTCTGGCGCTGGCCCGACGCGGCGACCGAATTCGTCGGAGGCGCCACGTCCACGATCACCACCGCGAGACCGACCTTCAAGGGATCAGACCGCAGCGTCGCGACGACCGTGCAGATGCTTGATATCTCGGAGGGATTAAGCGAGGCGGTGAAGAGGCCGGACTGCGTGATGGCCCCGCAGGACGGCGGGCCCACCGACCAGGTGACGTCGGAGCCCCATGGACTGCGCACCGAAAACTGCACCTGCCCGCCCGGCGCAACGCCGACGGCTGCGGGGGAGACCTGTACAGCGCCTTCCGGTGCCGGAGCGGACGGCTGGCACGCCCCGAGAACAACAGCGGACAGCGCTGCAATGAGGATACGCGGATGGTCCGCCATGCCTTTGTTGCTGTGGAACGTCACGCTGCCGCCTCTTCTCCCCCTCAAACACCACCACCAAGAAGCATGGGCGCTCCATGGGGAGGTGGCAACAGGTGCATTCTCGTCCCCCGGCCCAGGGACACACTCCAGGTGTCGTCGATGATCGTGACCGGCGCGGTCGAGGTTGTGGCGGGCTTAGACTGGTCTCTCTTGGGCATCGCTGCTGGACGAGGCCGTTCCAGTTACTTCGTTAAAGCCGAACCCTCAGGACGCGAGCGGCGTGTCCGTAAGGAGAGACGCCGTCTGGAGGGCCTGCGCCATGTACGGCACTGCGCAGGTCACGGACGGCGGAAGCGTGGACGCGCAGGCCGCTCGCAGCCCGCCCTATGCGAGGCTCGCGTTCTGGGGGGTTGTTGATGGGTTGCTGGCCTACAGCAACTCGGCCGCCGACCGTAACGCGCGTGGGGATTTCTCACGACGCCCACCACGCTCCTCCACCGACCCCCCTCGAGGGTTTGTTCATCTTTGGGTGAAGTGGCAGACTTTCCGTCGCGAATCTGAACCAGTGAGTGGACTCCCCCGGGGTGATGCCGCCGATGTCGAGCGGACGCGGCGCCTGCAGGGCGCTCTGGACCAGTGTCTGCTTCACCCGAACTCTTGAAGCAGGTGCAGCCGGGGATGCCGGCCAGGGCGGCCGATGCCCTCCTCTTCAGGCAGCAGCCCCCGGCTCCGCAGACGCGGCCGGTAGTTCCACACGGAACGTCGAGCCCTTCCCGGCCTCGCTCTCGACGGTGATCGTCCCGCCGTGGTCCGTCACGATGGCGTGGCAGATGGACAGGCCGAGGCCGGTGCCGCGCCCCTCGCCCGCCGGGCGGGTCGTGAAGAAGGGGTCGAAGATCTTGCTCAGGATGGCAGGGTCGATCCCTGTGCCGTGATCCACCACTTCCAGGCGGGTCCTCCCGGGGGAACCCGCCAGGACCCGGATCAGGATCGTGCCCTTCGCGCCCGGGCGCGTGGCCTTGGCGGCGTTGGTCAGGAGGTTCACGAGCACCTGTTCCAGCTGCCCGTGAGAAGCCTTCACGTCGGGTGCACCCAGGTCCTCCACGCTCACCGTCGCCAGGGTGTGGACGCTGCTCGGAAGCCAGCGCATCGCCCCGGCGACGATGTCCGAGGTTCGCAGTCGAGTGCGTTTCTGGGAGGGTGCCCCGAAGACCGATAGATCCCTCACGATCCGCTTGATTCTCGCCGCGGCTTCGCTGGCTTCCCGGAGCATCTCCAGGACCTCCCGGTCCCGTTCGATCGACGCCTCCTGGCCCAGGTGCTCTCCTCGTTCCAGCCTTGCCAGGTTGCTCTGGACGTCCAGCATGGCGGTTCCCACGCCCGCCATGACTCCCGTCAGCGGATTGTTGATCTCATGTGCAACGCCTGCGACGAGGGTTCCCATCGCCGCGAGGCGGGAGGCCACGGCGAGCTGGCCCTGGAGGGTGCGGGTCTCGGTGATGTCCAGCGCGCTCCCGATGATCCCCACGACCCGGCCGCTGGCGTCCCGGTACGGGACCTTCGTGGAGTGGAAGATCCGGGTCCCGGCGGGGGTCGGGATGGTTTCCTCCACGACCTCGGGAACCCCGGACTTCATGATCCGACGGTCGTTCACCATGACGGCGTCGCCGACGGCAGGGTCGTCGTAGATCTCCCGGTCCGTCTTTCCGATGGCCGCCGCCGCGCTCCTGCCGACGACATCGAACAGGGCTCGGTTGCCCACCAGCCAGCGGCTGTCCGCGTCCTTGAGGAACACCGGGCCGGGGATGGCATCCACGAAGGCGCGGAGCCTGGCCTCGCTTTCCCGGAGCGCGCTCTCGGTCTCCATCCGCTCCAGCTCGGTGCTGGAGCGGACGGTCACCTGCTTCAGGACCGCGGCGGCCACATCGGGATTCGCCAGCGGCGATCGTCCGATGACGGCGATGAGCCCGATGGGCACCCCGGTGTGGCTCCACAGGGTCACGCCCACGTAGCTCTCGGCCCGGAGCTCCTGGAGGACCACGTCGTCGGGGAAGAACTGGCAGACGCTGGCCGGGAAGCAGCAGACCTCCTTCCCGACGACGTCGCCGCAGGGCGTGTCCTTCAGCGCGTAGGTCACGTTGTCCTGGAATGAGCCGTCGCACCATACCGCCAGGGTCTCGGCGGTCAGTCCGTCGCCCGAAAGCCGGTCGATGCAGACGAAGTCCACGTGGAGGATCCGGGCCAGGAAGGTCGCCAGCTGGTCGAAGAAGCGGACGCCCTGCCCAGGCTGGATGGACTGCGCCAGGAAGGCGAAGACCTCCTCGGTCTGGCTGCGCTCGGTCACGTCCGAGAGCGCGACGCGCACCGTCGGATCGGATTCTCCGACCACCCTCGGCCGGCAGGCCAGGTGACCGCGGAAGACCGAACCATCGCCCCGCCGGAGTCCGAGGTCGCAGACGCTCTCCCCGTCCCGATGGAGCACGGTTCCCAGGAACAGTTGCCAGCGGTCGGCGTCCGGTGGATCGACGAAGCCCGCGAAGGGCCTGCCGACGAGCCCCTTCCGCTCCACGCCCAGAAGAGCCGCTCCGGTCAGGTTCGCGTCGGTCACCTTCCCCGCCTTGTCGAGCGTGAGATACCCGACAGGCGCGAACTCGAAGAGATCCAGGTAGCGGTCGCGCGACTCCTCGAGCTCGGCCTGGTGGGCCTGGAGTTCGCGCAGGAGATCCGAGGTGGACGAAGGTCCCGCCGAGGCGGGAGGGGCGCGAAGGAACGGCGCCTCCGCCTCCGCCCGCAACCTCTGGTTGTCATCGGTGCTGAGATTCTTGGCCAATTGCTCCCCCTTCGCGCCGACACTGAGAATGACTTATTTCGTCGGTCGATGCTTGCCCCCGCCCCGTTTGGGGCCAACGCGGCGCGGGTGACGGCCTCATGCCTCCGCAGGCGCCGCAGGCAACTCCACCCGGAAGTTCGAGCCCTTCCCGACCTCGGTCTCGACGGTGATCGTCCCGCCGTAGGCCGTGATGATGGCGTGGCAGATGGAGAGACCGAGGCCGGTTCCCGTGCCCTCGGTACGGGTGGTGAAGAAGGGCTCGAAGATCTTCTCCCTCAACTCGGGAGGGATGCCGGGCCCGTTGTCGGAGACCTCCAGCCGGACCATTCCCTCGGTCCCCGGGCCGGTCCGGATCGTGATCTCCCCCCGCCGCCCCTCGGGGATGGCGTTGGCGGCGTTGGTCACGAGGTTCACGACGACCTGCTCCAGTTGCCCAGCCGAGGCCACCACCTCGGGCGTCTCCTCGAGCACGAGGCGGATCGTCGCGCCGTCTCCCACCGATACCCTGAGCCACCGCATAGCCGAGCTGACGACGGCGGAGAGCCGGACCGGAGCGCGCTTGGTGTCGGGGCGTCCAAAGGCGGAGAGGTCCTTCACGATGCGGGAGATGTTCATCCCGTCCGCCTCGGCACGGCCGAGCAGTTCGATCACGCCTTCGACGCTGCGAGTCAGGGCCGGGCGGTCGAGCGGATCGCCCCCGCGAAGGATCGCCGCGATCTTCTGCGACTCCTGGGCCGCAAGCGCCTGGCACGCCATGCCGCCAGCCAGGGGGTTGTTGATCTCGTGCGCCACCCCTGCCACCAGCGTCCCCATCGCCTCGAGGCGGGACGACACGGCGAGCTGGGGCTGCTGAGCTTTTCGTTCGACTTCAGCCCTCGTCGCGGCCGTGACGTCCAGGCCCGCGCCGCGATATCCGAGGAATGCCCCATCCGCCGAAAACATGGGCGTGGCCGATATTTCCAGCCAGACCGTACGACCGTTCCGGTGGATGGCCTGTTGCTGGAAGTGGGAGATCTTCTCCCTGCGACTCACCCGTTCGCCCAGGTAGGCTGCGCTCCGCGCCTGCTCCTCCGGCCCCAGCAGGCGGAGCGAACTCTGGCCCACGATCTCCTCGGGGCGGTAGCCCAGGATGGCCTCGACCGCCTCGCTGACGTAGGTGAGGATGCCCTGCACATCCATCTCGAAGACGTACTCGCCTGCAGAAGCCACGACATCGCGGAACCGCTGCTCACTCTCCCGGAGAGCGTCGACGGCCCGCTTCTGCTCCGTGATGTCGTCCAGGAAGCAGACCATCAGCCCCCGGCCCATGCCGATGAAGGTCACGCTGGCCGCGACGTTCATGGTGCTGCCGTCCTTGCGACGGTGGATCGTCTCGAAACGACCGCCCCCTTCCCCCCGGATTCGCTGGACGTGCGCGGCCGTTTCCTCGGGCGACTCGGCCGCGTCCAGATCAGCGATGTGCATCTCCAGGAGTTCTTCCCGGCTGTATCCGGACATCGCGCAGTAGGCCGGGTTGACATCGACCAGTTTCGCCGCCCCGTCCACGACCCAGAAGCCGTCCAGCGCCGTGTCCAGGATCGTCCGGAGGAATCGTTCGCGCTCCTTCACGGCGTCGTGCTGTTCCTGCCGTTCGCGCTGACGCGCCAAGGGCAGGGAGTACGAAACCGGAGGCGTCCCAGGAGAACCACGTACGGACACCGCCTTCGCGTGAGCCCGCAAGTTCTGGGTGTCGTGAATGATGGACTTCCTGGACAGACGGCTCCCCGTGTCGTCGAGGTCAGTGAGAAATTTCGAATATCATGTAGGCACCCTTCAACGAGTTCGCTCTAGAAAGGGGGCTCACTCTGGAAACTCCGCGACGCCGAACGTTGAGCGTCCCTCATGAACGCCCAGCCGGCCTCTGTGCGGTGGCGCGACAGGCCCTATCAGCGAGGTGAGTTCGCCGCCACCACGCCCTGGCCTCGGCACCGGAGGCACGACAGGTCCGGGTTTCCCTGGGAGTCCCCCTTCCCGCCGCACTCGGGACAGACGACCGTTGGGACGTTGGCCTCAGGGATGTAGCCCGTTCCCCGGCACACGCCGCAGGTGAAGGTCTTCACGGCGCCGGTGCCGCCGCAGACGCAGCACGCCGACACCGCCGACATGATCCCGAAGGGGTCTTTTCCTGTGCCTCGGCAGAAGGAGCACACCACGATTCTGGTGTCCTCCGTGGGGGTACCTGGACCACGGTTACCCGACCGCGTTCGCGCTGCCACCAGATGCTCCTCCTTCTCGCCCTGGGTCACGAGAACCTACCTGCAAGTCACCCAGCGCGCCCGTTCAGCGCCTGTCTTAGCAACTCGACGTGATCGCGGTCCTTCCTCGCCAGCGCGGAGAAGAGGCTCTGCATCCCCGGGGCGAAGTCCTGGGCCAGGTACTCCGCGTGGATAGATGCTGATCGACACTCGAAGTCCACAAGTCCCCGAAGGATCTCGTCAGGATCCTCGAGCCTCCGGCCATCAGCGCCAGTCCTCGACAGCGCGGCGAGTTCTGCCTCCATGAGGTTCAGGGCCCGGACGAGGCGCGCCTTCGATGCGTCGCTCAGGTCCTGGTTCGTTGGGTGCTGGGCGAGAGAGCGGAGGCGGTTCGCGTGCTGTTCCTCCTCCATGGCGAGTCCGCTGAACAGCTCACGGAGGTCGGGCCTATCTCCGTACCGGATCGCGAGGGCTCTGTAGAGACTCTGCGCCAGGTCTTCCACCCGCGCGGCAGCTTCCAGGCACTCGATAGAAGTCATGCTCAGTTCCTCCCCTCTGCGAGGATAGTTTGACGACCGGCCGACGGGGGATCAAGGCGTTCCGCGTTACTCATCGTGCACAGACAACCGGGTTGACCGGGGCTCACTGAGAGTCTCTTAGGCGGCCGGGCGACAGGGCGGCACCCCCTCGACGAGCGGACGAGCCGCGTGCCATCCTTTTGCTGTCAGTCAGTCATGCGGCGTCTCCTTGGCGGCCACCCACTTGCACATCGTCGTGCTTGTTGTTGTTATCGGGATCGTCCTGCTGGCAGTCGGCATCTTCTTCTCGTGACTGGTGGTCACCATGCGATTCGCGGGTCCAGTCTTTGCCGCCGTCGTCGTTGCGCTGGTTCTCGCACGGGTTGCCTACTCTTCGTCTCGCGGACGGTAGGCAAGGTCAGGGAGGCGCTTCATGGTCGGGTGCTGCATCTGTGGATGGAGGACTCCTCGCGAACTGATCCGTGACGGGCGCTGCCTGGAGTGCAGCAAGTTCCGGCGGCGATCAGGTTGCGACCGCGAGCCTCCCACAACACCTGGAGAGCTTCACCGTGGCGAGACGTGGCCCAGTGTCTCCGACCCGGTCGTCCGGGCCTTCATCGCCGAGGCCAACCGGCGGCGATAGGCAAGGTGGCTTTAGGGGGCGAAGTCGGCGGCGTAGATGCAGCCCGGGGATGTCGGCCAGGAAGGCCGCTTCCCCATTAGCTCAGTGTTAGCCGTCGATGACGAACGTCACCAGGAACAGAGGAAGAAGTGTCCCCCGATTGCGCACTCCACGAGCTGACCATCACTACGGGTGTTCCCGTCCAGGCGTGATGGGTCTCGGGCGGTCACGGGATGGTGGAGGCCGGCGAGTCCGCGAAGGGAACACTCACTGAGTTCATGCCGCCGGGCCCCCCCCTTCCGGGCACCGTCAGCACCTGCGATGAGGTCCTAGCGTCCCAAGATTGGGCGGCAGCGGGTTGGAACCGCACGCTGGGCCGGAATATGCGGCACCTGTTGTGGCAAAGCACACTGGAGAGAAACCCGCCGTCCAAGAAGGACAGCCTGCGGTAGATGCCCACATCGGACTAGCTAGATCAGTCCCGGCCCCCTGGATGAACGCCGAGGAGGCCGCTTCCCACTTGAGGCTGCCCACCCGAAGGGCGCTGTACTCCGCCGTGGCGCGAGGAAGCCTTCCTGTCCACCGGCTAGGTCGCCGGGTTCGCTTCCTGCGGTCCGAGTTGGACCACGCCATTCGCGGCGGAGGGCTCCCCCGATGATGCACCTTGCCCTTTCGCCGGCCGGATGCGCTTGTGTTACAGGTGGACACACGGGAGTCCTCTGGATGGCCACGAAGAAGAAGATCGTTGAGCTTCGTCGAGACGCGGTGCTCAACCTGCGTGTGCCGCGGGCTATGAAGAAGGCACTCGAGCGCGCGGCAGTGGAGGATGACAGGAGCCTCTCAGGCATGGCGGTCCGAATGCTCCGGGCTCAGTTAACGGCCCTTGGCTACATGGGGAAGGAGTAGCCCATGGTCAACGTCCGCCCATACATCCTATCGGTCAAGCACGCCCCCGAGTGCCCGCGCCAGGACGGCAAGGAGCACGGCCGCCGGGCCTGCCCACCCGGCTGCAAGCGCAACGCCGCCGGGTGGGAGATCGACATCCGGGTCCGGCTTCCGAATGGCGAGGTCGTCCGGGAACGCTCCAGGTCCACGCTTTCCAAGACCGGCGCCACGGACTGGGGGCGCGCCCGGGAGTCCCTCATCCTCCGGGAGGGCACCACGGAGAAGAAAAAGGTTGCCCCCACCCTGAGCGAGTTCTGGCCCGACTTCGTGAAGCTCCACGTCGAGGCCAACAAGCAGAAGCACTCCACCAAGGTAACGAACGAGTCCATCTACCGGGTTCACCTCAAGCCTGCCTTCGGGAGCCTGCGCCTCGACGCGATCTCCAGCGAGGACATCCAGAAGTTCAAGGCAGGGCTCGCCAAGCGGGCGCCCAAGACCGTGAACAACATCCTCGCCCTCCTTTCGAAGGTGATGAACGTTGCCGTGGACTACGAGCGCATCCCCCGGATCGCTTGCCGTTTCCAGTTGATGAAGGTCCAGGACAGCGAACTCGAGTTCTACGAAAAGGAGGACTTCGAGCGCCTGCTCGAGGGTGCCAAGAAGGCCGACCCCCGCACCTACATCGTGGCCCTCCTGGGCGGCGACGCTGGCCTCCGGATCGGGGAGATTATCGGCCTCGAGTGGACCGACCTCGATCTCCGACGCCGGCAGATGACCATCCAGCGGTCCGTTTGGCAGGGCGTAGTCGGCTCACCCAAGGGCGGGAAGTCCCGCGTCGTCCCCATGACCGGCCGGCTCGCCGCAGCCCTCAAGGACCAGCGTGGCCTCCGTACGCGGGTCCTCACCAAGGACGACGGCACCGATATCGACTGGGACCTGGCCCGGGAGAAGATGAAGACTGCCCAGCGCCGGGCCGGCATGGTGGACGACGGCGCCCTCCACAAGCTCCGGCACACCTTCGGGGCCCGCTGCGCCATGGCCGGAATCCCCGCCACCACCATCCAGCGCCTCATGGGGCACACCGACCTCAAGACCACCCTCCGCTATCTCCACCTCGCTCCGACCCATTTGGAGGGTGCCATTCGCGCCCTTGAGTTTGGAGACATTTTGGAGACGGGGCCCTCTACTTCACGTTTGGTGAATGGCATCGTCATGAAAAACCCCGCCACCGGGACGACGGTGACGGGGCACTGTGTGACCCCTACGGGACTTGAACCCATGTTTTCGGCGTGAGAGGCCGACGTCCTAACCGCTAGACGAAGGGGCCAGAAAACCCCTGTGCTGCACGCTGCGTGCTGCTTTCCCTACCGTTCGGGTTGCCTGGAATTCAACCCGGTGCAAGTTGGCTGGGGGACTAGGATTCGAACCTAGATAGCATGCTCCAGAGGCATGCGTCCTGCCGTTAGACGATCCCCCACCGAGCCGCTCGTAGGGTCCGCGAGGGGCGGTTTGTAGCCGCTGGCGAGCCCGAGGTCAAGCGCCTCCGACTACCGCCAGACCCCGTAGGTCCTGCCCTTGTGCCCAGGCTCGCGGAGGACGAGCCGCCCCCCCTTCACGGCCGCCCCGGCGGCGGGCCCGACCCACCAGCCCTTGGGGTCGCTGCGCCGCCAGGACTTCCGGAAGAACTGGTTCACCTCCTCGAAGATCACCTTGAGTGCCGCGGGCTTCCCGATACGGCTGCCCGGGGAGTCGTCCACGTCCAGCTCGCCCCAGAGCCGCCCCCCCACGAGCTCCCCCTTCTCGTTCGGGAGGGAGCGCTCGTAGTGGTAGACCGGCGAGGGGATCTCCTCGATCTCGAGCATCCCCCTGTCCCGTCCC
>Ga0194052_1002358_pt1 | contig 10366 bp, 11 predicted proteins | sample SepL226m_MetaG_FD_160117 | JGI IMG/M metagenome (GOLD analysis project Ga0194052, IMG submission 160117) | Anoxic zone freshwater microbial communities from boreal shield lake in IISD Experimental Lakes Area, Ontario, Canada - Sep2016-L227-6m | ecosystem: Environmental > Aquatic > Freshwater >... | reverse complement strand
TCACGCTGGTGCTCCCGTTCTCATGGCGTCTGCGGCGGTGGGCGTGTCGGGGTGACAGGATTTGAACCTGCGGCCTTCCGCTCCCAAAGCGGATGCGCTACCAAGCTGCGCTACACCCCGCTGCTGTGCTTCTCGCGCCCGAATCCTACGGCTCAATCACGGTCGAGCCACACTCGACCTCTGGGAGTCCGGTTAGCCCGACTGGATTGCAACCGACCGCCGCCGGTACATTTGGGCTCGCGCAAGCACGCGGGCGTAGCTCAATGGTAGAGCCCTAGTCTTCCAAACTAGCTACGCGGGTTCGATTCCCGTCGCCCGCTCCGAGTACGACAGCAGCACCTGGCACGTGCCATCGCCGCTGGTAACGACACGATCGCGGTTGGGCCGCGAATCGCATAGGCGCTTCTTTCGACCGGGCTGCGACCGTAGATTCAGGGTTCATTCCCCCGCCCGCCCGGGCTGGATTGCTCTCAGTAGGAGGCGCGTTGAGCGGCCAGACTCCCCCCATCGGCGGCACATGCGCGAGCAGATTCGCCTCGGTCCGCGACGCTTTCGAGCAGAACTTCACCCACCACTCCGAAGTCGGCGCGGCCGTCGCCGTGTGGGTCGACGGCGACCTGGTTGTGAACCTCTGGGGCGGTTATGCAGATGCCCGCCGGCGGCGGCACTGGCGCGAGGACACCCTGGCCAGCGTCTTCTCCGGAACCAAGGGCCTGACCAGCACATGCCTGCACCTGCTGGCCGATCGCGGGGAGATCGACCTTGATGCGCCGGTCGCGCACTACTGGCCGGAGTTCGGGCAGGCCGGCAAACAGGACGTAACCGTCGCCTCCGTGCTCGGCCACCGCTCCGGGGTGATCGGTCCCCGCACCCGGATGGACTGGAGCCAGACGACCGATTGGGACCTGGTCTGCGAGCGACTGGCCGTGGCCGAGCCGTGGTGGGAACCCGGCACTGCACAGGGCTACCACATGGTGAGCTTCGGGTTCATCCTCGGCGAGGTGGTGCGGCGCGCGACCGGCCGAACGATCGGGCAGTACCTCCGCACCGAGATCGCTGAGCCGATGGGGATCGACGTACACATCGGTCTTCCGACGGCTGAGCACCACCGATGCGCCGAGATGGTCAACAAGCCGCATATTCGAGACGTGCTGGCAGGAGGCGGTGCCCCCGGGCATCCTGAGTCGCTCGATGAGCATCCGATGGCCGCACTGTCGATCGCGGTGGGCTTCGTTCCCGACGACGAGTTGGGCTGCAACGACCTGACCCGGTGGCGTGCGGCTGAGTTCCCCGGTACCAACGGTCACGTCTCGGCACTGGGTCTGGCGAGCTTCTACAACGGCCTCGCGCAGGAAAAGCTGCTCAGCCGCGAGCAGTTGGATCTGGTCCGGGTCTCGCAGGGCGGATTCGAACCCGATGTCGTCCTGGGTGCCCGGGTCGCCGACCACGGCTGGGGTCTGGGTTACATGCTCAACCAACGCGGCGTGGCCGGGCCGAACCTGCGCACGTTCGGCCATGGCGGATCGGGCGGCTCGTATGGGTTCGTCGACCTGGAGAACCGCATCGGGTACGCCTACGTGATGAACTACTTCGACGCCAACAAGTGCAATGCCGATCCGCGCAGCACAGCGCTGTCCGACGAGGTTTACCGCGTGCTCGGAGTCCTCTGAGTACTGCCGTCTTGTTGACGCCTAGCACTCACCGGGCCTAGGTACTGTGGTCGGCATGAATACTGGTCTGCTGATCCTCGTAATCGTCGTTGTCGGGGTTATCTTCCTGGCGATGCGGAGTTCGTCGCGGGTCTCGGGCAGCCGCGCTGCGGCCAGCCTCGCCGATGCCAAGGCGGATGCCCGCCGCGTGATCGAGCGACTGGGTGGGCAGGTGCTCAACCTCAGCGGCACCGACCCGGCCTCCCAGCAGGCACTCGCCGACGCCTCCGAGCGGTTCACCGCGGCGTCCTCGCAGATCGATCAGGCGACGACCGCCAAGCAGGCCATGCTGGCTAAGGAGAGCGCGGTGGAGGGGCTGTACTACGTCCGCGCCGCGCGCACCGCGATGGGTATGGACCCGGGTCCGGAGTTGGAGACGATCGCAGGCCAGAAGTCGGCCGGCACGGTCACCGAGGACCGGCGCGTCCAATTCGAGGGACGTGAGATCGAGGCCTCCCCAGCGCCGTCGCAACGAACCCCGAACTACTACCCGGGCGGGCGGGTGGCCGGCCGACCGGTACCGGCCGGCTGGTACTCCGAACCGTGGTGGAAGCCGGCCCTGCGGGCCGGGGCCTGGGGCATCGGTTCGGTGCTGTTGTTCGACGCGATGTTTTCCGGAATGAGTGGTGTGGGCTACAGCGCGTCGGGGTTTGAGAACGGGTACGGCTCAGGATTCGACCAGGGCTTCGATTCGGGCTACGACCAAGGCTTCGATCAGGGGATGGACGCCTCCGGCGGGGGCGACTTCGGCGGGGGCGACTTCGGCGGTTTCGACTTCTAGTTTCGACTGCTCGTTGGATATCTGGGGCACAAAGTCACCAGAAAGCGGGCCCTCCGGTCTCTGGTTGGGCACCCGGATCAGCCGTACCTTGAGCGCTACCCGACGGTGAATACAGCGCCGTCCGCCATATGAAAACAGGTCAACCATGACTGATGGTGTGAGCATCGTGGCGGAGGGTGCCGGCCGATACGTCGACTGGGGCGTCATTCAGATCTCCGTCACAAATCTGACCATCATCGCGGTGATGGTGATCCTGTTCATTCTGGCGTTGGTATTGCCGTTTCCATCCGGACATGGGTCCGACGACGGTGGCGACGACCGATGACGGCCGGAACCACAACCGGGACAGATCCATCAAATTGGACTGCGCGGCTGCGCAATCGGATCGTCGGTCTGGTTCCGCCGGGACAGGCACTGCCTGATAGTCAGCCGATCTACGTCGCCTCATGGATCTACGTCTTCGGCGTCTTGACGATCGCCTCGCTGGTGATCGTCATCGGCTCGGGGTGCGTGCTGGCGATGGGCGGCTCCACGTGGTGGCACGTGTCGGCGCTGGGCCACTACGTCAACTCGGTGCACCTGTGGAGCGTGGAACTGCTCTTCGGATTCATGGTGATCCACCTGTGGGGGAAGTTCTGGATGGCCTCGTGGCGCGGTGGACGGGCGATGACCTGGATCACCGGCGTGGCGCTCTTCACGATCTCGATCGGCACCTCCTTCACCGGATTCCTGTCCCAAAGTGACTTCGATTCACAATGGATCGGCGGCCAGGCCAAAGACGGCCTGAACTCCGTGGGCATCGGCGCATGGTTCAACGTCCTCAACCCGGGTCAGATGCTGATGTGGCACATCGTGCTGCTGCCACTGATCGTCGTCGCCCTCACGGCGATTCACGTGATTCTCGTCCGGCGCCACGGAGTCGTGCCACCACTCGACACCGACGTGGAGGTCTGATCGATGACCCGCAAGACTTTGGACTCGCACGAATTCCCAACTCGCCCATACGATCTCGTCAAAGAGTTCGTCATTGCACTGATCGTCGTGCTGGTACTCAGCGTGGGATTGGCGGCGGCGTTCTCCTCCCCTGATGACCCACCGCTCACGATGGCAGGATGGGCGCAGGCGGCACCTGACGATGTGATTGTGACCGCGGTCGGAGAACTCGCCGGAACCACAACGTCCGCCACCTATGGCCCGCCCTACAACAGCGCCGCCGAGGGGCAGAAGCTCGGACCGTTGCCGTTGCAGAAATTGGGCGGTGTTCGCACCCCGGTCGACTCGACGAGCCTGGTGCTCGATCCGCTCAGCAAGGTGGTCGGCAACCCGGTATTGGCGGGCGCGCTGGCGAAGTGGAACGCGGCGCCTGAAGATCAGCGGACCAAGTGGGCAACCGACTATGCCGATGCCATCGGCGCAGCAGCAACCGACGAAGAGCCTGCCACAGGTGCCGGCGGCGATCCGAGCAAGGCTGCACCGGGCGACTACGGTCCGGTTCCGACGTTGTCGGCGGGATTACTCACCCTCGCCCAGGGCGGTGGCCTCGAGGGAGCTCTGACCTCATCCGGCGACTTCTACGGCAGTGACACCACCCGGTCACTGCTCCTATTGAGCGACGGGGCCTACCTCGAGGACCAGGCCCGCGCGAAGCACCTGGGCGGGGACCAGTGGGGCATGATGAATGAAGTCGGCAACGCCCCGGGCCAGCCGTGGATGTGGCTTTACACGTTCTGGTATCAGGTACCACCCTTCTCCACATCGGACAATGCGGATGCGCAGGTGTGGGGTTTGATGATCCTGCTCACTGCGGTGCTGATGCTGGTTCCGTTCATCCCCGGCGTGCGCTCAATCCCGCGTTTGATTCCGATCCACCGGCTGGTTTGGCGCGACTACTACCGCCGCAACAAGACCTGAACCGGGGTCGGTCTCAGGTCTGGCAGGTCGGGCACCAGAACAGGTTGCGGCCTTCCATATCCGCGGTGCGGATAGGCGTGCCGCACAGGCGGCAGGGCTCGCCGGTGCGGCGATACACGTAGGTGCGGGGCCGTTTGGGCCCGTAGCCCGGTGCGCCCGTGTCGTGCTCGGGGCGCACCACAATGATCCGGCCGCGCCGCACCCCGACCTTCATCAGGTCAACCAGGTCGGTCCAGGCAGCGTCGAACTCCGTCTCGCCTATATCGCGACCAAGCCGGTACGGGTCGATACCGTGGCGGAAGAGCAACTCGGCTCGGTACACATTGCCCACCCCGGCGAGCACGGACTGGTCCATCAGGAGTGCACCAACTGCCTTGCGCGACTTCGAGATCCGGGACCAGGCCAATGAAGGGTCGGCGTCGCTGCGCAGCGGGTCGGGACCCAGACGATCGAGAATCGCCGACACTTGCCCCTCGTCGAGCACGTCGCAGGCAGTGGGACCGCGAAGGTCGGTACCGAACTCGGTGCCGATCATGCGCATCCGCACCGCACCCACCGGCGGCGCCATCGGCGCGGGTTGCTCTCTGAACGTGCCGTACAGCCCGAGGTGCACGTGCACGATCGGGCCGCCCTCGTAGTGGTGGAAAAGATGCTTACCCCAGGCCGAGGCCCGGCGCAGCACCAGTCCGTCGATTAGGGCGGCATCGGTGAACCTGCCCTGCGGGCTGGACACCCGCACCACAGAGCCGGCAAAACGACGTTGGTGTCGGCGCGCAAGCCGATGCAGGGCGTGACCCTCGGGCATGGCAGCGGCCTAGTGCACTAAAGATCGGCGCCGGGCACCGGTGGCGCGACGTGGGTGCGCTCGTAGTCGGCGAGGATGTCGATCCGGCGTTGGTGGCGGGGTGCCTGCGACCACGGGGTGGACAGGAAAGCGTCGACGATGGCGATCATCTCGGGCTCGGTGTGCATGCGGCCACCGATGCCGATCACCTGTGCGTTGTTGTGCTCGCGGGCCAGTGTGGCGGTCTCGACGCTCCACCCCAGCGCGCACCGCACGCCGGGCACCTTGTTGGCGGCGATCTGCTCGCCGTTGCCCGAACCGCCGAGCACGATTCCCAGGCTGCCCGGATCGGCGACGGTGCGCTCCGCGGCGGCGATGCAGAACGCCGGGTAGTCATCCTCGGCGTCGTACGAGTAGGCCCCACAGTCGATCGGCTCATGACCGGCCTTCGTCAGGTGAGCGATGATGGCCTTCTTGAATTCATAGCCGGCATGGTCTGAGCCGAGGTACACGCGCATGGCCGTCAGCCTACTCAAACCTCAGTCGTATTCGGGAGCCTCGGTACGGGTCCGCTTGAGCTCGAAGAAATGCGGATAGGACGCGAAGGCGACCGACGCATCCCACAGCTTGCCGGCCTGCTCACCCCGCGGGATTTTGGAGAGCACTGGGCCGAAGAAGGCGACTCCGTCGATGTGGACGGTGGGGGTGCCGACATCGGGGCCGACGGCGTCCATGCCGGCATGGTGGCTCTTGCGCAGCGCCTCGTCATACGAGGCATCGCCGGCCGCGGCCGCCAGCTCCGCAGGCAGGCCCACGGCGGCCAGCGAGTCGGCGATGACCTGCTCGAGGTCCTTGTTGCCCTCGTTGTGGATGCGGGTGCCCATCGCGGTGTACAGCGGGGCGAGCACGTCGGTTCCATGAGCCTGTTCTGCGGCGATGGCGACCCGTACCGGCCCCCAGGCTTTCTTCATCAATTCCAGATACTGCTCAGGCAGGTCACGACCCTCGTTCAACACGGCCAGGCTCATCACCTGGAAGTGCACCTCGATATCGCGGACTTTCTGGACTTCGAGGATCCACCGGGAGGTGATCCAGGCCCACGGGCATAGCGGGTCGAACCAGAAATCTGCGCGGGACTTCTCGGCCATGGGTTCTCCTCGGGCGTGGGCGGTGTACCCAGGATAGGTTGTCAATCGTGCTCCCGAATCTGACCCGCAATGAAGCCATCGAACGTGCGGCTCTGGTCACCGTTGATCGCTATCTGATCGAGCTGGACCTGACCTCCAGCGATAAGACGTATCGCTCAAACACAACCGTGGAGTTCGAGGCGCTGCCGGGTGCCGATACCTATATCGACCTGGCGGCCGACCGGGTCCACAGCGCAGTGCTCAATGGGCACACCATCGACATCTCCGGCTACGACGAGTCAACCGGGATACCGCTGAACGGTCTGGCACAGCACAACGTCCTCGTCGTTTCAGCCGACTGCCGCTACTCCCACACCGGTGAGGGCCTGCACCGTTTCGTCGACCCGGTTGACGGCGAGGTCTACCTATACTCGCAGTTCGAAACGGCCGACGCCAAGCGGATGTTCGCCTGCTTCGATCAGCCAGATATCAAGGCCGCCTTCGATATCACGGTGACCGCGCCCGCGCATTGGCAGGTGATCTCCAATGGAGCCACCCTCAGCGCCATCGAACACGGCAAAGTGAAAGTCCACACCTTCACCACGACACCGCGAATGAGCACCTATCTGGTGGCGTTGATCGCCGGACCCTACGCCCGATGGGATGACGTCTACTCAGACTCCCACGGCGAGATTCCACTGGGCCTGTTCTGCCGGGCGTCGCTGGCCCCGTTCATGGATGCCGAGCGACTGTTCACCGAAACCAAACAGGGTTTTGACTTCTACCACTGCAACTTTGGCGTGCCCTACGCGTTCGGCAAGTACGACCAGTTGTTCGTTCCCGAGTTCAACGCCGGCGCCATGGAGAACGCCGGTGCGGTGACCTTCCTCGAGGACTACGTGTTCCGCAGCAAAGTCACCCGCTACAGCTACGAGCGCCGTGCCGAAACGCTGCTGCACGAGATGGCGCATATGTGGTTCGGCGATCTGGTCACCATGCGGTGGTGGGACGACCTATGGCTCAACGAGTCGTTCGCCACCTTCGCCTCGGTGCTCTGCCAGGCAGATGCCACCGAGTACAGCGAGGCGTGGACGACGTTCGCCAACGTGGAGAAGTCCTGGGCCTACCGCCAGGACCAGTTGCCGTCCACCCACCCGATCGCCGCTGACATCCCCGACCTTCACGCCGTCGAGGTGAACTTCGACGGCATCACCTACGCCAAGGGCGCCAGCGTGCTTAAGCAACTGGTGGCTTACGTCGGACTCGACCACTTCCTGGCCGGGCTGCGGGATTACTTCGCCGCGCACGCCTTCGGCAATGCCACCTTCGACGACCTGCTCGGTGCACTGGAGCGGGCGTCGGGCCGCGACCTGTCGGACTGGGGCCGCCAATGGCTTAAGACCACGGGCTTGAACACCCTGCGGGCCGACTTCGACGTCGATGCGCGGGGAAACTTCACCCGGTTCGCCATCACCCAGGGCGGTGCCACACCGGGCGCCGGCGAGACCCGTGTGCACCGACTGGCAGTTGGCATCTACGACGATGCCGGAGCCGATGGGTCGGCGACATCAGATAATGGTTCCGGCAAGCTGGTTCGGGTCCACCGGGAAGAATTCGACGTCATCGGCCCGGTGACCGAAGTGCCTGCGCTACAGGGTGTTCCGCGCGGCAAACTGGTGCTGGTCAATGATGACGACCTGACCTACTGCTCGATACGCCTCGACGACGATTCGCTGCGCATTGCCACGGACCGAATCACCGATATCGCCGAACCACTTCCCCGCACGCTGGTGTGGTCGGCGGCGTGGGAGATGACCCGCGACGCCGAACTGAAGGCGCGCGACTTCGTGACGCTGGTGATGCGCGCCGTGCACGGCGAGACCGAGGTGGGCGTGGCACAGCGACTGCTGCTGCAGGCCCAGACCGCACTGAACTCCTACGCAGAACCGGATTGGGCCGCCGAACACGGCTGGCCCGCCTTCGCCGACCGCCTGCTGGAACTGGCCCGCGGGGCCGATGCCGGCTCGGATCATCAGCTGGCCTACGTCAACGCGCTGTGCTCCTCGGTGTTGCCGGCCCGGCAGGTGACGCTGCTCGCGGATCTACTGGACCGCGATCCGGCCGAGTGCGGCCTGGCCGGACTTGAGGTCGACGCCGATCTGCGGTGGCGAATCATCACCGCACTGGCCGCCGCCGGGCACCTCGACGCCGAAGGTCCGCAAGTGCCGTTTATTGACGCCGAGGTGATGCGAGATCCGACGGCGGCCGGGCAACGTCATGCCGCCGCGGCGGCTGCCGCCCGCCCGCAAGCCGAGGTGAAGCAGCGCGCCTGGCGAGAGGTGATCGAAGATGACACGCTGGCCAACAGCATCACCCGCGCGATCGTCACCGGGTTCGCACAACCCGGGCAGGGTGCCCTGCTGGCTCCCTACACCGAGAGCTACTTCGGGGCGATCGCGCAAGTCTGGGAGCGACGTACCAGCGAGGTGGCCCAGACCGTCGTGGTCGGCCTGTATCCGTCCTGGGATGTCAGCGAGGCAGCGCTGGAGAAGGCCGACTGGTTCCTGGGCGGCCTGCACGTACCGCCCGCGCTGCGCAGGCTGGTACTCGAGGGGCGGGCCGGTGTTGAGCGGGCGCTGAAGGCACGGGCGTTCGACGCGGGCTAGGGACCGCATCGTCAGGGTCGGGCTATACCGGCCGCTATCACCCGAACCGCATCGATCAGTCCGCCGATCAGGTTGCCCTCTTTGAACGACGATGCGGCCGCCGAGACTCCCCGCGGCCCGGCCGACTCGACCCCGCGGCCCCGCACGTCTGCGCCATAGGCCACCTCGATCGAGTGTTGGCTGGGCGACACCGCCAGCAGGACGGCGTTATCCGGGGTCGGCACACCGGCAAGGATCTCCCTCGCCCGGGCAGCGGTTTCGGCGCCGAGGTCGCCGATGTAGACCGCGAAGCGTGCCCTGGACTGACGGGTGGCGACGGTGAGCGCCTCGTCGAGTTCGACCAGGTCCATTTTCGGGAACGGGTACTGCACCGACCGCTGGCCGGTGTCGGTGACGCCCGAGAGTCGCCCGCTGGCGGTCACCGCCCAGCCGAGCGGCAGATTGCCGGCGTCGAACCGGGCCACCGCGTGATTACCATCGGCCACTGACGCCACCTCCTATGTTGACGGCGTTCTCGTGGCCATGCTCCTGGTCGCCATGATGACCGCCGCCGGGCACGACCTCGCCGGTGGCCGCCCACAGGATTGGCGCGTGCATCCACGACTCGGACAGCGTGTAGGTGGGCGGGCGATCACCCGTGCGGGAGTAGATCAGATAGACCAGTGCAACGATCACCAGCACCGGTATTGCATAGATGAATCCCGTACTCACGCCACAAACCGTAGCGCACCGGCACTTGTGTCAGGCGGCGCCTTCGTCGAGATAGCGCACCCAGACCGGGTCAAGTTCCTTGACGGTGCACAGCAGCCGCCAGTGCTGGCCCTTCGGGGGCGTAGGCACCAGTCGCAGCGTCCAGCCCAACTCGCTCAGCAACTTGTCCGCCTTGCGGTGATTGCATCCCGAGCAGGCCGCCACGCAATTCTCCCAGGAATGCTCGCCACCCCGACTGCGTGGCACCACATGGTCGACGGTGTCCGCTTTGCCGCCGCAGTATGCGCAGCGGAACCGGTCGCGGTGCATCAGTGCCGCGCGGGTCATCGGAATCCGGGCCCGATAGGGCACCCGGACGTAGGTACGCAGCCGGATCACCGACGGCACCTTGATCGCCCGGGTGGCCGAGTGGATGACCGGGCCGGACGGATCGTCGTGAACCACATCAGCCTTGCCGCACAGCACCATCACCACGGCCCGCCGGATCGGCAGAGCGGTGAGCGGCTCGTAGGTGGAGTTCAGCAGGAGCACCCGGCGGCGGCCCCACACCGATCGCTCCGACGGCGGCGGCAGGGTGTCAACACTGTGCAGGCCGGAACTGTGCAGGCCAGAGCCGGAGATGGGCCCGATTGAACCCGCCGCGGCACGGTGACCGCGGTTCCGTTTGCGCTGCGCCA